>Ga0209155_1001518_pt1 | contig 10938 bp, 9 predicted proteins | sample GraSoiAngelo_122_FD_185879 | JGI IMG/M metagenome (GOLD analysis project Ga0209155, IMG submission 185879) | Grasslands soil microbial communities from the Angelo Coastal Reserve, California, USA - 14_0927_02_20cm (SPAdes) (version 2) | ecosystem: Environmental > Terrestrial > Soil > Grasslands ...
CCTCACCCACGTACCCGGGGATCGACAGGCAGCCTTCCAGACCGATCTGCTCGCCCTCCCACTTCACCATCTCGGGGTTGATCAGCGTGTGCAGGTTGGTATCCGTCTTGATCACGACCACGCGGAGACCAACCCCGACCTGCGGGGCTGCCAGGCCGACGCCCGGCGCCGCGACCATGGTATCGACCATGTCGTCGATGAGTTTCCGAATGCTGCTGTCGACGCGCGGAACTCGTTTCGCCTTCTGGCGAAGGATCGGAGACTCCTGGGTGAGGATGGGAAGCACAGCCATGGTCTGCCTACATCGGGTCCACATCGAGGCTCCAGCCCCGACCGCGCGGTAACCGCTCTCCCAGCCGTTGCAGATCGGTCCCCTTGAGCGTCACCTCGAACCGAAACTCATCCTTGAGGCGGTACACAAACGCGGGAGAAGGTCCCAGCACCTCGATATCTCCCAAATTGAGCAGGCCGATTGTAGCAGACAGCTGTTCGACTGCTGACCGCGCTTCCCCCTCCGCACGCGCCTCGTCGCGATGGCCATAGGTGGCGACGATCAACTCGCCGAACGGGGGAAATCCGTAGCTCCGCCGTACCTCGAGCTCCTCGCGGTAAAAGCCCCGGTAGTCGTGATGTTGCGCGTGCCGAACCGCCGGATGGTCCGGCGTGTAGGTCTGGATGAACACGCCCGAGGCCCGTGTCCCTCTGCCGGCGCGCCCCGCCACCTGAGTGAGCAGGCTGAAGGTCCGCTCCGACGAACGGTAATCGGGGAAATGCAGGCTGGTATCCGCGTTGACCACGCCGACCGTGGTAACCCGGGGCAGGTCAAGCCCCTTCGCCACCATCTGGGTGCCCACCAGCACGTCCGCATCGCCGGAGAGCATCTGATCAAAGACCAGATCGGCGGCATCCGGCGTCTTCATCACGTCCCGATCGAGTCGAACCACCCGCGAGGATGGAAACAGGGATCGCACCTCTTGCTCGATGCGCTCGGTGCCGACACCGAAGCTTTTGATGAAACGGCTGCCGCAGGCGGGGCAGCGGCGCGGCATTGGCTCGCTGCTGCCGCAGTAATGGCACTGCAGCCGGCCCAGGGCCGCGTGGTAGACGAGCGCCACGCTACAGTGCGCGCACTCGCGCACCTGGCCGCAATCGCGGCACAGGACGAAGGTCGCCAGGCCGCGGCGGTTCAAAAAGAGAATCGATTGCTCGCGGCGTTCCAGTGATCCAGCCATCGCGGCCTGGAGCTCCTGGCTGAGGGGGCTGAAATGCCGGGTCGCGATCTCCTTTCGCATGTCGACCACCGTCACCGGCGGCAACGGCCGGCCCTGGGCGCGGTGTGGTAGCTCGAGCAGGTGCGCGCGGCCGGACAACGCGGCGGCGTAGGCGACCACACTCGGCGTGGCGCTGCCCAGGATCAAAACCGATTGGGTCCGATGGGCCAGCCAGCGCGCCACGGTTGGTGCGTGGTACCGGGGGATGCGCTCCTGCTTGAAGGCGGACGACTCCTCCTCATCGATCACGATCAAGCGGAGCCGCGGCAGCGGGGCGAAAACCGCGGCCCGCGGTCCTACGACGATATCGGCCTCGCCTCGCCGGATTCGCCACCATTCGGCCGCTCGCTCAGCCTCGGTCAGCGAGCTGTGCAGCACTGCCAACCGGCCGGGAAAACGGGCTCCGAATCGTCCCACCGTCTGCGGGGTCAGCGCAATCTCCGGGACCAGAACGAGTCCCTGTCCGCCAGCGGCGAGCACCTCCGCCAGGAGCGCGAGGTAGACCTCCGTCTTCCCGCTGGCGGTCACACCATGCATCAGGAACACCTGGCCCTCCTGGCGGCCCAGGGCGACGGCGATCCGTTCCTTTGCCGCCTGTTGCGCTGGCTCGAGCTGGATGTCGCTCGCTGTCGGGACCCCGGTTGCCTGCCGCAGGATCCGACTCTGCCGGCGACGCTTGACGGTCCGTCGCACGACGGCGCGCACCCGCGGGGGGACGATGGCGCGAATCACCTCATCCAGCGGCACCACGTAGTGCGCGGCGACAAATCCCGCAAGCTCGATCAGCACCGGCGGCAGCACCGGCTCGGCGTCCACCAAGGCCTCGATCGGCTTTAACTCGAGCACCGCCGGCGCCGTGTCCAATGCGTACACGAAGCCGGTCACGGTCCGTTTTCCGAACGGGACACGCACCCGGTGACCGACCTCGATCACGCCGGTCAGATCGTCCGGCACGGCGTAATCAAAGAGGCCACTCACGCTGCCGACCCGGGCCTCCACGGCCACATGCGCCACCGAGCGCAGCCCGGGGTCAGCCGGCGCGGTTACGAGCGGCATCGATAGCATCCCAGATCCGACCGGCCACCTCCCACTTTGGCAGGCGGGGCACCTCGGCAACCACGCCCGACGGCGAGACGATGGTGACCGCGTTGAAATCGCTCGCCAGGCCCTGGCCGTCAACCCCGATCTGGTTCGCAACCATCAGGTCCAGGTGTTTTTGCGCCAGCTTCTGCTGGGCCTGGGCGCGCAGGTCCTCGGTCTCTGCGGCAAAGCCGACCCGAAACAAGCCGCGGCGGGGGCCCAACGATTTCAGAACGTCCACGTTCGGGCGAAGGTGCAGATCAATCGGTTGATCGGTGCGCCGCAGCTTCGAGGCCGCGACCTTGTCCGGCGCATAGTCCGCCACCGCGGCCGCCATCACCAGCACATCGGCGCCGGCACAGGCCGTCTTGAGCGCCGTGAGCATCTCAGCGGCACTCGTCACGGCGACTTCGGTGATCCCCTCCGGATTCGTCGGAACCGTGGTGACCAGGGTGACGTCCGCTCCGCGCGCCGCCGCTGTCTCAGCTAGGGCACGCCCCATCTTGCCGCTCGAAAAGTTTCCGACGTAACGGACTGGATCGACAGGTTCCCTGGTGCCGCCGGCGCTGACGACCACCCGAAGCCCCTCCAGATTGCGGCGATCCGCCAGAACCGCCTCGATGGCGGCGACGATCCGCTCCGGTGCGGCCAGCCGCCCGACGCCCGATTTGCCGGAGGCCAGACGGCCGGTTCCGGGTTCAACAACTACCGTACGGCGGGCCCGCAGCGCCTTGAGGTGATCCTGGGTCTTCAGGTGTGTGTACATGAGGTCGTTCATGGCGGGGGCGACCAGCAGCGGAGCGCGGCTGGCGAGCACCGTCCCCGACACGATCTCATCCGCGATCCCGAGCGCGAGCTTGGCGAGGCCGTTCGCGGTCGCCGGCACGATGGCAATCAGTTCGCCCCACTCGGCCAGCGCGATATGGCTCTCTCCCGCACCCTGGGCGTTAAGCCAGTCGGCGGCGACCGGGTGGTTCGATAGGGCTGCGAGAGTGAGCGGCGTCACGAAGCGCGTTGCCTCGGGCGTCATCATCACCCGCACCTGCGCGCCAGCGTCGGTCAGGAGCCGAATGACCTCGATCGCCTTGTACCCGGCGATCCCACCGCCGATCCCGACGACGACGCGGCGTCCCTGCAGGCGCCCCTCCGTCATACCCGTGTCTTGCGGCGTTCGTGCTCGGCGGCAATCATCGCCAGGATCTCGCGCGCCGTCTCGTCGACATCACGGTTGCAGACCACGTGCTCGTAGTCTTTCGCCAGGCCAAGCTCGATCAGGGCCTCCTTTTGCCGGACGGCAAGCGCCGTGGGCGACTCGGTATTGCGGCCGGTCAGCCGGCTGAGCAGCTCCTGCGTCGAGGGCGGCGTGATGAAGATGAACAGGCCGTCGGGTTTGCGCTTGCGGACGAACGACGCCCCCTGCACGTCGATTTTGAGAATGATGTCCTCGCCCCGGTTGAGCGCCTCCTCCACCCGGCGGCGCGACGTCCCGTAATAGTGGTCGTAGACCTTGGCCCATTCCAAGAACTCCTTCTGCTCGATCAGCCGCAGGAATTCCGGCTCACTCACGAACGTATAGCTATGTCCGTCGACCTCGCCCGGACGGGGTGGCCGCGTCGTGTAGGACACGGAATACTTGAGATGGGGAGCCAGCTCGAACAGGCGGCGCAGGACGGTATCCTTCCCCACTCCGCTTGGACCCGAAATCACGATCAAGAGCCCTTGCGCGGACTGACTCATCTGATCTCTGCTGATCACCGCATTGTACGGACACTCAGCGAGTTCCACGCCAGTTCGAAATCCTCCGGCGGCGCGGCCTGCCAGGTCATCGATTTCCCGGTGCGCGGATGCCGGAGGGTGAGCGTCTCGGCGTGCAGCGCGGGCCTTCCGATCAGCGGCGAACGGTGCCCGTAGACCGGGTCGCCGAGCACCGGGTGCTTGATGAACGCGAGATGGACGCGGATCTGATGCGTGCGTCCGGTGGTGAGCGAGACCTGGAGCAGTGAGTGGCCACCGGCAACACCCAGCCGGATGAATTCCGTGATCGCTTCCCGACCCCCGGCCACCACCACCATCCGTTGCCGGTGCTTGACGTCGCGGCCGATGGGCGCCTCGATCCGCGCCGCTGGATCGGCCACCTCACCCACCGCGATCGCCCGGTAGCGACGGGTCATCAGCCGTTGCTGCAGCTGGCGGGTGAGCGCGCGATGCGTCGCATCATTGCGCGCGACCACGATCAGGCCCGATGTGTCACGGTCGAGCCGGTGGACGATGCCGGGCCGCTCGGCGCCACCGATGGTCGACCATCCGGCACCGCGGGCCAGCAACCCATGAACCAGCGTGCCGGTGGCATGTCCGGGTCCCGGGTGCACCACCAGCCCGGCCGGTTTGTCGATGACGACCAGGTCGTCGTCCTCGTAAAGCACGCGGAGGTCCATGGCTTCGGCCTGGAGCCGGCTGGGCGTTGTCGGCGGCAGCTCCCAGCTAAGCCGATCTCCCTTGCGGAGGCGCAGCCCGGCCCGGGCCGCACCATCGTTGACCCGGACATGCCCGTCGGCGATCAGCCGTTGGACCCGGTTTCGGCTCTGTCCGCTGAGCAAGCCGGCCAGGTACTGGTCGAGTCGCGGGGCATCGACCGGGACGGTATGGTGTTCAACCTCGCTCACGCGCGCCGCGGCCGGGGCCGGCCACCCCGCCAGACCGTGCCCAGGAGGAGGACCGCGACCCCGACGGTGATCGCCGAGTCGGCGACGTTGAAAATCGGCCAGTGCGGAACCTGGATGAAATCGATCACCGAGCCCTTGACGCCACGATCGTAGGCGTTGGCGATGGCGCCGCCGAGCACGAGCGCCAACCCCAGCCGCGCCGGCCAGTCATGAGGCGGCAGCCGCCAGTAATAGATAAGGATGCCGACGATGACCACCGCCGAGATCAGGAGGAAGCCCAGCGTGAAGGTCTGGAAGAGTCCGAAGGCAGCCCCCGCGTTCCGGGTGACGGTCAGGAAAAGGACATGGTCGATGATCTCGCGGGGGCCATAGGGGACGCCAAAGCGCTGTTCGACCACGATTTTCGTCACCCGATCAACGACGATCACAGCGGTGGCGATCGCCGCTAGCAGGAGGTAGCTGCGGAGCCGGCTCAGCGGGCCGCCACCCTGACGACGCTCACCTGGAGGTCGTGCCCCTCGATCTGAAGCGTCTGGGTTGAGGCTCCTTCGGGCGCCTGGCCGCGCGCCACGGCCACCGCCAGCGTTTCGGTGCTGATGTAATCGCGCCAGCGCTCGAGCGCCTCGGCCAGGATCCCGTCGCCCTGGTAGAAAAGCCGGATCCGGTCTTCTACCGCAAAGCCGGACTGCTTGCGAAGCTCCTGAATCTTGCGAACCAGGTCCCGGGCCAGGCCCTCGAGCTTCAGCTCCTCGCTGATCTCGGTGTCGAGGGTCAGCCCGCCGCCGTCGCCCTGGTAGCGGGCCGCCTTGATATTCAGCTCTTCGAGCAGGATGGCTTCCAGATCGCGGCTCAGCGGCCGCTCGGCGATGGTGACCGTACGCAGCGGCTGGCGGACCTTGATGCCGGCGGCGTTTCGGGCGGCGAGCCCGCCGGCGACCAGCCGCCGGACCGCCGACATCTGCCGGCGCAGCTCGTCGTCCGACCAGTCCCCCGGGGCCACCGGCCAGTCACTCAGGTGGACGCTCTCGGGCACCCCGGCTTTGCCCGGGGCAAGGTTGCGGTAGATGGCTTCGGACAGGAAGGGCATGAACGGGGCCAGCAATTGCGCGGTCATGATCAGGACCTCGTACAGCGTCTGGTAGGCGCTCCGCTTGTCCGAGTCCGACTCCGACTTCCAGAATCGGCGTCGCGATCGCCGCACATACCACTGCGAGATATCCAGGACGAACGCTTCCAACCGGCGCGCCGCCGTCGTTGGGTCGTAGGCATCGAGCGCGGCCCCCACGTCGCTGATCACCGCGGACAGCTCGGCCAATAGCCAGCGGTCGAGCACCGCCCGTTGGCTCGCTGCGGCCGCCGGCTGGCCGGGGTCGAACCCGTCGAGCCGAGCGTAGTTCGTGAAGAACCCGTAAGTATTCCAGAGGATCAGGACGAATCGGCGCACCACATCCTGGACCGCGGCCGGATCGAATCGGTACTCGTTGCCGACCGCCACGGCGGAATAGAAGTACCAGCGCGTCGCATCGGCACCAAACTTCGACATGATCTCGATCGGATCGACGGTGTTCTTCAACGACTTGCTCATCTTGCGGCCGGACTTGTCGAGAACCAGGTTGGTGCAGATCACGTTCTGGTAGGCGGGCTGGTCGAACAACATGGTGGCAATCGCCAGCAGGCTGTAGAACCACCCCCGGGTCTGATCGAGCCCTTCCGAAATGAAGTCCGCGGGGAATCGCTTCCGGAAGGTCTCGGCGTTTTCAAAGGGGTAGTGAAACTGCGCGACCGGCATCGCGCCGGAATCGAACCAGACGTCGATCAGGTCGGCGACCCTCCGCATGACGCCGCCGCACTTCTGGCAGGGCAGCGTCACCCGGTCGATGTACGGCCGGTGAAGGTCGTCCTTCAAGGTCAGGCCCAACTCGGCGACCGATCCGACACAGCGGCGTTCGTCGCACTGCTCGCAGACCCACACCGGTAAGGGCGTGCCCCAATAACGCCACCGAGAGAGCGACCAATCAACCAGGGTCTCCAGCCAGTTTCCCATCCGGCCGCTCTTGATGTAGGACGGCACCCAGTTGACCGCGTTGTTGTTGCGAAGCAGTTGCTCCTTTACCGCCGTGGTCTTGATGAACCAGGAGGTCACTGCGTAGTAGAGGAGGGGTGTGCCGCATCGCCAGCAGAAGGGATAGGTATGCCGGATGGTCTCCGCCCGATACATCAGTCCGCGCTGCTGCAGGTCTTCGATGATCTTGGGATCGGCTTTCTTCACAAACATGCCGGCAAAGGGCTCGACTTCCGACTTGAACCGGCCTTGCAGATCGACCACGTGGCGCACCGGGATCCCTTTCTTCAAGCAGAGTTCGAGGTCATCGACGCCATAGGCGGCGGCGGTATGGACGATGCCGGTGCCGTCCTCGACCGAGACGAAATCCGCATCGACCACGAAGAATGCCGGCTTGTCCGGGATCAAGTACCGGTAGAGGGGCTTGTAGCGCTTGCCCAGCAAGCTCCGGGCATCGATCTCGGCCTCCACCTCGTAGTCGCCCTGCAGGATGGAGAGGCGCGCCTTCGCCAGGATGTACCGCTCGTCGCCCTGCCGCACCCGCACGTACGGGATGTCGAGGCCGACCGCCAGGGCAACGTTCCCCGGGAGCGTCCACGGGGTGGTCGTCCAGGCCAGGAAGTAGGTCTTTGGTTCGTCTTCGAGTTCGAATTTGACGTAGACCGAGGGGTCTTCGATGTTGTCCTGATATCCGAGGGCGAGCTCATGGCTGGAGAGCGGGGTTGCGTCGTGCGGACAATAGGGAACGACTTTGAACCCCTGGTAGAGCAGCTGCTTGTCCCAGAGCTGCTTGAGGATCCACCAGACCGATTCCATGTACGACGAGTCATAGGTGCGATACGCGTGCTCGAGATCGACCCAGAACCCCATCTGCTCGGTCATCTGCGCCCACTCGTCGATGTACTCAAAGACGCTCTGCCGGCAGAGCTTGTTGAACGCTTCGATGCCGTACCGCTCGATGTCCTGTTTGCCGTTGAGTTTCAGCGTCTTCTCGACCTCGATCTCGACCGGCAGCCCGTGCGTGTCCCAGCCACCTTTACGTTCGGAGTGGAATCCGCGCATGGTCTTGTAGCGGGGAAAGAGATCCTTCATCGCGCGGGCCAGCACATGATGGATGCCGGGAAGGCCGTTGGCCGTGGGCGGGCCTTCGTAGAAGACGAAAAAGGGCCTACCCTCCCGCTGTTTGACGCTTCGAGCGAAGATGTCCTTCTCTTTCCAGAAGCGGCGCACGTCCTTTTCCATCTCGGGGAAGTTGGCGCGCGTGGAGACTTCCTGGAACATGGTCGGAAATTCTAGTTGAGTCTCAGCCCAAGAACTGGCCGAGGACGTAGAGCACCATCACGGCGATCATCGGTGAAATATCGAGCCCTAACGCGGCAGGGACCACCCGTCGGAGCGGTGACAGGACCGGCTCGGTCACGTCAAACAGAAAGCCCATCAGCAGGCCGCGATAGTCGCGGAAGAACCAGGATGCGAGGGCCCGCAGGATGATGGCCGCAATGAACAGGTAGATGAGGACCTGGGCGAAGGTGTGCAGGTAATTCAGGGCGGTCTGCACGAAAACTCAGCGCGGTCCGAAAAGCGCGCGGCCCAATCGTAGCATGGTGGCGCCTTCTTCCACGGCGACCGGATAGTCGTCCGTCATTCCCATCGACAGCACCGGCAGCGGCATTCCCAGCTGCTGACTCGTCTCGTCCCGCAGCGCCCGCAACCGTCGGAAAATCGGTCGCACCCGCTCGGGATCGGTCACCATCGGGGCGATCGTCATCAGCCCCCGCAGCCGCAGGTGGCCGGCCGAAGCCACAACCGCGGCGATCGCTGGCAGATCCGCCGGCAGGGCGCCGGTCTTCTGAGGCTCCTCCGCCACGTTGACCTCGACCAGGACCTCGAGCGCTGACTGGAACCGCCGGTCGAGCGCCTCCGCCAGGGCGGCGCTATCAACTGATTGCACCATCTGAAAGCGACCCTCGACGAACTTGACCTTGTTGGTCTGCAGGTGGCCGATCAAATGCCAGTCGACGCCGGCCGGGCCGATCTCGTCCATCTTGGGCATCGCCTCCTGCACCCGGTTTTCGCCAAAGGTGTGCAGGCCCAGCCTGATCGCCTCACGAATCCGTTCGACCGGAACGGTCTTGGTCACCGCCACCAGTGCCACCGCGTTGGCATCCCGGCTCGCGCGCTCGGTACTGGCTCTAATTGCCTCGCGCACCGCCTCGAGATTTGCCTGGAGCGACTCGGGCATCGGTCAGGGTGCGATCACGACCGAGAGGAAACGGCCGGCGCGACCGCCGCGATGCGAAAACCATCGATCCTCCTCTCTGGTGCACCAGCCCGCTGACTGGATCCGATCCGATTCGACGCCCGCGTCCTCGAGCTGAAGGCGGACCACGCCCGCGAGGTCGAGCCGAACATCGCCGCCATCGATCTCGAGGTAGCGGGCCTCACGTCCGTAGCGGCTTGCGAATTGTTCGGCGATCTCACGCCCGACCGGATAGCAGTGCCGGCAGATACCCGGACCGATGAGCACATCGAGCTGATCCGGTGAGGTTCCGTAGGCCAGGTGCATGGCCTGCACGGTCTGGGTCGCCACGCCGGCGAGGGCGCCACGCCATCCGGCATGGGCACCGGCAACGACGCCGCGACGTGTGTCCGCAAAGAGCAGCGGGAAACAGTCGGCGTGGTAGGTCACGATCGCCTGGCCGGGCACGTCGGTGGCCAGCGCATCGGTCGAGAAGACGCACTGTCCACCCTCCGGCCGCCGGCGGTGGAAGGTGACCACATTCGCGCCATGCTCCTGGACCGTCATCAACGCCCGCTCCAGGTCGAAACCGAGCTGGGCGGCGAGCTGCCGCCGGCGGCCCATGACGGCCTCCGGGTCAGCCGAGGTGCTGAGCCCCATGGAACCGAGGGCTCGGGTGCTGAACCCGTGGCGCGCCGGAAAGCCCGCGACGTTGACGACGGATTCGAGCTCTACCGCGGCGACCGGTCAGCCTCGCTTTTCGCGACTCAGCAGCTGGTCGATCTCGTGTTTGACCTCCTGCAGGTCCATGAACGACCGGTAGACGGAGGCAAACCGGATGTAGGCGACCTCGTCGAGACCGCGCAGCTTGTCCATCACCAGCTCGCCCACCTCGCGCGAGGGTATCTCCACCTTTCCGCGGGTTCGAAGCTCCGCCTCGATCTCGTCCACCACCCGCTCCACGGTGCTGGGCGAGATCTCTCGTTTGGTGGTGGCCTTCATCAGGCCGCTGAAGAGTTTCTGGCGGTCGAAGTCTTCGCGCCGGCCATCCTTCTTCATGACATACAGCGGCACCGCCTCGATCCGCTCGTAGGTGGTGAAGCGCTTCGTGCACTGCAGACATTCGCGGCGCCGCCGGATCGACTCACCGGTATCCGAGTCCCGCGAGTCGACCACCTTGAGGTCGATATGACCACAATATGGGCACTTCATGCCAGGTCAGTATCCCATATATTGTGTCCAGGGACGAGAGGGCTGGTCCGCTGTATTGCGAAGCGTGAAAAGAACGCGAGGAGCGGGAAGGGGCGCTCCTCGCGCAGGGTTAGCGGCGGCCCCGCAGGAAAGCGGGGATATCGAGGTTCGCGGGATCGAAGCCGCGGTAGGCCGGTACTTCCTCCACCGGCGCCGGGCGGCTGTATTGCTCGTCGATTTCGCGGCTGGTCTCGGTCCCGGTGACGAAGCCGGTGGCTACCACGGTGATCTTCACCTCGCCGGACATCTTCTCGTCGATCACCGTGCCGAAGATGATGTTGGCGTCCTTGTCGGCGGAGCTGCGCACGATCTCCGCGGCCTCGTTGACTTCGTGGAGCGTCAGATCGGTGCCGCCGGTGATGTTGAAAAGGA
>Ga0209155_1001520_pt1 | contig 10936 bp, 11 predicted proteins | sample GraSoiAngelo_122_FD_185879 | JGI IMG/M metagenome (GOLD analysis project Ga0209155, IMG submission 185879) | Grasslands soil microbial communities from the Angelo Coastal Reserve, California, USA - 14_0927_02_20cm (SPAdes) (version 2) | ecosystem: Environmental > Terrestrial > Soil > Grasslands ...
CACCGGACTTATTTCATGCGGCACGATCAACATTGTGATCCCGGACAACAGCGCGACGGGTAGTGCGCCGAGTACCCTGACGGTGCCCGCCAACCCGGTGCACGTCATCGAAGCCGTGCAGATCAGCGTTACAGCAACACATCCGGCGACCGGGGATCTCGGCATCGAATTGAAATCGCCATCGAATACGACAAGCGTGCTGAAGACCATTCGCGACGGATTTTCCGGTTCTGCCAATCTGAACGGCATGGTGCTCCTCAGCAATGCGTTCTACGGAGAGAATCCCTCCGGCGTGTGGACCATCAAAGTGGTCGACGGGTCGGGCATCAACACGACCGCGGGCACTCTGACCGGCTGGAGCATTCGCGTTTTCGGGCACTAGATCGACTGGACGCAGGTTAAAAGTCTCGGAGGCACAGACATGAACGTTCAGATTGTTGCCTTCTGTCTCATGTTCGCGGCCGCGGCCGCGCCGGCGCAGGAATCGCGCGAACGCGCCAGGACCGCAGCGGAGCGCGCCGCGATGCTCGAGACGCTGCAGAAAGGCAAGCAGATACTAGGCAGCCGCGGGCAGTATCGCTTCCTGCCCGAGGTGCACGCGGTGGAGCACAGGGCTTCGGCCGAGACGCCGCAGGAAGCGCTCGCGCGCGTCGGCGAGGGCGGTGCGCAGATTCTCGAGACCAAGGGGAGGCTCGTGCTGTTCCGTTCCACGCAGCAGAAGCCGGCGTTTGTCGAGCGCGTCGCGGGAGCGACCGTCTACCCGACCGTGGTGAATACGCGGACGGGGACGTTCGGCGTGCTGACCGGGACGCTGGTGGTGAAGCCGAAGAGCCTGGCGGACGCGCCGGCCATCGCGAGCAGCCACGGGCTCGAGAAAGGCAAGGAGTATCCGCAACTTCAGACCGTGTTCTACCGCGCGAAACCGAGAACGGACATCGCCGACGCTCTAGCGGCATTGCAGGCCGACGCGCGCATCGAAAGCGCCTACCCCGAGATCATCGAGTACCTGCGCACCCCGAAGTAGCGCCCGGCGCTATCGCCCGCGGTAGGCGATTCGGTAAATCGCTCCCGCGTGGTCGTCCGACACGAGGAGCGATCCGTCGGGCATCACCTCGATGTCCACCGGCCGGCCCCAGACCGACTCGCCTTGCAGCCAGCCCTCTGCGAACACTTCGTGCTTGAGCGCGCGGCTGCCTTCGACGACCACGCGCGCGACTCGGTAGCCGATTTTCTTCGAGCGGTTCCATGAGCCGTGCTCGGCGATGAAGATGTTGTTGCGGTATTCGGCGGGGAAGCTCGCGCCGGTGTAGAAGCGCATGCCGAGCACGGCCACGTGGGCCCCCAGTTTCACGGCGGGCGGCGAGAATTCCGAGCACGAGCGCTTGCGTACGAGTTCCGGATCGGCGGTGTCGCCCTGATGGCAATAGGGATAGCCGAAGTGCATCTCGGGTTTGGGCGCGTGGTTCAGCTCGTCAGAAGGCAGCTCGTCGCCCAGCATGTCGCGGCCGTTGTCGGTGAACCACAATTCCCTGGTGCGCGGATCCCAGTCGAAACCCACCGAGTTGCGCACGCCGCGGGAGAACACTTCGTAACCCGACCCGTCGGTGTGGATGCGCGAGATCATCCCGTGGCGCGGATCGGGTTCGCAGATGTTGCACGGCGCTCCGACCGGAACGTAGAGCCAGCCGTCCGGCCCGAAGCGGATGAACTTCAAGCCGTGGTGCGTTTCGCGCGGAAAGCGGTCGGTCACGACCGCGGGTTTCGGTCGCCCTTCGAGCTGCGCCTCGATATCGTCGAAGCGCAGGATGCGGTTCACCTCCGCCACGTAGAGCGCCCCATCTCTGAGCGCCACGCCGTTCGGCATGTTGAGGCCCGAGGCGATGGTGAGCACCTGCGTCGCCTTTGCGTCGCGATAGCGCACGGCGTATACGCGGTCGGCGTGGGTGCCGACGAAGAGCACGTTGTTCTTACCCAGCGCGAGCGAGCGCGCGCCGGGAACGCTTTCGGCGAAGACGCTGATCTCGAAGCCGGCCGGAAGCTTGATGCGCTCGAGCGGCAGGCGTTGGGCGGACGCTGCTTGCGCGAGGGCGAATGCGACGCACGCCAGGCCCGCTCGCAGAGCCACACTGGGAAGATTTCGCTTCACGGCTCGTCCTGTAAAATTCATCGCGAGAGAGCGCCATATTAACAAACGCCTCGGGAAGCGCAGCAGATCGATGAAGCTCATCAGCTGGAACATCCAGTGGTGCCGCGGCTGCGACGGCCGGGTCGACCCGGCGCGCATCGGCAGGGTCGCGAGGGAGATGGCCGATTTCGACGTGCTGTGCCTTCAGGAGATCGCGAGCAACTACCCCGACCTCGCGGGAAGCTCGGGCGAGAACCAGTATGAAGCGCTCGCGGGGCTGTTCCCGCGCTACACCGTCGTGAAGGCTGTCGCCACGGATGTGCCTGCTTCGCACGGCGACCGGCGCGAATTCGGCAACGCGATCATCACGCGCCTTCCCGTGCTGCAGGTGTTCCGGCGCCTCCTGCCCTGGCCGGCGGATCCTTCGGCGACCAGCATGCAGCGCTCGGCGCTCGAAGTCGTGCTCGAGTCGGCTTCCGGACCCCTGCGCGTGACCACGACGCACCTCGAGTACTACTCGGTGAAGCAGCGCGCCGCCCAGGTCGAGGCGCTGCGCGAGCTGCAGATCGAAGCCGCGGGCCACGCGGCCGCGCCGGTCCCCGCGAAGGAGGGCCCGTATCGAACGATGCCTCGACCCGTTTCGGCCATTCTCACCGCGGATTTCAATTTCCCGCCGGACGATGCGCTGCACCGGCGCCTGCAATCGCCTCTCGCCCACGGGGTTCCCGCGTACCGTGACGCATGGCAGCTCTCCCATCCGGGAAAAGCGCACGCGCCCACGATCGGCGTGCACGACAAGCTGCAGTGGCCGGGGCCGCCCTTCGCCTGCGATTTCATCTTCGTCACGGAGGACTTGGCCCACCGCGTCGAGGACGTTGTGGTCAACGGTGAGACCGACGCCTCCGACCATCAGCCGGTGCTGCTCGAGCTGCGGGATTGAAAAGAGGGCGCGGGTTTGACCCGCGCCCTCCCAGGACTGCTGTGAGTCTTTAGCGACCGGCCCTTACAGGGCGTCGAGCGTGCTCCACGGGTAGAGGGTAGAACTCTCGTACGCACCGTCGCCATCCGCATCGACCTCGATCTTGACCTGATCAGGCGCGGTCGGATCGTTACCGAGCACCGTCACCCTGACTTTGCTGTTGTTCTTGCCGGTGGCCACGGCGACCCCGGTGGATGGATGCCGGGCACTCGCCAGACCCTCAAACGGCGTGCTCGTGATCACGGTCACCGAGCCGTTGAGGGCGGTGCTCGATACCGTGTAGTTGAACGTGACCGTGAGGTTCTGGGTGCTGTTGACGAGCGATTCGTTGATCGTGAAGTTGGTGATGAACCAGGTTTCGTTGCCCTGTTGGGATCCGAGGCTGGTTCCCGTAAAGCTGTGCGTGCAATCGTTCGAGGTATTGCAGTTCTCGACGATCGAGAAGTCGCCGACGATCCGCAGCGGCGCGAATCCGGTTTCAGTAAACGTGATATCGAACCTGAAGTTCCCGGAGAAATGGCTTCCGCCCGGCGCGCCGACGAGGCCTGTCGCCGAAATCGAGCCGCTGATCGTCTCACCGGCGACGTCGGAGCACGCGTTGAAAGTGATTGTCCCGGAGGTGCCGTCCGCGCTGAAGTCCGCCGTTTTAAAGCCACCAAAGTGACATTGGGTCTGGGCCGCGCCCACGACGCTCTGCGAAGCGGAGAGTTGTGTCTTCGAGTCGCGCGCGACGGCAAGGAGCGCGCGCGTTACGGCGCGCGTTTGCGGTGCCGCGGTCGTGTCCAGCCCGGAGACTGTACCCAGCGCTGCGCCGCCGCCCACCGCGGGTTTGAGCGCTGTCGCGCTGACTTGCGTCGCGTTGGCTGCCGTGACGGCAACCGGAGTGCTGGGGGGTGGCGTCAATCCGGCCGGCCCACCACCGCCGCCCCCTCCGCCGCATCCCCAAAGAAAAGCGAAGAGCAGCGCCGCGACCTGCCGATATGTAGTAGACCCTTTTTCCGCCTTGAATTTGCGAAGCATGGAAGTCTCCCTGCGGACCCTGTATTTAGGCCGAGGAGAAGGCGTCCGCTTCTTCAGCTCGGCTCTGAGACAATAAGTCTACATAAGTTGAGCGGCTCCTTCAAATGCGTGTCCAAGCAGCTACGCCGCGAACCTTTTCGCGGTACTTCGCTTCGTAGGACGGATCGAGCGTTCCCATCCAGCGATCCCAGAACAGGAAATAAAAGCCGTAGTTGTAGCGCGCCTGGTCGTGATGGGCATTGTGCGCCACCGAAGTATTGATCCAGCGCCCCAGCGGGTGTTGCGGCCATCCTCTCGGATAGAGCTCGTAGCCCAGATGTCCATATACGTTGATCGCAGTCGAGATCGTGTGGAAGATCAAGAGCGCCGTCGGATGCAAAGGGATGATGAAGATGATCACCACCAGGCCGAGCGCCTGGACCACCGATTCGAGGGGGTGAAACGCGTACGCGGTCCAGGGCGTGGGATTTCTCGAGAGATGGTGCACGCCGTGAAATATCCGGAACAGCGCCGGCGTGTGCATCAGCCGGTGCGTCCAGTAGAAGTAGGCATCGTGTGCGAGGATCACGAGCGCGATGCTGAGCCAGAAATACGCCCAGCCGTACCGGGCGACGTCCAAATAGACGAGCGTGTAGGGCGCGATTCCGTAGCCCGAGATTGCCCCGATGACGAGGCCGAAGACGAGAACGGTCATTGCGGAGTAGCCGATCTCGCGCCGGATTTGCGCGCCGCGGGGCATCGCGCTCTGGAGCTTGCCCTCGCGGCGCATCGCGTACCCGGCGAAGAACGCGATGCCGGCGAGCAGCACGTAGCGGATTCCATAGATCGCCGTTGCGTTCAGGAAAGGGCCCAGGAACGAGCCCTGGGGGAATAGCGCGTGCGCCAGCTCGTCGACCATGTCGCCCGCGTCAGAACCGGTACGCGAGGCTCGCGCTCGCGTAGTGGTTCGAGGTGCGCTCCGCGAGCGGGCTGCGCGCGGCGTCGCCGTGCAGCCGCCGCGCCTCCAGGTTGCCGACGACGATCCATTCCCGGCTGAGATCGACGCCCCAGAGCAAGCCGCCAGTCGCAAACAATGGGCCGCTCCCCGCGGCATATGGGAACAGGTTGGTGGATTGTGCGGGTGTAATTCCGTAGAACGACTGGCTCGATTTCGAATTGGCCCAGGTTCCCTGGATGAATACGGCGGCGGCGACGGCGCCACCGCCGAAAACGATCGCGGTGAGACGCAGATCGGCCTGCGCGCCGCGATCGCTGTCGATGAAGTGGCGCCCGCGCGCGAGCAGCGTGACCGGCACCGGGCCGAGCTTCTGGTCCCATTCGACGTGCAGTCCGACCGAAGCGCCGGGCTTGATGTCCGGGACGTTGTTGCTCCTCAAGAAATCCGATTCGCTCGCGAGGCGCCCTCCTTCGTAGGCGAGCTGCGCTCCGATAATGAGGTCTCGCGCGAGTGCCGTCCTGACGCCGCCCTCGAGGATACCCTGGGTGGTGCGCGCGAACCAGGGCTTTGCGTAATATCTCACCGTCGGAATCAAATCGATTCGCTGTGCGGCCGAGCCGTCGTACGCGGGCCGCGTGCGCACGCCGGCGCCTATCCACGCGTAGTCCGGCACAGCGTTCTGCGCGAAGGCCGCAATCGGAACGATCAGCAGAGAAGCGAGAACCATGCATCGCGCAGTCATGCGCGAAGTGTACCGCAGCCTAGGCGCGGAGAAATTCGACCAGCGTATCGAGGACTTCGTCCGGCTTTTCGCCCATGAGGTTGTGGCCGGCGGAGGCCAGCGTCACCACGGTCGAATTCGGAACCGCCCTCGCGAGGTCCCGTCCCGCGCGCGCCGGGGTCATCGCATCGCGCGCGCCGAGCAGGAACAGGGCGGGGCATTTCACCTGCGCGGCGCGCTCGAATCCCGCCTTGTATCCGTCGCAGGCGGCGAAGTCGGCGTGCAGCACCCCCGGCTTCTGCCGCTGCATCAGCCGCAGGTTCCCGCCGATCACCCAGAACCCCGGCCCCGGATTGCTCGGGTAGTGCGCGCAGGCGGAGTGAGACCAGGCGTTGATCATGCCGTGCGCGTCGGACTCTTTGCTTTTCGTCGCCTCGAGGAGATCGGGCGAGACGCGCATCGGGAACGCGGTGGCGAGCAGGGCGATGCGTGAGACGCGTTCGGAAAAGCGCGCCGCGCATTCCAGTACGGCGAGCGAGCCCATGCTGTGGCCGACGAGCGCCGCGGCCTTCACTCCTGCCGCATCGAGCACAGCCGTGATCCACTCGGCCATGTCCTCGATGCGCGCGAGCGGCGGGCCTTCGCTCCGGCCGTGCCCCGGCAGATCGACCGCGAGCACGGCGTAGCCGTGGTGCGCGAGATAACGCGACTGCAGCACCCAGACGCAATGGTCCTGTTCGCCGCCGTGGATGAAGAGGACCGCGCGCAGTTTCGGGTCGAAGCTCTTCCCGCCGGTGTAGGCGTAGGCGCAATTGCCCGCGACCCGGAGCTCCATCTTCAGGCCTTGGCGGCGCTCAAGGCTCGCGCGAGATCGTCGATGAGATCCTCGGGATCCTCGAGCCCGATCGACAGGCGGATCGTGCCCGGGCCGATTCCCGCTTCGGCGAGCGCCGCGTCGCTCATGCGAAAGTGCGTGGTGCTCGCCGGGTGGATCACCAGCGACTTCGCATCGCCGACGTTGGCGAGGTGCGAGAAGACTCTCAGCGCCTCGATGAAGCGCCGGCCGGCCGCCCGGTCGCCTTTCAGGTTGAAGCTGAACACGGCGCCGCAGCCGCGCGGGAGAAGCCGCTTCGCGAGAGCGTGGTCCGGATGCGAAGGCAGCTCGGGATAGGCGATCGATTCGACCGCTGCCTGCTTCCCGAGGAAGTCGATCAGCGTGCGCGTGTTCTCCACGTGCCGCTCCATCCGGAGCGGTAGCGTCTCGATGCCCTGAAGGATCTGGAACGCGCTCGCCGGGCTCATGCAGGCGCCGAAGTCCCGCAGGCCTTCGCGTCGCGCGCGCAGGAGGAAGGCCGCGACGCTGGATTCCTCCTGGAAATCCATGCCGTGGAAGCCCGCGTAGGGCTCGGCGAGCTCCGGAAATTTTCCCGAGGCTTCCCAGTCGAACGTGCCCCCGTCCACGAGCACTCCGCCGATCGCCACGCCGTGGCCGCCGAGGAACTTGGTGGCCGAGTGGTAGACGAGGTCGGCGCCGTGGTCGAAGGGTTTGAGCAGATACGGGGTCGTGAAGGTCGCATCGACGAGGAGCGGCAATTTCTCTTCATGCGCGATCGCGGCGACCGCAGGAATGTCGAGCACGTCCAGTCCCGGGTTGCCGAGCGTTTCGCCGAAAAGAAGCTTCGTCTCCGGCCGGATCGCCTTTTTCCAGGCGGCGAGATCGCGCGGGTCGACGAAGGTGGTCTGGATGCCGAAGCGCGGCAGCGTATAGGAGAGCAGATTGTGCGAGCCGCCGTAGAGCGCGCGCGATGCGACGATGTGCGAGCCCGCCGCCGCGATCGTGGCGATCGCCAAGTGCAGCGCGGCCTGGCCGCTCGCGGTCGCGATCGCTCCGACGCCGCCTTCCAGGGCCGCCACCCGCTCCTCGAGCACCGCGTTGGTGGGGTTGGAGATGCGCGAGTAGACGTGCCCGCCGCGCTCCATGTTGAAGAGCGCCGCGGCGTGGTCCGCGTCGCGGAACACGAAGGACGTGGTGAAATAGATCGGAACCGCGCGCGCGCCGGTGACCGGATCGGGCCTCTGTCCGGCGTGCAGGCTGAGCGTGTCGAACTGGAGAGATCGGGGTGCGGCCATGGCGTCCTCCTCGGAGTCCGGCCGATTCTAGCAGCCGCGGCGCTCTTCGAAGGCGAAAAAAAACCGCAGCCCGAAGGGCGCGGTTTCAAAAAAACCGCGCCCCGAGGCGCGGTTTTTCTTCGGGTCCGTTCCGATCAGCCGAGCCGGATCGGCACGTAGATCTTGTTGCCTTCGCGCTGTATCAGGAGGGCGACGCTGCCGCGCGAACGGTCCACCAGGCGGCGCAGCTGGTCCACGCTTTTCACCGGTTGGTTGTTGAAGGCGAGAATGACGTCGCCCGCCTGGACGCCCGCCCGAGCCGCGGGGCCCTCGGATTGCTCCACGAGCAGCCCGCCTTCGGCTTCGATCTGCTTGCGCTCTTCCTCGGTGAGCGGCCGCACCGCGAGACCGAGCTTGCCCGACTTCGTTCCGGGTTCGCTATCCGCCTTTGCCACCTTCTCCGCCGGGGCTTCGGCCAGCGAGGCGCGCAGCTCCTGCGTTTCGCCCTGGCGCCAGATCTTGAGAGTCACCGCGGTGCCCGGGCGGGACTCGCCGATGACGCGGGGCAGGTCGATCGAATTCTCGATCGCGCGTCCGTCCACCGCGAGGATGATGTCGCCGGTCTTGACCCCGGCCTTGGCCGCGGGGCTCTTCGGCTCGACTGCGGCGACCAGGGCGCCCTGCGCCTTCTTCAGTCCGAAGGAATCGGCCAGCTCCTGGGTCACGCCCTGGATGGTGACTCCCAGCCGCCCGCGGCTGACCTTGCCGAACTTCTGAAGATCGGTCTTGACCTTCATCGCGACGTCGATGGGGACAGCGAACGACAATCCCATGTAGCCGCCCGTGCGGCTGTAGATCTGCGAGTTGATGCCGATCACCTCGCCTGCCATGTTGAAAAGAGGTCCGCCGGAGTTGCCCGGATTGATGGCGACGTCGGTCTGGATGAAAGGCACGTAGGTGTCGTCGGGCAGGGAGCGCGACTTGGCCGAGATGATGCCCGCGGTCACGGTGTTCTCGAGGCCGAAAGGCGAGCCTATGGCGGCGACCCATTCGCCGACCCGGGCTTTCGAAGCGTCCCCGATCCGGACCATGGGGAGATCCCTCGCGTCGATCTTGACCAGCGCGACGTCGGTGCGGCGGTCAACGCCGATCACCTTCGCCTTGAATTCGCGCTTGTCTGTGAGCTTCACCGTGACCTCGCTTGCGTCGTCGACGACGTGCGCGTTGGTCAGGATGTAGCCGTCCGCGCTCACGATGAAACCCGAGCCGACCCCTCTGCGAATCGCATCGCCCTGGGGCATGGGAATCTGGAAGCGGCGGAAAAATTCCTGGATCGGGTCGTCCGGCTCGCCGGGGATCTGGGGTACCTGCATCTGGACGCGCACCGGCGCGGTGGTGGTGCTGATGTTGACGACGGCGGGCCCGTTTTGCTCGACCAGGGCGCTGAAATCGGGAAGCGCGCCGGTGGCGGGCCTCTGGACTTGCGCTGTCTGGGCCTGCGAGCTCGATATGGTGGTCAGCCTGCCGCCCGCAAAGCCGAGCACCGTCGCAGCCGCGCATACGGTCAGCACTACAGCGAATGTCTTTTTTGACATAGGAATCTCCTGCGATGATTTCGGTAACTTGGGCAGCGCAGGCGAGACGAAGTTCCCGCCGCTCAGGGTCCGAGACATTTTGTTACCGCAAGACCTCAGTCCTGCTTCGCCTGCGGGGTCTGCGCGGCCTGTTCGCGCAGCAGCTGGTCGGCGCGCGCCTTCTTCAGGATGTCGGCGCACTCCTGCGAGCCGATCCGCAGGGCGAGCTCGATCGCCGTGTCGCCTTCGTTGCTGACCATGTTGACGTCCGCGCCGTTCCGGAGCAAGAGCTCCACCATCTTCGAATCGCCGCGCGCCGCGGCGTACATGAGCGGCGTATAGCCGTTCTCGGCGACGAGGTTGGGGTCGAAGTTCTGGGAGAGGACCTTCTGCGCGTAGATGAGGTTGCCCTTCTCGATGGCGTAGAACAGCACCTTGATGCCTTCGGCGCTCTGCTCTTTCGGCTTTTTCTCGAGGCCGGTCGGAAGCAGGTCCACCACGTAGTTGATGAGTGAAAAGCCCACCATAGTGGCCATGGCGATGAGCAGGGGCAGTGTCGAGATGCCCAGGCTCTCGGCCACCTCGCCGGGCATGTTCGCGGCGACCGCCAGCAGCACGACCAGGAAGAAGAACTGGAACTTCAGGTACAGGAAGAGCGCGATGAATACGACGAGGGCGAGCGAGCCGAGCAGGAGACCCCGATCGATATCGAAGCGCTCGAACGCTTCCTCGGGGAGGTTGGCGAGGGTCGCTGCGAGCGCCACCAGGACGACCAGCGCGATTTCCCTTACCCGCCTGCTGTTGAGCTTCATGACGTTTTTCCCTACACGGGCCCGAGCTTGTTTGAGGCTATTATAGTAGAGGCGGAGGAGCGGCTACGCTAAGGGCTTGGGGCGATGAGCAAGGCATTCACGCGCGAGGACGGCGCGCCGGACGAGGAGATCGAAGTCGAGCCGCGGATTCCGCGGGGGCATAAGAACTACATCACGCCCCTGGGTCATATGCGCCTGAAATCGGAATTGAAGGCGCTGGTCGAGGTCGAGCGGCCGGAGCTCCTGAAGACGGTGGCCTGGGCCGCGGCCAACGGCGACCGCTCGGAAAATGCCGATTACCTCTACGGGAAGAAACGCCTGCGCGAGATCGAGCGCCGCATCCGCTTCCTCGTCAAACGCCTGGAGATCGCCGAGGTGGTCGATGCCCGCGACCAGGAGCAGGACCGCGTGTTCTTCGGCGCCACCGTCACCTACTGCGATGCGGGCGGCGCGGAACACACCGTCAGCATCGTCGGCACCGACGAAGTGGACCCCGCGCGCGGCAGGGTATCGTGGGTCTCTCCGATCGCGCGAGCGCTGCTCAGGGCGCGCGAGGGCGACGCGGTGACGCTCAGCACGCCGGCCGGGGAGGAGCGGCTCGAAGTCCTGGCGATCCGCTACGAGGAATTGAAGTAGCGGGTCTTTAGTTCGCCCGGCTC
>Ga0209155_1001521_pt1 | contig 10929 bp, 9 predicted proteins | sample GraSoiAngelo_122_FD_185879 | JGI IMG/M metagenome (GOLD analysis project Ga0209155, IMG submission 185879) | Grasslands soil microbial communities from the Angelo Coastal Reserve, California, USA - 14_0927_02_20cm (SPAdes) (version 2) | ecosystem: Environmental > Terrestrial > Soil > Grasslands ...
AAGTAGAGGGGTCATTTCGCCAGTTTCGAACGCGCGTCGTGAACCTGAGGCGCTCCATGAAGGGCTCCATACCCGCCGCACGCTGGAGAACGTGCAAGTTCCCGTAAGACGAAAAGCGCCGATTTGCGGCGCTTTTGCAGAGCCCTCTGACGGACTCGAACCGTCGACCCCCTCCTTACCATGGAGGTGCTCTACCAACTGAGCTAAGAGGGCAGCGACCCCATCGTAACTCGGCTCGGCTGAGCTCGGGCTCCGTTATTCGGCGGAGACGGAATGTCCGTTCTCTGCGCCACATGAGGGGCACGAGAAGGCGGCTCCGCCGTCGCCGTCGGGGGACCGGATCAGGTCCGAAATCGGACCACGCCAGTGACAGTTGCGGCACTCGAGCGCCCTGATCCCGCCGCGCGCGGACGCCACAAGCACGCGTCGAGGTAGGCGCACCTCCCGGCCCGTCGCGTTCAGCAACGCGAACGTTCCCCACAGAGCCGCTGCGAGGCCGAAGGCCACCGCGACGGCGATCGCCGCTGCGGCCCAACTGAGCCCGAAGGAGTACCGAAAACCGACCAGGGCGACCAGGGCGAGCAGGATCAGCCGCGGTCCACCGATCCACCAGACCCACGGCGTCCCGTCCTTGTTCCGGAACTGCACGGCTGGACTTTAGGGCCACTAACGGCTGTTTTCCGCAGGAAATCAGCCGCGTGCGTGCAATCTTTTCCTCCTCGGCGTACAGTCTGTCGGGGGCACCTTGCCCCGGGGGGTGGCAGTTGAAAATAGCTGTGGAGATTTTGCGCTACGTCAGCCTCGTGGCTTACGTGGTGCTTGCGCTTGCCACGATCAACCAGTGGCGGCGACAGCGAGACCGCGCGGCGGCCTGGGCGGCGCTTGGCTTCGGGACGCTCGGGATCGTCGTCGTCCTGGCGCAGATCGTGCCGAAGCATCCGCACGGGTTCGTGGAGAACTTCCTGCAGCGGCTCGACATTGCCTTCCTACTGCTCTTCCCCTACCTGCTGCACAGGTTCACGACCGTGTTCAGGAGCGCGACCTCGGCACTGGAGCGCGGGCTGGGGTTGATGACCGTTGCCATGCTCGTCTGGACATTCGCGCTGCCTCACATCCCCGAGCCGGGAGAACCGCGCTCGGGCTGGTTCATCGCCTACCTGACCGGTTTCCTGATCCACTGGACGGTGCTCTCGAGCGTCGCCGCGATCCGGCTTTGGCGGGCGGGCCGCGGGCAGCCGAGCGTCGCGCGACGTCGGATGCGCCTCCTCGCGTTCGCGGCGGCGCTGCTCACGATCGCGTTGTTCGCGGGGGCGGCGACGAGCCAGTCGTACTCGGCCCTCTCGCTCGCGAGCTCCGCGCTCGGGATCGCGAGCGCACTCGCGTTCCTGCTTGCGCTCGCTCCGCCGACGATCGTGCGAATGGTCTGGCGGCGCCCGGCCCAGGCGCGGGTCCAGGACGCGATCCTCGACCTGATCACACTCAGCCGCACACAGCGGGAGGTCGCCACCCGTGTGCTCGAGCCGATGGCCGACATCGTCGGCGCGCGGGCCCTCAGTCTTCGCAACGACGAGGGCGAGTTGATCGGTTCCTATGGTCTCCCCGACGGCGAGGCGGAGCCCGAGCCCAGCGATGCGCAAATCTTCGAGGTCGAGATCCCTTCCGGGTCGCTCATGGTCTGGGCCTCACCCTATGCGCCGTTTTTCGGCCGCGAGGAGCTGCGGATGCTGGAGACCGTCGGCGCTCTCACCGGAGTCGCGCTCGATCGCGTCCGCCTCTTCCAGCAGGAGCACGAGGTGCGGCTCGCGCTCGAACGGGCAGACGAGATCAAGACCAACTTCATCGCGCTCGCCTCCCACGAGCTGCGGACGCCCGTGACGACGATCCTCGGCCTCGCGACGACTCTCAACCGCCGCGGCGACGAGCTCGACGAACGCCAGCGCCAGGACCTTCGTGACACCCTAGAGCGCCAGGCCGATCGGATGGCGAAGCTCGTCGAGCAGCTCCTTGACCTCTCCCGTCTCGACGCCGACGCGATCTCGATCACGCCCGAGCGGATCAATCTCCGCGACCGGATCGAGGAGATCGTCGCTTCGGTTGCAGCCGAGCGCAGGGACGACGTCCGGATCAGCGTCGACCCCGAACTCGAGGCTCCCGCCGATCCGGGCGCGCTCGATCGCATCGTCGGCAACCTGGTCGCGAACGCGCTCCGGTATGGCTCGCCTCCCGTCAGCGTTGACGCCGTGCATCACGACCGCCACCTCCGCGTCTTTGTCGAGGATCGCGGCGACGGCGTGCCGCCGCAGTTTGTGCCCGAGTTGTTCGAGCGCTTCACCCGCAGTGGTCGTGAACGTGTCGGCGGCACCGGGCTCGGGCTGGCGATCGCCCGCTCGTACGCGCGTGCGCACGACGGCGACCTCGTCTACGAGGAGGCGGAGCCGCACGGCGCTCGGTTCCAACTCGTCCTGCCGGTGAAGAACACCGTCTCCTAGCGCCAGATCGCGCCGATGCGCTCGCGGTGCCCTTCCGGCAGCGGCACGGCCTTCCCGAGCGCATACCGCGTGGCCGTCCAGGCGGCGACGGTCGCATCGAGCAGGTCCGGCTCGGCGATTCGCGGAACCGATGCCGGGGGATCGATTCCCGCCTGCTCGAGCAGCAGGCGGCGCTCGGACAGGCCGTCCGCTCCGTGCTTCGAAGGGAGCGGCCTGTGGGCGAGCTCGCAGAACGAGACCTCTGGATGAACCTCGATCACGCGCTCGTCCTCGTGTGCGTGGTCGTCGACCTCGAGGATCCGGTGACGCAGCGCGTAGGACTGTGCGGAGATCGACCTGCCGGTCAGCTCGAGCGCGACGTGCCGGGCTTCGGCGTAGCTCGGGGCCTCCAGGACGGGGCGCACCGGTGTGGCGAAGACGCTCGACGCGCGCGGCCCCACGAAGCGCCGAGCGGCCACGTCTGCGAGTCGCGCGCCCTGGTCGGGAATGCCAATCGGGATGTCGACGGCGATCACGCTCGCCTCGGTGACGACTGCTTCCGCGAACGTGTCGCAGCGGAAGCTCTCGACGACGCCCTTCTCCTCGAGCACGACAACGGCCCAGCCACCGCGCGCGAGATCGACGCCGACTACCACCTCACGCCGCCGCGCCCGACCTGCGCGGGCGCGGCTCACCAACGTCGAGGGAAACGCAGAACCGTTGGAAGTCGTCATGGCCGCGAAGCGGCCGGACTTCCGACGGTGATGATGGGGGCGGGAGGATTCGAACCTCCGTAGGCTGAGCCGACGGGTTTACAGCCCGTTCCCTTTGGCCGCTCGGGCACACCCCCGGATCGGCAATTGTAGCCGTCGGTTTATCGGAGTCAGTTTCGGCTCCTAGCAGCGGCGGTTTACGATCACGTTCGTGCCGCGCTACGACGCGATCGTCGTCGGCGCCGGGCCGGCTGGCTCGACGACGGCCTACCGCCTCGCGCGCGCGGGCGCGCGCGTGTGCCTGATCGACCGCGCCCGGTTCCCGCGGGACAAGCCCTGCGGCGGCGGGCTGACCGGCCGGGCCGTGCGCGAGCTTCCGTTCTCGGTTGAGCCCGTCGTCGAGGACCGGGTCGACACCCTCGAGCTCGGCCTTCGCTACCGGCGGCGCTGGAGCCGTCGGGCGGACGAGCCGCTCGTGCTGATGACGCAGCGGCGCCGGCTCGACGCGTTTCTCGCCGAGCAGGCGTCGGCTGCGGGCGCCGAGTTCCGGGAGGGCTCGAAGGTGACCGGCGTCGATCCCGCGGGATCGGTGACGCTCGACGGCGGGCGCCTCGAGGCCGATGTCGTGGTCGGCGCTGACGGCGCAAACGGGATCGTGGCGCGCTCGCTCGGCCTGCCGGCCCACGGGCACGGCGTCGGGCTCGAAGGCAACGTCGGCTACGAGCACGTCTCCCGGGAGCGCTTCTGCGGCCGGGCCGTCGTCGAGCTCGGGGTCGTCCGAGGCGGCTACGCCTGGGTGTTTCCGAAGGGCGACCATGTCAACGTCGGTGTCGGCGGCAGCCAGAGCGAGGGCCCCCGGCTGCGGGAGCGGCTCCAGGAGCTCTGCGCCGCGTTCGGGATCGACGAGGCCGAAGTGCGCGGCTTGCGGGGACACCGGCTCCCGATGCGCGGCGCCGCGCGGCGGCCGGTCGAAGGGCGCGTCTTGCTCGTCGGCGACGCGGCCGGGCTCGTCGACGCCCTTTCCGGAGACGGGATGTACGAGGCGTTCGTCAGCGGGCGGCTGGCTTCCGAAGCCACACTCGACCTGCTCCACGGCCGGGCGAGCGATCTCGCCCCCTACGCGGACCGGTTCGCAGCCACGTTTGCGCCGCTCGAGAGCGTTTCCTGGCGCGCCAAGATCGCCTTCGACCGCTTCCCCGGCCTGGCGTACCGGCTCGCGGGGACGAACCTCTCATGGCGTCTCTTCGAGGCGGTCGTGCGCGGCGACCGGAAGGCCTCGGACACGCACGGCCTCCGAGGCGCGCCCTTGCGCGTACTCCAGGCGCTCGGTATCTAAAGCCAACTCGGCACGCTGCCGATGTGCACGTCGTGGAGCTGAATGCGGTCCTTCGGCGTGCCGTGGAGCAGGGTGCGAGCGACGTCCATTTGAAAGTGGGCCAGCTGCCCGTCGCGCGATGCGACGGGACGCTGACGCCCTTCGCCGACCATCCGGCGCTCACGGATGCCGACCTCGAAGCGGCCCTCGCGATCGTCTCTGAGCTGACCCCCGCCAAGCGCGAGTCCTTCTACGAGACCGGCGAGCTCGACATCGCCTACACGAGCGGAGACCTGCCGCGCTTCCGAGTCAACGCCTTCCGCCAGCGTGGCTCGATCTCCTTCGCCTTCCGCGTCATCCCGAAGCACGTACCGAGTTTCGCGGAGCTGCGAATGCCCGCGGGCGTCGAAGCGATGGCTAACGAGCACCGCGGGCTCGTGCTCGTCACCGGCGCGACCGGTTCCGGGAAGACCACCACGCTCGCGGCGATGATCGACCACATCAACAAGACGCGCCGGCAGCACATCGTCACGATCGAGGATCCGATCGAGATCCTCCACGACGACCACGGTTGCATCGTCAACCAGCGAGAGGTCGGCATCGATACGGACTCCTACCTCGCCGCCCTGCGCCGGGCTCTCCGTCAGGACCCCGACGTGATCCTGATCGGCGAGCTCCGCGACGCCGAGAGCGCGGAGACAGCGCTGAAGGCGGCGGAGTCCGGCCACCTCGTCTTCTCGACCATGCACACGATCGACGCGGCCGAGACGCTCGGCCGGATGATCGAGTTCTTCCCCGGAATCAAACAGGCGCAGATCCGGTCGATTCTGGCCGGCGTCCTGCAGGGGATCGTCAGCCAGCGGCTGCTTCCTCGCAAGGACGGAGGGAGGGTCGCGGCCGTCGAGGTGATGGTCAACAACGCCCGCATCTCCGACCTGATCCGGGAGAGCAAGACCGAGGAGATCCCGGACGCGATCGCCGAAGGTGCGTTCTTCCAGATGCAGACCTTCGAGCAGGCGCTGATCGGGCTCGTGATCGCCGACGAGATCGACCACGACGTTGCGGCGAACGCCGCCACCAACCAGCACGATTTCATCGTCGCGCTCGAGCATGCTCTCAAGCGCCAGGCTGCAGGTGTCACCAAGGCAGACGAGCTGCCGCAATCCGCCGCCCTCGAAGAGGAGACGGCGATGCCGAGCCTGCGGATCGCGCCGGTCGAATGACGAAGCACGTTCTGCTGGGTCTCGCGCTGGCGATCGCGAGCATGGCGGGCACCGCCAGCGCCGACACGTTTCGGGCGGTCCCGTCGGTGCCGGCGAGCTTGCCGAGCGCAGCGGTACCGAACCAGCCCGGCCAGATCAGTGTGCCAACCCCGATCTCGTCGCCCCCGGCAACCCCACAAGCCTTGTCCTTCCAGCAGCTCGTCGCGCTCTGGCAGGGCGCAGGCTCCGCCTACCAGATTCCGTGGGAAGTGCTCGCGTCGATCAACAAAGTCGAGTCGAACTTCGGCCGCAACATGGGTCCGAGCTCGGCCGGCGCGGTCGGCTGGATGCAGTTCATGCCGAGCACCTGGGATCGCTGGGGTCTCGACGCGAGCGGCGACGGCGTCGCCGATCCGTGGAACCCGCAGGACGCGATCTACGCGGCCTCACGCTACCTGGCCGCCTCCGGCGGCGCGCAGGACATCTCTCGAGCGGTGCTCTCCTACAACCACGCGCAGTGGTACGTCGACGAGGTCCTGCAGCTCGCGCACACATTCGGCAGCGGCGGGTTGAATACGACGTTCAAGCTCGACCGGCTCCAGGTCTCTCTCGACGGCGCCCGGAAGGACGTCGCCACGGCGAACCGCCGGCTGGTCGCGGCATTGCGGACCCAGGGGGCGCTGTCGAAGCTCGAAAAGCGCTGGCAGGCCAGGACCGCCGGCACGCAGCTTTTGTCGAGGCAGCTCGCGCTCCAGAAAACGGCGACGCTCGTCGGGGTCCGCGAGCACATGGCCGAGGTTCGAGTCGCTCAGCTCCGTGCGGAGCTCAGCGAAGCCGCCGACGCGCTGACGCAAGCACGTACGCAGGCGCAGGGCGCAGCGACCGCCCCCGGGACGGGCGCGCTGTTCGCATCGCCGGTGACGGACGACTCCGGGTACGTCTTCCCCGTCGGGGGTGGTCCCTCGGTCGTCTCGGTCTCGCATCACCACCACGATTACCCGGCCGCGGACATCGCGGCCCCTGAGGGCTCGCCCCTGTACGCGCTCGCCGACAGCGTCGTGGTCAGGTCCTGGGCGCAGCCGGACCCGGCCTGCGGCATCGGCCTCACGCTGCGGGCGAGCGATGGCCAGGAGTGGACGTACTGCCACCTTTCGTACCTGGATCCGGCAGTCGTCCAGGGTGCGGTCCTGACCGCCGGTCAGTCCGTCGGCCTCGTCGGCCATACGGGCGACGCGACCGGGCCGCATCTCCATCTCCAGATCGACCCGTCGACGCACTACCCGCAGTTGGAGCCCTGGTTCCAGCGCTTCGCCGGAACGGCCTTTCGCTGGCAGGATGCGCCGACGCCGCAGCCGGGCGCCACGGCCAGCGCGAGCGTCCCCGTCTTCGCCAAGGAGCCGACTGCGAACGCCGCTTCAGGCGGTGGCGTGATCCGATTCACCCGCTAGGGGGATAGCTCCTTGGCTCTGCCCGCCGACGAATAGGGTATGGCGGCTCGCTTCGCTGCGGTTGTTCCACGCATGGCCTTGATCGGCCTCGTCTGGCTGTTCGCGACGGCGACGTTGACCTACGCCGCCGGGGAAAAGCTGACAACGACGCCCGCGAAGGTTCCCGCGGCAGTCGCGACGCCGCGTCCGACGCTCGTCGTCCCGGACATCCGCGGCCAGGCTTTCGTTTTTGCCAAGGGGATCCTCGCGGACGGCGGCTTCGGCTGGCGCGTCAACGGAAGCGTCCAAGGTTATGCCACCAACGTCGTCGCCTCTCAGCAGCCCGCCCCGGGGACGCGTGTTCAGGACACCGGCGCACCCACGTTGACGCTGACCATGCAACGGGGCACCTATCCGCAGGATGGGACGCCCGAGAACGTGTCTCCGTACGTGGGTACCGCGATCGTGCTCACGAAGAGTCCGAGCGCGCCGGCGAAGAAGCTCTCACCGCGGACCGTCTCGACCCGAGCGAAGGTCGTGGCGAAATCGACAGCAAAGCGCGTCCACGCCGCGGCCAAGCCGAAGCGGAGAGTTCCTAGGCGCAAGATCCACGCCGCGCGATCACGCCCGCCCGCTTTCATCGTGTCGGGCGCGCCCAGGGAGCCGCTGAACGAGATCCCGCTGACAGTTCGCGCTCAGCGGCTGAACGCGTGGCTGACGCCCTCTCGCCGCGCGACGGCGTCGAACCAGCGCTACTGGCTCTACCAACATGCATGGATCGTCGCGGGTGCGAAGTTCGGCTGGTGGCACGGCGCCGCCGCCCTGCGGCTGCTGATCGCCGTCGACCGCCGCGTGGCTTCCCAGTGGGGCATCGGTCATGAAAGTGAGTCGGTCGCCCGCCGCGCCCTCGCCGCGGTCGAGGCACAGGCGAAGTGAGGTTGGGCAGGCGCGTACCGCGATGCCTTCGCGAGGAAGGGGGCTACACGGTGGTCGAGATGCTGACGGTCCTTTTGATCCTGGGAGTCGTGATGGGAGGCCTCACCACCGTCTTCGTATCAGCGACGAGTGCCGACAACGACATGAACAATCGCTTCCGAGCGCAACAGACGGCGCGGCTGGCGCTCGACAAGCTCCGCCGCGAAGTCCATTGCGCCTCGGCGGCGACCCCGGCCGGCTCGGCCACGTCGTCGATCACGCTCACGCTGCCGAGCTACTGCAAGACCTACTCGGGAAACGCCTCCGTCACCTGGTGTACGCGAAGCGTCGCGACGAACAGCTATGCCCTCTTCCGCGTCGACGGGGCCACGTGCACCGGCGGCGTCAAGTGGGCGAGCAATTTGACGCCGACTTCAACGGCGCCCGTCTGCAGCGGCGCGCTCTGCATCTTCAACTACTCGGCACAGTCGACCTCGAGCCTTGCGAAGTTGCAGGTCGACTTCCCGGTCAACCCGAAGCCGTCGAGAACTGTCGACACGTATGAGCTGACCGACGGCCTGGTGCTCAGGAACAGCACGCGATCATGAGGCCGAGGAAGCTGAGCCTCGCAACCGTGGCCGGCCGCACGCCGCCGGACGACGAGCGCGGTATCGCGCTGGTGATGGCTCTCGGGATTCTGGTCGTTTGCGCGATCATGGTCACGACCGTCGTCGCGTACACCAGCTCGGGCCAGCGAACGTCGTACTTCAGCAAGGCGCGGCTGACCGCTTTCGACGCGGCCGACGCCGGGATGAACAATGCGTTCTCGGTCCTGAACCTGCCCACCAACAACTCGCTCGACGCGGGCATTCTCCCGCCGTGCCATACGGCGAATCCGGACACCTCGACGCCGGGAGCGACGAATCCGACCTGGTTCACGAGCTCGACGAATCTCACCGCGCTGACGACCTGGAACAAGAACCTTTACGGCACGGCGACCGCTTACTGGTGCGGGGACTTCGACCGTTACGGCGCCCAATGGTTTCTACGCTCGATCGGCTCGATCAGGAACCCGACCAGCCAAAATCCGGGGACTACGACTCGCACGCTCAGCTCAAGGGTCACAATTCAGCCGACGCTTACCCAGCCCAAGAACAACCCGGTCTGGGACTACCTTTACGCCGGCCACACAGGCAGCTCCTGCGATCAAACGCTGAACAACAACATCAGCGGCGCCTCGCGCATGTACGTCGCCGGCAACCTCTGCCTGAGCCCGAACGTCAACCTCGCGCAATCGACGGTCATCGTCGGCGGAAACCTCGACGTGGCGAACAACGCCGCAGTCGGCGCCAATACGAGCATGAGCACTCGGGTGGAGACGTACGTCGGCGGTAACTGCCGCTACGGCAGCAACAACCCGCCGTGGGTGGCCTGCAGCGGCAACCAGGACGCGAATCACATTTTCAGCAAGCTCGCCGATGGGGCGACGGTCGCCGTCAACCACACCGCTCCGATCGTCGCGCCCCCGCTCGCCGATTTCGCCGGTTGGTACCAAAACGCGATTCCGGGGCCGGCTCAGTCCTGCACGGCCGCGAGCGGCACAACTCCAACGTTCGACAACAACTACTCGACCCGCGACAACAGCGTCTCGACAGTCTTCGACTTGACTCCTTCGACCTCCTATACGTGTCGCGTCGGCAGGGGTGCATCGACGACCCTGGGCGCGGCGATCACCTCGTCCCAGACGTCGGTCACGGTTGCGTCGGCCAGCGGCTTTCCGACGAGCGGGAACTTTCGGATCAGGATCGACGACGAAGACATGACCGTCACCGGGGGCCAGGGCTCGACGACGTGGACGGTGACGCGCGGCGTCAACAGCACGACCGCCGCCAACCACGTGAACGCGCAGACGGTCGAGCAAGACGATGCAGGCACCAGCGGCGAGCTTTCCTGGAACGCGACGACGAAGACCCTCACCGTCTCCGGAACGATCTTCATCGACGGAAGCGCGAAGGTCTCCAACGCCGCGCTTAACACGTACAACGGCCAGGCGACGCTCTATCTCTCGGGGACGTTCTACGCGAACGGGTCGCTGTGCGGAGCGGTTTCGGGAACCAGCTGCAACTTCGCGGGCTGGAATCCGGACAAGGAGCTGCTGATGATCGTCGCGAACGGGAGCGGGGGGCAGATCAATCCCGGCGACGGCATCTACATCGCCAACAACTTCTCTTACGAGGGCGGCCTCTACGCGACGAACGCGGTCGAGTTCGGCAACAACGTCAACATCGACGGGCCGGTGGTCGGCAGCCAGATCCTGCTCAGCAACAACCTGACGACGAACGCGTTCCCGACGATCTCGACAGTTCCAGTCGGAATGCCGTCGAACAACGACGTGTACGCGCAGCCGAACCCGCCGCAGAGCTTCTCGGGCTAGTAGAGCAAAGCCTCCTATGCTTAACTCTCAGCGGCGCCCGGCCGATAAGTGGAAGATGAACGCTGCGCTCGCTGCGGTCGCGTTCGCTCCCGGCCTGGCGGTCGGCAGCTTCGTGAACGTCGTCGCGGCACGACTGCCGCTGCGGCGTTCGGTCGTGCACCCGCGCTCGGCCTGCATGAGCTGCGGGAACGAACTGGCCTGGCACGACAACGTGCCGTTACTCTCGTACGCGCTCCTGCGTGGCCGCTGCCGCTCCTGCGGCGTCCGCATCGGTCTCCTCTACCCGGCCGTGGAGCTGGCGACTGCGCTGCTCGTCGTCGCCTGCTTCGTGCGCTTCGGCCTGTCGGGGCGGGCTGTGATCGCCGCGTTCTTCTGCGTGGTCCTCGTCGCGGTCAGCGCGATCGACCTCATCCATCGGATCATCCCGAACCGAATCGTCGTCCCGGCCGCCGCGC
>Ga0209155_1001522_pt1 | contig 10928 bp, 9 predicted proteins | sample GraSoiAngelo_122_FD_185879 | JGI IMG/M metagenome (GOLD analysis project Ga0209155, IMG submission 185879) | Grasslands soil microbial communities from the Angelo Coastal Reserve, California, USA - 14_0927_02_20cm (SPAdes) (version 2) | ecosystem: Environmental > Terrestrial > Soil > Grasslands ...
ACTCCAGCGGAGGAGGTCGCCATGATCACGTTCACGATCAACGGCAGACGACGGCAGGTTGACGTCCCGCCCGAGATGCCGCTTCTCTGGGTGATCCGGGAAACGCTCGGGCTGACGGGAACCAAGTACGGGTGCGGCATGGCGCTCTGCGGCGTCTGCACCGTCCACCTCGACGGCGCCCCCGTCAGGACGTGCGTCACGCCCGTGTCGGCTGTCGCCGGCAAGAAAGTGACCACGATCGAGGGGCTCTCCGACAAGGGCGATCACCCGGTCCAGCGCGCGTGGACCGAGGTGGACGTGCCACAATGCGGCTTCTGCCAGCCCGGGCAGATCATGTCGGCCGCGGCGCTTCTCGCGACGAAGCCCTCGCCGACAGACGCCGACATCGACGACGCGATGTCGGGCAACATCTGCCGTTGTGGGACCTACCAGCGCATCCGCGCCGCGATCCATCGCGCTGCGGCCCTCAAGAGGGGAGGCGCGTGATGAAGACCGACATCTCCCGTCGCGCCCTCTTGAAGGGCGGCCTCGCGGTCGGCGCGGGGCTCAGCATCGGTTTTCCGGTCGCCCGGACTGCCCGACGCGTCGCGAGCGCTCAGACGCCGGGCGTATTTGCGCCCAACCAGTGGCTCCGGATCGACCGCGATGGCGTCGTGACGATCGTCAACTCGGTGCCCGAGATGGGGCAGGGCTCGCTGACCACGACGTCGATGATCATCGCCGACGAACTGGACGCCGTCCTCGACAACGTGCGTGTCGAGCAGGCGCCGGCCAATCCCGCGCTCTACAAGAATCCGGTCACCGGCAACCAGGCCTACGGCGGCAGCCGCGGCGTCCGCGACCACTTCGACATGTGGCGCAAGGCCGCGGCGGGGGCGCGGGAGATGCTCGCCCAGGCCGCCGCGAACGAGTGGGGGGTGCCGGTCGAGAGCGTCGAGACGGAAGCCGGCGCGGCGCTGCATCGACCGACGGGGCGGCGGCTTCTCTACGGCCAGCTGGTGGACCGCGCGCAGCAGCTCCCGGTCCCGCAGAACCCAAAGCTGAAGACACCCGACAAGTTCCGCTATATCGGAAAGGTCGTCCACCGGCGCGACACGCCCGAGAAGATCACCGGCCGCGGCGTCTACGGCATGGACGTGCAGGTGCCGGGGATGCTCGTCGCCTCGATCGAGCGCTGCCCCGTCTTCGGCGGCACGGTGCAGTCCCTCGACGCGACGGCCGCGAAGGCGGTGCCGGGGATCAAGCACGTCGTGCAGGTCAGCAACGGCGTCGCCGTCGTCGCCAGCAGCTTCTGGTCGGCGCTGCAGGGCCGCCGCGCGCTGAAGGTCACGTGGGACGAGGGCGCCATGGCCGCGCTCACCAGCGCTCAGATCAGCAAGCAGTACGAGACGATGTCCAAGCAGCCGGGCCAGGTCGCGCGCAACGAGGGCAACGCCGAGCAGGCGCTGGGCGCCGGCGGCAAGGTCGTCGAGGCCGTGTACCAGGTGCCGTTCCTCGAGCACGCCTGCATGGAGCCGATGAACGCCACCGCGCACGTCATGCCCAACAGCGTCACGCTCTGGGTGCCGACGCAGAACCCGGGCGGGCACCAGGCGCTGGCGGCGAAGATCGCCGGCGTGCCGGTGGAGCGCGTGGAGGTGGTGACCACGCTGCTCGGCGGCGGGTTCGGACGGCGCGGCGAGCCCGACTTCGTCACCGACGCCGTCGAGACCTCGAAGGCCGTCGGCGCGCCCGTGAAGGTCATCTGGACGCGCGAGGACGACATCCAGCACGGCTTCTACCGCCCGGCGACGTACAACGTCTTCAGGGCCGCGCTCGACGCCAACGGCCAGCCCGTCGCATGGTGGAACCGCATCGTGGGTCCCGGCATCCTCATCCAGAAGGGCCGGGCGCCCAAGGGCACCATCGATCCCGCCGCCGTCGAGGGTGCGCGCAACCATCCCTACGACATCCCGAACATCCGGGTGGAGTGGGTGGAGAAGGACTTCGGCGTGCCGATCGGCTTCTGGCGCTCGGTCGGCTCGTCGCAGAACGCGTTCATCACCGAATCATTCGTCGATGAGCTGGCGCACGCGGCGGGCAAGGACCCCTACGAGTACCGCCGCGCGCTGCTCGGCAAGGCGCCGCGTCACCTCGCCGTGCTCGACGCCGCCGCCAAGGGCGCGGGCTGGGGCACGCCGCTCCCCGCCGGCCGCGCGCGCGGTATCGCGGTGGCGTTCTCGTACGGCTCGTACGCGGCGCACGTGGCCGAGGTCTCCGTGGCGCCCGACGGCGGCGTGCGGGTGCACCGCATCGTGTGTGCGATCGACTGCGGCATCGCCGTGAACCCGGACCAGGTGCGCTCCCAGATGGAGGGCGGCGCCATCTATGCGCTCACGGCCGCGCTCTACGGCAAGATCACGCTCGACAAGGGGCGCGTGCAGCAGTCGAACTTCCACGACTATCCGATGCTGCGCATCGGGGAGGCGCCGACCGTCGAGACCATCATCGTGGACTCCGGTCAGGCCCCGGGCGGCCTCGGCGAGCCCGGCGTGCCGCCGGTGGCGCCGGCGGTGACCAACGCGATCTTCGTGCTCACCGGCAAGCGGATTCGCACGCTGCCGATCGACAAGGACCTGCTCAAGCGATGAGAACGCGCACCGCGCTGCTCCTGTCGACGCTGCTCGGGCTCGCGCCCGCCGCCGCCCTCGCCCACCACGGCTGGAGTGGCTACGACGCGAGCCAGGTCCTCAATCTCGCCGGCACGATCCGCGACGCCGGTTACGAGCACCCGCACGGGTACGTGAAGCTCGAGACGCCGGACAAGACGTGGCTCGTGGTGCTGGCGCCCCCGTCGCGGATGGAGAACCGCGGGTTGCCGCGCGAGATGCTCAAGGCCGGGACGAAGGCCAGCGTGGTGGGCTATCCCAACCGCTCGGATCCGGGCGAGATGCGCGCCGAGCGCATCACCATCGGCGACAAGACCACCGAGCTGCGTTGATCCGCCCGCGGGCTGGTGGCTGAATGCACCCGCCGAGCGGCCCGGCCTGGCTGGTCTGGCTCGAGACCTCCGGCGTCGCGGTCGCGATGCGGCAGTGGACCTGGCTCTACCCGGCCGTCGAGATCGCCCACATCGTCGGATTCGTCACCCTCGTGGGCGCCGCGCTCATGTTCGACGCGCGGCTGCTGGGCCGCTCGCGCCCGCTGGCCGTCAGCGCGCTCGAGCGCCACCTGCTGCCCTGGGCGCGGTGGAGCCTCCTGCTCGTCGTTCCGACCGGCGCCCTGATGTTCGTCGCCCACGCGACCGAGATGGCGACGAACCCGGCGTTCCGTCTCAAGCTCGTCCTGCTCGGCGCCGCCTTCCTGAACGCCGGCATCTTTCACCGCTGGCCGTTCCGCACCGTCGGCGACTGGGACACGGAGCTCCGCGCGCCGCTCGCCGCGCGCGTCATCGGGGTGCTGTCCATTGCGCTCTGGGTGGGCGTCATCGCCTGCGGCCGCCTGATCGCCTACTTCTGACGAGCCCCCGACGCGGCGCGGCAATCCCGGGATAGCGAAACAGGGAAAAACATTTCCCGTCTTCCCGGCCAGCCGGTCCGATGGTGTAGTTCCATTGGTGGATGTGATGAAGGAGATCGACTTCCGACTGCTGCTCGAGCAGCTGCCCGCGATCGTGTGGGCGACCGATCGCGACCTCCGCTTCGTCTACTCGCGCGGCGCCGGCCTCGCCGCGCTGGGGCTGGGCGCCGACGAGGTCGTCGGCCTCTCGCTCAGCGATCACCTCGGCACGCGCGACCCCGACGATCCGACGCTGGCGGTGCACCGGGCCGCCCTCGCGGGCGTGGCCACGGTGTACGAGTTGCGCCACGAGGGCCGTGTCTACCAGGTCCACGTCGAGCCGTGGCGCGCCGGCAGCGACGGCATCGTCGGCGCGCTGGGCGTGGCGCTGGACATCACCGGGCGCGCCCGCGCCGAGGCGGCGCTGCTCCGCAGCGAGCGCACGCTGGCCGAGTTCTTCGAGAACGCCGAGGCCGAGTTCTTCGAGAACGCCGCCATGGGCCTGCACTGGATCGGGCCCGACGGCACCATCCTGCGCGCCAACCAGGCCGAGCTGGATCTTCTCGGCTACGGGCGCGAGGAATACGTCGGGCATCACATCGCCGAGTTCCACGTCGACCCCGAGCCGATCGCCGAGATCCTGACGCGGCTCGGTCGCGCCGAGACGGTGGACGCCTGGGAGGCGCGGATGCGCGCCAGGGACGGCTCGATCAAGGATGTGCTGATCTCGTCCAACGCCCTCTGGGAGGACGGCCGGTTCGTGCACACGCGCTGTTTCACCCGCGACATCACCGACCGCCGCCGGATGGAGGAGGCGCGCCGCCAGGCCGAGCTCCTGCAGCACGTGGCCAGCCTCGCGCATGCCGCCGCCCACGAGATCAACAACCCGCTGGCCGTCATCTACGGCCAGATCGACCTCATCGCCCGGACGACGGGGCCCGAGACGAAGCCGCGCATCGACGCCTGTCGCGAGGCGATCGCCCGGATCGCCGACATCCTGGACCGCATGAACAGCCTCGCCCGGCTCCAGCTCTCGCAGGACTGGCCGGCGGACCTGCCACCCATGCTCGATCTCAAAGCATCGAGCGCGGCGCCGGCGCGCGGCAACGGGAGCGGCGCGGCCGGCTGAGCTGCCCCCGACGCGCGCGGAACTTGTCGCCGCCGCGCGGACGTGTTTCACTCATTCGATGGCTCTCGTGACCGACCTCGACACACCCGCCGTGACCGTGCGCCTGGATGTCGTGGAACGCAACATCCGCCGGGTGCACGACCATCTCGCCCGCCACGGGATCGCCAATCGCCCCCACGTGAAGACACACAAGATTCCCGCGCTCGGCAAACTGCAGATGGCGGCCGGCGCCGTCGGCATCACCTGCCAGAAGCTCGGCGAGGTCGAAGTCTTCACCGATGCCGGCGTCGCCGACGACGTGCTGCTGACCTTCAACGTCGTCGGGCGCGCCAAGATCGAGCGGCTGCTGGCGCTGGCACGGCGGCTCCGGCGCCTGGCCGTCGTGTTCGACAACGAGGTCGTCGCGCGCGGCCTGGCCGAGGGCGCGCGGGCGGCCGGCACGGAGATCGCCTTTCTCGTCGAGTGCGACACGGGCTTCGGGCGCAACGGCGTGCAGACGCCGGAGGCCGCGCTGGAGCTGGCACGGACGGCGATGCGGCTCGGGGGTCTGCGCTTCGAGGGCCTCATGACCTTCCCCAACCGCGAGCCGGGCACGCGGGCCTTCCTCGAGCGGGCCCTCGAGCTCTTCAAGCGCGCCGGCGTCTCCGTGCCCGTCGTCTCCGGCGGCGGCACGCCGGCGATCTTCGCCGCGCAGAACATTCCCCAGCTCACCGAGCACCGCGCCGGCACCTACATCTACAACGACCGCATGGTGGTGGCCTCGGGCACGGCGACGTGGGACGACTGCGCGATGCGCGTGCGCTGCACGGTGGTGAGCAAGCCGACGCCCGAGCGCGCGATCCTGGACGCCGGCACCAAGGTCTTCACCTCCGACCTCTATTCGGTCACCGGCTACGGCCACCTGCTCGAGTACCCGGAGGCGGCGGTCGTGAACCTGTCCGAGGAGCACGGCGTGGTGGATCTCTCCGGGTGCCGCGCGCGGCCGGAGATCGGCGAGGTCGTGGAGGTGGTGCCGAACCACTGCTGCGTGGTGAGCAACATGGTCGACGAGGTCTACGGCGTGCGCGACGGCAAGGTCGAGGTCGTGTGGCCGGTGGCCGCGCGCGGCGAGGTGCGCTGAGCGATGAGCGCGAAGAAGACGCTGGCCATCCTCGTCGGCGGCGGCCCCGCGCCGGGGATCAACGCCGTCCTCGCCGCCGCCACCATCGAGGCGCGCAACCACGGTCTGCGCGTGCTCGGCTGCTACGACGGCTTCAAGTGGCTCGTGCAGGGCGACACGCAGCACGTCGTCGACCTCGAGATCAACGACACCTCGCGCATCCACTTCGACGGTGGCTCCATCATCCGCACCTCGCGCACCAACCCGAGCAAGTCCGCCGAGGCCATCCGCCAGGTCGGCGAGGCTCTGCAGCGGCTGGGGGTGAACCACCTCATCACCATCGGCGGCGACGACACCGCGTATTCGGCCTCGCGGCTGGCCAAGACCGTGCCCGGGCTGACGGTGGCGCACGTGCCGAAGACGATCGACAACGACCTGCCCCTGCCTGGCGACATCGTCACCTTCGGCTTTACCACCGCGTGCAACCTCGGCAAGGAGCTCGTGCGCAACCTCATGCAGGACGCGCAGACCACCGAGCGCTGGTTCTTCGTCACGGTCATGGGCCGCCATGCCGGTCACCTGGCGCTCGGCATCGGCGGCTCGGCGGCGGCCACGCTCACCGTGATCGCCGAGGAGTTTCCGGAGCCACACATCTCGCTCGAGCGCGTCGCCGACACCCTCGAGGGCGCGATCATCAAGCGGCGCGTCCAGGGCCGCGAGCACGGCGTGGCCATCCTCTCCGAGGGGCTCGGCGAGAAGCTCGACCTCGCCACCCTCGGCGACGTCGAACGCGACGCCTACGGCAACGTGCGGCTCACCGAGCTCGATATCGGCCACGTGCTGAAGGACCGCGTCAGCGCGAGCCTCAAGAGCCGCGGCGTCGACGTGACGATCACCGCCAAGGACCTCGGCTACGAGCTGCGCTGCTCGCCGCCGGGCGCGCACGACATCTCGTACTGCCGTAGCCTCGGCTACTGGGCCGTGCGCTTCCTGCTCGAGGGCGGCAGCAACGCGATGGTGACGATCCAGGCCGGCCGCCTCGTGCCCATCCCCTTCGGCCTCATGGTCGATCCCAAGACGGGCAAGGTCCGCGTCCGCTACGTCGACGTCGAATCCGAGATGTACCAGACGCTGTCTGCCTACATGATCCGCCTCAAGCCCGAGGACCTCGCGAACCCCGACTCGCTGGCCGCGCTGGCCAAGGCCGGCAATCTCTCCGAGACGGAGCTGATCGCGCGCTTCGGCCCGCTCGTCGGGCGCGCCTGAGCGCTCGGCGCGCCGCAGGTCTGAGGTAAACTCGACCGATGCCCCGCTGCACGCGGCTCGAAAAGTCTGCCTACGTTCTGCTCATCCTGCTCGCCGTGGTCTTCATGGGCGCGGTCACGCGCGACGCCTGGCGCATGATCGGCCGGCCGTGGACCGGCTTTCCGGTGATGGAGAACATGCTCGTCGGCGTCGGCGGCACGCAGCGCACGGCCGCCGAGCCGTTCGACCTCGTGCGCGCGGTGAATGGCCGTCTCGTCGGCTCCTCTCGCGAGCTGCAGCAGGAGGTCGAGCGCCACCCGGCCGGCACCAGGCTGCGCTACCTGCTCGTCCGCAGCGGCTCGCTCGTGGAGGAGGAGATCGCGAGCCGCGGCATGAGTCTGCGGGACTTCAAGCGCTTCGTCATCGACAACCTCCTCAGCGGGATCCTCGTCCTGGGCCTCGGCGCCGTCGTCGCGCTGCTCCAACCCGGTGCGCGCACGACGCGGCTCTTCCTCGCCTTCTGTCTCACCACCGTCCTCGTCAACGTCGGCTACTTCGACCTCGCCGGCACCCATCGCTTCACGAAGCTCTTCTTTCTGGCGTGGACCTTGTGGCCCGCGCTGTTCGCGCACCTGGCGCTGGTGTTGCCCGAGCGGACCTCCGTCGCGCGGCGCTGGCCGCGCGTGGTGTGGGTTCCGTACGTGCTGTCGGCGGCGCTCTGGCTCTGGCTGCAGGCGCCGGTGTCGCGGGACTCGTGGGCGGCCACCGCGGGCGCCATCGCCATCTACTGGACGGCCGCGCTCATGGAGCTGCTCGTCAGCCTCGGCCGTACCGCCCGCCTGGGCGCCACCCCGCTGGTCCGCCAGCGGGCGCGGGTCCTGCTCGCCGGCTTCGGCATCGGGTACCTGCTGCCCGTCCTCGGCACCACGGCCGAGGTCGTGCTGCACGAGCCGATCCCCTACCTCACCGAGCTGTGGCGGCTGGCCTTCGTCTTCCCGCTGGCGGTGGCCTACGCCATCGTGCGCTACCAGCTCTTCGACATCCGCGCCGTGGTGCGCGCGGGCACCGTGTACTCCGTGGTCACCGCCACCGTCGCCCTCGGCTACGCGGGCCTGCTGGCCGGGCTGAACCTCGTGTTCGCGCGGCTCGACGTCGCCATGTCGGGCGTGGTGGCGCCGCTGCTCGTGGCGCTCGTGGTCGTCCTCCTGGTGAACCGCGTGTACACGCGGACGCAGGCGCTGGTCGACCGGCTCTTCTTTCGAGAGCGCTACAACTCGGGGCAGGCGCTCGTGCGGCTGGCCGACGCCATGACCACCACGCTCGAGCTCGACCGCCTCGCCGCGCTGATCGCCGGCACCATCGACGAGATCCTGCATCCCGCGCGCGTGACGCTCTTTCTGTCCGACGACGAGCGCGGCGCGTTCCGCCGGGTGGGCGGCGGCGACGGGCTCGCCGTCCAGGCCGTGCTCGCGACCTGTCTGGCCGGCCGCCGCGAGCCGCTGTCGCGCGAGACGCTGCTGGCCGATCCGGAGCTGGAGGACCTGCGCGAGGCGTGTCTGGCCGACCTCGACGCGCTCGAGGGCGAGGTGGCCGTGCCCATCGTCTTCCGCGAGCGGCTCACCGCGCTGCTCGTGCTGGGGCCGCGCCGCGGCGACGTGCCGTACACCTCGGAGGGGCTGCGGATCTTGAAGATCGTTGCCACCCAGAGCGCGGTGGCCCTGGAGCACGCGCGCGCCTATCACGCGCTGCAGGCCGCCCTGCGCCGCGTGCAGATCCTCGAGTCGATCCGCGCCGGCCTGTCGAAGTTCGTGCCGCGCACCGTGCAGCGGCTGATCGAGCAGGCGCCCGACGCCCCTGCGCTGGCGAAACGCGAGACGGACGTCAGCGTCTTGTTCGTCGACATCGCCGGCTACACCCGGCTCGCCGGCCGCCTGGACGCGGCGACGGTGGACCGCCTCGTGGAGCGCTACTTCGGCGCCTTCCTCGACGAGATCTTGAGGAACGGGGGCGACGTCAACGAGACGGCGGGCGACGGGCTCATGGTCATCTTTCAGGACGGGGACCCGCGACGCCACGCCCGCGCCGCCGTCACGACCGCGCTGGCGCTCCTGCGGCGGGCGCGCGAGATCAACGCCGCCGAGCCACTGGACGAGCCGATCGTGCTGCACGTCGGCGTGAACTCGGGCCGGGCGGCCGTGGGCGCGACCAAGATCGAGGGCACGGCGGGCACGCGCTGGACCTACACGGCGTCGGGGCCGGTCACCAACGTCGCCGCGCGGCTGGCCGCGCTGGGTGACGACGCCATCCATCTCGGCGCGGCGACCACGGCACGGCTGCCCTCGACCATCGGGCTCGAGGACCTTGGCGACCTGGCGCTGCGCAACGTCGAGGAGCCCGTGCGCGTCTTCCGGCTCGCGCTGACCGCGGCCGTCCCCGCCGGCGTCTGAGGGGACGCCGTCCTCATCACTTGCCGTCCTTGACACGCTCACGAAGCTTCTCGATGAGGCTCTCGTACGACGACTTCCCGATGATCGACTCGAACTGGCGCTGGTAGTTGTCGATGAGGCTGACCCCCTCGACGCGCACATCCTGCACCCGCCACTGCCGACCGTCGGCGAGCCGGGCGACGTAGTCGACGTCGATGACGTCGCCCTGCTTCGTCGGGACCTTCGTCTTGACGGTCGCCCGGTCCCCGTCGATGGTCTCCGACAGATACCGGAACTGCTTCGGATCGATCAGATGGATCCGTGAGACGTACACGCGCCGGAACAGGCCGGCAAAGAGCCGCGTGAACTCGGTGCGTTCCGCCGCGGTCCGCCGGTCCCAGTGTTGTCGGAGCGATTGTCTGGCCATCGCCGTCCAGTCGAACAGCCGATCCGTCGCCTCGTCGACGGCCGCGTCACGGCCCTGCGCATGGTCGCGGCCCGCGAGCGCCCGGGAGAGCTGATCGATGGCGGCCCGGATCTGGTCCGTGGGCGGACCCGCCGACGCGACCGGCTCGCGGCCGGGAGCGGTGACGAGGACAGCGACGAGCAGGAATGACGTCCACGGTACGTGCCAATGCATCATGGCGAACCTGATCCGAAGCGTGCCGTCACTAGCGCGCGGCGGCGAAGCGCGCCAGGTGGTGATCGGCGTCGCCGAAGGCCTGCGCGATCGTCGTGAGTCGCCGGAACGTGTGGCTGATCTTCAGCTCCTCGGTCATCCCCATGCCGCCGTGCAGCTGCACCGCCTCCTGGCTCACGTGACGGGCGGCGTCGGCGATCTTGATCTTGGCCGCCGAGACGATGCGACGGCGCTCTGCTCCGTCGGCGGTCTCGACCTTCACGCACGCCAGGCACGCGATCGAGCGCGCCTGCTCGTAGGCGATGAGGATGTCGACCATGCGGTGCTGCAGCGCCTGGAAGGAGCCGATGGGCACGCCGAACTGCCGGCGCGTCTTCAGATAGTCGAGCGTCGCGTCGTGGGCGTACTTGATGGCGCCCACGGCCTCCGCACACACCAGCGCGGTGGCGTAGTCGACGACCTCCTCGATCAGCGACCATCCCCCGCCCTCGGCGCCGAGCAGGCCGGCGCGGGCGACGCGCACGCCGGCCAGGCGCACGTCGGCCAGGCGCAGGTTGTCGAGGCCGCGGTACTCGCTGACCGTGACGCCCGGCGCGCCGCGCTCGACGAGGAAGACGCTGATGCCGTGTGCGTCGCCCTCGGCACCGGCCGTGCGGGCGGAGACCACGAGCAGGTCGGCGCAGCCACCGTGCAGGACCGCGCGCTTGTCGCCCTCGAGCACCCAGCCGTCGCCGGACGGGGTCGCGCGCGCGCTCACGCGCGCCAGCTCGTAGCGCGCGCCCGGCTCGGTCTGCGCAAACGCCATCTTCGTCTTGCCGGCAATCAGCGACGGCAGGATCTGCTTCTGCTGGG
>Ga0209155_1001524_pt1 | contig 10920 bp, 9 predicted proteins | sample GraSoiAngelo_122_FD_185879 | JGI IMG/M metagenome (GOLD analysis project Ga0209155, IMG submission 185879) | Grasslands soil microbial communities from the Angelo Coastal Reserve, California, USA - 14_0927_02_20cm (SPAdes) (version 2) | ecosystem: Environmental > Terrestrial > Soil > Grasslands ...
TCAATGGTATTCGATTTACTTATCAGTGGTGGGGAGGCATGACGAGGCCATTTTAGAGATGGAGAAGGCGAAGGAACTGGATCCCTTTTCCATAATCATTAATACCGAACTAGGTTGTCCCTATCTTTACTCAAGACGGTACGATCGGGCGATTGAATACTTCACCGAGGCGCTAGAAATGGATTCCAATTTTCCTTTTGCTCACTTTGCTTTGGCTGAGGCGTATGATCGGACGGGCCGATTTAACGAAGCGCTGGCGGAGCACGAGAAAGCTATCGACCTTGCGCACCGCGGACAGGCCTTTGATCTTGCCGGCGGTGACGCTCCACGCGCGTGGTATGCCTTGACCGGTCCGTTGCAGAATGCTTACGGAGCCTTGCGCGGTCCAATTTACTGGCAAGGCAGACTGGAGTCGGCAAAAAAATTATACGAACAAGGTAATGCGACTGCGACAGGGCTGGCCGAGATCTATTCAATACTTGGGGATAAGGAGCAGGCTTTGGCTTGGTTAGCAAAAGCCTACGAGGAATCTGACGATTTCCTTGTGTTTATAAACATTCAACCTCAATTCGATAAGCTGCATTCTGATTCACGCTTCCAAGCGCTCGTTAACAAAATATTTCAAAGCTCAGCGCCAGTGAAAAATGAGTAGAGGCGCTTCTGGCAAGCGCCTACAATCGCGCCGGATGGCCGAAGTTAAGAAACAAATTCAGTTTGAGATCGGGCACGCCTTATTCATCGACGCGCTTCCAAAGGCTCTGCGAGGAAAAACCGAAGTGAATCCACGCGATTTCTTTTCCGAGCTGAAGCGGCGCAACGTTTACAAGGTCGCCGTCGCGTACGCGGTCGTCGCGTGGTTGCTCATTCAAGCGGCGTCAATTTTCTTCCCGGCTTTCGACGCGCCGCCGTGGGTGATGAAGATATTTATCATCGTCATCTTCTTCGGCTTTCCCGTTGGGCTGATTTTTTCGTGGACTTGAGATCACGCCGGAAGGAATCAAACTCGAGTCCGAGATCGAGCCGAACAAATCAATCGATAATCTCTTCGCCGATCTGAAAGTCTGCCTCGACCAATGAGCGCCGGTAGCGAACAACGCAAACTCGCTGCCATCATGTTTACCGACATGGTGGGCTACAGCGCGTTATCGCAACGCGACGATAAGCTGGCGCAGGAATTGTTAGAGGAACATCGCCGGCTGTTGCGGGAAATCTTTCCCCGCTTTCACGGCACCGAGATCAAAACCATCGGTGATGCTTTCCTGGTCGAATTCGGCAGCGCGCTGGAAGCGGCGCAATGCGCCATCGAAATCCAGCGCACCCTGGCCAAGCGTAACCATGACGTCACATCCGACCGCCGGATTGAAGTCAAGATCGGCATCCACATCGGGGACGTGGTCCATCGCGGCGGCGATGTCTATGGCGACGGCGTAAACATCGCTTCGCGCATCGAATCACTGGCAGGCGCGGGCGGAATTTGCGTTTCGATGGACGTGGAGCGGCAGATTCGCAACGCGCTCGAAGCAAGATTCGAAAAATTCGGCTCGGCGGAGTTGAAGAACATCAAACTGCCGATGGAATTATTCCGGATCGTGTTGCCGTGGGAGACGGGAACAAAAGCCGAAGTTGGCGCAAGCCGGAACTTTTCGAAAAAGTCGTCACTTCTCGTAACCGCCGCAGCCGTCGTGCTTGTTAGTTTGCTTTTTGCATGGTGGTTCATGCACCGCTCGAGTCAGAACAGCCAGCCGGCAGCGACCGTGCGGGCCAATGCGTTGCCCGTATCTCCGCCAACTGCACCTGATCAGAAGTCGGTCGCCGTGCTGGCGTTCGTTAACCTCAGCGATGACAAGGGCAGCGAATATTTTTCCGACGGCATCAGTGAGGAATTGCTGACTGTGCTGCAAAAAATTCCTGGGCTGCACGTGGCGGCACGGACATCGGCATTTTCTTTCAAAGGCAAGAATGCGACGGCCCAGGAGATCGGGGAGAAACTTGGCGTGGCGCATCTGGTCGAGGGAAGCGTGCGCAAGTCCGGCAACAGCGTGCGGATCGCGGCCCGGCTCACCCGCGCCAACACGGGCGAGGAGCTCTGGTCGGAAAACTTTACTCGTGATTTGAAGGACGTGTTTGCCGTGCAAACCGAACTCGCTCAGACCATCGTGGCACAGTTGCGCGGTCAGCTCACGGATGGCGCCGCAGATCCGGCGGCGAAGGCGGCGATTCAAGCGCAGGTGCAGGCGGCGGAAAAAGGCGGGACGAAAAATGTGGAGGCCCACCAATATTATCTGCAGGGCCGGTTTTATACCAATCGCCACTCGGAGAAGAGCGCGGGCGAAGCCCTGGCCGCTTATCAACGCGCGGTGGAGCTGGACCCCGCCTTCGCGCTCGCGTGGGCGGGTCTCGCCCAGACGCACGTGTGGTACTGTGAGTTTTCGAGCGAATCGGGACGGAAGGGTTTCGACGCTCATCTGGCCAGCGCGCGGGAGGGGGCGGCGCGAGCCCTCGCCCTTGAGCCTAACCTGCCGGAAGCGTTGCTCGCCCGCTCGGAGATCGAGCTCAATTTCGATTTTGACTGGAAAGGGGCGGCCGAAACATTGAGAAAGGCGCTGGCCCTGGCTCCCGCAGATCCGGCGCTCCGGATCGCCGCGGGCAACCTTGAGGTAGCTCGCGGGGACATGACTCGGGCCATCGAACTCTATCGCCAGGCCGTCGCGTTGGACCCCGTTAACCCGCGAGCCCGGTCGTTTTTGGCGTTCAACCTGGCGGTGGCGGGGCAATTCGCTGAAGCGCAGGCGGAATTTCCGCGGGTCGTCGAGCTGAACCCGGCGGCGCCCTGGGCCCATGCCGGTCTCGGCCTCTCCTTTCTTATCGAGGGCAAGTTTGAAGAGGCGGAGGTCGCTGCGCACGACGATGCGGGCGAGTGGGCCCAGCTTCTCATCGTGGCATGCGCCCGCTGGGGCGAGAAACGAATCCCGGAATCAGATGCCGCGCTTGCTCAGTTAACCGAGAGCTTCGCCGACGTGGCGGCTTACCAGATCGCCGAGGTCCACGCGTATCGCGGGGACAAAGATCGGGCCTTCGAGTGGCTCGAACGCGCGCGCCGACAGCGCGACGGGGGCCTTGCCGGCATGCGGAGGGATCCGCTTCTCGCGAACCTCCACAGCGACCCGCGCTGGAACACATTCTTGCGGACGATGGGTCTGGCCGACGACCAATTGAAATGAGCGCTCGTGAGGGTAACGCCAACGCATGAGTTTCTTCGCCGAGCTCAAGCGGCGTAGCGTCTACAAGGTCGCGGTTGTCTATGCGAAGCCTTAACCCTCTTCCAACTTCGGCGTTCGGCGTTGGACGTTGGCCTCCGGCTTCGTAGAGCCTACGGCTCGGAGAGATGTTCGGCGTTCGGTGTTTGCCTTACTAAAAGCTACTACCTCAGTTTCCGTACATAATCGTACTGCATTCAGAGATGCCTCTGAATTCCCGAAACTCGCCACGGCGAGTCCGTCCTTTGGCGAACAGGGTAAAATCGAAGCTAGAATCTGACAGCTCGTTTTCCGTTGTAACGATTCAACGGTTTAACGAATCAACGAAGCGGAGCGCAGCGCAGCCCTACTCCTTATCGTAAACGGCCTTGGATTTGAACTTCTTCCCGTCCGCGTCCGTACCATTAACCGTGACGGTCCGCGTTTTACCATCCGCCGAGACCGTGCTCTCGCCATTGGTGAACACTTTTCCGCCTTTCATCGTCGTAATCCCGTAGGTGTGGTCGTTCACAACTTTGTAGGCCGCCGCGTCCCAAGCAAGGTTCCCCTTCACCTTATAGGTTTTGCCATCAGCCTTGCCCATCCAGACGCCGTGCCTCGGTTTCCCATCCTTATCTACACCGTCCACCGTTACCTCCATTTTGTCCTTCATCTCGGTGTAAACGACCGTGTTGTTCTTCCCCATTCCGGGTGCCAGCTTCGACTTCGCTTCATTGAGCTTCCACGTACCCATATGCGGATCAGCCGCAAAGCAGGCGCCTGCCGCCACAAACAACAGAGCCAAAGCCATTACTGCAATTCGAGTTTTCATCATGCGGCGATTCCGCCGGAAATGCCGGTCGGCGTCAATACCAATTCGCGCGCCCATGGGCGCGCGCCCGTTAAATAGTTAAAAGGGTTAAATTGTTAAAATCGGTCCCTGCTAATACTCATGCTCGGCCAGAAAACTCTGAAACCTGAACTCTCTTCTGCCTTCGACGTTCAATGTTCGGTGTTTGCTTTGATTCCGAATCCTCCGCCGCTTCCGACGTTCTGTGTTGGCCCCTGGCTTAGAGCTACAGTTCTGAGAGATGTTCCATGGGACGTCTGGTCAACATTCTATCCTCTTAGCGGCTTTGCGCCTTCGCGTGAAAAACTCTTTTTGGCAGTGCCTAACAGCGGTCTCACGCTAAGACGCCAAGCCGCTAAGGTTTGGGACGCAAATGGTTGTCTTACTTGAATACTTATTCGCACGCGGACGAACCCGCCCCGCTTCCCCATCCGAGAAATCCGTGTAATCCGCGGTCAAAAACAAAAAACATTGACGCGAGATTGAATTCCCGGCTCGATGATCCCATGAAAATAAAAACGCTGGTACTCACTCTTATACTTGGCCTTGTCGCAGCGGCCATCTGCCTGGCTGGCGACACAAAAGCTGAACAAGCTCTTCGTGACGCTGATGCCGCCTGGTCGAAAGCTGCGGAAAGCAAAGACCTCGACAAAACTCTCTCCTACTATTCCGCCGACGCCACGGTCCTCCCTCCGAACGCATCGGCGGCAACCACAAAGGAAGCAATTAAGACTATATGGCAGGATATGCTCGCCAGCCCCGGTCTCGTCATAAGTTGGAAAGCGACCAAAGTAGAAGTGGCGAAATCGGGCGACCTTGGCTTCGTCAGTGGCACCTATGAACTGACCATGAACGACGCCAGCGGTAAGCCGGTAACCGACAAGGGCAAATACGTCGAGGTTTGGGAAAAGAAGGCCGATGGAAAGTGGAAATGCGGAACCGACACCTGGAACTCTGACCTACCAGCGGCTGGCAGTTCGCCTGCACCCGGAGCCGAGGAGAGAAAGTAACCTCTGGTACTTTAGACCACGGAGCACAGACCACCGACGACGGCTATTATCAATTGGAGGGCGGAGCTCTTGCGACGCCGTCCCAGGGCTCGTAGAACTCGCCCTCCATTGCAACGCGCTGGACATTGAGACTAGGAATGCAACTGAATGATCGTCGCGTGAGCAAGGCTAACACTTCAATCCATAATTACACTAGGCGGAAAAATTTAATATAATCCTCGTTAGGCAAAGACTCTGTTTTCCAACCTATCACCTCTCACTTCCGTTGTCTGTTCTCTGTTCTCTGTTCTCTGACCTCTCTTTCTCTCATGCACCACTACACACTCTGGCACGCCTTGATCGGAGGAATTATGATCGGTCTCGCCAGTCTGGCCGCGACCGTGCTGAGCGGAAAAATTCCAGGCATTTCCGGTGTGTTCGGGCGCCTTCTCGTGCCGGCAACATCGGGCAAAACATGGCGCGCGGTATTTCTCTTCGGCTTGATTGGCGGCGCCGCGCTGAGTTTTGCGCTCTGGCAAAGCGCCGCACTTTTTCGACCAATGCGCCCGCTCGTTGTCATGGCGATTGCCGGTTTGCTCGTCGGATTTGGCACCCGTCTCGGCGGAGGCTGCACCAGCGGTCATGGAGTTTGCGGGGTCGGGATGGGCGCGAAGGATTCGATCGCGGCGACGCTCATCTTCATGGTGGCAGCGATGGTCACCGTCTACATCTATAATGGAGTGCTCTTATGAAGGCCGGGAAATTGGTTCTCTTTCTCGTGGCCGGCGGCCTTTTCGGGACGGGGCTAGCCGTCTCAGGAATGACTGACCCGGCACGGGTGATTGGATTTCTTGATATCTTCGGGGCTTGGGATCCGGCGCTGCTTTTTGTCATGGCCGGTGCTGTTGGCGTCTATGGAATGGGAATGCTGATATTGCGACGTTTCGACGGTGTAAAACTGCCTTCAGCTGCGGCGTCGCCGATTGACCGTCAGCTTGTAATCGGGGCCACGATTTTCGGCATCGGCTGGGGTCTGGGCGGGTTTTGTCCTGGACCTGCGCTCGCCAACCTGGGCGCTCTCCGAATCGAAGCACTGCTCTTCGTCCCCACGATGGCGATCGGCATGTTCCTGGCTCAAAGATTTTTCGGGGCCGACCGATAGTTATTCAGAGGTCAGAGGTCACAGATCAGAAAGCTAGGAGCAACCAGCTAGGCTAGGAGCTAATGAGCAGGGAGCTCAGATTACAGATTACAGATTACGACCTCGAGGCTGCCTAAGACGATTAAAATCTAGTAAAACGCGTAATGGCACTCAAGCGTGGTTAATAGGGCGATTCTACAAGCGCTCGTTTTCCGAGGCTAAGTCGGGAAGATTTGAATCCGGTCGTTTGACGTGTCTGTCTCTTTGCGCCTTTGCGCCTTAGCACCTTAGCGTGAAACTGTTTCCGAGTCCAGGATCTCGCGCAAAGAGACCCTTCTCCCAAAGTACGTGTTTAGCCCCAAAGGCGCGCTGTCAAAACAGATTTGAATTCGGTCGTTTGACATGTCTGTCTCTTTGCGTCTTCGCGCCTTCGCGTGAAGCTGTTTCTGAGCCCAAGATCTCGCGCAAAGACGCTAAGTCGCGAAGATTTGAGAATGAAACGCTAGTAAAACGCCTGGCGCAAATCAGCTCTTTCCATTCTTGAGGTGAGGCTCCAGGAATTTGCGTATTGCCGGCGCTGCCATGGCGCCGACCTGTCGTGTTACTTCCAGGCCGTCTTTAAATAATGCCATTGTCGGAATCGCGTTGATGCGAAAACGGCGTGCCAGATTTTGCGCGTCCTCGGTGTTGACTTTTGCAACTAGCCATTTCCCCGCGCCTTCGCGCGCGACCTTGTTGAGTTCCGGCGCGACCATCTTGCACGGACCGCACCATGGCGCCCAAAAATCCACCAACACGGGAAGAGCAGATCGTGTGGTTAAGGCATCGAAAGCGAGGTCGCTTGCCACATCGATCGGCTCGCCCGGCGTGGTTAATTCAGTGCCGCATTTTCCGCAGCGTCCGGTTCCGCCCAGTTTGTCGTATTTGAGACGATTACGCTGGCCACAATTCGGGCAGGTCACCAATACGCCGTGATCATCGAGTTGTGTCGAGTTCATCTAAAGTTTTATCATCGCAACCTACGTCCGTTAGTTGCCGCTTGCTACGGGAAAAGATTCGGCAGAGATGGGCGGTGCAGAGGTCAGAGGCCGGCGTTCGGCCTTCGGTATTCAGCGTTAGAACAACAACGACCTCCGAAAGGGACGTTGCGTGTCGAGTAGTGGGAGAAAGCGGACGAGCAGCTTTCCCCTGTTGCCTCGTTAGAAACTCGGATATCATATCAAAGGGAATTTCATGCCGCAAGAGCCCGTCTCAGATCTGAAATTCGAGATCGGGCACGTTCTCTTTATTGACATCGTTGGCTACTCCAAACTGCTCATCCACGAGCAAAGCGAGCAGTTGCAGGAGTTGAAGAACATCGTGCGCGGGACGGACCAATTCCGGCGCGCGCAAGCAGAAGGCAAGCTGCTGAGTTTGCCTACCGGCGATGGTGGGGCGCTTGTTTTCCGAAACAGCCCCGAAGAGCCAGTCGCATGTGCCCTAGAGATCAGTAAAGCGTTAAAAAATCATCCTGATCTTCGGGTGCGAATGGGAATCCATAGTGGTCCGGTTAATGAAATCGCCGATTTAAACGAACAAGCCAATGTCGCGGGTGCCGGTATCAACATTGCCCAGCGAGTGATGGATTGCGCGGACGCGGGACACATTCTCCTCTCGAGACATGTAGCCGAGGATCTCGAACATTATTCCCGCTGGCGTCCCCTGCTGCATGAGTTGGGCGAATGCGAAGTAAAGCACGGCGCAAAAATTTCGATTATTAATCTCTACACGGAAGAACTGGGTAATCCTGAGCCTCCGCAAAAGTTCAAAGGGGCAAACCAAACAGAGACACGGCCCGATCGGCGTGCAACGCCGATCACGCGCACTGCGGTCAGTGTCGGATACAAACGGGCGATGGCTGTAGCTTTGGGCGCGATCGCCGTATTGGGCGCTCTGTGGTATCTAGTGCTGCGACCAGGATCGGCAATTAGAGAAACGGCCAAACCGATAACAAACGTCAACTTCACACAGCTGACGGATTTGCCTGGTCCAGAATACTTCCCCAGTCTTTCACCAGATGGCAAATCGCTGATTTATGTCAGTCGCGCCTCCGGTAATTGGGACATCTACCTGCAACGCGTGGGTGGAAGAAATCCCACGAATCTGACGAAAGGTTCTACGGCTGATGATACCCAACCGGCTTTTTCCCCCGATGGGGAGCGAATCGTTTTTCGCTCCGAGCGAGAAGGCGGAGGCATTTATTTGATGGGAGCTACCGGCGAGTCTGCCAGACGATTGTCGGATTTCGGCTACAACCCAGTCTGGTCGCCTGACGGAGAAAGAGTTTTGGTGGCTACCGAAAGCGTCATACAGCCTTCAACGCGGCCAACCAAGAGCCAGCTCTGGACTATTAAGGTCTCAGACGGCGATCGACGCCTGGTCACTGAAGGTGATGCGCTGCAACCCAGCTGGTCCCCGCACGGAGACCGGATTGCTTATTGGGGCCGGCCACAGGGCGGCCAAGGCGACATTTGGACAATTTCAGCTGACGGACGCAATGCGGTTCGAGTGACAAGCGAACCTTCCATGGATTGGAATCCGGTCTGGTCGCCCGATGGGAGGTATCTCTACTTTTGCAGCGACCGGACCGGGAATATGAATATCTGGCGAGTCCCGATTGCGGAAAAGACCGGAAAACTTTTAGGTACGCCTGAAGCGGTTACGAGTGGCGCAGGAGCTTCCACTGAACACATCAGCCTTGCGCAAGACGGGCGACGGATCGCCTATGTCGCACACGAGGAGATTAAGAATCTCAGGAAAGTTACGTTTGATCCATCCACGGAAAAGATTGCCGGTGAGCCAGTTCCGATTACGCGAGGTTCCTTGCAATGCTTTTTTCCCGATCCATCGCCTGACGGCGATTGGCTGGCATATTACTCGTTAGGAAAGCAGGAGGATATTTTCATAATCCATGCAGATGGGACAGACATGCGGCAGTTGACCGACGATGTCTTTAAAGACCGGGAGCCTCGTTGGTCGCCGGACGGCAAGCGGATTGCTTTCACATCAGACCGCAGCGGAGGTTCCGAGATTTGGGCCATCAATCGCGATGGCAGCGGCCTTCAACAACTCACGCAAATGGCGGGTGCGCATCACCCGGTCTGGTCTCCGGATGGAACTCAAATGGTCTACTCCATTCACACACCCAAAAACGCCGCTTATATCTTTCCAGTCGGGCAAGCCTGGACCGAACAAAGCCCGGTGGCCCTAGCGACGCTCAGCGATACCAGCCAAACTTTTGAGACTTGGTCGTGGTCTCCTGACGGGAAACGACTGGCCGGGCTACGCCATTTCGCAGACGGCTCCCACGCAGGCATCGGCGTTTATGATCTGGAATCCAAGAAGTACGACTGGCTTACGAATTTCGGAGAATGGCCCCTATGGTTCGAAGACGGTCGCCGAATACTTTTTGCTGACCACGGAAAGATTTTCGTAGTAGACAGCGAGTCCAGAAAATATCACGAGGTCTTCCCTGTTGCTGACGGGGACATAGGCAGCCCGGGACTCTCACGTGATAATCGACTCATCTACTTCACCTTCGTAGCCGCGGAAGCCGACATTTGGCTGCTTGAGTGGCAATAAGGGGATGAAGCGAAGCCTACCGGCGACCCCGGACTACCTTCTGTAAATTGGTAATCACGTGGTCGCCAGGGTTAACGGGAAAAGATTCGGCCGCAAACATCGAACGCCGAACACTGAACATCGAATTCCAAACCGAGCCTTCTGCATTCGGCGTTGGGTGTTCGGCGTTCGATGTTCGATCTTTGCTGCTCAAGAAATCTCGATCATGATCATGAGCACGAGCACGAGCATGAGCACGATAAGGAGCAGCTATGACCCTCGCGTGAGGCGCGTATGAGAGCTGTTCGACTGGTGCAACTCGGGAAGCCGCTGGAAGATGTCGAGGTTCCACTTCCAGAGATCGGTCCGTCCGAGGTCCTGGTCCGAGTCGCAGCCTGCGGGATTTGCCACTCCGATGCGCACTATCGCGCTGGCATTTCACCAATAGATCCTTTGCCAGTGACTCTCGGGCACGAAGTAGCCGGGCGTGTGGAAACTGTGGGGCGAGAGGTCCACCACATTTCACTGAAATCCCGCGTGTACGTGCACTATCTGGTCAGCTGCGGCTGCTGCGATTTTTGCCGTCGCGGTCACGAACAATTCTGCAGCAAAGGGCAAATGATTGGAAAGAATCGCGACGGAGGCTATGCCGAGTTCATCAAGGTCCCTGGCCGAAATGTTTTTGTCCTTCCTGACGAGATTCCATTCGAGCTGGGAGCAATCATGATGTGCTCTTCGGCCACTGCGCTTCATGCTTTGAACAAGGCGCGCCTCAAATCCGATGAGTCAGTCGCTATTTTCGGCTTTGGCGGATTGGGATTTTCAGCTCTTCAGCTGGCCAGTGCCTTCGGCTGTCGTGAGGTATACGTCGTCGATATCAATCGGGCCAAACTTGCCTCAGTCGCGGCGTTTGGCGGCATTGCGATTGATGCCACCGCGGGAGATCCCGTCGAGCAAATTCGCGAAGCGACTGACGGAAAAGGAGTGGATGTTTCGATCGAATTGGTTGGTTCTGCCATAACCATGGGGCAAGCTGTTGGATGCCTGGGCGTTTTTGGCCGCGCTGCGCTGGTCGGTTTAACTGCGGAAACAATGTCGGTTCTT
>Ga0209155_1001525_pt1 | contig 10918 bp, 10 predicted proteins | sample GraSoiAngelo_122_FD_185879 | JGI IMG/M metagenome (GOLD analysis project Ga0209155, IMG submission 185879) | Grasslands soil microbial communities from the Angelo Coastal Reserve, California, USA - 14_0927_02_20cm (SPAdes) (version 2) | ecosystem: Environmental > Terrestrial > Soil > Grasslands ...
AGAATGAGCGGCCCGAACCAGCGGAGATCCTGCACCAGCAACAGGGCGGCGCACACCGGAGCGCCCAGCACGAACCCGGCGCCCGAAGCGAGCACGCGGCCGCCGCGCCAGCGCTGCTGCAACCGGTCGGCCAGGCGGCCGCCGACGAGCGCGCCGAACACCCCGCCGGTGAGCGCCCAGAGGCCGAACTCCGCCCCGACCCGCGTCACGGAGAGTCCGTGGATCCGCTGCATGAAGGCAGCCGCCCACGCGACCAGCCCATTGACGGCAAACGTGACCATCGCGCCGCCCAGGAATATCCAGATCAGTGTCGGGGTCCGCAGCACGAGCACCGCCGCGTCCTGGAAGTCGTCGAACGCTCCGGCGGCCAGGGCCCCGGCTGCGGTGGTACGCCGGACTGCCAGCGGCACCAGCCGCCAGACGGTCCAGGCGATGCCGATGCTCATGCCGACGCCGAACACCGCGGTACCGAACTGGGAAGGAATCCCTTCGAACAACGAGAGGAACCCGGCCACGAGTGCGCCAACGCCCGCGCAGATGGCCACTGGCCTGACGTAGTAAATCACACCGCGCGTGCCTTGGTGCCACCAGTGCTGCAGCGTTTCGATGATCGGCGGTGGCGGCCGGCGATCGAGCTCGCGCAGGCGCGAGGCGAGCAGCGCGAGCACGAGTCCGGGGAATCCCATCCAGATGAATGCCCAGCGCCAGCCGTACCGCTCGGCAATGACGCCGCCGAACCAGATGCCGAGGACGCCGCCCAGGGCCATGCCGACCGAGTACACCCCAATCGCAAACGCGCGACGCCCCCCCTTGTAGTACTGTGCGATGATTGCCTGCGACGCGGGACCGTAGCCGGCTTCGCCGAACCCCACGAGCGCCCGGCACGTAAACAGCTGCCAGAATTTTCGCACAAACCCGCCGGCTGCCGTCGACGCGCTCCACACCGTGACGCCCAAGGTGATCACGCTGCGGCGCGAGCGCAGATCGCCGATGACGCCGAGCGGCAACGCCGCCAAAGAGAGCACGACGATATAGGCCGAGCCGAGCCAGCCGAGCTGTGCGTCCGACAGCTTCAGGTCGCGCTTGATCGGCTCGAACACGGCGTAGACGACATTGCGGTCGAGATAGTTGAGAAGATTGACCAGCGTCAGCAGCCCCAGGACGTATGCGGCGTACGCCCTGGAGGGAGTTGCGGAAGGGGGGGCGGGAGGCTGCTGCGTCTCAGGTCGCTCGGCCGCCAGTTGCCGCCTCGGCGCGTGCGTCGCGATCGGCTTTCGCTTCGAGATACGACTCGGTCAGCTCACGCATCATGTCTCCGCGCCGGTCGTACAGGCGCTTCAGTTTGCGGGGTTTGCGGCGGGCCAGCGCATAGGCAGCCAGCACCGGGAAGGCCACGGTGTTGTCGAGGTACGCCACGACGGTTCCCGGCAGCTTATCGGGATCGACCTTCCCCCAACTCACCGCTTCCGACGGCGTCGCGCCGGAGAGCCCGCCCGTATCGGGGCGCGCATCCGTGAGCTGGAGATAATAGTCGTGACCTTTCTCGCTGATCCCGAGCACTTCCTGAATCTGCGGCTCGGTCTGCAGCACAAAGTTCTTGGGACTGCCGCCGCCGATGATCAGCACGCCGCTCTTGCCGCCGCGCACCTTGGCGGAGAACACGATCGCCGATGTCTCGTTCACGTCCGCACTCACGTCGAACCGGAGCTTGCTGCCGGAGAGCGCTTGCTCGGCGACGTTCATGCCGATCGACGAGTCGCCGGGTGACGACGTGTAGATCGGCACGGCCGCGGCGTGGGCGGCCCCCAGCACCGATTTGCGCGACAACCCGAGCGCCTTCTCGCGCTCCAGCACGTAGCCGCCCAGGAGGTAGTGATACTCGGCGGTGCTCATCGGGCGCTGGAATTCCTCGCGCGCCGAGACCTCGCGCACGAAGCGATCGGTGGAGAGCAGCACGTCATATTCGAAAAAGATGTCGTAGATCCGCACCACGCCTTCTTCACGCAGCACCACGTCATCCGCGAACGGCGTCCCGCGGTGCATCGCCATGCCGAGCCCAAAATGGGCGTCGTGATAAAGATTGGCGCCCGTGGACACGATCCAGTCGATGAAGCCGGCCTCGATGAGCGGGATGATCGTGGACATGCCGAGTCCGGCGGGCGTCATCGCGCCGGTGAGACTCATGCCGACCGTCACGTCGTCTTCGAGCATCCGCTCGGCGAACAGCCGGCAGCCTTCGGCCAGACGGCCTGCGTTGTACGCGAGGAACGCGTTCTCCACCAGCTCAGCCACCGTTTCCTTGCCGGTGACCGGCTTCGGATTGATACGTTGCCCGCGCAGGAATTCGTTTTGCGTCATCGGGGCGCCTTCGCGGTGTTCATCGCCCGGAACGCGCGCGTGCGGCGTTCGCGGGCTTCGACGATCCACCCGAGCGCCTCCTTGGAGTCGTCGGTCAGGAGAAACAGATTCAGGTCCTCGGGCGAGATCTTGCCCTCGCCGGCGACGCGCTCCTTGAGCCACTCCGCGAGCCCGCGCCAATACGCGCGCCCAAACAACACGACGGGGAACTGCTTCACCTTGCCCGTCTGCACGAGCGTCAGCGCCTCAAACAGCTCATCCATCGTTCCGTAGCCTCCCGGAAACGCGATGAAGGCCGTCGAATACTTCACGAACATCGTCTTACGGACAAAGAAGTAGCGAAAGTTGATCGAGCGCTCGACCCATTCGTTGGTGCCTTGTTCGAACGGCAGCTCGATGTTGCACCCGATCGACAGGCCGCCCCCCTCTTTGGCCCCGCGATTGGCCGCCGCCATGATTCCGGGGCCCCCGCCCGTGATGATCGCAAAGCCCGCCTCCGCAAGCATGCGCGACGTCTCGTACGCGGCCCTGTAGTAGGTATCGCCGTCGAGCGTGCGTGCCGAGCCGAAGATCGTCACCGCGTTGCGCACGTCGGACAGGGTGTCGAATCCCTCGACGAACTCCCCCATGATGCGCAGCACGCGCCACGGGTCGGTGCTCGTGAACGACGCCCGCCGCTCGACCGGGACGACCTGCGGCGGGGTGAGAAGCTGTTCGTCTTCAGTGAGCGGGCTGCGAGGCGAGGCGCTCGGTTGCTCGGGCATGGTCATCCTGCACGTTATAGAAGAAAGGCGAGAGTCGAACGTGCCCGGGCCGGCTGTCGGCGATGATGCCGCCAGCCGCCAGATGCCGCACGCTCGCGGCCGGATCCGGCATGGGAACCATCACGATGGCCGAGCGTCGCGCTGGCTCGACTGCCACCTTCGGCTTGAAACCGGCAGCGCGCAGCGTAGCGATCAAGTCTTCCGTCAACGCGGCCGTCGTTTCGTGAATGGCCGGCACTCCAATCTCTTCGATGTACTCGAGACCGCCCAGCTGCGCGTAGACGGCGGCAAGCGCGGGGGTGCCCAACTCGAATCGGCGGGCATCGTCATGGAAGGTCAGCGCTCTGGGGTCGAACGCGAACTGCTCGCGCTGGCCAAACCATCCCGCAATTCCTGGCTCGAACCGTTGGGCGACTGCCGCCCGCACGTAGAGAAAGACAATGCCGGGGCCGCCGAGCAGCCATTTGAGACCGCCGGCGACGAGGGCGTCGACCCCCGCATCCTGCACGTCCACGGGAATCTGCCCCACGGATTGATAGGCATCGATCAGACAAAGGGCGCCGTGTGCGTGCGCAACCTGCGCGACCCGCTTGATATCCTGTATCGCGCCCGTGGTGAAGTAGACGTGCGACGTCACGACGAGCGCCGTCCGATCGTCGACGGCGCGCGCGATCGCCTCGACCGGCACGCTGATCTTGTCGGGACTCTCGACGACGACGAGCTCGACCCCGCTGCGGACCTTCGCGAGCCACTGGTAGGCGACGGTCGGAAAGTCGAGAGCGGTGATGACGACCTTCGGCCGCCGGCGGTAGTCCAGCGACTCGGCGACCGCGCTCAGCGCGACGGAGATACTCGGCGCGAGGGCGATCTCGCCCGGCGCGGCGTTGATGATCCGGCCGTAGCGAGCCCGCAGATCGCTCAGCGCTTCCCACCACACGTCGTACCACGCGGACGCGCCGCGGCTCTGCCACTGATCGAGGAATTCCGCTACCTTGCGGCGAGACCGCTCGCCCAACGCGCCCAGCGAGCAGGTGTTGAGATAGACTCGGCCCCCAAAGATGGGAAACTCGCCACGATACCTGGCGAGTCCGAGCGCGCGCGGTTGAACGCTGCTTGCCAGCGTCATAGGCCGGGAATATACAGAAGGAATGCAGCGTATCGCGAGTTGGACCGGACTGTATGTGCGTTTGGCGCTGCTGGCGCTGGTGCGCCCGCGACTCGCCGTCGATTTGTTGCGTCTCGCCTGGAGTTTTCGCGCCCGCGACTGGTACCGCCGCGCGCCATTTTTGCCCCTGCCGCCGCGCGACTACATGCAGTGGCGCATGTTCACCGCGTACGGTGACGAGCACGCAGTCCCTCCGGCCCGAGACGTCGTCAACTTTGCGCGCTGGCGGCGCGAGACGATGGGCCTGTGATCGAGATCAAACGCCGCGCCGCGACACTCGGATTTGCAACAACGGGTATCGCGCGACTCGATCGCAATCCACACGCGGGCGAGCTCGATCGCTGGCTCGCGGATGGGCACGCCGGGACGATGACGTACCTGCACCGGCAGGCCGAGCAGCGGAAGGATCCGCGTCTGGTGATGCCCGGCGCGAAGACAGCGGTCGTGACGCTCACGAACTATTTCCACGGCGACCGAAGCCCGAACCCCGAGCCCCGAGTCCCGCGAGTCGCCCAGTACGCCTGGTCCTCCGATTACCACGATGTCCTGGGCGCCCGCCTCGAGCAGCTGGCCACGGCCGTTCGCGAACTGGTGCCTGGCTCGACGACGCGGTGCTACGTCGACGCGGGCCCTGTGCCCGAGCGCGAGCTGGCACAGCTCGCCGGGCTAGGCTGGATCGGCAAGAACATGATGCTCATCCATCCCGACATCGGCTCGTTCACCTTCATCGGTGTCATCTTGACGGACGCCCAGCTCGAGCCGGACCTGCCATTCGAGGCGGACCGCTGCGGCACGTGCCGCCGGTGTCTCGATGCGTGCCCCACGCAAGCTTTCGCGGGGCCGCGCGATCTGGATGCCCGTGCGTGCATCTCCTACCTCACGATCGAACATCGGCAAGACTTCACCGACCTCGAGCGCGCGCAGGTCGGCGAATGGGTGTTCGGCTGCGACGTCTGTCAGGACGTGTGCCCCTGGAATGTGAGCTTTGCGCGCGAGACGCTCGACCCGGAGCTTGCGCCGCGCCCCGATGTCGCGCGACCGGATGTTCAGGCACTCGCGCAGATGGACGAGACGGCCTTCCAGCGCCGCTTCCACGACACACCCTTCACGCGACCGGGGTATCGGGGCATGCGGCGCAATGCCAACGCCGTGCTCGAGCCATGACGACCACGGACGCGATCGGCGCGCTGCAGCGCCGGCTCGCCGAGGGCCTCGCCAAGATCGACCCGCATCACCGCCTGCTGGGCCGGCCGGTGAGTTATCGCGTGATTGACGGCCAGATGCTGGAGATTACGTACCGCGACGTTGCCGGCATCGCCGAGGCCGAGGTGCTGGGGGTGAAGCGAATCATGGGTAAGGATTGTTACTGCAGCGTCAGCCCGCAGACCGCCGAGCAAATCATCGTGCGCTTTGTCGTGCCGTTGAAGTAAGTTTCCGGTTCCCGTAATCGAGCGATCCTTCTATGCGTCGCATGACCCTCGCATGTCTCGCGCTGCTGAGCGGTACACTCTCCGCGCAAACCCCGTACAAGACACCGCCGCAGATTATCGTCGACATGCTGGACGCGCCGCCGTTGCCGGCGGCGAGCATTTCGCCCGACCGGCAATGGCTGCTGCTGCTCGAGCAACGGAGCATGCCGACGATCGCCGAGCTGGCGCAGCCGATGCTGCGGCTCGCCGGGAACCGCATCAACCCGCGTACCTCGGGCCCACAGCTCCCGGGCGGCATCACGGGTCTTGTCCTGAAGCGCGTCGCCGACGGGACCGAACGGCGCGTCAACGTCCCGACGCCCGCGGCCCTGTCCTACGTCATTTGGTCGCCCGACAGTCGCACCGTCGCTTTCGTCCAGACTAGCGACTCGGGGCTCGTTCTCTGGGTCGCCGACGCCGCCACCGGACAGACCCGCGCCCTCACTGGCTCCACGCTCAACGCCACGAGCAACCCGCCCTGCCAGTGGATGCCCTCGAGCACCAGCCTGCTGTGCGAGTTCATTCCCGAGGCCCGAGGCCCGGCGCCCGTCGCGCCACCGACGCCCGTCGGCCCCACGACGCAGGAGACCCGCGGCCGCGCGGCACCGGCGCCAACATTCGAAGACCTCCTGAAGAATCACTTCGACGAGCAGCTCTTCGACTACTACTTCACCTCCCAGCTCGCCTACGTCGACGCCGCCACGGGGGCACGCACGCCCATCGGCAAGCCCGCCATCTTCGAGCGTGCGGACGTCTCGCCCGGCGGCGAGCACGTGCTCATCGCGCGCATCGTTCGCCCCTTCTCCTACCTCGTCCCCTCCGGCGGCTTCCCGCAGGAGATCGAGATCTGGAACGTGAAAGGTGACGTCGTGCACCATATCGCGACGCTGCCCTCGAGCGAAGGCGTGCCGATCCGCGGCGTCCGCACCGGACCGCGGGCTATCAACTGGCGACCCGGCACACCCGCGACACTGGTCTGGGCCGAAGCGCTGGACGGCGGCGACCCACGCACCAAGGTCGAGCACCAGGACCGCATCGTCACGCTCGCCGCGCCCTTCACCGCAGAGCCCACGGAGCTCGCGCGGCTCGTGAAGCGCTACGCCGGCCTGGCGTGGGACACACAGGGCATTGGATTCCTGCAGGAGTACGACCGGGAGCGCCGCTGGGTCAAGACATGGATCGTCGTCGCGACTAAGCCGGGCACCGCCCCCGTCCTACTCTTCGATCGCAGCGCTGAGGAGCGGTACTCAGACCCCGGATTCCCCCTCATGCGCATGACACCCGCTGGCGACTTCGCGATGCAGCGGAGCGGCGACTGGATCTACTTCACGGGCACCGGCGCCTCGCCGCAGGGCGATCGGCCGTTCCTCGACCGCTTGAGCCTCACGACTCGGAAAACCGAACGACTGTGGCGCGCCGATACGGTCCACTACGAAGCGGTCGTCGCGCTGCTCGACGACGCCGCCAAGCGCTTCGTCACCAGGCGCGAGTCGCGCACCGAGCCGCCGAATTACTTCGTGCGGCAGGGGACAAGCCTGCGGGCACTCACCGCCTTCAAGGACCCCGCCCCGCAGCTCACCGGGATCCAGAAGCGGCTCCTCACGTACACGCGCGAAGACGGCGTGCCACTCTCGGGCACGCTCTATCTGCCGCCGGGCTATACCCCGGGGACTCGTCTTCCAGTCGTGATGTGGGCCTACCCGATCGAGTTCGCCTCGGCGAGCGCGGCCGGCCAGGTCTCGGCGGCGCCCAACCGCTTCAACATCATCCGTGGGCCGTCACACCTCTTCTTCCTGACGCAAGGCTACGCCGTGCTCGACGACCCGAAGATGCCGATCATCGGCGGCGACACGGCGAACGATCACTACGTCGAGCAGCTCGTCATGAGCGCGCGCGCGGCGGTGAAAGCGGTCGTGGACGCTGGCGTTGGCGACGCGGACCGTATCGGAATCGGCGGGCACAGCTACGGCGCCTTCATGACGGCTAACCTGCTCGCCCACTCGGACCTGTTCCGCGCCGGAATCGCGCGCTCGGGCGCCTACAACCGCACGCTCACACCGTTCGGTTTCCAGAACGAGGACCGCACGTTCTGGCAGGCGCGCCAGGTGTACCTGCGGATGTCGCCCTTCGTCTACGCCGACTCGATCAACGAACCGATCTTGATGACGCACGGCGAGGCGGACAACAACTCGGGCACCTTCCCGATCAACTCGGAACGGCTGTTTGCCGCGATCAAGGGGCTGGGAGGGACGGCGCGGCTCGTGATGCTGCCCAACGAAGCGCACGGGTACGTGGCACGGGAGTCCGTGCTGCACACGCTCGCCGAGATGATCGACTGGTTCGACCGCTATGTGAAGAACGCGCCGCCGCGGTCGCCGGGAGTCTCGTCGGGCGTTCGCTGAGGCTTCACTTCGCCGCGACGCGCGACACCACGTCGTAGTAGAAGCGCACGCCAACCCGCAGCGCTTCGAGACTGACGCGCTCGTCGTTTCCGTGGACGCCGCGGGAATCGCCCTGGGTGAGCGGGAACGGCCCCAAGCCGTAGCTGGTGATGCCCATGCGCCGGAAGTAGTGGCTATCGGTGAATCCCGGGAGCATCAGCGTCGCGACGAGCGCATGGGGATCGCGGGCGTGCGCCACCGCGGTGATGGCCCGAAACATCTCGGTTTCGGTTGAGCTTTCGGTCGCCGGCCAGTTCGGCCCCTGTGGGCGAATCGTCACGGCGCTATCGCCCACCACGCGCGTCAGGTCCGCGAGAAATGCCGCCGGATCCTGGCCCGGGAGCAGCCGCACATCGATCGCCGCCGTCGCGACCGGTGGAATGACATTGGTCTTGTCGCTGCCTTTCAATCCCGTGATCGAAATGGTGTTGCGCAGCACGGCATTGTAGGTCAGGTCGGCCGTGATGGCCCGCGCCGCCTCGGAGTCGCGCAGCGCGGTCCGGATGTCGCTGAGCCACCGCCGCACCATCGTATCACGCGCTACGACCGCGAGATCGCGAAATGACCGCTCCACGGCGGGCGTCACACTGAGCGGCGTCTGCCAATTGGCGATGCGATCGAGCGCTCGCACGAGCCGGTGGACGGGATTGTCCGGCGTCGGTCGCGAGCCATGCCCCGCGGTCCCGTGCGCCGTCACATCGAGCCAGAACGGCGACTTCTCCGTCGTGCCGATGCCGTAGAACTCGATGTTCCCGTGACCGTCGGACCGCGTCAACCCGCCTTCATTCAAGAGAAACTCGGCGTCTTTGACGAGGCCCGCCTGGTGCTCGACGATCCAGGCGGCACCAACGCCCGCACCAATCTCCTCGTCCGCCGTCGCGAGAAAGATGATGTCGCGTTTGAGCGGCACGTGTGCGCGTTTCAGGGCCAGCAGCGTCATGACCTGCGCGATCGCTTCGCCCTTCATGTCGAGCGCCCCGCGACCCCAGATGTAGCCGTCCTTGATCAGCCCGCTGAACGGATCCACGCTCCAGTACTCGGGAGAGGCGAGCACCACGTCCATGTGGTTCAACAAGATGATGGGACGCGCGCTACCGTCGCCGGCCAGCCGCGCGTAGAGGTTGGCCTTGCCTGGAGCCGGCTCGAAGATGCGCGCCTCGATGCCGTCGCGCTGCAGCACCTGCGCGAGCCAGCGCGCCGCTGCGATCTCGTTGCCCGGTGGATTGGTCGTGTTGATGCGGAGGTACTGGGAAAGCAAGGCAATCGCTTCATCGCCGAGCCCTTTCCAATCGCCCGCCGTTGGCGCGGCAATGATGGCCGCGCGCGCGGGCGTCTCGAGCACCGGCGCCGAAGAGGGGCCCGCGAGCGGCGGCATCGCGCGATGCGCACACGCCGCCGTATTGATCAGCAACAGCAGCAGGAGTCGGGAATGCACGCGTTAGTCTAGCACCAGTGTCTCGCCATGCGCGAGTTGGCGATAGCCAGCCGGCGCCAACCCCGCAGCCTTCCAGGCGGCCCGCGCGCGCACCGGTGGTTCGTCCATCGCTTCGTCGGTGAGTTTGAACGTGCCCCAGTGAATCGGCACCATCACGCCCGCCTTGAGCGCGCGAAACGCTTCCACCGCTTCTTCCGGATTCATGTGGAGGTAACGCATGAACCAGCGCGGCTCGTACGCCCCGATCGGCATGAGCGCGACATCGAACGGGCCATAGCGCTCGCCAATCGTGCCGAACTCCGGGTGAAAGCCCGTATCGCCGGCGAAGAAGACGCGGTGGCTCCCCGCGAGCGCGAATCCGCACCAGAGCGTGTCGCCACGGTCGCCGATGCTGCGACTGCTGAAGTGAAGCGCAGGCGTCGCCGCGATGCGCAGCGATGCAATCGTGCGCTCCTGCCACCAGTCGAGCTCCATCACCTGACTTCCACCGCGACGCTCGACGAAAGACGCGAGACCCAGGGGCAGAACCCACACGGCCTGGGGGTGGGCTCGTGTCAGGCGCCCGACGGTGGCGGCGTCGAGATGGTCGTAGTGATTGTGCGACTGCAGCACGACATCGAGCGGCGGCAGATCGTCGAACGCGATCCCCGGCGCCACCCACCGGCGCGGCCCCGCAAACTGCGCCGGCGATGCGCGCTCGCTCCAGATCGGGTCCGTCAAGACGTTCACGCCGTCGAGCTGGATCAACAGACTCGAGTGGCCGACCCACGTCACGGTGAGCTTCGAGGCGGGTGCTCGGGGCGAGATGAACGTGGGGTGGACTCGAGCAAAGATCGACCCGTCCGGGTCCTTCGGCCGCGGCCGAGTCGTACGATGCACGAGCATCCACTTGAGCAGGCTGCCGAATCCGGGGACCGCGTCGGCAACCCACGGATTACGAAATCCGCCGCCTGGGCGGTGATGGGATGGGAGTGAATCGCGACTCACGGCCGGGCAATATAGCCGTGCGCCGGCGCGTCTTAGGGGTGCGGTGCCGGTGCGCTCGAGTCGGGCGCGACGGAAATCACGAGCGTGTCTGCGAGCGATCCGCTGGCGGCAACCACGCGGCCGGTGCCGGCGCGTTTGGACGTGACGTAAGCAAATCGCAGACTGTCACGAAGCCCCAGCACCGCCGTGTCGAGATTCGACCAGACGACCGCGGCTGTCGTATCCTGTTGATGCTGGGCGGTCACAACTCGTGCTTCGAGCTGATTGGTATGGTTGACCAGCATCGATGACGATCCGAG
>Ga0209155_1001527_pt1 | contig 10890 bp, 9 predicted proteins | sample GraSoiAngelo_122_FD_185879 | JGI IMG/M metagenome (GOLD analysis project Ga0209155, IMG submission 185879) | Grasslands soil microbial communities from the Angelo Coastal Reserve, California, USA - 14_0927_02_20cm (SPAdes) (version 2) | ecosystem: Environmental > Terrestrial > Soil > Grasslands ...
CTGTTCCAGGATCGGCTCGCCTTTCCGGCGCCGCGCGCGAAATTGCCCGATCCCAAGCGCCTAGGCGTCGAGAACGGGGAGCGAGTCGAGCTGGTGTCGGGCGACGGGACGAAGCTGGTGGGCTGGTATCTGACACCAAAGTCCCCAACCTCCGCTGGCCTCCTCTGGTTCTACGGCAACGGTGAGACCGTCGCAGCGATCTGGCCCATCGTGCGCGAGTTCCAGCCGCCGGGCACCGCCGTACTGGTCCTCGACTACCCGGGCTACGGCGGCAGCGGCGGGCGAGCGACGGAGGGTGCCTTGTACGCCGCCGCCGATGCCGCGTACGCGGCGCTCACCGCCCGACCCGATGTGGACCCGCGGCGCATTTACGTCTACGGTCGCTCGCTCGGCAGCGCGGTGGCGACGTACACCGCGGCGCACCATCCCGTCGCAGGACTGATCGTGGAATCGCCGTTCACCAATGCCGCCGCGATGGCGAAATACCACTACGGGTTGCTGCCCCGCTTCCTGCTCCGCCTGTCGCTCGACAACGTCGCCAACGTGAGGCGAGTGTCCTGCCCGATCTTGCTGTTTCACGGCGACGCGGATCGGCTGGTGCCGACGGCGATGGGGATGGCGGTCGCGGCCGCCGCGGCGGGGCCGGTCGAGGTGGTCCTGATTCACGGAGCCGGGCACAACGACACCTACGACATCGGCGGGCGATCGTACCGCGACAAGATGTGGCGGTTCATCGGCCGGACGGGCCCCTAGATCACCACCACCGGGACGATCCGGTCCCGCGTGGCCTCGAAGCGGCGCTCCGCCTCGTCCAGCGTGCGCAGCACGACCCCGTCGTCGCCGTCGGCGAACTTGCAGCTCTGCGCGACCCGTCCGGTCGCTCGGCGCACCATGACGAGCGCGCGGGTCACTTCGCAGCGATCCACATCCGGGTCGGTATGCCCGGCGACGAGCAGCTCCTCGAACAGCGGCAGGCTGCATTCTTCGCCCAGCACGTAGAGGGACTCGAGGATTTTGGGGCCGAGGAACCGGCGCAGCAGCTGGTCGCCGCGGATCCGCTCGAACAGGAGCACGAGGACCTCGGCGTGCCCGGGGTAGTAGCGCGCCGCTTCGACGGCGGCGGCAACAAACGCGTGGTGCGCGCCCGGTGTCGTGAGATACCGCTCGAACAGCGGCCACGCACCCTCGGGGTGCCGTTCGGCCAGCGCGAGGAACGCGAAGTAGCGACGCCCGAGTGGCGCCCCGGTGTCGGCGATCACGGTGCGCAGGCCCGCGACGCCCCAGCGCGCACCGACGAGCGCGGCAGCCGCGGCATGCTGCCACCGCTCGAGCTCGGGCACGCGGAAGGTCACGACGTGCGGATCGGGGAACGCGCGGCACCGCTCCAACGTCGCGAGAAGACGACGGTCCACCTGATCGAGCGCGGGCTCGAGGCCCTCGCTGTCCGCCCGTCGCGCGCCCCCGAGCGCGTCCCACGCGAGCCGGTCGACGTGCGCCGTCTCCCACGCGCGCTCGAAGGCCTGGGCATCGGGAGCCGCGAGGAGCCGCTCGAGTGCGCCGGCAAATCGGTAGAGGCGTCCAGACGTTTCCACTCGCACCAAGCTACCCCCGACTGGCCCGCAGGCAATCCGGATTTACCCACATCGGTATGGAAAACCAAGTGGAAATCCTGTGTGTGGGGTGGGGAATGTTGCGCTTGCCCATGGGTGAGCTTAACCTTGCCCCGCGCCTACCTGGAGGGCCACTGCGAGCATCACTTCTCGTCGGCACCGTCATCGCGCTGGCGGCCTGCTCCCGCCCGACAGGGCCGATCGCCGTCGGCCTCGCAGGCCCCTTCTCCCAACCGCGCGGAGCCTCGATGCTCCGGGCTGCCCAGTTGGCGGTCAACCAGATCAACGCCAAACGGGGAATCCGGGGTCGCAAGCTCGAGCTGCGAGTCGTCGATGATTCGGGCAACGAGGACGCCGCGGTGCGGGTGGCGGAGCAGCTGTATGCGGACCCTGCGATCGTGGCGGTGGTGGGACACCTGAGCTCGGGCCCTTCTCTCTCGGCGGCGCGGGTGTACGGGGGGGGCGCGACGCCTACCCCGATGATTTCACCGTCCGCGTCGAGTCCCGACCTGTCGGGGATGAGTCCGTACGTGTTCCGCGTGTGCCCGAGCGACCTGCAACACGGGCCAGAGCTCGCCCGTTTTGCCTGGCAAACGCTCGGCGCCAGACGAGCCGGCATCATCTACCTCAACAACGACTATGGACGCGGGGTGCGCCGGACGTTCGCGGCCGAGTTTGCGCGCCTGGGGGGGACCGTGCTCGAGTCCGATCCCTACATCCCGGCCACCGCGTCGCTCGAGCCGTACCTCTCGCACATGCGCCGCGGGGGCGCGGACGTGCTGCTGCTCGCCGCAGAGCGCCCCGGGGCCGAGCTGGCCCTGCGTGAGATGCGCTCGCTCGGGCTGCGGTGGCCCGTGCTCGGCGGGGACGCCCTCACGGGGATCGAGGCGGACGGCGCGCTCGCGGAGGGCATGCGGTTGTCGTCCGCCTACCTCCCCGACCGGAGCGACGAGCGCAATGTCGCGTTCGTGGCGGACTACGCGCGCGCCTTCCCGGGACAGCGACCGGACCAACGTGGAGCGGGCGCGTACGACATCATGCTGCTGCTGGCGCGTGCGATCGACAAGGTGGGCGCCGACCGGAAAGCCATTCGGGACTATCTCGCGCGCGTGGGTCGGGGCCAGCCGCCGTTCGCAGGAGTGACCGGCCCGATCGCGTTCGACGCTAACGGGGACGTGGCGGGGAAGACGGTGGTGATCGGCGTCGTGCGCGACGGCCGGCTGGTGACGGAGGTGGCGCGGTAATGCGGGGCCGGTTCGACACGATCCGCGCGCGCATCCTGATCGGCCTGGCATTGCTCATGGCCGGTCTCATCGCTACGGCGATCGCGGGCGCCGCCACCCTGCGCCAGATGCGGTACGCGATCGACCAGGAGCTCGACGCGTTGCGGGCGTCGACCGAGGTGGGGAGCGGGCTCGTCACCAGCGTGCTGGAAGAGATCCGGGCGGCCGAGCAGTATCTGGGCTCACCCGGGGACGAGCCGCGGCGAGAGTTCCAAGCCGCCGCCGAGGAGGCCTTCCAGCACCAACGCCGGCTGGATGGGCTGGGTGGCCTCACCGTCGAGGATCGCCTCACCGTGAACCGCGTGAAGCAACTGCACGCGGCCATCCAGACTGAGTACTCGATCGCACACGCGCTCCGGGACCTGGGACGCGATCAGGAAGCGGCCGCGCGAGCGGCGGCGGTGCGGCCCCAGGCGGCGGAGCTGACGCGGCTGGTGCGTGATCTCTCCCAGCGGCAGGCGCAGAAGGCGGCGAAGGCCGCGCAGCGGCTGAGCGCGGACGCAGGCGATCGGGAGCGCAAGCTCTGGGTCTTCGTCGTCGCTCTCGTGATCGCAGGCTTCTTCCTGTCGCGCTACACGGTCCAATCGGTACACGGGCCGCTGGGCCGCCTGGTGACGGCCGCCGAGCGGTTCGGCGCCGGCGATTTGCGACCGGTCACCACCGGGGAGATGCCCCGCGAGTTCCGCGTGCTGGCGGACGCCATCCAGCAGATGGGGAACCGCCTCCGGCAGATCGTGGGCGACGTGATCGGCGAGTCGGACCGGATCGCCGGGGCGGCGGGGGACCTGTCGGCGGTGAGCGAGGAGCTCGCGGCGTCCTCCAGCGAGGTCTCGACGGCCATGGTGGAGATCTCGGGCGGTGCGGACCAGCAACGCGCCGCCCTCACCGCCATGGGCACTGGACTCGTTGCGCTTCGCGCCGCCACCGGCGACATGGCGGACGCGGCGGAGCGCGCGGCGAAGCTCGGCGAGGAGATCCGCACGGTAGCCGACCGGCACCGGGGCGACGTCGCCGCCGCCGGGAGCGTGCTGCTCAACGTGCGGGAGGTGGTGCAGACCACCTCGAACCAGATCAGCCAGCTCGGCGAGCTGAGCGTGTCGATCGACGACTTCGTGGAGCTCATCAAGCGCATCTCGTCGCAGACCAACCTGCTGGCGTTGAACGCGGCGATCGAAGCGGCACGGGCCGGTGAGCACGGCCGCGGCTTCGCGGTGGTCGCCGAGGAGGTGCGCCAGCTCGCCGACGAGTCGGCGCGGGCAGCGGAGGAAGTGACCCGCACGACGGGCTCGATCCGCGAGCAGATGGAGGACGTCACGGCCACCATGGCCGCGGGTCAGGCGAAGGTCCGGGGGATCGAGTCCGTCGCGGAAGGCGCGGCCCACGGCCTCGCCGAGATCGCCACGGCGATCGAGCTCGTGGAACAGGCCGCCGCGCGAGTGCGGGTCACCGCCCAGGCCAACCGCGAAACCACCACCCAGCTGCAGGGGCAGGCGGAGCAGGTGGCGATCCGTGCCACGGCACATGCTGCGGGCGCGGAGCAGGCCACGGCCGCCGCCGAACAGCAGGGCGCGTCGACCGAGGAGATGGCGGCCGCTGCCAGCAGCCTGCTGGAGGCGGCCGAGAGGCTGCGGGGGCTGGTGCGGGGATTCCGGGTGTAGCCCGCCCGGCGGGCTACGGTCCGATCGTGGTGCCGCCAGGTGCCACCAGCAAACCAGGCAGCAGATCGAGGCCCGTGACCGCAGCCGTCAGCACCGGCAGCGACAGCACCTGACTGGACGCCCCGGGGCCCATGGCAGTGAACCAGAGGTGGACCAGCGTCTGCGATCCGGCCTTTCCGACCAGGTCGGTGGCATTGAAGCGCAAAATGCCACTCGCCGCCGTGTCGGGAATGATCGCAGGAGACACGAAGGTGCCGGCCTGCGTGCTGTCGAACCGCAGCACGCCGGCATTCCAGATGAAGCGCGCGTCGTAGCTGCCGAGCAGCTCGATCGGGACTGCCTTGAGATCGAGCACGATGTCGATCGCGACGGGCTGCCCGAGCTTTGCAACACCGAAGCTGCGGCCACCGGTGAGCGCCAGCGCGAGCGGATTGCCGGGGAGGATGGTGGGGTCGCCCACCATCACGACCAGCGAGTCCGCGACGCCGGGGGCTGCGGTAGCGACCACGACCGCGCTACCCGGCCTGACGCCCGTGACCAGCCCGGTGCTCGAAACCGCTGCCACGCCTGGCGTGCCGCTCGTCCAGGTCGCGAGTGAGGGCGACAGCTGCTTCCCGGCGATATCCGTGACGACGGCCGCGAGCTGCGCCGTGTTCCCCGGACTCAGGGTCATGAGGGTCACGTACCCAGGGTTGACCAGCACCGCGGCCGGGGCGGTGAGCGGCGCGACGGTGAGCCGCAGCGTGTCCGCGGCACCACGAATGGCCGCCTCGACGCGCCCCGCGCCGCCGGTCGGGCTCAGGAGAGCCGTGACCGTCCGATCCGGCGCCATGAGGATGAGGGCCGGAGTGAGGTTGGTCAACGCCACGGGCACGCCCGTCACCGGGATCAGCGCCGAGTCCACGCTGATGCGCAGCACGAGCGAGCCGCCCGTCGCGAGCGTGGTATCCTGCGGCGCGACCGTCACGACGCAGCCCGAGCCGATCTGGCACGGCCCGATATAGCTCACCGGCACCGTCACAGGCGGCGTAGCGTCTGTGCTGTTCACGATCACGGTGTCCACCCCCGCGTACAGCACGACGCCATCGCTCGAGCGGATACCCTGCAGGGTCACCTCGAACGGCTGTGATCGCCCGATCACCACGACCGGCACGCCGAGCGTCGCGTTGCCCGCCGCGTCGACGGGAACGGTCGTATCTGCGACCGCCCGGGGTACGCCCACGCTCGAGATCGGCACGACGACCACGTGGAGCTGGTCGAGATCGTCCAGCAGGACCGTGCCGGAGCCCACGGCGATCAGTGGCACGATGGACAGCTGCGGGCCCCGGAGCTCAGATCCCGCCCACTCCGCGCACGCGATCATGCCGCCCGAGGCCGCGAGCATGAGCCAGGGACGGAGGCGGCGGATCATCGCGCCCACTCGAGCAGCACGACCGCCCGCGGCCCGACGAGCGGCACGGAGCTGCCGTTGTCCGCCACCCGGCCGAACGCCGCCTGACCCTGAACCAGGACCGTCCACGCGGCGCTCGCGCGGTAGCGCACATCCACGCCCGGCCGCACCAGCCAGCCGAGCAGCGCGAGACTGCCGGTCGCGGGCCCGGCGAGCTCGTGACGGAACTCGACGTTCGGAGCAAGGCTCAGGACCGGGGACAGCGGGCGCTCGAGCCGAACGCCCAGCGCGAGCACGTTGCCGCGCGGCACCTGAACCACGGTGGAGTCGTAGCCGTGGGGCCGGAGGCGGTATCTGTCATATGCATAGAGGGACAGGCTGCTGCGCCCGGCGGGGAGGCTCAGCCCGGAATAGACCAAAAAGCGGGGGCCGCTGGCGCTGCGCGAGCCCGCACCCAACGTATCCGCGCCGCTCGTCGCATACACTGCCGCGCCGCGAAAATACCCGCGACCACCCACCCGTCCCTCGGCGCCGAGCCGCACGCGAGCCTCGCCGCCCGGCTCGAGATCGCCGCCCCCCGCCACGGGCGTGTAACGCGCATACCAACGGTAGCTCCCGCCCACTCCGAGCGCCCAGCGCTCCCCCAGTTTGAACGCAGTCGCGAACCCGCCGGTTACGCCGCCCCCCGTTCCGAAGCTCGGCGTCGTGAAATTGAGCACCTCGGTCGCGAGGGCGCTGAGCAGCGGCACGGCCGAGGTGTCCACGGCTCGCTTCCCGGTGGGCAGCGTGCCGGCCACGGAGACGATCAAGCGCCCGGACACGGAGGCCCAGCTCAGCCGGACATCGGTGTCGGTCGGGCCCGAGAGCTCGAGCGTCCCGCTGGTGGTGGCGGCCGCGGCATGCGCGTACCCGCTCGACAGATCCACCGTGAGGCTCGGGCCGAGCCGATGCGACAGGCCGACCGGAACGGTCCACTCGACGACGTGGTGGAACGCGTAGCTCGACCCGAAGTAGTAGCCGTCGAATACGACTCCGGTGCGCGCCGCGGTGCCGACTCCGTCCCCTGGGCCCTGCGCGGCGAGCGGCGCCGCCGCGCACAACCACACCAGAACCCGCCTCACGGCGGCCGCTTGAAGATGATGACGATCCCGTTCGTGACGGATGCGATGGAGGGCAGGCCGAGCGACTCAGGAGTCAGCCGACGGTCGATGCTGGAGCTGCCCGTGGGCAACTTCACATCGGCGATCGCGTCGCCGATGGCGGGCACGACATCGCGCGCTCCGGCGGAGAGCAGTGCGCCCGCGCCGCCCAAGCCCGTCGGCTCGGCGGCGCCCGTCACCCGCTCGACGGCGTCCGGGAGGGTGACCATCCCCCCACCCGTGGCCTGCTCGGCCGCCGGAGCCGCGGTCGCCGCCTCTTGGCCGTCGCGGGCGGCCTGGAAGCCCGGGTCGGCCTGCGCCGCGCTGCGGAAGTGCCGCGCCGCCGCGCCGTAGTCCCCGCGATCCATCGCCTCGAGCGCGCGGCTGTAGGCGAGGAATGCGGCGAGGCTCTTGGGCCCCTGACGGAGGATTTGCTCGCGTTCCGCTTGCGTGAGCTCCAGCCCGAGCTGCGCGGCGAGGTCGAACACCACCTGCTTCTCGAGGTCGAGTAGTTTCGGGAACGGCCCGGTCACCTGGCCCACCGGCCGTACGACGCCGGTGCTCGTGACCACCGTCGCCGAAAGCTGCACCGGACCGCGGCGCGGAATCGTCGCCGCCCCCTGCACTAGGCGCTCCGCCCGCAGCAGCCGTCCCACGCGCGCCGCCGTCGCCGGATCCACACGGTCGCTCTGGCCGAGCTTGAGCTCGTCCAGCAGCATCCCGATCTGCAGACGCTCGAGCAGGCGCAGGGTGCGGATATAGGCCAGGTCGGTCGCGATGAGCTCCGCCAGCCCGCGCGACAAGGGCTGCACGCCCGAGTCCCCCGCGATCACGAGCGGCAGCACCGCGACCGTGGCGGGCTCGGGCGGTGCGAGGGCGAGCTCCGCCTCGCGCGCCAGCGCCTGTCGCGCCGCTCGCTCCGCCGCGGCGCGGAGCGCGAGCTGCGCTTTGGCGCGCAGGGCAGCCACGCCTCGGGCGTTCGGGTGCTGGGCCGCGAAGTCGCTGTAGATGGCGACCGCTTCGTCGTAGCGATCCGCCTGCTCCCGGCACGCGCCGAGCACCAGCGGCCCGAGCACGTTGTCGGGCTCGAGCGCGAGCCCCGCGCGCGCGACCACGCTCGCGGTGTCGCAGCGTCCGGCGGCGGCGAGGGCCGCCCCGAGTCGAAACTGGATGGTGGGGTTCTGGGGTTGCTGCTGCGCCTGGCTCGTGAGCGCGGGAACGTCGGCGGGCGTGACTGCCGCGGGCTGCGGTGCGCGAGCGCACGCGACGGCGGCGCCCAGCAGCAGAAGCGGGAGCGGCTGCTTCACCGCCGGGACTTCTTCTTGGCGGCCTTTTTCTTAACCAGCGGCTTGGGCCTCACGGCGCGGACGGGCTTGACCCTGGACTTGAGGGGAACTTCGACGTCGGCGAGGACTCGATCGCCCTCTTCCGGGCCGATCAAGCCGCGGCGCACCGCATAGCGCACCAGCTCCTCGGCATCGTCGAACGCGAACTCGCCTACTCCCGCGGCGGCGCGGATCGCCTTCACCAAGGCGTCGGCCACGGGGCTGCGCAGTACGCTCGCGATTCCGGGGAGGGCCTCGAGCAGCGAAGAGATCTGCGACCCGCCGAGTTCAGCTGACATCGAACGTGCTGCTCCGGCGCTAAAGGTCGCGCCAAGCTACATCGGCCCTACCAGACCGTCAAGGATTTTCGAGCGATTTTTGGCGGAACTATCGCTGCGGCGCGCGGTTACGACGCTGGCGCAAGGCCTGGGCGAGCGCGCTCCCACCCGGAGCGCGGCGCGAGATGATGAGGTCGGAATGGGACAAGAGCTCGCCCAGCACCGTGCGGGTCCTCGGGTCGAGCGGCATTTCGAAACGCAGGTCTAGCTGATATTCCGCGTGATCGGGGCCCTGACCGGTGAGTGTGAAGCCCTGGGGCTCCGGTCGGGCGGCGTCGACCTCGATTTGCGCGAGCGGCTCGTATTGGGGGCGATCCATGGTCACCTCCGCGGGCAACCTCCGGGCTCCGTGAGAGATACGCCTCCTCCGCGAGGTGTCAAGGCGGCCCATCTTCCAGGGGTTGCTACATTTCGTTCCTGGAGGTGCGACAAGCGGTGGGACGACGCGGAATCAAGGAATACCGGGCGCCCGAGGCACTGGCGTTGATTGCGGCGGACCGTGAGCACGTGCCCCTGGTCTGCCCCTCCTGCGGCACCCGGTCGATCGTGCGCGCGCCCCGGCGCCGGGGCAGCCGGGCGGGCGCCGCGCCGCTCGCGCCCGAGCGCGTGACGCTGACGTGCCAAAGCTGCGGCCGTCACGCATCCTACATCGAGCGCGGTCCCACTGCGCCACGGGACGATACCATGGATCCCCATATCGTCCGCCTGTAGCATTCCCGTTCCACCACGGGAGAAGGAGAGCGACACCGAGCGTGGCTGGCGACGCGATACAAATGATGGGTACGGTCAGCGAAGTGCTTCCGAACACGACCTTCCGCGTGAAGCTCGAGAACGGCCACGAGGTGCTGGCGTACGTCAGCGGAAAGATGCGCAAGAATTACATCCGGATCCTGCAGGGGGATCGGGTCGCGGTGGACCTCTCGCCGTATGACCTAACGAGGGGCAGAATCACCTACAGGTACAAATAAACGGCGTCACGTAGAAGGCGTCACGAAAATACGTCACGGGAAAACGTAAGAGGCCGGGATCGCTCCCGGCCTCTTGACGTTGCTGCCGTACGGTGTGTCGTCTAGTAGAACAGCATGAATCCGCCAGAAAGGTCGATCTGCTTCGGCCTGCCGGGGCCCGTGCTGCCCTCTTCCGTCCCTTCGAAGACCAGCTTCAGGGACTTCGTCCACTGATGGTAGATCCCGGCGGTGTAGGAGTACACGTTCGAACGGACAGCCGTGTTGCCGTCGCCAGCGGGCGCCGCCGTATTGTTGTTCTTCAAGCGGCTGAAGCCCCAGCTTGCGCCCAGGTTTGTCTTCGGTCCGACCTTGTACATCAGCTGGACGTAACCGCCGTCGGAGCTGCGCAGCTCGGTGCTCGTGGCCGCGGTCCCCGCAACCTCGCCGCCCGAGAAGAGTAGCGTCGTACCGAGGCCCTTGCCGATATAGCCAGTCACGACAACCGAGAGCTCGGACATAGCGGCCTTGACCCCGGCAGTCCCACCGAATGAACTCGCCGACTGGCCAGCCGAGGCGGCGTTGGAAGTCGTCTGCCAGAGACCGCCCACCCAGAACGAATAGGCGTTCTTCCCGGACTTTTGGTTGTAGTTGAACTCCGCCTCGAGGCGGGGGACTTTGGTGAAGCTGAAAGCGTTCGAACGGGGATCCGTAACTGCGGCGCCCACCGCACCAAGCACGCTGGGCTGGAACAGACCGATGCTGAGCTGCGCCTGACCCGGTTTCGTGCTGTAGGTGACCTGCGCGTCGAAGTTCGGATAGAGGTAACCGTATCCGATGCGCCCGAGCGTGGTGCCCCCGGTTTGCCCGGCGCCGATTCCGACTGCGCCGACGCCAAACAACGTCATATCGTTGAGGATGTTCTGACGGCCGAACAGACCCAGCTCGCGGCCAGCGAGAATCTGAGAGCCATCTTTGAACCCGATCGTCATGTATACCTGACGCATGTCGATCTGCGCCCCGGCCTGGGTGCCATTGCCGAAGTTGTCGTGCACGGCAGCGTTGTTGATCTGCGGCGCAAACCCGAAGTGGACGCCGAGGTTCAGGCCCGCTTCTTTGCCAGTCGCCGAGAACGTCGCGAAAGCGGGGAGCAGTCCCGTCCGAACGCTCGAGTTCGCCGGGCCGCTGTTATTCACTTTCGAG
>Ga0209155_1001532_pt1 | contig 10874 bp, 12 predicted proteins | sample GraSoiAngelo_122_FD_185879 | JGI IMG/M metagenome (GOLD analysis project Ga0209155, IMG submission 185879) | Grasslands soil microbial communities from the Angelo Coastal Reserve, California, USA - 14_0927_02_20cm (SPAdes) (version 2) | ecosystem: Environmental > Terrestrial > Soil > Grasslands ...
ACTGTGCCTTGTAAGCTGGCCCCTACCGTTTGGGCCAAACAGGTGCTGGTATTGACAACCAATGAGAGAAATAGCACTCCCCAGGCAGCTCGCATAGCAGACCCCTTTCACACAAAACTAGCAGTCTGTTTTCGGTACGATACGCCCAAAATCGTCCGAACGGCCATACAAATGAATTCCCGCCAAGTCTGCTGACGAAAGACATCCGCGGCCGCGGACATTCCACTGCTCAATCCTTACTTGCAACTCCCTGAAAGAATGCACTGATGCCGTAACGTGCTCAGGACAGAAGGAACTGACTGCATCCGCTAAAAGGGAGATTTACCTCTTTGTGTTTCTACCCTTTCATGGACGTGTCTCGCTTGACGGCATAGCCCAGAAGGTGTTTACCTTGTTCTACTTTTTAATAATCATTAACCTCAGAGCTCAGTTCTAAAGTCGAGGTGACTGATGAAAAGCGTTCGTTTTTCCTGCGTTGGCCTTTTGTTTGCCGTCACGCTTGCTTGGAACCTTCCGGGAAGGACACAAACCACCAGCGCCACGATCAGTGGGCGAGTCCTCGACGGCACTGGCGCCACCATACCAGACGTTCAAATCGTTTTGAAGGATATGGTCACGGGAAAGGTGCGCAGTACCACGTCGAATAGCGAAGGCGAATACCTTTTCACGGATGTGCCGGCAGCGAAGTACCGCATTACGGCTTTTGCCGAAGGATTCATGCCAAGAGTCATTGAAATAGAAGCAGCAGTTGGAGCCGCAGCACGCGCCGACTTTACTCTGGATCACCGCCGGACAGTGTACAAAGGCGAACCTAGAAGCTCGAAAGAATCCGCGAAGAAGTCGGCGAAGAAAGACTCGTCGGACAAAGTGGGCAAGGGAACCGGCAGAAGTCCTGCCTCCGAAGCGCCTGTGGCTGCCGCTCCGGCTCCACTGCCGCCGCCCGCGAAAGCTGATGGTGCCGGCTCCGAAAAACACTTTACGCTCGTGAAAGTGTTCTACGCCACGGATCGGCTTCGCACGGGACGCTCAGAACCCGGGCGGTTCTATGGCGGAGAGCGGGGCGCGGATGATCCGCTGTCCCTGGGCGTCTGCGAAGTCAGTGTCCCCCACGACCACCGGATGGGTCATCTGGAGAAACCCTCGATCTGGAGATTTCAATTCCACGAAGATCCAGAAAAGCACGTTGTCCTGCTCTCGGTCAAACCTGAAGAGCATGATGATTTTTTGCGCGAACTCTCCGCTGCGATAGGAAAGTCTCAGGGGAAAGAGGCCTTCGTCTTCGTCCATGGATATAACGTGACGTTCGAAGACGCGGCCCTGCGAACCGCGCAGCTGTGGTTCGACCTGAAGTTCGACGGAGCAGCAATCCTCTATAGCTGGCCCTCAAAGGGCAGTCTGTCTGAGTATATGGCGGACGAAACCTCGGTCGAATGGACTGCGCCGCATCTGAAGAAGTTTCTCGAGGAGATTGCAGCCAACTCGCAAGCCTCTACAGTACATCTGATCGCCCACAGCATGGGCAACCGGCCTTTAACTGCCGCGCTGAACGCCATCGCTTCCGAACATCCTTCTCCACAGCCGCACTTCCGCCAAGTGGTCCTCACTGCGGCTGATATTGACGCCGGTGTCTTCCAACAGCTTGCGCAGGAGATTCAGAAAACGGCGGAGAGGGTCACACTCTATGCCTCCTCGTTGGACAAGGCACTTGTCGCATCGAGAACGATTCACAAGTACAAGCGCGCCGGCGAATCGGGAACGGAGATCACCGTAGTCCCTGGCGTGGACACGATTGATGTTTCAGCCGTGGATACTGGCTTGTTAGGACACTCCTATTTCGGCGAAAAGCGGTCCGTGATCGCCGACATGTACTACCTGCTGAAGGACGGTAAGCCGCCAGGCCAGCGGGCCGGCCTCCAAGAAAGAAAACTAGGTGGGCGGATGTATTGGGCCTTTGTTCCTTAGCCGGCTTACATTGCGACTGGCGTGTTTTGCGTTGAGACTGCCACGCATTTGCCCTTCTCTTTCACACAAACGCGTGAGAACCGTATGCTTGCGCTCATGCTTTTCCCGTTTTGCGTTCCCTTCTGTGTAGCGCGCCCGATCACCACCGCGGTGTTCCCATACACGCGTATGTTCAAGTCTGACTGTTCGCGCGACTCAAACTTGAGGGCGCCAGACTTGAAACCATCCAGGATCTGGGCTTTCGTTAACACCTGGCCCCATTCGTTGATCACCGTGTAGTCAGCCGAGCTCAAGCGATCGAGCGCTGCCGCGTCTCCGTGAACGATCGCGCCGTTGCGCTCCTCTTCCAATTTTTTGATTTCATCTTGAGCGTCTCCGTACATCTGCGCAGATGCAGCGGAATTGGAACTCGTACCGAACGAAACTGCAATAAAGGCTATCGCAAGGGTCAGAAAACAGAATGAGATGACTCGATTCATCACTCTTACCTTCAAAGACGAACGTTTTGGGCCGTGAGGGTTACTACCTTTCGGTAGGGTTAAAGGCGGGAATCTACGCCAGCGCCCTGCAGATGTCAATTAATAGGCGGACCCCCGGAGCCCCGAGAGGGGGGCCGAGTCGGCAAACGAAACAGGATCAAATCGGCGAACGACGCTGCAAGGCTGCAAGGATCTCTGCTAGTGTTGCGTCGACGCACTGAGATCGCCTCGCTTATTAGACAAATGGATTCCACACGACTGAGCTCGACCGGCTTAGTGCCCCCTTATTGCCCCTTGAAAATTGACGTTGGAGACGGTTGATCGTGGTTGCGGCAAGAGGAATTTGAACCATCGACCTCCTGGTCCCGAACCAGATTCCACGCGTTATTGGAATCTATGGAATTGTGTGGTTTCAAAGGGATTGATATTAAACCTGTTGCGGCCGACACGTAGAAGTCGATTGAAGCTTTTCGAACGCGAAGTGCAACTGCAGCCACAAAATCATCTACAGCGTGTTGGAGTCCTGTTAAACTCAGTAGGACCCAAAGTCGCTATCGAGGATTCAGAATCCCCTCTCAATAGTTCTTTCGGATCGTTGGGCAACGGAGCATTCGGCTGTTAACACTCTATAAAATCGTTGATCCGGCACCGCTACGCTTACGGCAGAAGGTTTTGTCTCGCGTTGGTTGGCCACGCAAGTTGAATCCGCTCGTTATGGTCCTGGAAAGTTGAACGGGACGTATGCTAACTGCCAGCGGCGAGCCACCGATTCACGAACTCGAGCATCTCCACTGGAATTATCTCCTGATGAAAATTCTGACCTTCGAACCGACCACAAACCGCAAGTTTTTTAGTAACACCAGCGACGCTTTCATCTTCAAATCTTAAGATTATGGTATCTTGGCCGCCTGACTTGTGCCGAACAGCATCTCCGACTTTAAAATCGGTGTTCATTGAATGTTTCTTGATGTCTGAATCTAAAGAATTCCGTTTGGACTGCTTTGAGTTTCGACAGAAGGTCAAGTGCCTTGCCATAGGCTACTATCGCTCTGGTCAAGTTGTGAAATGCGGGGGAATCCTCAACGGCTTTGCGTCTCTTGATGTGGGCTTCCGCTGACAGTTCGAGTATTCGTTCTATCGCACTATCTGGACTCATGGGCTGATCTCCTGGTCTGGCCGAACAGCAAGCCTGGCTCGATTCGCAAGATCTGGCGCGGGCTACGGGGTCCAGTTCAATGATTTCCTTGCGGAATCAGGAAACGTGGAGGGAATGGGGGTCCGACCGAGTAGCCCGCAATGAGTGCATGTGCATATTGCATGCCAAGCATGGAGCACAAGCCCAAGGTTCCAAGGTTGACCTAACTCCAAGATGCGACGGTACATACGGTCGAAACCGATAGGTGGTCACCCTCGATCTCCAGCGTCTGTGTTTCCAGCAAGGGCAGGAGTCTGCCAAAGTTGTGCAAATCTCTTTCGTGTCCGCTAACCCGATAGTGGTAAGGCCACTAGGCCACTGCCGGATGATCACCTACAGGGTTTGCAGGCCGACTTCTCCTACTGCTTGGAGCCCGGCGGCCGACGCGCCTGCGTCAACCCCGGTTTCGCAAGTCGACCGTTTTGCGGACGGGCCGAAAAGCAACTAGTCGAGGGCGATATGGGTGCTTGTCTCTCTAACCCCTACCAGCCTCTGGATCTGATCCATCACAATCTTGTTGAGCTCCTCGGATCCTTTGACTTCCACCACGGCGAATACGTCGCGGGAGCCCCAACACGCGTCGGCCGTCTTGACACCCGGCAGGCCCGCGATCTGCCGAGCAACGTCGCGCGAGCTGCCAGGTTCCGTAGCAACGACGATATAGGCCCTCATGACCATCCATCCAAAGGAGCCTGAATTTTGTCAACAATATACCAAGCAGAGCCTCTTAAGTCCTTCCATGAGAAGGCCGGTGAGGGTCAAGCCTGTTTTTCTTCTTCCTTCTGTGGTTCCTTGCGTTCGCGCCGAGGTGTGGTTCGCCAAAATTCTGTTCTCCTTTGAAATCAACAGCATGGGTTCTTGTCATCCACAGCCGGTTTGCGATAGCACGAGGTCATGTTACAGGTAATTGGAATCCTTCTCGCCTCCATTCTTCGTTGCTTTCGTGCTCGCCGGAGCTTGTTGATCGAAAAACCTAGTTCTCCGAAAACAGCTCGCCGTGCTCAAGCGCAAACACTCCAGACCTCGGCTGACCCTCTTAGATAAGAGCTTTTGGGTACTTGTTCATAAGTTTTGGTCGGGCTGGAAACAGACCCTTATTGTGGTCAGACCGGAAACCGTGGTGCGATGGCACCGATCCGGATTTGCGCTGTATTGGCGCGCTATTTCCAGAGCTCGTCGTATGATCGGAAGGAAACGGGTCTCTAAACAAGTTCGCGAACTGATCTTCCGAATGGTGGCTGAGAACCCGACCTGGGGTGCGCCGCGAATTCACGGTGAGCTCGTGATGCTCGGGTTCGAACTATCGGAAAGGACCGTCTCGCGGTGGATGCGTCGCGCTTTGAGAAATCCCCAACCAGCTAAGCGCTGGTTCGCCTTCTTGAGAAACCACCGCGAGGCCATCGCCGCTATGGACTTCTTCACAGTTCCGACCGTCACGTTTCGCCTCCTCTACTGCTTCTTTGTCATCAGCCACGATCGACGTCGCGTCCTGCACTTCAACGTCACTCGCCACCCTACGAGTGCTTGGATCATTCAGCAACTGCGAGAAGCATTTCCGTTCGAATCTCCTTCAAGGTTCTTAATCTTCGATCGCGATTCGAAGTATGGCCTCGAAGTTCTGGTTGCTATCGGATCGTTGGGGAGGCGCCTCATTCAGACTTCGTTCGAAAGCCCATGGCAAAACGGTGTCGCAGAACGATGGGTGGAAAGTTGCCGCCACGATTTGCTGGATCACGTAATCGCATTCAACGAAGCCCACTTGAAATGGCTGCTTACGGAATACGTACGCTACTACCACGAAGACCGAACTCACCTCGGGCTACAGAAGAAGACGCCAGGAAATCGACCATGCTCGACGGACCGGGGGCGCGTCATCGCGTTCCCTCGACTCGGCGGTCTGCATCACCGTCACGAACGCGCAGCGTAGGGACCACGATTCGAGACTTCCCTGGAACTGCGCCTACTTCAACTTCAAGCAATCGAGTGACTTGCTTCTACTGCCGAACAGCGATTTCGTAGGCGGGCACTGGCTCCGCCAAAGTGCTCTTCTTGACCCACGGTCCAGTCAGATCGGAGGTGCTGCGATTGACGAGAAATGTCGGCGTGTTCGGAATCGAGAAGTCATCCAGCGAGACATTCCAGTCCACTGAAGTGGTCGAGCTCGACGGCCCGATCACAAGCCAATAGACGGTACCCGCCGTCAAAACTGGGTGCGCCGTAGAAAAGACGCTCATTGGGCTGGTAATTGGCAATGTCTGGCTGCGAATGTTTTGAACCATGATCGTTTCGATCGGCGCACCTGGACTCCCTCCGGCATCGGCGGTGAGCCAGACCCTGACATTGCCTTGGCCGCTTGTCACACCAATGGGAACCCGGATGTGCGTCAGCCCGCCGGTTTGATTCGCAACAAATCGCACTGCGGCCACCTCGGGCGGCCCTCCAGCCGCGCCGTGAATCGTCTCCGTTTGGCTACTGATGCATCCCCGCTCGTAATAGTATTCACTGGCGCCGGGGAACAGCGCCTCCTGGCACTTTGGCGAATTGAAGCGAGTGACACCGCTATTCCCTGCTGCCCAAGTGTCGCAGATATTGTTGTCACAGCACTGGCCAGTGATCGGATGAACTTTGCCGGTTGGGCACGTATAGCAGAGCGGGCAAGCGCTCACTACGAAACTGCTCGACTCGCCGATATTTTGGTGAGTCTTCGAATTCTCGGCAGGGAAAAACAAAGTGTGTGAACCTATCGGCACATACGTCAACCAGAAGCGGGGTGTGAACTGCCAATTTGAGTTATTGAACTGGGAAATGTTTTCATTGTCGAGAAAGACGCCGCTCAATGTCACGGGTCCCTGCGTCGTAATCCTGACATCTTGCGGCATTTTGACGCCCGTGGCTCCGTTTCCCGGGTTGTCGATTTTGACCGTAGCGCAACCGACCAGCAGAGTTGCGATACCGATACTCATCGACATTAATATACGGTGTGTCATGACTATTCTCCCCCTCATCAGCCCAACGACATAGGATGTGCGCCGGTGGCACCTCTTTTAGAACGATTTCTTGACGAATGTCAACGCGGCGGTGGGGACTGAGATGGGCGGTAAATCCCTTTCCACCGGTGAACCGCAGCTTGGCTGCTCGGCTAAGTCCTTCCATGAGAAGGCCGGTCAGTGTCAAGTATGTTTTCCTTTCTTCCTGTGAGGATGTTTTTGTTCTTCTTCCTCCCTGTGAGTTCCTGCCCTTGAGCCAAGCCGCTCCTCTCGCCACCCTTCCATCCGCACTCTAACTTGCACGGTCCTGCTGTTGCAATCAGCCATGGACTGCTATAGTAATAGTCGGTATAGGAATGATCTCTGTGGATGACTACGTCATCGCCGTCTTGATGCGCGATTTGGTCGCTCATGATCGCCGGCCCGTCAGTTTCTTGGTGTACCTGTGGCTAGCCAGGGAACAACAGCGTGGCGCGCGAGCCGTTCAGGTGAGTTATCGAGAGATGGCGGAATCCGTTGGCGTCTCCAAAAGTTCCGCACAAGCAGCCGTGAATTGGCTCGTGCGACGCAAACTGGTTACGGTCACGAAGAAAACTTCGACGGCGATTCCTTGTTACACGGTACCGCGTCCCTGGACTACGGGCGGACAACGCTCGCGGTCGGCTTCAAGCACACTCTAAGTATCCGCTTGTATTCAATGGATTGTTGAAACGTAATCCCTTAATTCGTGGTGGAAAATGGCAGAATCCAAGGCATGATCTACCGGGAAGCGATGACATCCGACGTACCCGCTCTCGCGCGCATCCGCGCCGCCGAATGGGAGACACAAGACTACTGGCAGCGCCGCATCACTGGATATCTCAATGGAACACTTCATCCGCAACAGTCTCTTACGCCGCGAGTACTTTACGTTGCCCTTGACGGTGTCGCGACCGTCGGCTTCATCGCTGGCCATCTAACCCGGCGGTCGGGCTGCGACGGCGAACTCGAATGGATCAATGTCGTTCCCGACCACCGTGGCACCGGCATCGCCGCGGTGTTACTGCGACTCCTTGCCACCTGGTTTCAGCAACACAATGCGTTGCGAGTCTGCGTCGATCCCGATGAACAGGCCCGCGCCTTCTATTCACGCCATGGCGCAATCGCTCTAAATAAACACTGGATGGTCTGGACGGACATCAGCAAGCTTGCTGCCAGTGCCCCGGATTGAGATGAGGCCCATGCTATAAATTCATTATCCGTGAACTCGAAGTACAAATCGCGCCAGCCTCAACGACACACCCGAGGCCACCCGGTTGGTTCTTGATTCTTGGCGCAGTGCTTACACTGATGCAGCGGCCACCAGAATGGATCGGCCGGCGGTCTTTCACCGTGGGATGCCGACGACGTGGAGGCGCATGACATGCAAGTTCGCAAAACCTCAACACAATCGAAGACTTCTCCCTTAATGATCAACGTATTTGACGGGACCCGCCAGCCGTTCCCAGTTAGCACGGACATTCTCTACCGCGTGATCGACGGCAACCAGAAGCAGGTCTACGCACAAGATCAGCAGAAGCCCTCGCTCTACTTCAAGGGCTTGCCCTTCTTCGACAACTTCGGCGACAACTACACCGTCATTGTTTCATCGGACGGCCACCGGCAAGCAGGTTTCACCCCCATCAAGCTCTCCCCGACGATTTCCAGCAAGGTCGACATCATGCTTATTCCCGATGACGGACAATTTAACTTCTCCACGGCTGGCTGGGACTGGATCAAAGCAAATCTGCCTTTTCTCGCCAACGGAGTCAACGACGCGGCTGGACGGGCTCGCTACGAAGATCTCATGGAGAAAAAGCCGGCAAGCCTAGCTGCTCTCCTCAACATCACCACCGCCATGCGGCAAGTCAACCTGCCGCAAGGCAACCCGCTCGAATATCTCAAACAGATCCTCTGGGATGCTAGCCTTGCCCAGGACCGGTTTTTCGCCTACTGTGACCCAGAGTTAATGAACCAAGTGCGGACCGCCGCGGCCCATGGTGAATTTGCGCTTGAGATCGGTTCTGGTTTTTTCCATCCTGGCGCAACCGCCAGCTGGAAGCAGATTCAATTCGGCGAAGCCAATGTCCAGCTCACATTCCACGAGGACGAAAAAGCCACCATCGGTGGTGTGCCCTGTATCGTCGTCGAGCCCGACATCGACTACTACAAAGACCTTGCTGCACACACTTTGCTAGAGGTCATTCCCAACGCACTGACCGGCGGCCTGACCAGCCCGGAAGAAGTCTACGTCTTGCGCTGGATCGCCGGACGCCACGCAGGCGTACCCGAGTTCAACCCTCCCTACACCATCGTCAAATAACGTCCGGTCCCAGCGACCTTTTTAGTTTCTCCGAGATCCCTCTCTGTCCCTCGCCTCCGCTAAGACGCAGGCACGAATTTCGTAACTTCCGCGGCCAGGAAAAACCAGGCACCCCACTTCGGATGAGGAGAAGAGTTATGGTCGGGCTTGAGGCGCAACCGCGCGGTGTAGTAGCCGCTTGTCTGGGCGTAGAGGCAGCACGCCGTGAGATGATTGCCGCCTTCAACGGCTTGTTGGCTTGACGGTGACAGACCAGACATAGTGATCTGGAAATCTCGTACACCTGGGTTGGCAGTCGGCGATTGGATAACGATAAAGAAATCCACGAGGTACACGCTTCCAGAATCCACCTTGAAAGTGAGCTCCACAAATTCTTGATTGACCAACGGTTCAGGTTCGTTCGAGCCTGCATGCTGCGGATCAATGACTAAGCTGTAGTGTGCAATGGCAAAACGGTCCCATTCAGGCCAGCCCAGTTCGAGATAACCAGCCGGGTCGATCAGTTTGCCCGGGTAAAGTGTCAGAAACGGCGTGGCTGAGGCAGGCGCCAATTTCGGGGTTCCGCGCACACCTTGTGCGATCTCGAGTTTTCTTTCGTTCGAGAGTGGCCGGAACCGCGGCAGGCCCTTTGGCTTTTCCGGCTTATGCACAGGAGTAGGTGTCCCCGTCAGAGCAAATACCACAATGTTTGGCCTCCTTTCCGCCTGCGACGCCGCGGCAGGATCCCTCTGCGCCTTGTTGGTCTTCGGCTCCCGCGCGGCTGCAGCAAAGCTTATCGGCGCCAGGAACATGACTCCGCAGAGAAGACCAATCCGCCTGGAATTCACGAGTGTTTCGTTTCGCGTAAGCGAGGTAGACATGCGCACCTCCTACAGTAGAAACAAACAGGCTTACCGGAGAAGGGGCAAAGCATAGTCCTCCCTTCAGCGGATAACAAGCGCACATATCGGACCGATCCCAACACTGAAGATGTGATGATTCAAGTGGGTACCTATTCAGCGGACATCCCATCGGGCTCCTTTGTGCGGCTTAGGGAAGGAGCCCTCGGATTCTTGTCCCGACGGTTCTCGAGAGAATAGGAAGGTCCACACATTCTGGTGGCTCGAGGGGAAGACTGCCGTCTACAAAATCATCTACAGCGCTGTAGACGAAAAACCAGAAATCGCGTGTAAGTGCTTGAAAAGATTGGTCGGGGCGAATGGATTTGAACCATCGACCTCCTGGTCCCGAACCAGCCTGGACCAGACCAAATCCGTTGAATTGACGGCATTTGCCTGTGCATTCCCTCCGCTTATTCGGGCTACATGGGCTACAAAAGTGCCTTCTGGTCTTCGCTCAACCAATTGACGAGAATGGCTACCCGGGCTAGATTCGAGCTAGCAACCCTTCGGTTAACAGCCGATGAGGGAGAACAAATCTTGCCGGAGTCTGCGCTAATCGAGGGAAACAGCAAGTCGTGAGGAAACGAAGCGAGTCGTTTTCTCCTTCTCTTTTTATTTTTTGTTCGCAATTCCCTGCGATTTGCCGCGATTCGTATGTCATTTTTATGACAGCGCGGACTTGGACTCGTGGAGCTGCAGCAACCATTGTTGAGGGCCACAGGTCAGGTTGCTATACTCTGGACGATGTCGCATGCTGAATGACAGTCCTAAAGAGGGAATTCTATGAACGTTTCGCTGACTCCAGAGCTGGAACGGTTTCTAAACGAGCAAGTCAGAAGCGGCCGATACTCTTCCAAAGAGGAAGCCGTGGGCAAAGCCGTAGAGCTGCTCAAGGAGATGGATGAGGTCGAGGGCCGGCTCGAAACACTGCTACAAGAAGCCGAAGACAGCGGTCCGGCGACCGAGATGACGGCGCAGGATTGGGCGGACATCGAAAACGAAGGCTTAAAGAGGCTCCGGTCCGGCAAG
>Ga0209155_1001533_pt1 | contig 10870 bp, 10 predicted proteins | sample GraSoiAngelo_122_FD_185879 | JGI IMG/M metagenome (GOLD analysis project Ga0209155, IMG submission 185879) | Grasslands soil microbial communities from the Angelo Coastal Reserve, California, USA - 14_0927_02_20cm (SPAdes) (version 2) | ecosystem: Environmental > Terrestrial > Soil > Grasslands ...
AAAGGGTACAGATATTGGGATGGTTCAAGGCCGAGGCGGCACGGGCCTCACGCTTGAAGCGTTCTAGTGCCGAGGGATCTCGAGAGAGTTCAGGTGGAAGGAATTTCAACGCAACTTTGCGACCGAGTTTAAGGTCTTCTGCCTCATAAACCACACCCATCCCTCCGCCGCCGAGCTTGCGGAGAATGCGATAGTGCGAGATGGTTTGCCCAATCACAAGAGTACACGCTGGATTAGCGCGAATATTAGTGAGGGGTACTCAGGAAGTCAAACAATGGACGTATTTTCCAGTGACATCATCAGAATTGTATTACGATTCCCGCTGACGGCTCCGCCAGATGCCCATAGGCGCCGATGAACAGACCGGAGATATTGAAATCCGGCGCTTTGTAGACTAGTCCGCGATACTGCAAGCGCAAGGCCAAGTGCTCGGAAGCAGGGTATCTCCGAATCAGAGGGATGGAAGAGAAGATCCGGTAATCCAGTCCCCCACCGTAGAGAAACGCGATCTGCGTCCGCCGGTCAGCGGGAATGGAGGTTTGAACTCCATCCACGAAAGTGGTATCTGGGTTAAACGACAGCACTCCTATTCCGCCAAAAACAAACGGCTCAGCTTTCTCCGTCTCAAACGGAGTGAAAACATAAGCGCCGGTAAACTCGGTAGCCTTGTTGTGAATGCGAAAAGTGTTTGGCGCTGAAGAGTAGATCTGGCTGTTGTGAGTAATTCCGTAATTTAGCTCGACCGCACTCTTCGCCGTGAAACGGTAGCGAACCGTAGCAAGGAATCCACCAGAGTTCGTGGGAGAGTCGGTTGTTCCATTGCCTGTTGAACTCTTGCTGAAAACGGCGGTCGCGCCCAGGCTTACATCGAACCGGTTCTGCTGCGCGATGGCAAACGATGTAAAGAACAGCACCTCTGCAAACCAGATACCCGCTTTCTTTCCTATCAAGTGTCCTCACATTCGATCAAAACAGCCGGATTGCCTTCGCCTGCTCAACCGCTGGTATTCTCCGCAATTCCGCCAGCACGTTTTCCGGCACTCGTCCATCAATGTGGACCACCGCAATTGCGTCTCGCGATTTGCTCGATTCGTTACTCATTCGCCGGCCGAGCGAAAAGTCGGCAATATTGATTTTGTGCTTACCAAGAATGGTGCCGACTTTGCCGATCACGCCAGGCACATCGCGGTTGCGCATGTAAATAAGATTGCGTTCCAACGGCGCCTCGACATCGATTCCATCCACATGCAGCAGACGGGGTGTTTGCCGATGCAGCACGGCGCCTTTGATGAGATGTTCTTCGCCCGCGGTCTTGAGCAGAACGGAAAGCACGCTTCCCGCGCCCCCAGTTGAGCTTTTCGGTTTGCGAGCTTCATGAACCCGCAGACCACGCGACTCCGCAATTGCGGCCGCGTTTACCAGGTTCGCTTTCTCTTCCAAGGCCTCGTTCAGAATACCTTTGATTGCGGCATTGCGGATCAGTTCGGTCTTCCACTCGGCGATGTGACCGCTGTAGCGGAGAGAGATCTCCTCCAGCGTGCCCTCGCTGGCCTGCGCTAAGAATGCACCCAGCCGCTCCGCCAGCACGATGTAGGGCTGCATCTCCAGGTACTCATCGTGCGACACAGACGGAACATTGACGGCATTTTGAATCACGCCGTGCTTCAGATATTCCTTCACTTGCAGTGCGATTTGATATCCAATCGCCTCTTGCGCCTCATGAGTGGAGCCAGCAATGTGAGGCGTGAGGATCACGTTTTCCATGCTGGTGAAGGGAGAGCTCTTCAGCGGTTCCTCATTGAAGACATCCAGGGCTGCTGCTGACACCTGCCGCTGCTTGAGCGCCTGAGCCAGGGCGGCTTCATCCACCAGTTCGCCTCGAGCGCAGTTCACCAGGCGTACGCCGCGTTTCATCTTCTTCAACGATTGGGCATTGATCATGCCCGTGGTCTGCGGCGTGAGTCCGACGTGCAGGGTGATGTAGTCCGCCGAGCCGTAAAGTTCCTCCAGCTTCGCCATGCGGATGCCCTGCTCTTTGGCGACCGACGTTGAGACGAACGGATCGTGGGCTACAATTTCCATTCCGAATGCCCGTGCCCGCCGCGCCACTTCCATACCAATGCGTCCGAGACCAAGGATCGCCAAGGTTTTACCGCGCAGTTCGGTACCTTGCAGCGACTTCTTTTCCCATTTGCCGGTATGCATCAGAGCGTCCGCCCGGCTCAGGTGACGCGCCATGGCCAGCATCATGGCGATGGTATGCTCTGCCACAGCCACCGCGTTTGCTCCCGGCGTATTCATCACAGCGATGCCTTGCCGTGTGGCCGCATCGAGATCGATGTTGTCGACCCCCACCCCTGCGCGCCCGATCACGCGCAGCTTGCGCGCGTTCGCCAGCAGTGGGCCATCCACCTGCACCGCAGAGCGCACAATTAAGGCATCCGCCGATTCCAGTTGCCCGGATAGTGTGCCATCCATCTGCTCCGGCGTGACAACCGTCCACCGCGGCTCGCGAAGCAAATCAACCGCTGATGGCGAAATTTTCTCCGCTACCACAACTTTCATCCTGAATTCACCCTTTACGCCATCTCAATTATGCAGCACTCACAAGTTCATCGGCTGGATGATTTACTCAGAACCTTTACAGGAAAATGACAGCCCGCTGACATGTCTCAATTTCAGTCTGCCTAGATTTCTCTCACCTTACGAGCACATTTTCCGTTGGGAATGCATCGTGAACATAAAAACGGTATTCCTCGTCTTGCTGACCGTCTTTGCGATGGGATGCGGCTACGGCTCAAAATACATGTCAGGTGCCGGTGGATGATCTGCTCCAACCATTCAAACTCAGATGCCGCCCTCTGCCACAGCCGGCCAAGGATTCCTCCTGACTATTAATGGCAGCGGATTTACATCTGGGTCAGTCGTTTATTGGAACACCGTGGTCCACAACTCAGCATCCATCATGACGAACCAGATTACAGTGCAAATCTCTGCTTCTGATATTGCTACCGCTGGCATGATTCCGGTGTATGTGCATTCAAGCGGTGGTATCTATGGCAACGGCGTCAACTCGAATACGGTGACTTTTACGGTTAATTAGCCCGGTTCTGACCATCGTCACCTGGCGCCGACCGACTGCTGCTCCGCTGCTCTCGCGTAAACGTGCTGGGCGGCGCGCACACCGGCGCCATACTCGACTGAATTTCCAGTTACACTGCCGAGCACGTGTTCAAGCGCCGCGAGAATGCCAATCGTATCCAGATAATCGTAGTAGCCAATGTGGGCAATACGGAACAACTTGCCTTTCATCTCACCCTGGCCGTTGGCCACAACTGCAGAAAAAGTCTCGCGAAATTCTTTAACGATCGCGCCTGAGTCAATTCCAGCCGGCGACTGAATTGCGGTTAGGGCAGCTGCCGGACACGACGGCGCGAATAATTTCAGCCCGAGCTCCTTTGCGGCTCCGCGAGTCATCGCAGCCGCAAGCTCGGCATTGTTTACTAATGCCTCGCGGCCTGTCGCTAAATCGCCGTTGCCCATCTGGCGAATGAAATCGAGTGCTGCGCCCAAAGCAGCAAACAGCGAAGTTGCCGGAGTGTATGCAGATTCTCCTTTTGCCGCAGCCTTTCGTTCTTTGCGGAAGTCGAAGTAATACCGTGGGGACTTCGCGCTCTCCATTCGCCTCCACGCCCGCTCACTGATCGCGCAATATGCCAGGCCAGGTGGAATCATGAGCGCCTTTTGAGAGCCGCCGATGATCGCGTCAACTCCCCAGCCATCCACATCAAAGTGAGTGGTGCCGAGACCGGTGATGGCATCGACCACCAGCAGTGTGGCATCCATCGCTCGTACTAGTTTCGCGATTCCTTGCACATCGTGCCGCGCACCGGTCGAGCTTTCTGTGGCCTGAACGTAAACTGCGCGAACGTCGGCTGTGAGCTTCTGCCGGATTTCGTCGAGCGAAAACGTCTGACCGTACGGCGCGCTGATTAGTTCGACATTACAGCCAAATGCGTTCGCCAGATCTCGCCAGCGCTCGCCAAACTTGCCGGCAGTGAGCACCAGAACTCTGTCACCCGGCGATGTAAGATTCGAAACTGCTCCTTCCATAACGCCGGTACCAGAAGATGCCAGTACCAATACATCATTCTGCGTGCCGATGAAATCCTTCATATCGGCGAGCACCCGCTGAAACAGCGCGTGGAAATCGGCGGTGCGATGGTGCATGGCGAATGAAGCCATTGCAGTTTGCGCCGCGGGAAGGATCGGCGTTGGTCCAGGAGTGAAGAGACGATTCTTGCGCAGCATTTGAATGGGTCCAATTGAAATCTGGAGTAGCAGCAAGAATAGCGTATGGAGGCCGGATTCGGATAGATGGCCGCCGGAATGGTGGATTCACTCCGCTCTGTGCTCCTCTGTGTACTGTGTGGTTGAGTTTCGTTCCGAGACCAGCAGCTATAATCCCCTGCATGAGCCTGACCGAACAAATCCAAACAGACATCACTGCTGCGATGAAAGCCCGCGACGAGGCACGCCTCTCGACCTTGCGCATGGTTAAGGCCGCGCTCAAGAACCGCGAGATCGAAAAGATGGCGCCACTTGACGACAAAGAAGCCCAGCAAGTGTTGAGTACGTTGATCAAGCAGCGCAAGGATTCGGTCGAGCAGTTCACCAAAGGCGGTCGCCAGGAGATGGCCGATAAGGAAGCCGCCGAGATCAAGCTGATCGAAACTTATTTGCCCAAAGCCGCCGGAGAAGAAGAGATCGTGGCGGGAGTAAGAGCGGTCATCGGCGAAATGGGTTCGCCCACAATGAAAGACATGGGCACCGTGATGAAGAATGTCATGGCGCGTTTTGCGGCCACCGGAATGAGAGTGGATGGGAAGCAGGTGAGCGAAGTGGTGAAGCGGGAGTTAACCCCGAAATAGAGATTGCTGGTAATAGCTAGCTGATTTTTCCAAGACGCGTTGTGCCTGAGCTCTTAAACTCGCGTTGCACATCCGTGGACCGAGCCCAGACATGAAGGCTGCCGCCATCGGCATTCGAATGCATTCGGGTTGGGGAGCACTCGTGGCGGTCTCAACCAGCGCAGGCTCAGTGGAGGTAATTGAACGGAGGCGCGTCGCGATCACCACCCCCGGAACTCCCGGAGCAAACCAGCCCTATCACTTTGCCGAAAATCTCGAACTCCCTGAGGCAGAGAAATTTCTTGGGAGCTGTTTTGCCACTTCAAAACGCCTCGCCTCGGCGGCTGTCCGGGATGTCGTAAGTGAACTGCGTGGCCGCCAATATCGTGTTGTAGGTTCTGCCGTTCTCCTGGCGTCAGGTCGCCCGCTGCCGCCTCTTTCAAAGATCCTCGCCTCACACGCCCTGATTCATGCGGCGGAAGGCGAATTCTTCCGCGAAGCGTTTTCGGAAGCATGCGAGGGTCTGGGCCTTGCTGTCACTGGGCTTCGAGAGCGCGACCTCGACGAATGCGTCCTGACGACGTTCGGAAAAGCGGCGGCTCAGATGCAGCGGCAAATTTCTACCCTCGGGCGTTTTCTCGGACCGCCCTGGACCAAAGATCAGAAGACGGCTGCGCTTGCTGCATTGGTAGTTCTGGCAAACCAGCGAAAGTGATTCCTGCGAATCGCGCCACGCAGATGACGCCGTGAAGAATTCATTGGAGTGGGCAGAAGGCCTGTGGGAGACTATCCGGCGTAAACGGAAACGACGATGCTAATTCTGCAACGATTGAGCGGGCTAGCGGTACTACTCCTGACGCTGCACTTTGTACATGTGCTGCACCATTTCTTTGTTGAAGCACCTCACGACAGCCCTGTTTTTTGGGCAGGGATGGTGACTGCCGTGGTGGTGTGGATCCTCTCCTTCATGGGAGGATGTTTACTGCTGAGGCGTAGCCGCTGATTCGAGATCAGATTGGTCCCCCGCCCAAGATTTGCTTGGCGGGGATGTTCGTCCGCTACTGACTTCAGCCCAGTTGCGGATTGTGCGCTCGAACTGAAAACGAACCAGCTTTCGTCACTGGCTGAGCGGTGAAGCGGTCCGGCGGAGATCGAGTCGCACTGGACGGCGCGGAAGAGGGAGCAAGTTGGGATCTTTCCTACAGTGAGCGTGCCCCAGCAGAAATTCCCGCCCAAGCAGAGCTTGGACGGGCTGCCCTCGAGAGCACCGTAGATCGTGGATTTTAATCGAGGCCGCCGGGTACCCATCCCTTTCGCGTTCTTTGCGAAAGAGTGGGGAAACCTTCTGAGAGCTGACCACTCAAAGCGCCCTGCTTCCTCGGCCCCACCACTGCCCGCCCTCATGTCTGGTCTTTTACTCATCCGGAGGCCCGCGGCCTCCGACCGTTGGTGCGTCGGCCTAGTTTCGATTCGGGAAAGGGCAGAAACTGGAGCAATGTTTTCGCCCCGCTCAGGCCTCAGACCGCTATATCATCCACGGCGTGGGCCCGTGGTGTAATGGCAGCACATTAACCTGTCCAGTTAAGAGGTGCGGGTTCGAGTCCCGCCGGGTCCACACCGTCCTGATACAACGGAACGGCATGGAGGGCAATCCAGGACAGGGGGCTGTCCTCTTAATTTGTAACTTGAACGCCGGAGAGGGGAGTTTTATACTAAGTGTGTAGCTGGACAGGTTACACTACGGTCTTTAAAGCCCTGAGCTCCCGCTCGGGGCTTTTGTTTAGCTGGTGCTGTTTTGGAAGCGGATCAGAAGCCGAGTGCCCCCATCCTCTGCGGTTTTTGCGAAAGAGTGAGGAGGTTTTCTGAGCGCCGACCACCCAGAGCGCCCACTTCCTTACCCACAACTGTCAAAACAAAATAAATGGACGTCTGTCCCTTCTTCGATTTGTTTCGTGATCAGATCCTACGATTCGAATCCGCGTCGAGAAGAGCAAGCCTAGCTTGTTACATTACTTGCTCCTCTGCAATTCCCTGTACGCTTCGCTCTTCGAAATCCCCATCTCTTTCGCGACTTTCTTTAACGCGGCCTTCTCGTCAGTTCGCTCTTCTGACATGATCCGCTGAATCCGCTCGCGTACAGTCACACGCTCGGTCGCTTTCTGCTCTGTTTCTTCTGCTTTGCCGATGAGCAGCGTGATTTCGCCCTTGACCTCTGGGCGAGCATTCAAGATTTGCAGCACCTCACTAGCCCGACCCCGCAGGAACTCTTCATGAATTTTCGTCACTTCCCGTGCGATCACAATATGCCGGTTTCCTCCCAGCACCTCGACCACATCTTCTATCGTCTCCTTCACGCGATGTGGGGCTTCATAGAAAACCTGGGTTCGCGGCGAATCCTTGATGCTCTCCAGTACCTGCCTTCGCTGGCCGCGCTTGGCGGGAAGGAAGCCACTGAAGCGAAAGGAATCTGCCGGTAAGCCGCTGGCTACGAGCGCTGCCAAGAAAGCCGAGGCGCCGGGGATCGGCACGACCGGTACGTGGTGCCGGACGGCAAGCGAAATCAGCCTAAAGCCGGGATCAGAGATGCCAGGCATCCCCGCATCGGTCACCAGAGCCACCCGCCCGCCTCGCTCCAGGTCGAGCACAAGCTCAGGAGCGCGCGTCATCTCATTGTGTTCGTGATAGCTGATGGTGCGCGTGCTTATCCCGTAATGATTCAGCAGCTTCTGGGTCTGCCGCGTATCCTCACAGGCAATAAGGTCGGCTTCCTTGAGCACGCGCAAAGCTCGCAGAGTGATGTCGTCAAGGTTCCCGATCGGTGTGCCGACCAGATATAGGCCGGGCGCCAGAGCGTTGTCGGTTCTCTCCCCTGCCTCGTGCGCCTTCATCGCCGCGAGTCTATCACTGCCCACGCCCTTCGTACCCGCCTCGTAAATTGACGTCCAGGCGCATCCTCCCTAGAATCAAAGCAGAGATAACGCTTTCTTCGCGACAACAGTCCATGCCTCTTTACGAATATCAGTGCAAGAAGTGCCATCATCGGTTTGAGAAAATCCAGAAGTTCTCCGATCCGCATGTCAAAAAATGTCCCGATTGCGGCGGTCCCGTCGAGCAGGTGATCTCCGCACCGGCGGTGCAGTTCAAAGGCTCGGGGTGGTACGTCACCGACTACGCACGGAAGTCTTCGGGGACTTCGGCGGAGGCGTCGTCAGGCTCATCGGCGAATGGCGATTCATCAGCGAAGAAAAAGGAAGACAAGCCGAAATCGGAGCCGGCGAAAACCGAATCCACCAAGAAAGCCGACAAAAAGTAGATCTGGGGAGTTGCAATATTTTGCAATTTCGTCCGCGATCTGATCTCCCGCCCTTTCCGGACGAATCCTCTCGACACCGCCAAGCAGCAAGCGGAGAATGTGCATAGTAGGCCGACTCTGGAGCCTGCTCGAAAGGCAATGGCCTGCCGGGGGTCTCTCATGACTTGTAAATCGTTCACTCGAATTGCTTGCCGCGTCTTATTTCTCGGGCTGTTGTGTCTTCCCCTTGCCTCGGCGCAAACGCCTGCATCCGATTCTCAAACCAGCGATGCCAATAAATCCTGGACGGCCACAACCGAGTCGCGGATGCCGAATACGAATCCCACGCGCACGACTGAGTCCCACACGAAATCAGGAAATCGCACTGTCGACAAACAGACTACCGAGCGACTCGGAACCGATGGGCACTACCAACCTTATCTCGACGTAGAGAAAGAAACCGTCCAGGTGAACGCTACTACGGTTCGTACTATCGAGAGGTCATTCGCGCACGGCCCCAGCGGTGAAAAGACGCTGATGCAGGTAACCGAAGAGGAGAAGCAAACGCTCGGCAACGGCGACGGCAAGTTGGTGCGAACCACATCCAATCCCGACCTGAACGGCGGGTTGCAGGTCGTACAAAAAGTTGTCGAGAATACGAAGAAGACCAGCCCGGATTCGCAAGAAAGCAAGACAACGATTTTCAACCCTGATGGCAGCGGCGGCTTGGCTGCAACCCAGCAAGTCGATGAGCGGCAAAAGCGAAGCGGCCACACCGTCGAGGTGCAAAAGTCGACCATGCTGTCGGACGGCAGTGGCAACTGGCAGTTAGTTCAGCGGACCGAGCAGACGGCCAAAGAAGACGGCAAGGACCGCACAATCGACGAACGCATTTTGAAGCCCGATTCTGATGGCAGGCTATCGGTGGTTTCGCGTACCACCAGCAAAGAAACGGAAACCGCTCCCGGCCAGAAGCGCAACACCAGCGAAACCTACTCGACCGATACTCCGGGTCTGGCGCCGGACGGCAGTTTGCACCTCAATCAACGCGTGGTAACCGTGCAGCGCGCGGGGTCAAACGGCGCAAAAACGACCGAACAGCAGGTCGAGCGACCCAATCCCGGAGATCCCGGCTCCGGCTTGCAGGTGACGACGAAGACTACCGATGTATCGCGTCCGAGTGGGTCGGGTGTGCAGGAGAGCACTACCATCCAGGTGCGTGACGCGAGCGGCAATATGGGCGTGGTCTCAGTTGATACCAAGAAATCAGATAACGTTCACGCGGTGAAGGTGGAGATAGCACCCCAGGAAAAGCCCAAATGAATTAAGCAAAGAGCAGAAGCAAAGAGGGACGGCGGGAAAATGCTACATTTAGAGTTTCATGTCCGCTCCCCAATCGCGCTTCGTAAAGGCCTGCAAGGCGCAACCCGTTGATCGAACTCCGGTCTGGTTCATGCGTCAGGCCGGGCGCTACATGCCCGAGTATCGCGCTGTGCGCAAGCAGTATTCACTGATTGAGATTTGCAAAAAGCCTGAACTCGCTGCCGAGGTTACTATCACTGCCGCCGAAGCGCTGGGCGTGGATGCGGCAATTGTTTTTGCCGATCTCCTGCTGCCGCTCGAAGTCATGGGCCTGCCTTTTCACTTCTCAACCGGGGAAGGCCCAGTCATCGAAAAACCTGTTCGGGATGCGAAAGATATCGAGCGCTTACGTACCGATCGGGCCGCCGATTTAGGCTACGTCGCTGAAGCTGTGCGCTTGGTATGCAAGCATTTCGGATCGCGCCTGCCAGTGATTGGATTCTGCGGCGCTCCTTTCACGCTGGCGAGCTACATGATAGAGGGTGGCGGCTCGCGCAGCTACGTTCATACTAAGAAGATGATGTATTGTTCGCCTGCGGTCTGGGACCGATTGCTCGGCAAGCTGGTAGCCGTAGTCGGGGAGTATGCCGCCGAACAAGTGCGTGCCGGCGCAGATGCAATTCAGATCTTCGACAGTTGGGTCGGGTGCCTGAGCGTAGACGATTATCGCCGCTACGTGCTGCCGAGCACGCGCGAATTGGTGAAGTGCCTGCAGAGCACGCACGCACCGATTATTTATTTTGGGACTGACACGGCCATGCTTCTGCCGTCCATGAAAGAAACCGGTGCGGAAGTGATCGGCCTCGACTGGCGTGTGCCACTTGATGACGGATGGCGTGGTCTAAATTTCGAAGGAGCGGTGCAGGGTAACCTTGATCCGGTGGTTCTATTCGCGAATTGGAAAGAGATTGAGTCGCGTGCGCGAGAGATTTTGCGTCGCGCCGGAGGGCGTCCTGGTCACATTTTCAACCTCGGGCATGGGATTCTGCCCGACACTTCAGTTGAGAACGTAAAGGCGCTAGCTAAATTTGTGCAGGAGCACTCGCTCGCTACAACTGGAAACTGAAAACTGAGAACTGGCAACCAGGAACTGAGAACTGTTTTTGAACCCGCACTCCAATTCCATGCAACCAGCCGTACTTCTTCTCGCCCACGGCAGCCCGGATTCCGTTGACGAGGTCCCGGAATTCCTGCTGAATGTGACGAATGGCCGTCCGGTTCCAGTTCAGGTCATCGAAGAGGTGAAGCTTCGCTACAGTTCGATCGGTCGCTCGCCTTTAACCGCGCTGACTTTGAAACAAGGAGA
>Ga0209155_1001534_pt1 | contig 10864 bp, 13 predicted proteins | sample GraSoiAngelo_122_FD_185879 | JGI IMG/M metagenome (GOLD analysis project Ga0209155, IMG submission 185879) | Grasslands soil microbial communities from the Angelo Coastal Reserve, California, USA - 14_0927_02_20cm (SPAdes) (version 2) | ecosystem: Environmental > Terrestrial > Soil > Grasslands ...
TCGGTCAATCAAGCGCGGCTTCGACTGCGGTAACCGTACCTGCTTCAACTCCGGCTGGAACGTACTTCATAGGCGCAATAGCTGATTCTACCCAGCTTAATTTCGGAAAGCAGAGAACGGAGCTGCAAGTTCGGCGAGAACGATTACTGAAATATCTCTCGCCAAATTGATGGTTGAGTTTGATTCAGCGTGCCGCTGCCGAATGCGTTGACCGTGACCGTGGTTTCCGGGCCGTTATGGTTAGCGGTATTTGTACCATCCGTCACTGATACGGTGAAAACACTCGTGCCTGCCGATGACGGCGTTGCCGAAAAAACAACGCTGAAATCCCCTGTCTTGTCAGTTGGCATCTGTGCGGCGGGATTGGGCGCGCTGAATGTTGTTCCGCTGACAGTCCAGTTATTTTCCAAGCTGTTTCCCAAGGTATCCGTCACAATGGAATAAACGTCGCTACTCGCCGTCCACCCGGCGGGAGCGGTGATCGTGACTTGAGCCACGTTGTTACCACAACCACGATTTTTGACGTGAAAGGTCAGCTCCGCGTTGACGCTAGCTGCATTGGTCGACGTAGGGCTCACGCTCACGATAAAATCGTCTACGTCCTCCGCGTGGGATGCCGCCGGCGTGGTTTGTGCCGGCCCACCGACGTTGTAGGAAACCGACGCGCTGGCGGTAATTGCCGGCTTAGGCAAAGTCGTATCGACCGTGCCGGCCACCGTTGCAGTCCACGTGAATGTGCCGGAAGCGCCGGGGGCAAGCGAAGCGATGGATGCCGGTAACGGTCCCGTCAGCGAGCTCGTACTCGCGCCATTCGCAGGGGTGATCGTCAATGCAGATGGTGTCACACTGAAAATCGTTGCCAACGTAGAATTTGTCACCGTCAGCTTCATCGTCGCCGTGCTTCCGCTAAACAAGCAGATAGGTGTGATGTCCATTTGCACGGCTACCGGACTCACCGTTATGACATTCGACGTCGCTGAACGGGAGGTCGCGGTATTTGTGCCGTTGCGCACGGCCGCCGTGAACGACGTTGTTCCGTTATCAGTCGGGGCTGCCGATACCGTGGTACATGTATACGTAATCGTGCCGGAGGCGCCAGACGCCAGATTGAGGGGGCTTGGATTCGTGCCCGTCAAAGAACAATTCGGCGATGTGGGCCTCCACGTGCCCACCTTGTTCGCGGTCGGCGGGCTCGGGTTCGCGACTATACCGTTTTGCGTCGCGGTCGAAACGTTCTTGACCGTGATCACGACGCGGAAACTATTGCCTGATGCCGTACCGCCGATGGGGTTGCCGGACAGGTCAGTCGTCTGAAAACTCGTTATTTGCAGCGCCATGGCTTTCCACGATCCTAAGCAAGGACCACTGGTGCAGTTAACAGGATGGGAACCGTTGAAAGCCGCATTGGGTGAAAGGCGGGCGGTGACCTGGGACAAAGTCTGGCTCAGATCCGCAGTGAACGTACCAACGACGAGCACCAACGCAAACGAGCCGGTTGTGGGCGGCACGGTGGGACTCTGCGCGGTGCTACCGAGGGCATCGGCGAAGCTATTTGCCTTGAACGTGACCGAGGTAGCGCTAAAACCCGTGCGCGTCCAACCCGCGGGCGCCGTTGTTGAAGACGAGAAAACCGTGTTGGTGCATGGCGTGGGGCTGCATGCGGTCGTCGAGAGCTGGAACTGAACCTGAAAGAGCCTCTCGTCCGAGTTACCGCCGGTACTCGTGTTGGTGACGCCCATGGTTACCGACTGCGTTGTGCCCATATCGAACTGCCCCGGAGTCGGCGTGGGACTGGTTTGACTGGCGCTAAAGCTGCGGGCGGCCTGCGCCGGTGCAAACCACAGGACCGCGATCAGTGCGATCAACCCAGAAATTATTCTGTGTTTCATCACGACACCTCGTCTCAGCGCTGAACGGTTTGGTGCACTGCGCGATTCGCCGGGCCGGTGGTACCAACGGAAACCATTTCGGCTTCGTTGCTTGCCGTTACACTGCCGTCGAGCAGCGCCGTAACCGGCTGGTTGGCGGCCCAAGTTACCCCCGGGCCGACGCCGCCGGTGTCCTGGCAGCGACTCACTCCTGTCAACGTCATCACACCGGCCGAGCGGCTGGAGCCGTTATAGAGAATTTCTTCATGGTTTAGACCGGGACCGTCATCGAGAACAATCGTTCCAGCGCTCAGGAACTTGGAGTTATCGGTAATCTGAAACGGGTTGGGAATGGTGGTGCAGGCCGTCGACGTGAGCGCGGTAATCAACTGCGCGACCGGATAGACGTTGCTGCTTCGAGCGTGGGCGGCGGCGGTACTTGCAACGGTTCCGACCGAGACACCGCGGGCAATGCCGGTGAACGCAGGACGATTACCGCATGTCGCGGAACTCGGATTAACTGCACCGTAAGTCACGAATTCTCCGGAGCCTGCGATGTCGTCATCAATTTGAATCCTGCCGCTGGCCGGAAATCGATCTATGGTGTAGGCGCAAATGTCCGCAGTCGAGGTATTGTCCGGAATGCGCTTGCGTAACATGGTCGCGGGCACATTTGCATACACCGTGAAACTACCTGAACCCAAGGTTTGCGTCGTCGTAGCCGTGGCACAAGTACCGGTCGCGTTCGGTGCAATGGGATCGGTTGTGCTTTGATACCAGTCGAGGTTTTGCGCAAGACAGCGCCGCTCGTACTCCATGCCGCTCTCGGCCAGGAACAGCGCCTGGCCGGACTGCAGGTTGTCGGTGGCCGAGCCTCCCGAGGTCGCCACCATGTAGGCCATTGCCGCGGCCAGCATCGACCCGACCACGAGCAGTACGATTGCAACGACCAAGAGGAACCCGCGTTGCTGTTTGCCGCAAGCCATCAGAAATTCCTCGGGTGTATCGTTGCCCGCAAGGTGTCGCTCACGTTGTTGTCCTGCACATCCACGTGAACCGTCACGTAGTACACCGAGGTGGGCACGGCAGTCGTGGTTCTGCCGTCGTTCAGGTAGTAGGCGAAAAGCAGCCCCGCGACGAAGTCGGACAGCGGCTGGGCGCTTGTCGTGCCGCAGGCGGTTGCGGGGCCGTCGGCGCTGCGCATCAGGCGGTTATTCGCGGCATCGCGGTAGAAGCACACGCCGTTGCCGTCCGTGTCGATGAAGCGGACCTGCGCAGTCGAGGCGACGTCGAGGTCGGTCGCGGTGGCCGACCGGACTTGTCGCAACTCGCGCGTCATGCGCTCGAACGCCGCGCGCGCCTGTCCATCGGAGCTCGTCATATCGCGAGTCGCAAAGTAAGAACGAAATATGCTGGAAAGCAAACCCGTCCCGATAGTTGCAACCAACGCGATGATGACGATGACCACTATTAATTCAACCAGGGTCCATCCGCGACGCCCAATTGCCCCCCCGCGAAGCCAGGTCGAGCCTATCGGAGCGGCATGTCGTTTCATCAGTAATTTGCGACCATCGCGTCGAGTTGCGTGAGCGTGCTTCCGTCCGACCCGGTGACGCGTACGCGTACGCACTTGTAGTCGACGTTGCCCGACTGGCAGGTATTCGCGGCACCGAATGCGCAGGTGCCGGCACCCGTGTAGAAACACGCCGTGGCGGCGTACGCCGCGGGCGCGAGGCAGGCCTCCTGGGCTCCACCCGGCGGCTGGCAGGGATCGAAGGTCGCACTGGTAAAGTTGGAAAAACCCAGAGATTTTCTCTGCGCAAGGATCAGTTCCATTCTCCCCTGCGCGAGCTGCAAGCCTTGATGCATCACTCTCGGCACGGGGGCCGTACGAACGGCCGCGGCCATGCCGGCGATCAGCGCGGCGGCCACGATCCCCGTAACGACGATGAAGACGATCAGCTCGACCAGGCTGACTCCGCGACAAGCGCGCGGAGCGACGACGCGGTGATTTCGGAGCGCAGGCGCATTCATTGGACCGTCGCCTTTCCGGTCACGGGACTGACGACCACCGCGCGCGGCCCGCCGGTGGCGTTCAAGGTGACCGTAGCATTGCTCGCGGGAGCCGTAAAGCTGGTTGGCTGCCCTTTGGTGTCGAATTCGAGATAGTTGCCGGTCAGGTTCGCGGTAGCCACCGCAGTACCGGCGAGGACGATTGCGGCTGATGAGCCCGTTGCCGGGTGATTGACCGCGACCGTGCACGGCGTCGCGTAGCTGTTGCCGTTGTTCCGGTACTGGTATCCCGTGGCCGTGAAAAAAATGCAATAGCGCCCCTGGCTGCCGAGCGCCGCGCCGCGCGTCATGGAAAGCGTCTGCGCGTAGCGGATATCGGTGGCCACTTGCTCCGCCTGACTCGACAGTTCGAGCGTGTTTTGCGACGTGCGGGGCAACACGACAAACCCAAGGATGCCGATCAGCAGCAGCACCACGACGAGCTCGACCAGCGTAAACCCGCGATCGATGGACTTGGTTTGTGCCACCTGAGTCGGGGCGGGTCCGCTTTTTTTCAGGCGGGGTTGCCGCGCCTTTAGACCTGCGTCAGCATCACCTCGGCGCCGCTCACTTCGTACTTGCCGGGCGCTTCGATGTTGAGCTTCCTCACCACGCCGTTGTCGACCAGCATCGAGTAGCGCTGCGAGCGCACGCCCATGTTGCGCGCGGTGAGATCGAGCGAGAGGCCGAGCTTCTGGGTCCATTCGCCGCTGCCGTCGCCGAGCATGCGGACCTTGCCGCCCGCCTTCTGGTCGCGGCCCCACGCGGCCATCACGAAGGCGTCGTTGGTCGCCACGCACCAGATCTCGTCCACGCCTTTCGCCTTGAGCTGGCTGTAGTTCTTCACGTAGCTCGGAACGTGCTTCGCCGAGCAGGTCGGCGTATACGCGCCCGGCACCGCGAAGATCGCGATTTTCTTGCCCTTGACCGCGTCGGCGACGCTGATGTCCTTGGGGTTGATCGGGCATCCCGCGGCGGCATCGTATTCGGTGGATTCGGAAAGCTTGCCGTCGGGGAGTTTGTCGCCGACTTTGATGGTCATTTCAGGTCTCCGCAGTCTCGAGTTTTCGAAGGCGGTTAGCATCGCGCAGTTGGGCGGCAAAGTCAAAACGCTTGCCCGTTCCACGGCGGCTGGCTATATTCCCCGCCATGCAGACTGCCGCAGAAGCGCTGCAGGACCACCGCCTCACGCTCTCCGAGGTGCTGCAGGGCCTCGTCGCCGAAGGGCTCGTGCCCAAGGCGGACGCGGACAAGCTCGTCGCCGATCGCAGGCTGCATCGCGGCGACCACCACCCGCTCGTCGTGATCGCCGACCAGAAGTGGCGCTCCCTGCAGCCCCCGCACAAGGTCCTCTTCCTCGAATGGCTCACCGAGTGGCTCGCCCGCCAGACCGGGATGGAGTACTTCCACATCGATCCGCTCAAGATCAATTTCTCCGCGGTCACCGAGGTGATGTCCAGCCACTACGCGGCGCGCTTCAAGATCCTCCCGGTCGCGGTCAACACGCGCGAAGTGGCGATCGCGACCTCGGAGCCCTACGTGAAGGACTGGGAAAAGGAGTTGAAGCAGATACTGCGGCTGGAGATCCGCCGCGTGATCGCCAATCCGCTGGACATCAGCCGCTACCAGGTCGAGTTCTACAACCTGGCGAAATCGGTGAAAGGCGCGAGCCAGAGGGGCGAGCAGCGCACCGGAATCGGCAATTTCGAGCAGCTGGTCGAGATCGGCAAGACGAACAAGCAGCTCGACGCGAACGACCAGCACATCGTCCACGTCGTCGACTGGCTGTGGCAGTACGCGTTCGACCAGCGCGCGAGCGACATCCACATGGAGCCGCGGCGCGACGCGGGCGAGGTGCGCTTCCGCATCGACGGGGTGCTGCACCCGGTGTACCAGATTCCGATGGCCGTGATGTCCGCGATGACCTCGCGCATCAAGATCCTCGGGCGCATGGACGTGGTGGAGAAGCGCCGGCCGCAGGACGGCCGCATCAAGACGCGCACCGCCGACGGCGAGGACGTGGAGCTGCGCCTTTCCACGCTGCCGACCGCTTTCGGCGAGAAGCTCGTGATGCGGGTTTTCGACCCGGAGGTGATCGTCAAGGATTTCGCCGAGCTCGGCTTCTCCGAAGACGACAAGACCCGCTGGAAGCAGATGACCGGCCAGCCGAACGGAATCATCCTGGTGACGGGGCCGACCGGCTCGGGCAAGACCACCACGCTCTATTCGACCCTGAAGACGCTCGCCACGCCCGAGGTGAACGTGTGCACGATCGAGGACCCGATCGAGATGATCGAGCCCGCCTTCAACCAGATGCAGGTGCAGCAGTCGATCGAGCTCGGCTTCGCCGAAGGCGTGCGCGCGCTGATGCGCCAGGATCCCGACATCATCATGGTGGGGGAGATCCGCGACGTCCAGACCGCGGAGATGGCGGTGCAGGCCGCGCTCACCGGGCACCTCGTTCTCTCCACGCTGCACACCAACGATTCCGCGAGCGCGATCACGCGGCTGCTCGAGCTCGGGGTGCCCGCCTACCTGCTCAACTCGACCATACTCGGGGTCATGGCGCAGCGCTTGGTGCGCACCTTGTGCAAGCACTGCAAGGAAAAAACCGCCTACGAACCGGGGCGCGAGGGCGACTTGAGCTGGGAGGAGTTCGTCGCGCCCTGGAAGGCGAAGCGCCCGGCGCACGTCTACCGGCCGGTGGGTTGCCTCGAATGCCGCAACACCGGATACTCGGGCCGCATCGGCCTCTACGAGATCCTGCTGCTCTCCCCGGAGGTGAAGCGCATGGTCAACGCCGAGGCGGACGTCGCGAAGATCAGGGACCAGGCGTACAAGGAAGGCATGAAGCCGCTCAGGATCAGCGGCGCGATGAAGGTCGCGATGGGTCTGACCACGCTCGAAGAAGTGCTCAAGGTCGCGCCGCCGCCCGGACAGGCCTAAAGGCCCCTAGCGACGCGAAATGGCTGCGAGCCTCAGATTCGCGCCGGTCCTGCTGTTTTCCGCGCCGCTGACGTTTCTCGGAATCGTCCTCGGAGGGACCTGGGTCTGGAGCGGCCCGATCGTGATCATCGCGGTATTGCTCCTCGGCGATCTTCTCTGGCGCAACGATCTCTCCATGCCCGAATCGCGGCGCCCGTGGCCGTTCGATCTGTTTCTCTTCGGCCAGGTGCCTCTTTCCTGCGCCGCGCTCTTCCTGCTCGCCTGGTGCGCCGCGCCCGGAGATCTGGGTGGATTGGGCGCATTCCTGCAGAGGTGGACCGACTGGCCGCTGCTCCAGCGGCATTCCGAGCTTTCGACCTTGAACAAGCTCGGCGCGGCGTGGTCCACGGGATTTCTGTTGAGCACCAATACCGTGGTCGCGCATGAGTTCATCCACCGCCCGCGCAGCCTTGCGTCGATGATCGCCGGACGCTGGCTGCTCGCGATGGTGGGCGACGCCCAGTTCTCGATTTCGCATGTCCAAGTCCACCATCGGTGGGTCGGCACGCGGCGCGATTCGGCGACGGCGCGCCGCGGCGAAATCCTGTACTCCTTCGTCATTCGCTCGGTGCTCGGGCAGCTGCACAGCTCCTGCGAGATCGAGGGGAACCGCTTGAGGCAGGCGGGGCGGGCGTTCTGGTCGGCCGATAACCGGTTTCTCTCAGGTCTCGCGATGACCCTGGCGGTCGTCGCCCTGTTTTTTCTGGCGGCGGGCTGGATGGGCGTCGGACTTTTTTTCGTGTGCGCCGCGTATTCGAAATTCCTCTTCGAAGCGGTCAACTACATCCAGCACTACGGGCTGGTGCGCTCCGAGGATGCGCCGATCGAGTCCCGCCACTCCTGGGATTGCGTCAACCTGTTCAGCAGCTGTTTCCTCTTCAATTTGCCGAGGCACGCGCATCATCATCTGCGCGCAGGCGATCCGTTCTGGGAGCTCAAGGCCTATCCCGGCGCCTTGGCGCTCGAGTCCGGCTACATGGCGGCCATTCTGCTCGCGATGGTGCCGCCGCTGTGGATCCGGGTGATGGCGCGGGCGCTGCGTTGCTGGGACGAGAAGCTGGCGACCCGCGAAGAGCGGGCGCTCGTCCGCGCAGCGGGAGCGGCGCGCTGAAACGCTTATTTCTCGCTGGTGCAGGCCCAGACGGCGATCTTGCAGTTGTCGCCGCATTTTCTGAGCGCTTTGGCTTCGGCGATTTCGCGCGACGCGCCCGTGTCGGAGGAGACGCGCTTCGGCCTCGCCGCGACGGCGGCGCAGCTGTCGCGGAAGGTGCGGACGAGATCGCAATTCGTGCCGCAGATGCGAAACGCTTCCGTCTCGGCATCGCGCCTGGTCTTGCGGTCCACGGCGTAGCCGTAGGCTCCGGTCTGGGTGCTGTAGGCGATCGAGCCCCACAGCTGCCTCTTGCCGTAACGCGCTGCGGGGGCATCGGCCGGGAGAAAGGCGAGGGCGACGAGCAGCCCGACGACGGTGATCCTTTGCATGGCTCGACCTATTTGACGAGAGCGCGCATCGCGCGCTCCAGTCCCTGGATGGTGGTGGGATACATGCGCCCTCCCATGATTTCCCTGAGTATTCCGATCGACTGGCGGTAGGGCCAGATCTCCTCCGGTTCGGGATTAAGCCAGACCGCCCTGGGGTACAGCTCCAGCATGCGCTTCAGCCACACAGCGCCCGCCTCGGCGTTGGAGTACTCGATCGAGCCGCCCGGCTGCAGGATCTCGTACGGGCTCATGGTCGCGTCGCCGACGAAGACGAGCTTATAGTCGTGCCCGTACTTGTGCATGATGTCGAAGGTCCGGGTGCGCTCGGAGTGCCGGCGGCGGTTGTCCTTCCACACGGTGTCGTAGAGACAGTTGTGGAAGTAGAAATGCTCCAGGTGCTTGAACTCGGTCTTCGCCGCCGAGAATAGCTCTTCGGCGAGCTTCACGTGGTCGTCCATCGAGCCGCCGATGTCGAGGAACATCAGCACTTTGACGGCGTTGTGGCGCTCCGGGCGCATGCTGAGGTCGAGAACCCCGGCGTTGCGCGCGGTCTTGTCGATGGTGGTGTCGAGGTCGAGCTCCTCCGGAGCGCCTTCGCGCGCGAACTTGCGCAAGCGTCGGAGCGCAACCTTGATGTTGCGCGTGCCGAGCTCGATCGAGTCGTCCAGGTTGCGATACTCGCGCGCATCCCACACCTTGACTGCGCTCCTGCTGCGCGAGCCGTCCTGGCCGATGCGCACGCCTTCGGGGTTGTAGCCGTAGGCGCCGAAAGGCGAGGTGCCCGCGGTGCCGATCCACTTGTTGCCGCCCTGGTGCCGGGCTTTTTGCTCTTCCAGCCGTTTTTTCAGCGTGTCCATGAGTTTTTCCCAGCCGCCCATCGCTTCGATCATCGCCTTCTCCTCGGGCGAAAGGTTCAGTTCGGCCTGCTTGAGCAGCCATTCGAGCGGCACGTCGAACTCGACTCCGGCGACCGACTCGATGCCCTTGAAGTATTCGCCGAAGGCGCGGTCGAACTTGTCGAAATTCTGCTCGTCCTTGACCAGTATCATGCGCGAGAGGGTGTAGAACTCGTCGATCGAGGGCGAGATGACGTCCTTCTGCATCGCCTCCAGGAGCGTCAGCCACTCCTTGATCGAAACCGGGATCTTGTGGTCCTTGAGCTTGACGAAGAATCCGGAGAGCATGCGCGTGAAGGCGGCAGGGCTACGAGCGCTGGCGCGACATGAAGATGAGGCGCTCGAAGAGGTGCACGTCCTGCTCGTTCTTGAGCAGCGCGCCGTGCAGGGGCGGGATGATGGTCTTGCGGTCCTTGGCCCTCAGGGCGTCGGGCGGGATGTCCTCGGCGAGCAGGAGCTTCAGCCAGTCGAGCAGCTCGGAGGTCGAAGGCTTTTTCTTCAAGCCGGGCGCTTCGCGCACCTCGAAGAACACCTCGAGCGCCTCGCGAAGGAGCGATTTCTTGAGCCCCGGAAAGTGGACATCGACGATCTTCTCCATCGTTTCCTTGTCGGGGAAGCGGATGTAGTGGAAGAAACAGCGCCGCAAAAAGGCGTCGGGCAGCTCCTTTTCGTTGTTCGAGGTGATGAAGACGATGGGGCGCTGCGTCGCCTTTACCAGCTCTTTCGTCTCGTAGACGAAGAATTCCATGCGGTCGAGCTCGCGCAGGAGGTCGTTGGGAAACTCGATGTCGGCCTTGTCGATCTCGTCGATGAGGAGCACGACCGGCGTCTCCGAAGTGAACGCCTGCCACAGCATTCCGCGCATTATGTAGTTGCGGATCTCGTGCACGCGCGGGTCGCCGAGCTGGGAATCGCGCAGGCGGCTCACCGCGTCGTATTCGTACAGTCCCTGCTGCGCCTTGGTCGTGGACTTGATGTGCCATTCGAGGAGCGGCAGGTCGAGCGCCTTGGCCACCTCCACGGCGAGCATGGTCTTGCCGGTGCCCGGCTCGCCTTTTACCAGCAGGGGGCGTTGCAGCGTGATCGCCGCGTTGACCGCGAGCGTGAGGTCGTCGGTGGAGACGTAAGCTTCGGAGCCTTTGAATCGCATCGGTCCATCCTCGGATCGGGTTGCGCCTCATTGTATACAATCGCGCGGTGCGTGCATTGTTTCCGCTGCTGCTGTGTGCTGCCGCTTGCGCCCACGCGGCCACGGTCGCCATCGACGTGGGCCATTTCATCGAGGAGCCGGGCGCGACCAGCGCGCGCGGGCGCCCCGAGCTCGATTTCAACCGCGATCTCGCCGTGGAGATCGAATCCGCCGCGCGACGAGATGGATTGAGGACGATGCTCATCGGCTACGACGGCTTCATGTCGCAGCTCGCGCGCCGCACCGCTGCCGCGGCGGGGGCGGGTTTTCTCCTCTCGGTGCACCACGACTCGGTGCAGCCGCAATTCCTCGAGACCTGGGAATACGACCGCGTGGAGCGTCCGTTCAGCGACCGCTATTCCGGGTTTTCCCTGTTCGTTTCGCGCAAGAAC
>Ga0209155_1001536_pt1 | contig 10863 bp, 8 predicted proteins | sample GraSoiAngelo_122_FD_185879 | JGI IMG/M metagenome (GOLD analysis project Ga0209155, IMG submission 185879) | Grasslands soil microbial communities from the Angelo Coastal Reserve, California, USA - 14_0927_02_20cm (SPAdes) (version 2) | ecosystem: Environmental > Terrestrial > Soil > Grasslands ...
GTTTTCGCTAAAGCCCAGAACGCGCAAATATTCTGGCATCGGACGTAGGGTATAATGCTGCAACCAACCCGGCACGGTAAGAATCCCGTGTTTGTCGAGGAACTCGCGAATCTTCGATTCCTTAGCGGCCGCATCTTTTATCCAGCTATCAATGTCCTTCGCGAGTTGAAGTGGCGGGACATTTTTGTTGCGTTCTTTCTCATAGCTTTCAAACGCTACCGCCCGATTCCATTCCTGTTGTCCCATCGCCAAAATTTGTTCGGGTGAGTAAGGGTAGAGAGCGACGTTTTTGAGAAAGAAAACGTAGGCGTCACGCCCGAGCGCGGTCTCGTTTGGCGACGACGGCAGTAGGTCCTGCAACGTTGCTCGAAAACGTTCCAGCGCATCAGCCGCGCGATTCGTTGCCGCGGTCAATTCCATTTCGCTCAGGGTGGTGACGGGACGTAACGACGTCGCCATTTTGCGCAATCGTTCCCGCACCCCCTCCAGCGCTTGAATCGCCACGGTCACGAACGGCGCCGGTGCTTTGTCGAGATTTTCAGAACCTTGCTGCAAGATCGACGGAACATTTTCGACACGGGTCAAAATTTCCCGGCTGCGTACTTCGTCGTATGGACCAGGCACTGTCAGCGCTTCCACGATTGGGGTGAGAGTTTGCTCGATGTAAAAATTCGGATCGCGTTTCCAGCGGGGATTCACCTCCAATTCCCAGTGCACTCGCGACAAGGCAGAACCGATTAGTCGGTAATCAACCTGCTGCGGCACCGGCCAACCGCCCGCATCGATTTTCTGGTAGCGCGCGTCGAAATCTTTCAGATCGCGGCTACGCTTGTCGATTGCGGCCGCTGACCAATCGCGCACTCCGCCCGGACGCTCGAGCCGGTTCACGTCGTCGCCGGTAAACGGCGCATATTTCGCGCGCCAACTCCAAAAGTCGCTCGCCAGCTTGTCAAGCGTGTCTTCGGTCGGGATTGCTGACGGGGTCTGTCCGCAGATGCCGCGCGGCAACAGCAGCAGAAAAAGAACCAGGAACTTTCGCATCGTTTCCGCCGATTTGTCGGAAACTTGTTTCGTTGTCAACCTCCGCCGCCGTTTCTTAGCAGCGGCGTTTCTTGAATTTTATCGGAATAGCGAGCCAACGCTTCACGGAAAACGCGCGTCAGATTCGCGTCATGCCAGATGATCATGTCAGTGTCGTTCTTCTTATGATTATCGTTCTGCCAGCCTTCGTTCCACCAGCAAAAGCCAATAATGGCGGGCCATTTCTCCGAAAAAATGTCTGCGAGGGCACCGCGCGCCCATTCTGCGGCATCGCAATGTTTGTTGTGCAAATCACAACCAAACTCCGCGATGAGGATTGGTTTGCCCGGTGCGATTTTGAGCAAACGAGGGTATGCCTCACGCATCTTAAAGGCGAAATTTTCCGCGCCATCTTCCATTCTCGGCGTAGTCGGACCATAAGCACTCAGCGCCACCCAATCGCAATATTTTTCGCCCGGAAAATAATTTTCGAAGGAGTTCCACTTTTGCTCCGGCTCATCCAGCCAGTTCACGTGCCAGATCCATTGCAAGTTGTCCGCGCCTTCCGCCCGCATCAGATCAACGATGCGACGGTATGCGCTAATATATTTCGCTGGTCCAACCTTGACGCCACCGTTCCATTTGCCATTCCAACTAAACCATTTTCCGTTCGGCTCCGTTCCCCATTCAATTAGCAACGGGGTGCCAAAATCTTTCGCCCCACGCGCCCAAGCACGGAGATCGTCGTCAAAATCTCCTGCGATAATCTTATCGAGCGAAAAGAATTTCTCGCCGTGAAGCTGATCGACATCGGATCGCAACATTAGGCGCACGTACGGGATCTTTCCCAATTGGCGAATCCACGAACAAATTGCTTCCGGAAATTTGCGTGACTCAAACCAATTATCGGAAAAATAAATCCAGGCCGCCTTGGTGCCGACCGTCTCTTCATAACGCTCGACGTCCTGCGGAGTGACATCGTGCTCGGTCGGATCGTGCGTGTCGGTTCCTATCCCGCCGAAATAAAATCCGTGATAGAGTTTTCCCGGCGGCGGTGGTGCGACGGGACCGGCAAGAGCTGTGAGTGCTGCAAACGTCAGCCCGAGCGCAGCGCAGCACAGTCGAGGGATCCCGCCGCGCGACGAAATGCCACCACAACGCAAACTCTCGCCGTCACTCGACATGACCGCACTGTAGCGGCACTCTATGACTGCCGAAACTCATACCGGACGACGGTCATCCGCCTCCGTCCACTCCGGCGAGACGAGTAGACCGCCGCTACAGATTGCTCGGGATGAACGCTAAGTCGCCATCGTGTCGCGAAATAGCTTGATGCGGTCGTGCGCGCTTTGCACTTCGGCATACTGACGCAAAATAATTTCGCGCACCGGTGCGGCGAGATTTTCCTCTTCCATCGCCTCCTGGTATTCCTTGACCGCCGAATCTTCGCCTCGCTCGCACTCTGCCAGGATGGCGTGATCTTCGTGTTTCGCGATGGCGGACTTAAGATTGATCCAGGCCCGATGCATTGCACCGGCTGAGCTACCGCTGTCCTCGGGTTTGCTTTCGCCGAGAGCCACGGCCTGGCTTTGCAATTCACCGGCAAAACGGGCACGCTGCAGCGAATACTCGTTGAAAAGCGACTTAAGTTTCGGATCTGCCACTGCTTCCGCTGCCTGACGAAAACCTTCCTGTCCGTCCTTCAGCGTTTCGATGAGATCGTTGATTGTCGAGATTGTTTCCTTTTGTATAGCCATACCACCGTTTCGCGCGCGGTTCGCATTTCGCGTTCATCATTCCTTGCACGATCTGCGGTAGGTCGTAATTTTTCTTATGAATAAAAAAGGGAAAGACTTAACAAAGGAACCGCCGCGCAGTCCGAAAACGCGGGTGGGCGGCTACGCCATTCTGGGGCGCACGATCGATAAATGCCGTGCGCTGCTTTGGGGCAACATCGGCGAATACCATTTCGATTGTCCGCTCGATAACATGCTCTTCGGTTTCAAGGGCATTAAGGGCGATGATTTCAAAGCTTTCGTCGAGACCGGCGCAAGCGATGACGAAATTACGAAATGGGTCGATCGCAACGGCACTCCGAAAAGCGAAGAAGAAAAGCGAGCTTGGAGTGAGGAAGTGATGAAAGAGAATCCTTACTACAACCCAGAGAAACGTGATTGGTACGTCGAACAATTGCAACCGCTCGGCCTCGATCCGAAAACGACGCCATTGTTCGATTGGCTGGAAACCGACGACAAAGTGAGCTACAAAAAAGCGGCGTAAACTAAGGACAACAATTCATTGGAAGGGGCACGCAAGGTCGTGCCCCTTTTTCTTGGAAAACGTCCAGCACTCGGTCGAGGGATCCGCTTATGAAGCCTTTCAGGTCACGTCACGGGATCCCTCGGCTTTGCTCGGGATGACGAGTCCGGCGTAGCCTCGTTCCGGCTTCCAAAAACGAATTCTCGTTGACGGATAGTTCAATCAAAAGATGGGCATTTCACTGAAACCACAGCACTTGAATCGCTATCGTCAGATCGGCTGGCTATTAGCGAAATACGGACATTCCGACTTGGTCAAAGAAACGGGCCTTGAGGAAACGCTGACGGCTGAAGAACGCGTAACGCCTAAGGAAGAGGCCAAAGCAGACGAGCTGGCCGCGGATTTGGAGAAACTGGGGCCAACCTTTGTTAAGCTCGGGCAATTATTGTCCACGCGTGTGGAATTGCTGCCACGCGCTTATCTCGATGCCCTCTCCCGTTTACAGGACGAAGTCGAACCGTTCGGTTTCGGCGAAGTCGAGAAGATGGTGACCACTGAGCTCGGAGTCAGAATGTCGAAGGCATTTTCCGATTTTGAATCGAAACCGATGGCGTCGGCTTCGCTCGGGCAAGTGCACCTCGCTCGTTTGCGCGATGGCCGGCCGGTGGCAGTGAAAGTGCAGCGCCCGAACATTCGCGAGCAGATGGTGGAAGATCTCGATGCCCTGGGCGACATCGCAGAGTTCCTCGATAACCACACCGAATTCGGCCAACGCTACGAGTTCACCCGCATGCTGGAGGAGCTGCGAAAAAGTTTAATGCGTGAGCTCGATTACCGGCAGGAAGCCCACAACCTGACGGCTATTCGCGAACAGCTCAAAGATTTCCCGCACCTCGTCGTCCCGGCGCCGATCTCGGATTACAGCACGTCGCGAGTGCTGACGATGGAATACGTTCCAGGCATTAAAATCACGGAGATGACTCCGTTGGCGCGAATGGAGTTCGATGGCGAGATGCTGGCCGAAGAACTTTTTCGTGCCTATCTCAACCAAATTCTGGTGGAGGGATTTTTTCACGCCGATCCGCATCCGGGGAATGTTTTCCTGACGCCGGATCATCGCATCGCATTGCTTGATCTTGGAATGGTCGGGCGGATCATGCCGCGTTTACAGGAAGATTTGTTGCAATTGTTGCTCGCAATTTCCGAAGGTCACGGCGAGGACGCTTCACAAATCGCGATTAAAATCGGTCAGCCCCGTCGCGAGTTCGATCAAACGGAATTCAGCCGCCGCATCTCCGAAATCGTAGGGCAGCAAAAGACGGCCACGGTCGAGCAAATGCAGGTGGGCCGGCTCGTTCTCGAAGTGACTCGATGCGCAGCGGAATCTCAGATTCGCGTTCCGCCCGAATTAACAATGCTTGGCAAAACCCTCCTCAATCTCGATCAGGTCGGCCGAACGCTCGCGCCTCAGTTCGATCCGAATGCGTCTATTCGCCACAATGCGGCCGAGATTTTACGGCAGCGAGTGGTCAAAACTTTATCGCCCGGAAATTTATTCAGTGGGATCCTCGAAGCAAAAGACTTGGTTCAACGATTGCCCGCACGCTTGAACAGATTCTTCGATGCGTTGGCCAATAATGAATTCAAGGTCTCAGTCGATGCCATCGACGAGAAAACATTAATCGTTGGATTCCAAAAGATCGCGAACCGGATCACAGTTGGACTAATCATTGCAGCCCTGATTGTCGGCGCCGCGCTGCTGATGCGGGTGGAAACGAATTTCCGCATCTGGGGTTATCCCGGGTTGGCCATTATATTTTTTCTTTGCGCCGCCGGCGCGGGGATTGTTCTGCTTTTGAACATTCTCTTCTACGACAAGTCAAAGGGTGATTGAACGGCGCGAGACCTTGAATCCAAACCGGCTTCTGGTTTCGTCAAACCGACGACTCTTCTTATGAAAACGACCCTGTTCGCGTTGATCTCATTTCTCGCCGGTGGTTTTCTTTCCGCTCAAACACCAGGGCCGTCACCGATCTCGAAAATCCCGCCAAAGATTCCAGTCCGCGATTTTTTCCGCAATCCGGTCAGCCGCGGCTACGATCTTTCCCCCGACGGTCAGACCATTTCCTTTCTGCAGCCGTGGGAATCGCGCCTCAATATTTTTGTGCGCCCGGTCGGCGGCGGTGAGGCGCGTCGATTGACCTCGGAAAAAGACCGCGACATTCAGGAATATTTTTGGAAAGGAAACGATTTCGTCATTTATGGCATGGATGATCGCGGGGATGAAAACTTTCATCTCAAGCGTGTGAAGGTGAAAAACGGCGAGGTGAAAGATCTGACGCCATTTCCAAAAGTGCGCGCGGAGCTGGTCGACGATCTGGAAGACGTTTCCGAAAATGAAATCCTTTTCCGGATGAACAAACGCGATCCGAAGGTTTTCGATGCTTTTCGCCTGAACGTGCCAACCGGCGAGATGAAACTGGTGGCGCAAAATCCCGGTAATATCGACCGTTACATCACCGATCACGCCGGCAAGATTCGCGCTGCCATCACCACTGACGGCGTGAACACGAGCCTGCTGACGCGGCCGGACGAGACTGCGCAATTTAAGACCGTGCTAACAACGAATTTCCGCGAGCAATGCGCCCCGCAGTTTTACACCTTCGATAACAAAGCGATTTATGCCAGTTCGAACATCGGCCGCGACAAATCGGCCATCGTGGTGATCGACCCCGAGACTGCGAAGGAGACGCAGCTCGTTTACGAAAACCCTGAGGTCGATGTCGATAGCCTGGCTTTTTCGAAGAAACGAAAGGTACTGACCCTTGCCTCGTTCGACACCTGGAAACTCGAGCGTCATTTCTTCGATCCTGAAACGGAATCCATCTACAAAACGCTCTCTGACAAATTGCCGGGATACGAAATCGATGTCGCCGCTCACGATAAAGCGGAAGAGAAGTTCATCGTGGTGGCGAACAACGACCGGACGCCCGGCTCGCGCTATTTGTTCGATAAAAAATCAGGTCAACTAACGAAGCTGGTCGATGTCGCTCCCTGGTTAAAAGAAGAGCAACTCGCGCGAATGAAAGCGATCAACTTCAAAACACGCGATGGGCTAACGATTCATGGATACCTGACGCTGCCCCTGGGACGTGAGCCGAAAAATTTGCCGGTGGTAGCGAATCCACACGGCGGCCCGTGGGCGCGGGATGTCTGGAATTATAATCCGGAAGTGCAATTTCTGGCCAACCGGGGCTATGCAGTGTTGCAGGTGAATTTTCGCGGCTCGACCGGCTATGGGCGGAAATTCTGGGAATCATCGTTCAAGCAATGGGGCCGCACCATGCAAGACGATATTAGCGATGGTGTGCAATGGCTGATTGAGCAAGGGATTGCCGATCCAAAACGGGTCGCGATCTACGGCGGCAGTTACGGGGGTTACGCCACGCTGGCAGGGGTGACCTTCACCCCCGATCTCTACGCCGCCGCGGTCGACTACGTTGGCGTTTCAAATCTGTTTACGTTTCTGAACACGATCCCGCCCTACTGGAAACCATATCTCGACATGTTTCATGAGATGGTGGGTGATCCGGTAAAAGATAAGGATCTCTTAACCGCAACCTCACCAGCATTGAATGCGCAGAAAATTAAGACCCCGCTCTTTGTCGCCCAAGGGGCGCAGGATCCCCGGGTGAACAAGGCAGAGTCAGATCAGATCGTAAATGGATTGAAGAAGCGCGGCATCGATGTGGAATACATGGTCAAGGAGAACGAAGGCCACGGTTTTCATAACGAAGAAAACAAATTCGATTTCTACGAAGCGATGGAAAAGTTCCTCGACAAACATTTGCATCCCGAGACTTCAGCTGCTTCGAGCGCGACCAGCTCAGGATCGGGCTAATGGCAGCAGCAGTTTAGAAGTGGCATCGGCATGCTTGCCGATGAGACATGCGCTGGAGCGCGTGTCAGGAGCATGTCGATCTAAGTTTTGATCAAGGGCGGCGGCTGATCTTCCGTTATTCCGGTGTCGACGCCACCGCGCAATTTGCTATGACCTACGCCGTAAAGGAAATAAATCAGCAGACCAATTCCGAGCCAAACAAAGAAGCGGATCCAAGTCTCCAGGGGCAGGCTTAGCATCAGCACGAAGCAAAATAAGACCCCGAGACTTGGAAACACTGGACTCATTGGAACGCGGAACGGGCGAGGCCGATTCGCGTCGGTCCGCCGCAAGATGATGACGCCGAGGCAAACAAGAATGAAGGCGAAGAGTGTTCCGATGTTTGTGAGGTCAGCCAACGAACCAATATCAACGATCGCGGCGACGCCCCCGACAAAAACACCCGTCCAAATGGTGGTGATGTGCGGGGTCCGAAATCGCGGATGAATGCGGGCAAAGTATTGCGGGAGCAAACCATCGCGCGCCATCGCCATAAAAATGCGAGGCTGGCCTAGCTGAAAGACAAGTAGGACTGAGGTGATACCGGCGAGCGCGCCTGCGCTGATGAGTGCTTGCGCCCAAGCTCTACCTGCAAATGCTGTTGCGACTGCCGCCGGATCGCCAAAATAAGTGGTATATTTTCTCATCCCCGTAATAACGGCCGCCATCAATACATAAAGCAGCGTGCAGATGATGAGGCTCGCGATGATGCCGATCGGCATGTCGCGCTGAGGATTTCTTGTTTCCTCCGCCGTCGTGGAAACAGCATCGAATCCGATGAAAGCAAAAAAAACAATGGCGGCGCCGCTCATAACGCCACCGATGCCGGTCGGGACAAAAGGATGCCAATTGGTCGGGTGAATCAGAAATGCTCCAAACGCAATCACGAAAACGACGACTGAGACTTTCGTAATTACAATGACGTTATTTGTGCGCGCGCTTTCACGAATTCCGTAGATCAAAAGCCAGGTCACGGCCGCAACGATCAGCAGTGCCGGAAGATTGACTGCAATGGCGTGCCCGGCGATGACCGGAAGCGTCGTCGAGGAATAATTTGTCAGCGCCTCACCACCCTGGTCGATAATCGTATTGGCCGTTTTGTAGTCGTTCACCGCCCACAACGGAAATTTCAGTCCCAGGAGACTGCCGCACAGCCTGACGAAATAACCCGACCAACCCACAGCCACCGCCATGTTACCGACGGCGTATTCGAGAATGAGGTCCCAACCGATGATCCAGGCGATGATTTCGCCGAGCGTTGCGTACGAATAAGTATAGGCAGAGCCCGAGACCGGAATCATCGAGGCGAGCTCGGCATAACAGAGGGCGGCGAACCCGCAGGCAACGGCGGCCACCACGAACGAAAGCATCACCGCCGGACCTGCACCGGGCCGGCCAAACACGAGCGGCGCGTCGGTCGCCCATGATTGAATGAAATTCATTATGGGCGTTTTCCAAACCGACGCTGCCAATTGTTCGCCGGCGGCCGCAGTCCCAGCCAAGGCGAAAATTCCAGTTCCAATGATCGCCCCGATACCAATGCAGGTCAGAGCGAATGGACCGAGAACGCGCTTCATCTGCCGCTCCGGCGTGGCGGCCTCCGCGATCAGGTGATCAGGATTCTTAGTGCGAAAAAGAGTATTCATTGCCTTGATCGTTCCGCGTGTTTACGCAAGCCATTCCCGCTGCATCGTGGCACTCCATTCTTGATTCGGTCAACGTTTAGTTTATGCGCCCCTCTTTTTGGCCTGCGATTAGCTACAAAAAAGGCATATGCCCGACGTGTTCACAATGAACTGTGTCGCTGGCGTTGTCTTCAGCGCCTTCGGCTTCATTGTCTTCACCTATGGCAAACGAATGGGCTACTGGACGCCGATGCTTTGCGGTCTCGCATTAATGCTGTTGCCGCTCTTTGTGGCCGATGTTGCTTTGCTTGTCGGCAGCACGCTTCTGGGAACGGCGGCAATCGTCTTTCGCCATACCTAGATCGACAGAAAAACCGGGCCGCAATCCAGAGAATTATCAGAAGTGCCGAGGCAACATTTGCATGTTGCAGGTGCAATAGTGAAATGTTAACTCGTCCGATCGACGGCAAGATTCATTTTTTGGATTAGGCGCGACGCGAGTGATACGACCCCGATTCGGAGTCGACGCAACCGGCGATCTTTCTAGGTTACGCCGAATGGACGATCAGTCGCACATTGTCGCGGCAGAGGCTGCGGTCACTGCTGCGCTGGAACCGCCGCGGCGCCGCTTCTTCTCGCGCCGGCGCAAAGCGCAGCCGCCAGCCTTGCCCTATTGTGAAAATTGCGGGGCGCCAATGGCGGGACCTTTCTGCGCGCAATGCGGACAAGCTGCCGTCGATTACCGCCGCTCCTTTCGCCACGTTATTGTCGACATTCTCGATTCCTTCCTGAATTGGGACTCGAAGTTTTTTGCAACGATCGGATGGCTGATCGCGCGTCCCTGGCATTTGACTAGCCAATTCCTGGCTGGTCGCCGTGTGCGTTACGTGCATCCGTTGCGACTTTATCTGCTCGTCAGCATTCTCTTTTTCTTTGTCATCAACTACTGGGCGAAATCACTTCATGTCGATCCCAGCAAACTCTCCGCCGAGGATCGCGCCGAAATTACCGCCGATCCCGACATACCGCAGGAGGTGAAGGCCCGGGTCCAGCGCGCGCTCGACGCGAAGGGCCTGACACAACCGGAAGCACAAACGTCGCCGTCACCCGAAGCCGCCGTCACGTCGCAACCGAGCGCGATCGCTTCGCCGCCGCCGGCGGTTGCGTCGCCGTCCCGGTCTCCGTCACGCGATTTCGGACCATTGCTGCAGTTTGACAAACCGCCTTCCGACGGATTCGAGAAATGGCTGGAGCAGCGGGCCAAAGAAAAAATGGGCGAGCACGGCAGCAAGATGGCCCTCTTTATCGCAACCCTGTTCAGCAACCTCCCCTACATGATGCTCTGCTGCATCCCCCTCTTCGCGTTCGTGCTCAAGGTGCTTTACGTGCGCAAACGCATCTTCTACATCGATCATCTCGTTTACGCCCTGCACATCCACAGCTTCGCTTATCTCGCGATCATGTTGATCGTGCTCATCACTATCGGCTTGAATCGATCGATCCCCGGCACTTTCGCCGGCTGGATCATCGCGGCGCTCTGGATCACCTTCGCTACACAAATTTTCCTGTCCATCCGCCGCGTTTATCGACAGGGCTGGTTCTTCACTGTCTTTAAGTTTTTTCTCGGCGGCATTGCTTACCTCTTTGTCCTCGCCATCGCGCTTGCGGCTACATTCTTCATTACAATTGCGTCGCCGTAATCAACCGCTCCGCTTCCGCCAGCGCCAGGTCGATTTTGCCGACATCGGTTCCTGCTCCCTGCGCATTCTCCGGTCGCCCGCCGCCTTTGCCGCCAACGATCGGTGCGATTTCCTGAATCAATTTGTTCGCCTGAAATTTTGAGCTGAATTCTTTAGGCACAATGGCAAGGAGCGCGACCCGCCCGTTAGCCGCACCTACTAAAAAAATCGGTCCCTTGATTTTTGACTTCAGCACATCGCCGACGGCTTGAAGCAATTTAGCATCGGCATCCTTCACTTCGGCAACGACGTTGTCTTTCGCCGCATGCATTGTCGCAAG
>Ga0209155_1001538_pt1 | contig 10852 bp, 9 predicted proteins | sample GraSoiAngelo_122_FD_185879 | JGI IMG/M metagenome (GOLD analysis project Ga0209155, IMG submission 185879) | Grasslands soil microbial communities from the Angelo Coastal Reserve, California, USA - 14_0927_02_20cm (SPAdes) (version 2) | ecosystem: Environmental > Terrestrial > Soil > Grasslands ...
GCCTCCAGCCCGGGCGCGACACCGTGCGCGGCGCCGGCCATCGCCGCGACGGCGGCCAGCCGTCCGAGCTCGATCCGGCGCTCGGGGTTGGCGCGCTCGACGAATACGGTGCCGTTCTGCTGGACGTCGTCCTCCGCGACGCCCAGCTGCTGCGCGGCGAGGCGGACGGCCTTGGCGCGCAGCGCGCGTGCGGCCAGCGCGACCGCGCTGCCGCCGACGACGGCGGCGCGGCTCGCGAAGGTGCCGATCCCCTGCCCGATGCCGAGCGTGTCGCCGCCGATCACGCTCACCTCGTCCGGGGTGACGCCGAGCTCGCCGGCGGCGACCTGGGCCAGCGTGGTCTCCAGCCCCTGCCCCTGCGAGGGCACGCCGGTGAAGACGGTGATGCGTCCCGCGGCGTCGGCGCGAATCGTCGCGCCCTCGAACGGACCCACGCCGGTCAGCTCCACGTAGCACGCGACGCCGAGCCCGAGCAGACGGCCGTCCTGACGGGCGCGCAGGCATTCCTTCGCCAGCCGCTCGTAGTCCGCCATCTCCATCGCGCGGCGAAGGACGGCCGGATAGTCGCCGCTGTCGTAGACGACGTTGCCCGAGCCGCGATAGTTCGGCAGCCCCACGTCGTACGGCATCTCGGCCGGCTGCACGAGGTTGGCGAAGCGGACGGCGGCGCGGTCGCGTCCCGTCTCGCGGGCGATCAGGTCCATCACGCGCTCGATGACGAACACCGCCTGGGGCTGGCCGGCGCCGCGGTAGGGCGTGACCGGCACGCGGTGGGTATAGACGCTGTCGAAGCTCACCTCGACGTTCGGGATGCGGTACGGCCCCGCCAGCATCGACGCGCTCAGCAGCGGCACCACGAGCCCGCGCGGCGTGTAGGCGCCCGTATCGTGGACGAACTGGTCGCGCAGCGCCAGCAGCCGTCCCTCGTCGTCGAAGCCGACGCTCACCGAATGGACCTGCGTGCGTTCCTGCGTGGCCGTCAGCATGTGCTCGAGGCGATCCTCGACCCACCGCACGGGGCGGCCGAAGCGCAGGGCGAGGAACGGGATGAGCACGTCCTCGGGATAGACGATGAGCTTGGCGCCGAATCCGCCGCCGACATCCGGCGCCACCACACGCACGCGGTGCGGCGGCAGGCCGAGGAGGTCGCAGACGAATTGCCGCACCTGGTGTGGCACCTGGGACGACGCCCACACCGTGAGGAGCCCCGCCATCGCGTTGTACTCGGCGATCAGCCCGCGCGTCTCCATCGGCTGGCCGCCGGCCCGGCCGATCGTCAGCCTCAGGCTCGCGCGCCGGGGCGCCGCGGCCAGCGCGGTGGTGACGTCGCCGCGCGACAGCGTCAGGCGGCCCGCGAGGTTGCCGGCGATGTCGTCGTGAACGAGCGCCGATCCCGGCACGGTCGGCTCCTGGACGGAGGGCAGCGGCTCGTACGCGACCTCGATCAGCGCGCGCGCGTCATCGGCCGCGTAGCGGGTGTCCGCCAGCACGACGGCCACCGCCTCGCCGACGAAGCGCGCCCGGTCGCCGGCGAGCAGACAGAAATTCTTCGCGCGCAGCATCGGGTGGGGCGGCACGACGGGCAGCGGGCGGGCCGCCTCGCCGAGATCGGCGAAGGTCACCACACCGGCGACGCCGGGGGCCTTCAGCGCGCGCTCGGCGTCGATGACGCCGATGCGGGCGTGCGCGTGCGGGCTGCGGAGGATGGCGGCGTGCAGCATGCCCGGCAGCGCGATGTCCGCGACGTAGAGCCCGCGGCCCTGGACGAGGCGCGGATCCTCCTTGCGGAGGAGCCGGTCGCCGATGAACTTCACCGCGGGCTACACCTTGCCCATGCGCGGGTGATCGAACATCGGAATGTCGACACCCCACGGCGCCATCCGCGTGCGGATCTTCCTCAAGAATTCGGGGAAGACGGCCATCTCGTCCTCGGGCGTGTTGCCACCGAGCCCGGCCTCGCAGGAGACGCGGTCGGCGTCGATCTCGGCCGGCGTCGCGCTGCCGCCCTCGATGGCCAGCCAGAGGTTGCGGTAGCCGCGGAACTCCACGTCCCTGATCATCGTGACGACCGCCGACTCGATGTTGCGCACCGTCTCGGGCGTGAACGACGGCGCCCACGCGTCCAGGCACTGCCAGCCGAACGCGATGTGGCGGACCTCGTCGCGCAGGATCAGCTCCATCAGCCGGCGCACGGCCGGGTTCGTCGCCTTGTGGATGGTGGCCTTGAACACGTCGATGAGGATCTCCTCCGCCGCGCACACGAGGCTCGCGAAGATTCCTTCCAGCGCCGTCTCCGGATCGAAGGCCATGCGGCGCACGCCGTGGGTGCCGACGGCGCCGACGGTCGGCGGGTTCTGCGGCTGCGGGAAGTACCGCCCGAGGCGGTCGGCCATCAGCCAGGACGCCTCGGCGTGGCGCCCTTCCTCCATGGTGCGCATGGTGAAGAAGAACTGCAGATCCGGCAGCCGCCGCTCCAGGCAGAAGCGCAGCAGCAGCGCCGGGCTCTCCGAGATGGCGCCGTACTCGCCCCACGTGCGCCGGCTCCAGTACATCTGCGCCGCCAGCCGCTGCTCGGCGCTGTAGCGCTCGGGATGGAGCTCCTCCCACGGAATGTCCGTTTGCGGGTCCCACTCGAGCGTCTTCGCCCGCTGCCACAGCTCCCACACGTCGGGCATGGCGGAGGCCAGCGGCAGCGGATAGCGATCCTCGAGCACATACGCCTGCGTGCGCTCCTTGTCGATCAGCATGCGGCCTCTCCTCTGGACGTCACAGGGTGCCGAGCTCGGGATGGGACACGCGCGGAACCTCCAGCTTCCACGTCGCGAACCGCTCGCGCACCTGCGCCACCGTCGCGCGCAGCACGCTCCGCTCCTGCGCCGCCGTCGACGCGCCCAACCCCGCGCGCGCCGTCGCCTCCTCGGCGGCCAGCCACGGCTCGCGGCTGGCCGCGGGCAGCAGCCACGTGTTGCGGTAGCCGGCGAGAATCACGCCGGCCAGCATATCGCGGACGGCGTCGACCACCGCTCGGCGGCCGCGCTCGTCGAGGGCGGGCACGCGGCTGCCGAGGAACATCCAGGCGAAGGCGACGTGACGCTGTCGGTCGCCGGCGATGAGCCGCAGCGCGGTGCGCACCACCTCGTCCCCGGCGTGCTGCAGATGGCTCAGGTACAGGTTCAGGTCGAGCTGGTCGTCGAGCGCGCCGAGGGCCGCGACGAACGCCTCCACCGGCAGGTCGGCATCGAGCGCGGCCTGCGCGAACGGATGATTGGTGAGGCGCGCGACGCGCGCGTCGCCGGGATCGGCCTCGTAGCCGCCGAGCCGCTGCGCGAGCAGGTGACACACCTCGAGATGCTTCGCCTCCTCCGACGGCCGGAAGGACAGGAAGAGCTTGGCGTCCATGCCCAGCGTCCCCGACTCCAGGCACAAGCGGATCAACAGCGCGGTGCTCTCCGTGAGCCCCGGATAGACGCCCCACGCGCGACGGCTCCAGGTCCGGCGCGCCGCCTCGCACGTCTCCTTCGAATAGCGCGCGGGGTCGAAGCGCTCCCACGCGATATCCGTCATCGGGTTCCAGCGAAACCCCTTGGCCTGGCTGTAGAGCTCGCGGATCGCCGGCACCTCGGGCGCGAACTGCAGCGGGAAGCGCCGCTCGATAAAGCGCTTCTCCTGCGCCTGATACGCGCGCAGCAGGCGTGCCGCGTGGGACCCGCTCGTCTCGCTCATCCTGCTCCTCCGAGATCGCTCGCCGCGCCGGTGGAGGTCGAATTGTATACCGGTGCATCCGACCGCGTCCCCTGACGGCGCGCAGAGAAAAGGTGCTATCGTCCGGGCCCATGGCCGACTCGGGGCCCGGCCCGACGTCACACACGTATTTCTCGCAACGGTTGCGGCTGCACTACGTGGACTGGGGCAACCCGGCGAGGCCGCCGCTGCTGCTCGTGCACGGCGGGCGCGATCACTGTCGCAACTGGGACTGGACGGCGGCGGCGCTACGCGACGACTGGCACGTCATCGCGCCGGATCTCCGCGGCCACGGCGACAGCCAGTGGTCCAGGGACGGCAGCTACACGATAGCCGGCTACATCTACGACCTCGCCCAGCTGGTCCACCAGCAGCGGCTGGCGCCGGTGACGATCATCGGGCACTCGCTCGGCGGCAACGTCGCGCTCCGGTACGCCGGCATCTATCCGGACCGCGTGGCCCGGCTCGTCGCCATCGAGGGGCTCGGGCCGTCGGCCGAGCGGCTGGCCGAGCGAAAGGCCACGCCGATCGACGCGCGCATGGACGAGTGGATCCGCGAGCAGCGCGCGCTCGCGGGCCGGCTACCGCGGCGCTATCCGAGCATCGAGGACGCGTTCCGGCGCATGCAGGAGGAGAATCCGCACCTCACCGCCGAGCAGGCGCGCCACCTCACCGTGCACGGCGCCACCCAGAACGAGGACGGCACCTACTCCTGGAAGTTCGACAACTACGTGCGCGCGTTTCCACCCTACGACATGTCCCGGCGCGACATCGAGACGCTGTGGAATCGCATCGCGTGTCCGACGCTGCTGCTCTACGGCACGGAGAGCTGGGCCGGCGATCCGGCGGCCGACGGCCGCGCCGCGCATTTCCGTCACGCGCGCGTCGTCGGCGTCGAGCGTGCCGGCCACTGGCTGCACCATGATCGGCTGGACGAGTTCCTGAACATCGTGCGCACGTTTCTCGTACCCTGACGGCAACACGGGGGGATGGCCATGCCGGACAACGTCCACGATGACGGCGGCTCCGCCACGGATCGCTCGCGGATCCTCGAGGTGCACCAGGCGTACCTGGATGCCAACTCGACCTTCGACTGGAAGGCGCTGCGCCCGATCTGGAGTGACGATCCGACCAACGTGTTCTTCAACATGAACGGCCACACGTACGTCGGCCTCGCGCACTGGACACGGCTGTGGCAGTACTACGGCGCGCGCCTCGAGACCGGCCAGTGGGAACCGTTCGACGTGAAGGTCATCGTCCGCGGCGACATGGCCGTGGTGACGTGTCACCGCAAGACGAAGACCCGCTGGACGGGGGCGCCGAGCGAGCGCCCCGTCTGGCACGTGGACAAGTCGTTCACCTCGCGCTCCACGATGGTGCTGCTGAAGCAGCACGGCGACTGGAAGACGGTGCACGTCCACTTCTCGGAAGCTCGCGACACGCCGCGCCCGGGGAACATCTAGCGTGACAAGGCTGCCGAGCCTCGCCCTGCGCGCCCACGGCGGCATGCCGCCGTCCGCTTGCGTCGAGCAGGCGGTGGCCGCCGAGCGCGCCGGCCTGTCCACGCTGTGGTTCGCGGAGAATCCGTTCACGCGCGGCGTCTGGCCCGCCATGGCGGCCTGCGCGGTCGCGACGCGGCGGCTGCGCATCGGCGTCGGTGTCTTCAATCCCTACAACCGCCACCCCACCCTGATGGCGATGGAGATGGCGGCGTTCGACGAGCTGAGCGCGGGCCGCGCCGTCCTGGGCATCGGCGCGGGCATCGGCAGCAAGGTCAGGAAAATGCAGCTCGCGACCGACCGGCCGATCGCCGCCGTGCGCGACGCGATGACGATCGCGCGGAGGCTCCTGCGCGGCGAGGACGTGAGCTACACCGGCAAGGTCTTCTCGGTGGACGGGGTGCGGCTCGAGTTTCCGCTGCGGCGCACGGACATGCCGATCCTCATGGCGGCCATGGGCGAGCAGGCGCTGCGCCTCTGCGCCGAGGTCGCCGACGGCCTGATGATCTCCAACATGTGCCCGCCCGCGTATACCAGGCGCGCCGTCGGGATCGTGCGCGAGGCCGCGGCGCGCGCCGGGCGGCCGGCGCCCCGCGAGGTCGTCCAGTACGTGCCGTGCGCGGTGCGCGACGACGGCGACGAGGCGCGACGGCTCGCCAAGGACACCGTCGCGGCCATGCTCACGGCGTACTGGTCACAGGGCACCGCCTCGCCGGCGACGCGCGCGGCGATCGCCGATTACAACGGCCTCGACCCCGGTGAGTTCGCGCGCGTGATGGGACGTCTCGGCCGCGGCGAGCCGGCGACGACCGTGCTCGACGATCGGCTGCTGTCCGAGTACGCGATCGCCGGCACTGTCGAGGAATGTCTCGAGCGCTGCCGCGTCTACGCGGAGGCCGGCGTGACGGAGCTGGGGATCTGGCCCGTCGGCCACCGCGCGATCGACGACCTCGCGCGACTGGGCGCGGCGCTCCGCTAGCCCTGCACCACCGTGTTCGAGAGCGTGCCGATGCGCGGCACGCTGATCGACACGCGATCCCCGGGCGCCAGCGAAAACCCGGCCTCGGGCACCAACCCGGTGCCCGTCAACAGATAGGCGCCGGAGGGAAACAGGTTGTCGCGCACGAGCCAGTCGGCGAGGTCCTTGAACGAGCGGCGCATGGCGGAGGTGGCGATCTTGCCCTCGTAGACGACGGCGCCGCGGCGCTGGATGGTGATCGCGATATCGAAGACGGGCGCCGTGTCCTCGTCGGTCAGCCACACCACCGGGCCCAGCGCGCACGACTCGCGGTAAATCTTGGCCTGCGGCAAGTACAAGGGGTTCTCGCCCTCGATGTCGCGCGACGACACGTCGTTGCCCACGGTGTAGCCGGCGATCTCGCCGTGGGCGGAGACGAGCACCGCGATCTCGGGCTCGGGGACGTTCCAGGACGCGTCGCGGCGGATGCGGATGGGCCCGTTGTGACCGCTGACGCGCGAGGCCGCACCCTTGAAGAACAGCTCGGGGCGCTCGGCGCTGTAGACCTTGTCGTAGAAGGTCTCGGCGCCCGCGGTCTCTTCCATCCGCGCCACCCGGCTGCGCTCGTAGGTGACGCCGGCGGCCCACACTTCCTGCAGATCCAGCGGCGGCAGCAGGTGCGGCGCGACGCCGCTCGACGGCGCGGCCATGACCTCTGCGGCCTTCAAACTCTGCGCGCCGCGACGGCGCTCGAGCAGCGACCGGACCGGGCGCGGCAGCTGCAGGAGCGAGGCCAGGAAGCCGCCGTTGGTGCCGGCGTCGGTCGCCACGATCTCGATCCGGTCGTCGGCGAGCACGCCCCACGCCGGGCCGGACGGCAGCGCGCAGCGGGCGAGAAGCACGTTGGCCATCATGACCTCCTCTCGCCCACGACCTGCGCGGCGATGGTGGTGTCGATCAGGTCCTCGTAGCGGTGCGGACGCGTGATGAATCCGCCGTCGAGCAGGATCGCCTGCAAGTATTCGTAGCCGGGGCGGTCGAGCATCGGGTCGCGCGCCCACGTGTCCTGGCCGAGGTAGCGCGCGACCGCGCGGTGGCGGACATCGGAGGCGATGTCGGGAAAGGCCGGCGCGATCACGTCGGCGATCTGCTTGCCGTCCACTCCGGCCATCCAGCGCTGGGCGTGAGAGAGCGCGCGCGTGAAGCGCAGCAGCACGTCGCGTCCCTCGCCCAGAAAGCGCCCGGTGGTCATGTAGGATGAAAACGGCACCGGCCCCGTCGCGTCCCCCATCGACGCAACGAGGTGGGCCGCGCCTTCCGCGATCAGCTGCTCGGTGAAGGGCTGGCCCGTCTCGAAGAAGTCGCCGTGACCGTCACGGAAGGCCGCGAGCGCCTCGGCCAGCGGCCGCGTCCGCTCGATCCGCACCGAGGCCGGATCGACGCCGTGCCTGCGCAGCACCGTCAGCATGCACTGCCACGGGGTCGGCGCCTCGGCGAAGGAGACGATGGTCGTGCCGACGACGTCGGCCCACCTGAACGTCGGTCGAGGCGCACGCGACAGCAGGAAGAACCCGTTGCGCTGGTTGACCTGCGCGAAATGAGGGAGCCACGGCCCCCCGCGGTCGGCCACGTCGAGGCTGCGCATGATCCCGCCCAGCGCGATCTCCGCGTGGCCGTCGATCAGCGCGCCCGTCGTCGTGGTGCCGCCGCCCGCGGTCCGCACCTCCACCTCGAGACCCTCCCCGGCGAAGTGTCCGCCGTAGAGGGCCACGAACTGCGGCGCGTAGAAGATCGACCGGAAGGGCTCGTAGATCGTGAGCCGTCGCGCGCCGCTCATGGCGGCCGGAGTATATCAGAGCGACGTGACTCGCTCAGCGATGCGCGAGCTGTGTGGCCATCATGGCTCCCGCGAGCGCCTTGTGGTGTGCGCAGACATCGTTGAAGGCGCAGGGGTCCCGACCGTCGCACACCATCTTGTCGCGCAGCTCCTCGCGGCTCTCGTTCACCGCTTTCACGATCTCAGCCGCGATGAGCTTCTCGAGCAGGCTCGACTCGACGTGCGCTCCGGCATCCTTGGCGTACACGGAAAGAACGTGGCGCGCGTGGCTCTCCAGTGACGTCATCATGGCGCGACCTCCCGGTGTTCGCGAACGCAAAGACCACGCCAGAGGGGCATCAACCCAGAAGTTCGCGACCTTGTGAGGGCCCCGCACCGGCGCGGTGTCACAGGCGTGACAACCTTGCCTGCCTGGATGACAGATCAGGCCACGGTGCCTCGCTGGGCCACGCTCGCGATGATGGCCGTGAACTCGCCGGGATCCACGGGCTTGGGCACGTGCATGTTGTAGCCGGCGGTCAACGACAGCCCGCGATCCTGCGGGCGGCCGTAGGCGGTCAGCGCGACGGCGGGCGTGTGGCCGCCCTCGGCGGCGCCGAGCGCGCGCACCTTGCGGATGAGCGTGTAGCCGTCCTCGCCGGGCATCTCGATGTCCGAGACCAGCACGTCGGGGCGCCAGGTGCGCAGCGCCTCCAACGCCTCCGGCGCGGACGCGCAAACGCGCACGAGCGCGCCGGCGCCGGCCAGGATGGCGACGGCCAGGTCCAGCGCCTCGCGGTCATCGTCCACGACGAGCACGCGCAGGTCATCCAGGCGGGCGCCGGCCGCAGAGGCGGAGTCCGCCATCGGGTGCGCGCGCGCGGCGCGGGCGGGCGTCGGCTCCGCGTAGGCGAGCGGCAGTCGGACCACGAACGTCGCGCCCTGGCCCTCGCCGGCGCTCTGCGCGGTGATGCTGCCGCCGTGCAGCTCGACCAGGTGCTTGGCCAGCGCCAACCCGAGGCCCAGGCCCGCGTGCTCCCGCGTGCTGGAGGAATCGGCCTGGCGGAAGCGCTCGAAGACGAACGGCAGCACGTCCGGGGCGATGCCGCGGCCCGTGTCGCTGACCACGATCTCGACGTGCGAGGCGGCGCGCTGCAGGCGCGCCTGCACGCGCCCGCCGTTCGGCGTGAACTTCACGGCGTTCATCAGGAGATTCCACGTGACCTGCCGCAGACGGTCCGGGTCGCCCGCGACGACGCCCGCGCGCGGGTCCAGCACGCTCTGCAGCCGAACCTCCTTGGCGTCCGCCGCCGGCCGGACGGCGTCCAGCGCCTGCTCGACGACGGCCGTGAGCTCGAGAGGGCGCACGTCCAGCCGCATCTTGCCGCTGATCACGCGCGAGACGTCGAGCAGGTCGTCGATCAGCCGCACCTGGGCGTTCGACTGGCGCACGATGACATCGAGCGCGCGCTTCATCTGCTCCTCGCCGACCTGCCCGCTCTGCAGCACGCGGGCCCAGCCGTACACGGCGTTCAGCGGCGTGCGCAGCTCGTGTGAGACCACGGCGAGGAACTGATCCTTGGCGCGCGCGGCCGCCTCGGCCTCCGCCGCGCGCTGCTGCACGAGCGCGGCGGCGCCGACGAAGGCCTGCCGCACGTCGTCCACCTCGCTCACGCCCGCGGGCCCGTCGGCGTGCATCGTTCCGCCCTCGCCGAAGTGCCGCGCCGCGTCCGCCAGGGTCGCCATCGGCGCCGTGATCCGCCGGCCGACGAGGGCGGCCAGCGCGAGCGCAAGCACCGCGAAGGCGACGCCGCCGGCGCCAATGGCCAGCAGGGAGCGCTCGAGCGGCGCGTCGACCGACGCGCGCGGGATGCCGAAAGCGATGCCCCAGCCGGTCTTCGGCGACCGCGCGTAGGCCGTGTACACCGGTGCCCCTTCGAGCGTGCGCGTGACCGCCCAGCCCTCGGGGGCGCCGCGGCCGAGCACCGCGACGAGGTCCGGCGACAGCGAGCGGCCGAGGAATTCCTCGACGCTGCGCGTGCGCACGACGATCATGTTGCGGCGATCGAACACGGTGCCGATCCAGTCGGCGGGGATGCGCTGGCGGGCAAGCACGCCGCCCAGCGCCGCGGGCTTCAGCACGCCGGTCAGGACGTACGCGACGCGCTCGCTACGCATCACGGGGACGCGGACGGGCACGGCGTACTCACCGGTCAGCCGACCGCGCGCGATGTCGCCCACGACGGGCCGACGCCTGAGCACGACCGCCTCGAGGCTGGCCGGCTCCGACGCGCTCGGCAGCGGCGCGCCAAAGGGGCGCGCGGTGTTGACGAGCTGACGGCCGTCGGGCGCGAGGAGGATGATGTCCTTCCAGTCGGGCTGCGTCGCGAGCACGCGGCGGGCCTCCGCATGAAACTCCTTCAGATCGCCCTGGGCCAGACTGCGAGCGGTGGCCAGCGCCTCCAGCGTGGTGACCGTGCTGCCCAGCGTCTCGTCCACCGCGTTCATCAGCGCGCGCGCGGTCTCCAGCGCGCCGCGCTCGGCGGCGGCGCGCTGCTGGCGCCCGAACATGACCACGACGATCGCGGCAAAGACGACCATGGGGACGAGGACGGCCAGGACGAGCGCGATCAGATGCGAGCGGAGCCGCATGCCGGGGGTCATTTTCTCATGATAGGATCAGCGCTCACCGAAGGAGGATCCCATGCCCCGCACGATTCGGTCGCTGGTCTTCATGTTCGTCCTTCTCGCGGCGGCTCACGCGTGGGCCGCCGGCGAGCGCGACATCACCATCGCGCAGGGCATCGACGCCGAGTTCCTCGACGTGCAGATGACCAA
>Ga0209155_1001540_pt1 | contig 10839 bp, 8 predicted proteins | sample GraSoiAngelo_122_FD_185879 | JGI IMG/M metagenome (GOLD analysis project Ga0209155, IMG submission 185879) | Grasslands soil microbial communities from the Angelo Coastal Reserve, California, USA - 14_0927_02_20cm (SPAdes) (version 2) | ecosystem: Environmental > Terrestrial > Soil > Grasslands ...
AAAACTTTTGCGCTTCGCCTTTAGCTTCGTTCACGCGACGAAACGCGTACGCTTCGGCCTGTTTCTCGCGCTCTTTTGCCTGGCCGCGCGCGTTCGGAACAGCGTCGTTATAAACGGCCCATGCCTGGTTAATCGCTGTTTGCTTTTCCTGTTGCGCCTGATTGACGTCATTGAATGCCGCCTGCACAGCCGGCGGCGGGCGAACGCTCGTAAGCTGCACCTGTTGAATCTGAATTCCCAAATCGTACTGCGAACAGAGATCGGCCAGCCGTTTGAGGGTCGATGTCTCGATGTCGTGACGTCCAATAGTGAGCACTTCGTCGACGGTTCGGTCGCCAATGACTTCGCGCATTACGCTTTCCGAGAGATCGCGCAACGGCTTCTCCGGCTCGCGTGCCCCGAACAGATACATTTTAGGATCAGTAATCCGATATTGTACCACCCACGGCACTAGCGCGGTGTTCAGATCGCCCGTAATCATCGTTTCAGTTTCCTCCGGCTGCGGATCGCCCTGATACATGTTCGTCGCGCCCGGGGTGGAAAAACCGAACTCGAGCTTCTGCAGACGCTGCGTAGGTACGATATGGATTTCGTCGACGTACGGAATGGCATAGGTCAAACCCGGATTCACGATGTCGTGGTAAGCGCCGAACCGCGTCCTCACCCCAACAGAGTTGGCAGGGATGGTCATGAACCCGAACAGTAATGTGAAGAGCGTGGCCGCAATCCCGATGCACGCGATGACACCCAGAAGCAGCCGCAACGGTTTAATGGGAAGATGTTCGGCAATGTCCGGCCTCTGCATTAGGCGTTTATTCATCCAAAAGCCGTCGCCGAGAGCAAGTCAATTTACCGAATGACCGGTGCCCGAGTTGTCATTCCTTGACTAGGTGCGTCTACGCTTCAACACTGAATCATGAAAATTACAAACACGATCTTGTCAGCCGTCGTGGGTATTGCGACGTTCACATCCATGGCGGCAACAGAATCTCAAACGCAGCCCGAAGTCAGAAAGCCCGCACCGGATTTCAGTCTCACTACCGGCGACGGTTCGCAGGTAAGCCTCAAAGATTACCGCGGTAAATGGGTGGTCCTTTATTTCTATCCCAAAGATTTCACCAGCGGTTGCACGCTGGAGGCCCGTAATTTCCAGCGCGACAACGCAAAGTATGATGATGCCGGCGCAGTCATTCTCGGAGTGAGTGTCGATACAGCGCAATCGCACAAAGACTTTTGCGCGAAGGAAGGGCTCAATTTCAAATTACTCGCCGATCCCGACGCGAAGGTCTCCACCGAGTATGGGTCGGTGATGGATTACAAGGGACAAAAGCTCGCCGCGCGTAACACGTTTATCATTAATCCCGACGGCGAGATCGTAAAGGTGTATACCGGTGTCAAACCAGCCGAGCACAGCGAACAAGTGCTAAAGGATTTGGCGGAACTAAAGAAGAGCTGAGCTAAACTGGAAATCACCGATGGCAGCGCAAAGAAAATCTATTGATTGCAGGGATTACCCGAGCGAAAAGAATTGCTCGATTAAAATTTCCGGCACGGAAGACGAAGTGCTGGACGCGGCGGTGCAGCATGCCGTCTCCGCGCACGGGCACCAGAACACGCCGGAGTTGCGAGAGCAGATCAAGCAAATGCTCAAAGCCGAACGCGACTGAAAGAAGTCGCCGCGGATCGCGATCTTTCCGATACGCGCCCGTTGCGTCGTTGCCTCGACGTCGAGTTCTGCCAGTAGTTGGCGTGCGATGTTGGGAAGTTTGCCGGACCATGCAACACCCACGACCACCGGCGGGAAGTCCGACAACGGAAGTGCGCGCAGTGGCGACGGTGGCCTGAAGCCCGGCACCGCGACCGTCAAACCGATCCCGTAACCGCTGGCGACGTAGTGCTGGATCAATCGCTCGGATGTAACTTCGATTCCGCAAAACCATTCCACGCCGAGCCGCTCAAGGCCGCGCTGAAAATACGCATGAACCGGATCGCTCCGTGAAAAGCACACCAGAGTTTCCTCGATTTTGTCGCGTTTCCACAACTCTTCAGCACGCGTCAGCTTGGACGTTTTGTGCATTAACAGAACCAACGGCAACTCCAATAGCGGTCGCACCTGAATTCCGGCGCGCGATTTTTTGTCGATTAGCATAATGGCGAGATCGACATCGCGAGCCAAAAGCAATCGTTCGGCATCAGTGCGCGTCGCTTCGTGCAGATAAAGCCGGAACGCCGGGAACTTTGTGCGAACGCGTTGCAAGATTTGCGGCAGATAATCGTGCAGCACGATCGCCGGAGCCGCGATGCGCAATTGCGGCGAACTGTTCTGGCGCAATCTTTCGGGGACAACATCAATGTTCTCGAAGAACGGTCGGATGAAGTCGAAGAGCTCCGTGCCCGTGGGCGAAAGCGCGAATGGACGCCGCTGGAAAAGCTTCGTGCCGAGTGATTCCTCCAGCTTTGCAATTTGCCCGCTGACGGCTGGCTGCTGAATGCCGTAGGGAATATTGCGCACTGCCGCTGTGATGCCGCCGTGTTTCGCGACGAAGTAGAACAACTCCAGATGATGAATGTTCATGATCGAAAGGGTCGATGAAATCCGTCATTTTTATCAATTCACAGTCGCCACGCAAAGCAGCTATCCTCTGTCGCACAGCCGGAGTGATCCAGCCAAACCCCAACAACCAATGGAATTTCTAGGTTTTCTTATAATCGGTTTTGTCATCGCGATTCTCGTTCTGCCGTTTGTCGCACTATGGAAAGCGAACCGCGCAAAACACGCCGTTGACGATCTCGTGAAGCGATTGTCATCCCTGGAAAACGAACTGCGCAACTTGCGGCCGCAAACGGTTTCGGCTGCGCAATCCGAGGTAGCAGTGGCGGCGCCCCAGCCAAGAGTAGAAGCCGTTCCACCACCGACCCCAGCGATGATACCTGTTCCGGTCGTATCCACGGCAACGCCGCAGCCGCCGCCAATCCCGCGAGAACTTCTCGGGCCGAGCGCACTGCAAATCGCTAGACCAATCAAACCGCCGATCGATTGGGAGCAATTCATGGGCGCGAAATTGTTCGCCTGGATCGGCGGGCTCGCGCTTTTCCTCGGCATCGCGTTTTTCGTGAAATATTCGTTCGAGCACAATTTGATCCCGCCGGAGCTGCGGATTGCGATCGGGTTCGTCGTCGGCGCCGTTCTTGTTGTTGGCGGTTTGCTTCTCAAACGGAAAGAAAACGCTGTGACTGCGCAAACGCTCTGCGCGACCGGCATCCTGGTGCTTTACGCAGTCACCTTTGCCTGTCGAGCTTACTATCACTTCGCGTTCTTTGGTCTGATTCCAACGTTTCTGTTAATGATGCTGATCACAGCGGTCGCGTTTCTGCTTTCCGTTCGGTTGAACGCCATCATCGTCGCGGTACTCGGGATCGCCGGTGGATTTCTCACGCCCATTTTGCTCTCAACGAACCAGGACAATCCGCTCGGACTTTTCGGTTACATCGCGCTGCTCGATATCGGTCTGCTCGCGCTGGCGCAACGGCAACGCTGGAATGCGCTGCCGATCCTGGGCGCGATTGGAACGGCGCTGATGCAATTCGCATGGGTCCGCGCGTTCTTTGTTCCGGAGAAATATTTCGCCGGTAACAGAGTCCTGATCTTTATGACGGTGTTTGTTGGGTTTCAGGCGCTGTTCCTGGCCGCGGCCGCATGGGCAAAGCGTACCGATAAAGCGAACACAACACTTTCTGCGTGCGCGATCGGTCTCGCGGCGGTCGCAATGTTCTCGGCGTTTTACCTGCTTGGTTTCCATGCGGTCGCGCATCGGCCGGCGCTATTGTTCACCTATCTATTCGTCATCGACCTTGGCTTGCTGGCATTAATTCTGATCGGAAGAAAGCTCGGCGCTGCCCAAATCCTAGCAGGACTCGCCGCATTTACTTTTCTCGGCGCATGGACGGGCAATTACCTGACTATCGGTCACATGTATACCGCGCTCGGATTCTATTTCGTCTTCGCACTGTTTCATGCAGCAGCGCCGATCTCGTTGCAACGTTTGCACAACATCGAGGTTCCGCGGTGGACTCACATCTTTCCTGCGCTCGCCCTTCTGCTTGTGCTGATACCGATTTTCCGACTCACCGAGCTTTCACTGCTGGTCTGGCCGTTCGTGTTAATCATCGACGTCCTCGCAATTGTTCTGGCGATAGCGACTGCGACTCTGCTGCCCATCATCGCCGTGCTCGTGCTCACATTCATCGCGGTCGGTGCGTGGCTGCTACGAATCCCGACTGAGCTCACTGGGTTGCCGACGGCGCTGCTCGTACTCGCCGGCTTCGCGATTTTCTTTTTCGTTGCCGTAAGTTGCGCGTGCCGCCGTTTGATTGCGCCGGGAACGCGCGCGCCAAACCTGTTCGGCAATATTACCGACCCGGCAAATCTCTCGGTTCAACTTCCAGCGCTCTCCGCGACGTTGCCGTTTTTGCTGCTCATCATGGTGGCGCTGCAGTTACCGCTGGCAAATCCGTTGCCTATATTTGGTCTGGGCTTGTTGCTGGTGATTTTGCTTCTCGGCATGAGCGAGATCTTTTCGCTTGATGTGCTCCCGGCGGTCGCGCTCGTCTCCGTGCTCGGGCTGGAGCACACGTGGCATTTCGAACATTTCGACGCCACTCGCGCAACGCCGCCGCTGATTTGGTATCTCGGGTTTTATGCCCTGTTCACGATCTTTCCGTTCGTTTTCCATAAACGGTTTGCTGGAAAAACCGTCCCGTGGGCGACAGCAGCGCTTGCTGGTCCATTGCAGTTTTATCTCATCTACCAGCTCGTTCGCACTGCGTACCCCAGTGGAGTTCCCGGTCTGGTGCCAGCGGCATTTGCGATGCCAGCGTTACTTGGATTGTTCGTGCTGTTAAAACGCACACCGCTCACGAGCCAGGCACGCAACGCGCAACTGGCGCTCTTCGGCGGCGCGGCGCTGTTTTTTATCACACTGATTTTCCCGATCCAATTCGATCGCCAATGGATCACAGTGGGTTGGGCGCTGGAAGGCGCAGCGCTGTGCTGGCTCTTTCATCGGGTGCCGCATCCCGGGCTGCGTTTGGCCGGCGTCGGTTTGCTCATCGTAGTATTCGTTCGCCTGGCGCTCAATCCAGCCGTGCTCAGTTATCATCCCCGCGCCGTGTCCCCGATTTGCAATTGGTACCTTTACACATACGGGATCGGGACGGCTTGCCTGTTCGTCGCCGCGCGATTACTGGCGCCGCCGCGCAATCGCGTGCTCGGGCACAACGTGCGGCCGTTACTTTACACACTCGGCACGCTGCTCGCCTTTTTCACTGTGAATATCGAGATCGCCGATTACTTCAGCACACCGGGCGTGGCTGCGTTGACGTTTCAATTTTCAGGGAATTTCGCGCGCGACATGAGCTACAGCATCGCATGGGCGCTGTTCGCTCTTCTGCTGCTCATTGTCGGAATCCAAAAACGAATCGCGGCGACGCGTTACGCTGGCCTGGCATTGCTTGGTATTACAGTCGTGAAACTGTTCTTTCACGATCTTTCTCAGCTTGATCAACTCTACCGGATCGGCGCGTTCATCGCCGTCGCCGTAATCGCGATTGTCGCGTCGTTTCTGTATCAGCGGTTTCTCGCCGTAGCCACGAAAAACAATGAAGCGAATACCGCGGTCTCACCCGCTCCATAACTTCTGCGCCATTGTCGCATTGACGATCGTAGTCGCTGCGCAGACGTGTCTGGCATTCGATCCTAACGAATGGCGGAATACGCAGGCGGTCGAGGTTCCAGCCAAGGGACTCGTGCGCGTGAATGTTCCGGCGGCAACGCTGGATGCAGCGCAGCACGGGCTTGAAGACCTGCGCATTATCGATTCTACAGGAAGCCAGGGCCCTTATCTCGTCGAGCGATTGCTGCCGGAGCCGGAATCAACGATACGGCCAACCGAATTTCGCAGCATCATCGAGAACGGCGCGCTGCATCTAATTCTTAAAACAGGAACAAGCGCGCCGATCATTGGCGTGAGCCTCGAAACGCCAGCGACGCGCTTCATGAAAGCTGCGGACGTCGAAGGATCGAATGACGGAAGGACTTGGATCAGACTCGCCGGCGGGGATTCGTTGTTTCAGTTGCCGAACGGCGCAACGAAACTGCGCGTTTCACTGCCTGAGGGCGCGTGGCAATTTTTGCGCGTCACCATAGACGAACTGGGGGCGCCACCGGTGCCTTTCACCGGAGCGCACCTGCACAAGGCGCGCACAACCGCTCCTGCCGAAACGGTCGCGGTCACAATCAAATCGCGCGACGAAAGTCCCGGCACAACGAGAGTCGCTCTCAATCTTGGCGCAGCGAATCTGACTTTGGGATCTCTGCGGATCGAGAGTAACGAACCGGTATTCACACGCGCTGTTACCCTCGCCGTACCCGAGGTAGGTGACGACGGCATTCGCGAGCGCAACATCGCCGACGCTGTGATTTATCGCTTTAATGTGAACGGCAAAAACGAAGCGCGCCTGGAGATTCCGCTCGAATCGCAAATCCACACACGCGAGTTGTTGGTGCTGATTCGAAATGAAGATAGCCCACCAATTTCGATTGATAGCGTGCGCGCCGACAGACGGCTCATGCGCCTGAGTTTTTTCGCAAACCAACCCGGCCAGTATTCACTTCTCAGCGGCAATCCCCAATGCGCTGCGCCACGCTACGATCTTTCGGCGGTGAGCGGCAAGCTCAGGAATGCAACCGCAACGGAGATTGTTCCCGCAGCGCTTGTTCCCAATCCAAATTACAGACCGCCCGAAGCACTCGCCGCGCTTACGTTGACCGGAGCGCAAATCGACGTCACGAAATGGAAATTCCGCAAATTTCTACCGCTCACGCAAAACGGCTTGCAACAAGTTGAACTGGATCCCGAATTGCTGGCTCGTTCGCAACCCGACCAAGGCGACATTCGCATCGTGCGCGGCGAGTATCAGCTGCCGTTCCTTTTTGAACGCACGTCATTGTCGCGTCCGATCAGTTTGAATGCCGCAGCGGCGAACGATCCGAAGAAGCCTGTCCTTTCGCGTTGGTCCCTAAAACTCCCGCAGCCCGGCGTACCGATTACGCGGCTGGTCTGCACATCGTCCTCGCCACTTTTTCATCGGCAAATGCGATTGTGGGAAGAAGTCACTGACGAGCGCGGCGACAAACTTGCATCTGAACTCGGCCGCGCCACATGGGACCAAACGCCGGACACTCCAAAACGCGATCTGGTTATTGAGCTCAACGCGCGTCCCAAAAGCGATACGTTGTTTCTCGAAACAGACAACGGCGACAACCCCGCAATCGAGCTGCGAGACTTTCGCAGTTACTACCCGGTAACACGTGTCGTATTCAAAACGACGCCGGATCCCACACAGAGCGTTTGGTTATATTATGGCAATCTCAATGCAACCGCTCCGCGTTACGATCTGACTCTCGTGGCCGCTGAACTTCTGAAAGCGGAACGCGGCACCGTGGCTGCGGGTGCGGAAGAAGACCTTTCTCCGAAACCGTTGTTGGTTGGCCAAACGCTAACCAGATCGACTCGATACATTTTTTGGGGCGCATTGGCGTTAGTTGTGATCGTGCTGCTCGCGATCATGTCGCGCTTCCTGCCGAAAGCGCAGCAACAATGATGGGCATCACAGTTGTCTTGGCCCACGAAACACTCCAAAAGACGCGAAAATTTCAATCGACGATCACGGATTACAATTTCATCGGCCTTTTTAGCCGACTTCCTTTCGTGTAATTCCTGTGTTTCGTGAGCTAAAGAAATGTGAGGCCACGAACTATTCCAACGGTTTGGAAGTTGCTCGTTCTTGGGCTCGCATACCTTGCTGTGATGTTCTTCGGACATTTACCGGATCATCTGATCCTTTTTCCGACAAGAGCATCGATCGATGCCGGTGGCGCCATTCGGAAAATGGTTCCATTTGAAAACGGCGAACTAGAAATCTGGACGGCGCAATCGAGACGCGCAAAGCAACAGGGCCGCGCAGATGTTTTCATTTTGCGCTTTTACGGCAACGCGGATCGCGCGGATCGCTGGGCTGCGATGGAGGTCGAAATGTGGAACGATCGCGCAGTGGAAATTTGGGGAATGAATTATCCCGGATTTGGCGGCAGCACGGGACCGGCGCGATTAGCGCGCATTGGGCCAGCAGCGGTTGCGGCATTCGATGCATTAAAAAGCGAAGCGGCTGATGCGCCGATCGTGTTGTATGGAGCGAGCATCGGAGTAACGGCCGCACTATACCTGGCTGCGTCCAGGCCAGTCGAAATTGCCGGATTGATACTGCATAATCCACCGCCGCTGCGCGAAATGATCCTGCGCCAGTTTGGCTGGTGGAATCTGTGGTTGCTAGCCGCACCTGTTGCGTTGCAGATCCCGCGGGACCTCGACTGCATCGCAAATGCTAGAGCGAGTCGCGTACCGGCTATTTTTTTGCTGGCTGAAAGAGACGAGATCGTGGCACCACGCTTTCACCGGCTTGTAGTTCAAGCATACGCCGGAGAGAAACGGGTAATCGAATTGCCCGGCGCCTATCACAACGATCCTGTTGAGCGGACTGCGCTGGCAGACTTGAATAACGCGCTAGGGTGGCTGTTAACGAAGAAGAGTTCTCCACCAGCTCCGTAGCCATTTACACCTCGATTTCGCGGCGGCTCCCCCTAAGCTGACGACGCCATGCAGAACGGTCAAAACCTGATGAGCAGTTTCGAGTTCATCGCCGCGCTCATGTCCATCATCGTCGGCCTCGGTGTAACCAACCTGCTCGCGGGCGCCGGTCGTGCGTTTTATCGGCGCAAAGAAAACCCGCTCGATGAAGTGCACATCGTCCTCACGATCGCCACCCTACTGCTGTTGGTATTGCAATGGTGGGTGACGTTCAAGTGGAACACCGAAATCACTTGGAGCTTTGACCGATTTCTCGTGCTGATCGTTTGGACCATCACACTTTACATGCTCACCGTTTTCCTGTACCCGCCCGACCTATCCGAAGCGGAAGAACACCAGCGCCGCTTCCAACGAAACCGCGTGGGCTACTATTCCGCGTTCATTGCGATGTGCGTGCTCGATATCGTGCAAACTGCAATCCACGGTGATCTACTTCACCCGATTTGGTACGTTCCCTTTGTGGGTCATTACGCCGTGCTAGCAGCCATCGGTTTGCTTGCGCATCGACGGGGGTATGATCGTTTTTTTGCATGGTATCAACTGATCACACTCCTAGTCTGGGCCCTAATGGTAAGGAGATACCTCGTTCCAGATACGATGCCCGCGTAGAATGCTGCTGGCTTCAGCTCTTTACCGCCACCCACTCGTTCCGCGCACGTGAATCGGAGACAGCTTGCACCACGCGCATGTAACGCAGGCCGTCCTCGAAATTCGGATGCGGAAGCACGCGCCCCTTTGACTTCACCGCGGCGAGAAAATCTTCTTCAACGCGCCATTCGCCTTCCAATTCCGTGGGAACGTCCAGGACGTGTAATGCGCGATCGCCAATCTTTCCCGTCTCCATAACGTCGGTCGTGAAATCATACGTCAGGGTCCCGGTATTGCCGTAGATTTCCAACCGATCACCTTCGGCCAGCGCATTAATTCCGCTGAACTCAAGCAGGCCTTCCGCGCCATTTTCGAAACTGCATAGCACAGTGAGCAAATCGGGAACGATCACGTTGTAGGCTTCGCGAAGCGGCTGAATGATTTTCCCGCGCGCGAACACACCGGCGATGTCGCCAAGCCAACGCTGCAAAACCTCAACGTAAATCCCCAGTGTGAGCGTATTGAGACCACTGATCTCAATCTTTTGGCGCCAATGCGCCGGCGCGTCGGGATCGAGGTAATTTCCGTGGAAACTTCGCAGCCGCACATGATGCGGTTGGCCGATGTAATTTTCAGCGAGAATTTTTTTGACCATTAAATCGCCGCGTAATCCAAAAGGCGGCGGACAGAGCATGGTCACCAACTCTGGATATCGCTTTGAGGCCGCGAGCATTTCTTCCGCCTCGGCCAGGTCCATCGACATGCGCGCCTGGCAAAATACGTGTTTGCCCGCTTCAAGCGCAGAGATGGTAACTGCCGAATGCATGTACGGCGTTGTGCCGATCCAGACGATGTCGATGTCCGGCGTCGCAACCAGTTCCGCCCAATCGCGCATCGGCAGCGCCGCCAGCGAGTTCTCGCGGCAGAAGCGTTCCGAGCTTTCGTATGTGGAATTTGAAACGGCGACAATTTCCACGTCGGAGTTTCTTTTGAGGGCCGGCAAATGGCGGGTACGCACGATGTTGCCGGCTCCTACGATTCCGATCCGCAATTTGTGATTGTTTTTTTGCATTAGTTCGGTGCGATGATCGCTCCTGCAAAAGCGGTTGATTGTGGTCGAGCTAGGTTTGACCGCTGCCAGCAATTGCGCGTTCAACCTCAACCAATGATCATAGTAGAGACTAATCGCCGGGCCGTCCGGGCTGAGCGTTGCGACGGGCCCGGCGGGCGCGTCCTTCCGTCACGTCATTCGCGTGCGCTTGCGAGTGATCCACTTGACGTCCACGCCCGAACACGGCAGGTTACGCGGCTTTTTCGCGACATGAAAGTTTGTCACATCACTGGGTCCAGAGCGGTGCGAGGCAGCGTGATTCACCGGCGCGGTTTGGCCAAGAAAAAAGGTGGTGTAGGCCGGCACATCACCAAAATGGTGCCGCGCAATTTCCTACCAAATTTGCGACGCCAACGCATTTGGGTGCCGGAGCTGAAGAAGTTTGTGCGTGTTCGCGTCACGGCGCGCGGTCTGAAGACGATCAATAAGCAGGGC
>Ga0209155_1001543_pt1 | contig 10829 bp, 7 predicted proteins | sample GraSoiAngelo_122_FD_185879 | JGI IMG/M metagenome (GOLD analysis project Ga0209155, IMG submission 185879) | Grasslands soil microbial communities from the Angelo Coastal Reserve, California, USA - 14_0927_02_20cm (SPAdes) (version 2) | ecosystem: Environmental > Terrestrial > Soil > Grasslands ...
GCGTTCGACAGTGCCGCGTGGACGCTCCCGCCGGGCGCGATGACCGCGGTAGTCCGGACGCCGTTCGGGTTCCACATCATTCGCCGGCCGCCGCTCGCCGAGGTGCGAGACTCCTTCCGGGTCGATCTCGAGAACGCCCGCACGGCCCAGCTCGACTCTCTCTATCTGGACAGTCTCGCGAAACAGCGGCAGCTCAAGATCGAGTCCGGCGCCTTGGCGCTGGTGCGCCAGGCGGTGCCGCAAATCGTGTCCGCCCGGAGCGACAACCGGACCCTGGCGACGTATCACGGAGGCACGTTCCAGGTGCGGGACCTGGCGCGGTGGCTGCTGGCGCTCGATCCGAACGACGTACGCGGGATCTCCACGGCGACCGACGCCCAGCTGAACCAGTTCCTCAAGCTGCTCGCGCAGCGGGAGATGCTGCTCGCCGAGGTGGACAAGGCCGGCGTGCAGCTCAATCCGGGCGACTGGCGGCAGCTGCGCGCCGAGCACGACTCGGGCGTGGCGCGGCTCGAGGGCGTGCTCGGTGTGTCGCCCCAGCTCCTCAAGGACTCCGCCGCGACCCCCGCCGCGCGCGTGCAGCTGGCCATGGCGCACGTGGACCGGTACGTGGACCAGGCCGTCACGTTGGGCAGTGCGCCGTTCGTCCCCGTCCCACCCTTCCTGGCCGGCGCGTTGCGCCAGGGCCAGCCGTGGTCGCTCAACGAGGCGGGGATCGCGCGGGCGGTGGAGAGTGCGCAAGCGATCCGGGCCGCGGACACGACGGGGCGCGGCGCCCCGGCCACCGGGACGGGTCTGAAACGCGCCCCTGGCCCGCCGCCCGTGGCGGCGGAGAGCGGTGGCCGGCCGGGGCCGCGCTGACATGCGGGCGCTCGTCCTGGCCGGGGTCCTGGTGGGGGGCGCCGCCCTCTTCCTCCCCGCGCCGCGGGCGGCGGCTCAGGGTCGGGCGGTAACCGACCGTCCGGTCGACCGCATCGTGGCGATCGTCGGCACGAAGCCCATCCTCGCGTCGCAGGTGGAAGAGCAGCTCGTCCTGGCGCAGTCGCAGGGCGTGAAGATGCCGGAGGATTCCGCGGGGCGCGACGCCGCGCGGCGCCAGGTCCTCTCGCAGATGGTGGACGAAGAGCTGCTGGTCCAGCAGGCGGAACGGGACACCACCATCAAGGTGACGGACCAGGAAGTGCAGGACGCAGTCGAGCAGACGGTCCAAAACGTGCGGAAGCAGTTCACCTCGATCCCGGAGTTCCAGACGCAGCTGCGCGCGGCGGGGTTCGTATCCGAGGAGGAGTGGCGCCGTTGGCTTGCCGACCAGCAGCGTCGTGCGATCCTACAGCAGCGGTTGATCGAGGGGCTGAAGCAGAAGGGGAAGCTGCGGCCGATTCCGCCGTCGGACGCCGAGATGCGGGCGTTCTGGGAGGCGAACCGGGCGCAGCAGGCCAAGCGGCCGGCCGCGATCTCGTTCCGCCAGATCGTGATCGTGCCGAAACCCGACTCGGCAGCGAGCGCCCGCGCGCTGCAGCTGGCGGAATCCCTCGTGGTGGCGCTGCGGCAGCGCGGCGGGGCCGGATTTGCCGACGTGGCGAAGAAGTACTCGGCCGATAGTGTCTCTCGTGAGCAGGGCGGCGCGCTGGGCTGGTTCCGCCGCGGCGTGATGGTCAAGGAGTTCGAGGACGTCGCCTTTCGCTTGAGGCCGGGGGCGATCTCCGACGTCGTGCGCACCGAGTTCGGCTTCCATATCATCCAGGTGGAGCGCGCGCAGCCGGCGGAGATCCTGGCCCGCCACATCCTGATCCAGCCCGCCATCTCCGCGGCGCAGATCGTCATCGCGCGGCGGCAGGCCGACTCGGTGCACGACGCGCTCGCCCACGGCGCGTCGTTCGACTCCCTCGCCCGTCGCTACGCGGACCCGAGCGAGCCCAAGCTCGCCGATGCCCTCCCCGTTTCCCAGCTCCCGCCCGATTACGAGAAGGCCATCGGGCAGGACACCGTCCCCGGGCTGAAGCCGGTGTTTGAAGTCGGCATTGGGACGGCGCGGCCGAGATTCGTGGTGTTCGAGCTGCTGAAGCGCCTGCCCGAGGGCGAGCTGGGGTTCGACGAAGTGAAGGATCGCGTTCGCGACGGCCTGAGCCAGCAGCTCGCCATCAAGCACCATCTCGACTTGCTGCGTCGCACCACGTACGTCGACGTCCGTTTCTAGCCGCCGTCCCCGACTCGCGGTCACGCTCGGCGATCCGCGGGGGATCGGGCCGGAGGTGGTGACCAAAGCGCTCGCCCTCGGGCCGCTGGACGCGGAGATCGTCCTGATCGGGAACAGGGAGCCGGGAGCCGGGAGCCGGGAGCAGGCGCAGGTCCCGCTCCCGGCTCCCCGCTCCCTGCTCCCCGAAGAGGCCGGCAAGATCGCGGGCGAAGCGGTGCAGGAAGCGGTGCGCCTCGCGCTCGCTGGCGAAGTGGATGCAGTTGTCACCGGCCCGGTGCACAAGCACGCCCTGCACCTCGCCGGATTTCGCTATCCCGGTCTCACCGAGCTCCTGTCCCATCTCGCCGGTGACGTGGATGTCGCGATGATGCTCGCCGCCGGCGCGCTGCGCGTCGTGCTCGTCACGACGCACATCGCCCTCAAGGACGTCCCCACGCAGGTGACCGGCGATCGCGTCGTGCGCTGCGGGCGCATCACCGAGCGCGCGCTGCGCGGCTGGTGGGGCATCGCCGCGCCCCGGCTCGCCGTGTGCGCCCTCAATCCCCACGCCGGCGAGTCCGGCCTGTTCGGCGACGAGGACGCACGCGTGCTCGAACCCGCCGCCCGGGCGCTCGGTGCCGCCGGGCCGCTGCCGGCGGACACAGTGTTCGTGCGGGCGCTCAAGGGGGAGTTCGACGCCGTGCTCGCGCCCTATCACGACGTCGGGATGACGGCCGTGAAGGTCGCGGGATTCGGCACGGGGGTGAACGTGACGCTCGGGTTGCCGTTCCCCCGCGTCGCGCCGGACCACGGCACCGCCCTCGACATCGCCGGCAAGGGGGTGGCCGACCCGGGCTCCATGCGCGCGGCGCTGGAGCTCGGCACCGAGCTGGCGCGACGGACGCAACGGGCCGACGCGTCGGTAGGGCGCTAGGGTTCCGCGCCCGGCGCGCGTCGCAGCACCCGCACGGTGCCGACCCGGCGTCCGTCGACCTCCACGATCTCGAACACGGCGCCCTTCACCGCCACCTGGTCGCCGGGCCTCGGGAGACGGCCGATCGCGCCGAACAGAAAGCCCCCGATGGTGGTGTAGTCCTGCTCGCCGAGCTCGAGCCCGAATGCGCTGTTGACCTCGCGGATCGGGACCGAGCCCGCGATGATCGGTGCCACGCCGGCGGGGGCGACGCGCAGCTCCCCCGAGGGCCGGTCGTATTCATCGTAGATCTGACCGACGATCTCCTCCAGCAGGTCTTCCATGGTGACGAGACCCGCCGTGCCGCCGAACTCGTCGAGCACGATCGCGAGGTGGATCTTCTGTCGCTTCATGTCGGCGAGCACGTCTTCGACCTCGCGCGTGCCCGGAACGAACACGGCGGGGCGGAGCACCGCGCGCAGGCTGCCGCCCTTCGCCGAGCGGAGACCGGCGAGGATGTCCTTCGCGTGGACGATGCCGAGGATATCGTCGAGCGACTCCCCGTACACGGGATAGCGCGATCGGCCGGCCACGGCCACCTGATCGGCGGCTTCCTCGAGCGTCAGGTCCGCCGGCAGGGCCACCATCTCGGTGCGCGGCGTCATGACTTCGCGGGCGGTTTTCTCGCTGAACTCGAACACGCCCTGCAGCAGCCGGGCGTCGTCGGCATCGAGCTTGCCGCGCTGCCGGCTCTGCTCCACCAGCATGCGGATCTCCTCGGGCGAGTGGATCCGATCGAGCTCGGCTGCCGTGCCCTTCAGGCCCAGGAGCCGGACCACGCGGCCGGCGCTCCAGTTGAGCAGATCGGTGAACGGTCGCGTGATCCACGAGAAGAAGATGAGCGGCGCGGCGATCCAGCGGCTGGTTCGCTCGGGGTAGGCGATGGCCCACGCCTTGGGCGCCTGTTCACCGAAGACCACATGGAGGAAGGAGACCAGCGCCACGGCGACCGTGGACGCGATGCCGCCGCGCGCGAGGAACTCGAGGGCGGGCGGCAGTGCCGCGAACCAATCGCGGAACAGCTGCGCCACGGTGTCCTCGGCGACGTAGCCCAGCAGGATCGAGGCGACCGTGATGCCGAGCTGTGCCGCCGACAGTTGGCGGTACAGATCATGCAAGGCAGCCTGTACCGTCCTCGCCTTCCGGTCGCCGCGCCGGACGAGCGCCTCGATGCGGGTGCGGCGGGCCGCGACCAGCGCGAATTCCGCGGCCACGAAGAACGCGTTCGCCAGCACGAGCGCCAGCACCGCCAGCAGGCGGAGGCCAAGCGATTGTGTGGCGGGGCCGGGCATAGAGGCGAGAACATAGAGCGTGATTATCTTGGGGACTAGGGATTAGGGACTAGGGACTAGGGTGAGCGCGACACTGCCAATCGACGTGCAATGCACGCATCGGGCTCCGCTGCGCGGGGAAAGCCGGCGGCGGCTACAGGTCGTGCTGGCGATCACGGCGGCGGTGATGGTGACAGAGGCCGTGGGCGGGTGGCTCGCTCATTCGCTGGCCTTGCTCGCCGACGCGGGACACATGCTGGCGGACGTCGCCGCGCTGGGCCTATCGCTGGTCGTGACGGCGCTCGCGCAGCGGCCGGTGACGGCGGAGCGGACGTTCGGACTGCTGCGGCTGGAGATCCTGGCGGCCCTCGTGAATGGGGCGGCCTTGATCGTGATCGCGCTCGGCATCGGGCTCGAGGCATACCACCGGTTCCGCTCGCCCGCTGACGTGCGGGGCACGCTGCTCCTGGTCATCGCCGGGGTGAGCCTCGCGGCGAACGCGGTGGGCGCCGCGATCCTGCACCGCGGACATGACCACTCCCTCAACCAGCGCAGCGCCTACCTCCACATCGTCAGCGACCTCCTGGGCTCGGTGGGCGCACTCCTTGCGGGCGTGATCATCCTCGCCACGGGGTGGGTACAGGCCGATCCGGCGATCTCGCTGCTGATCTCCCTCCTCATCCTCGGCAGCGCGTGGCGGCTGGTGAAGGAGAGCACGGATGTGCTGCTCGAGGCGGCGCCCGCACATATCGCCCTCTCGGACGTCCACGACCGGATCGCGTCCATCCCGGGGGTGGCATCGGTGCACGACCTCCATGTGTGGACCGTCACCAGCGGAGTGATCGCGATGAGCGGCCATCTGGTCGTCCAAAACCCGGTCGACAACCAGCGGGTGCTCGAAGCCGTGCAGGCACGCCTGGGGGGCATGGGCATCGGGCATGTGACGGTGCAAATGGAGCGGGATCCGACGTGTGAATAACTGCGTGGTACGTGGTACGTGGTTGGCTCGCGTGCCGCGCCTGGCTCCGCACCGCGGATAACCACGCACCCCTCACCACGTACCCACGGTTGTGTGATCCCGCCGCTTGTATTTTCCGAGCCCCCCTCCTATACTGCGCCCCTCACAGACTGCGCCCTCACATCGACACCGTCAGGACCTAGCTCCTTGCAGATCCGCAACATCGCCATCATCGCGCACGTGGACCATGGGAAAACCACGCTGGTGGACCAGATGCTCCGCCAGGCGGGCGTGTTCCGCGCCAACCAGCAGGTGAACGAGCGGGTCATGGACTCCAACCCGCTGGAGCGCGAGCGTGGGATTACGATCCTGTCGAAGAACACCGCGGTGCACTGGGGCGACACCAAGATCAACATCGTGGACACCCCCGGACACGCCGACTTCGGCGGCGAGGTGGAGCGTATTCTCCGTATGGTCGACGGTTTCCTGCTGCTCGTGGATGCCGCCGAGGGCCCGATGCCGCAGACCAAGTTCGTGGCGGGGAAGGCGCTGGCGCTCGGCCTGAAGCCGATCGTGCTGGTCAACAAGATCGACCGCCAGGACGCCGAGCCGCTCCGGGTACACGATGAGGTGCTGGAGCTGTTCCTGGACCTCGAGGCGACGCCGGAGCAGTTCAACTGTCCTTTCCTTTATACGTCGAGCCGCGCGGGCACCGCCACGCTCGACCTCAAGTCGCCGGGAACGGATCTCAACCCGTTGTTCCAGACGATCTTGGACACGATCCCGGCGCCGCGGGCCGACCCCGACGGACCGTTTCAGATGCTTGTCTCGACGCTCGACTATTCCTCTTATCTGGGCCGGATCGCGATCGGCCGCATCGAGCGGGGGCACGTACGGGTCGGCGAGACCGTTGCGTTACTTCCTCTGGGCGAGCCCGGTCCTCTGGGAGATGGGTCGTACGAGCAGGCACGCGTGGTGAAGCTGTTTTCGTTCGACGGGCTGGAGCGGGTCGAGGTACAGGAAGCCTCGGCCGGCGACATCGTGGCGCTGGCGGGCCTCGTGGGCGTCGAGATCGGCAAGACGGTGACGGCCCCCGACTATTTGGAGCGGCTCACGGGCATCGCGGTGGAGGAGCCCACGATCTCCGTGGACTTCAAGGTGAACGACTCGCCGTTCGCGGGACGGGAAGGGAAGTTCGTGACGGGCCGGCAGCTGCGCGATCGGCTGTTTCGGGAGCTCGAGAAGAACGTGGCCCTGCGGGTGGAGGAAACGGACGACCCCCAGACGTTCACCGTGTCGGGCCGGGGAGAGCTGCACCTCGGCATTTTGATGGAGACGATGCGGCGGGAGGGGTTCGAGTTCCAGGTGAGCCGGCCGCGGATCATTCCGCGGGAGGGGCCGAACGGGGAGCGGCTGGAGCCGTACGAGGAGCTGATGATCGACTGCCCCGAGGGGTATCTGGGGGTGGTGATGGAGAAGCTGGGCCCCCGCCGGGCGGAGCTCCTGGACATGCGGAATCCGGGGGTGGGAACGGTGCGGATGCGCTTCAAGATTCCGGCCCGAGGGCTGCTCGGGTACCGCTCGGAGTTCTTGACGGACACCCGGGGGACGGGGATCATGCACCACCGTTTCTTCGACTACGGCCCCTGGGCGGGGCCGTTACAGGGGCGGAGCCGGGGGGTACTGGTGGCGGACCGGGAGGGCGTGGCGGTTGGGTACGCGCTCTTCAATTTGCAGGAGCGCGGGACGATGTTCGTCAAACCGGGGGATCCGGTGTACGAGGGCATGGTCGTGGGCGAGAACGCGCGAGTGGGGGACATGGACGTGAACCCCTCCAAGGAAAAGAAACTCACGAACATGCGGACGACGGCGTCGGACGAGATGATCATCCTGGAGCCGCCGCGTCAGGTGACGCTGGAGCTGGCGCTCGAGTACATCGAGGACGACGAGCTGATCGAGGTCACGCCGTCGTCCATCCGGCTGCGCAAGCGCGCGCTAGGGGCCACGGAGCGTCGCAAGCTGGCGCGGAACGCGCGATCGGCTGAGGAGTCGTAGCACGGCGGGGGGGAGAATCGGATAGCTCGCTCACACCACAACCACAACCCTAGCTGGGGGTGACAATGTTGTCCCGTGAGACGTCGGACTGGTCGCTCAAGCGTCGCGGCGACGGTCTCGGCGACGAGCAGTTCGGAGACTTCGAAGAGGACAAGGACCTGGACGAGGACTTCGACGACGAGCTGGACGAGGACGAGCTGGACGAGGAGGACCTGGACGATCTCGACGAGTACGACGACCTGGACGACGAGTTCGACGACGAGGAGGACGAGGAGTTCCGGCCGCGGAAAGGGCCGCGGCGGGACTGGGAGTGAGAAAAGATGGTTGCAAGACGCCAAGACGCCATGTTGCAAGAGGATGTCCTGAGCGTTCGATTCCTTGGCGACTTGGCGTCTTTGCGACTGGTAACGGGGTGGTGTGATGCGGAGTGGCCGGGCCTGTAGCTCAGGTGGTTAGAGCGCACGCCTGATAAGCGTGAGGTCAGTGGTTCAACTCCACTCAGGCCCACTACGTCAAACAGAAGCCCCGGTAACCGGTTACGCGGTTGCCGGGGCTTCGCAGTGTCAGGTTAGGCCTGCGGTCAGTGTCAGAGATAGTGTCAGACGACTTCTAGCCAGCGCTGGGCCAGTGGTATCGCCGCAGACCACGGGTGCAGTCCCCCGACACGACTGTGTAGCGCTTCGATGGCGAGCCGCACAGTCTGACACGCCCACACCGCGACCGGGCGCACAAGTAGTTGAGATGACCAGTCGTGCGCACCGGCCACCCAACCTTGAACGACCGACCGACCGACAGTCGGCCTTCAGAAGCCTCGGCGGCCACTCATCGAGGCGGTGTGCCTGGGCTTTGAAGTGCACGAGTTCATTTCGCAGAATCCGCAGACAACGCAGGCCCTTGTACCAGTCGAGCGAGCCCGCGTTGGGTTCCCCGGCCGCATAGGCTACCTCCAGCGCCTTCTGGGCTTTCCATGGCGTGATAGCCGGCTTCAGTTTGGTCTTGTCCAGACCCTGTGCTTGTGTTGCGGTGGGGCTCCGATGCAACTCGGGTAGGTACGCCTCGGCGGCGGCGAAGGCAAAGAACACGGCGATGTATGGTGCCCTGTTCCACTCGACCGGGCCGGCATCGAACGCTACGCCCTGGTGTGCAGCACGCAGTGCCACGCTGTAGTAGACATGTGCGAGAGGGACTAGCCCGCGCACCACGGCCTCCTCGCGTAGCTCGAACGTGTCGCTGTCTGCGACGTGAACGGCTGGCGGCCGCCGCTTCATCGGCAACAAGATACGAGAACGCGCCCCCCGGTGCTCTGGGAGGCGCGTGTTCGTGCGATGGGGCTCGGGTCTATGCCGCCCGCAGCGCCTTCACCCACTCCCGCACCGGCCGTTCGCGGTGCTCGGCCGGTTATGTTGGCGCAAGAGTGCTGCCCGCGACCCAAGCACGGCTGATGTTTCTCACCACGCTCAATTACGCTGCGTTCGGGTCAGGTCTAGTCATGCTCATGGGTACTTTGCCGCGCAGACGCGTGTGGCCATTGCTCGCTGTGACCGGGGCTGTCTTCTTCGCAATTGATTCTTTCTACCTGAGATCCACGGTCATTTACAACATTGCCATCCTATTGTGTCTCGTGCTGGTACCAGCCATACCTGTTCTCATTGTGCGTGCGGTCCGGCGCCTTCGCGGAGAGTCGTCGAAACGGCCAGCGATCGTGGCCTAACATGACGATGTGCGGTCGGCTTCGGCAAAATCTTGGCGGAGTCCGGGTTGCAGTCTAAGGACCAGTTAGGTCGCGCATAATCGGTCCCAAACACGAGGCCGTCAGGTTGCCGAATCGCCGCTGGAGTGTAGATTCACGCCGTCCGGCGCACGGCGATTCTCCGCCTCGCTAAGGATGCCCTACTTCGTCAGAGCGTCCACTTAGCTGGAGGCGACCGTGCCCACTCGAATTTCCATTTTCCGCCTGCTGTCCACCCTCGCCGTCGGGCTCTTTTTCGGTGCGTGCGGCGAGCCCGCAGCGCCTGTCAGATCGGCGGTCGGCGGACCGCTTTTCAGCAACGTTCCGGGAGCCGGCCTCAACGGGACGATCACGTTCTCCGGCGACGACGGCAACGGGAACAGCGAGATCTCCATCATGAACGCAGATGGGACCGGCTTGACCCAACTCACCCACAGCCCTTTCAACGGTGGCAACCCCAACTGGTCGCCTGACGGCCAGCATATCGCGTTCCATAGCACCCGCGACGGCGTCGGCCAGATCTTTGTCATGAATGTCGACGGCACCGGTTTGATCCAGCTCACCCACAACGCCTTCAACAATTTCGCCCCCGCCTGGTCGCCCAACGGCCAGCAGATCGCGTTCTATAGCGACCGCGACGGCGACAACGAGATCTTCACCATGGACGCGGACGGAACCGGCGAGACCCAGCTCACCCACAACACCTTCAACGATTATGGCCCCGTCTGGTCGCCCGATGGCAAGCAGATCACGTTCAACAGCGACCGCAACGGCTCCTTTGCGATCTTCACCATGCACCCGGACGGGACCGGCGTGACCCAGCTAACGAACACCGCCGGCGTCGCTAACGTCGTCGACATTGACCCCGCGTGGTCGCCTGACGGCAGGGAGTTGGCGTTCTCAAGCAACCGCGACGGCGACTTCGAGATCTTCGTCATGAACGCGAACGGCACCGCGGTGACCGCGCTGACTCACCACGGCGCCGGCGTCTTCGACGGGTTTCCCAGATGGTCGCCTAACGGGACGCATCTCGCGTTTCATAGCAACCGCGACGGCGCCTTCCAAATCTTCGTCATGAATGCTGACGGTACGGGGGTGACCCAGCTCACCCACGCCGGCGGGTTCGGCGATTTCGTTCCCGAATGGGAGATGCGCATCGTGCCACGCTAGCTGATGGCTGGTAGACGGTCGGAGAATGTTCGCGGCCGAAGCGTCGCTCGTCTCACGCTCGACCCTTTGACGGAGGGGGTCATGCGGACTCGAATTCCCGTATCTCGACAGCTGTCCAGGGGGCGTGAGGCACCTGCTCACGCCCTCTTCTGGCTGCCGATTTCATTCCGTAAGTAACCAAACTCCCTCCACCCTGCCTCCACTCGAGCCTCAGGACCTGTGTGTTGGTCCGAGATAATCGACGACGACCCGAGCGAACAACTGGCGAAGCAGGGCGTTCGCTGCTGCTCGATCAGGAGACTTTCCGCTGCAGGGGCGTTTTGCGGACTGGTGTCAAGAGTGGTGCCCGCGCCAGGCACTTTTCACCGCGCCAGCGAGCGGCTCAGGTGCTAAGTGCTTGAATTATCGTTAGCCGGTGTCGGTGGGCGATGGGTATTTTGGCCTGATAAGCGTGAGGTCAGTGGTTCAACTCCACTCAGGCCCATAACAGAAAAAAG
>Ga0209155_1001551_pt1 | contig 10807 bp, 11 predicted proteins | sample GraSoiAngelo_122_FD_185879 | JGI IMG/M metagenome (GOLD analysis project Ga0209155, IMG submission 185879) | Grasslands soil microbial communities from the Angelo Coastal Reserve, California, USA - 14_0927_02_20cm (SPAdes) (version 2) | ecosystem: Environmental > Terrestrial > Soil > Grasslands ...
GCGTCAGCGTCGTCAGCAGCCACGTCAATTCGGTCACCTCCGGCACATCTGACTGCCGAAAAAACACCGCTCGCTTCGGATCCAGCCCGCACGCCAGGAAATCCAGCGCCACGTCCAGCGTGTTTGTGCGACGCTCCGCCGCGTCGAACAGCGACGTCATCGAGTCGCGCCGGTCGGCCTGATAGAGCCGTACGACGACGGGCCGTGCCCAGAACGCCGTGACACTGGTGCCACTCCGGTCGCCGTAGCGTGCGGTCACGCCGTCGAAGCTGCGTTTCGTGTTGGCCCAATCGAGCGCGCTGATTAAGCGCTCGCGTCCGTACGCCATCTCCAGCCGGCCGCCGCGGAGCGAGAAGGCGCCGCCGTCCACCTCGGCGAACAGTTGGTGCACGTCGATTTCATCCACGTCCGAGGGCCGTCGGCCGCCGGCGAGATCGCGAGTGGTGGAGAAGCTGCTCTTTCCTTGGGCGAACAGCCGGAGATGGGAACCGGCGTGCAGATCGGCCGACATCAGGGCCCGTGTGAGCACGAACGCGTCGCTGGCTTCGGCCGTGGCCGGCGCCGGCGGCAGCGCGCCGAAGTTGAAACTCTGCCAACTCTCGACCCGCTCGCGAAGCTGGCCTGCAAACGCCACCCACACCGCGCCGTTGCCGCTCAAGTTCACGTGCCGGATCGGCGCGAAGGCAGGCGGAGTCTGGGTATTTGCCACGGCGGCGACGGTCAGGGCGCAGATCGTGAGCACGCGCGCCAATGTACGGAGGGCACTCCGCTTGCGCAAGGAGACGGCAAAATGTGATACTTCCCTGTCGCTCCGACAGGAGAAACGAGACTTGATGCGCACCGTGGATGTCCTGCAGGGCACGCTGGACCTGCTCATTCTCAAGGCGCTTTCGCTGGCACCGATACATGGCTGGGGAATCACCAGCCGCATTCAAGCGATGTCGCGAGACGCCTTCCAGATCGGGCAAGGGTCCCTGTATCCCGCCCTCCATCGATGCGAGCACCGTGGCTGGGTGACGTCCTACTGGCGCACCACCGAACACAATCGCATAGCCAGGTACTACGACCTCACGGCGGCGGGAAGGCGGGCACTTGGTGAAGGGATCGCGCGTTGGCGCTTCTACACCGGCGCCGTGGAGCGCGTCATTGACGCGCGGTAGAAGCCCAGCGGCTATTTCGCGAGAATCCTGCTCTGATTCGCCAGGATCTTCTTCTGGTTCCTCAGCATGGCCTGGAGGTTGCGCAGGATCTTGCCTTGATTACCGAGTATCCGCACCAGCCGCTGCTGGTTGCGGAGAATTCGCTTTTCGTGTGCGATGATCCGGTCTTGCTTCGTCACGCGTGATGTCCCCGCTCCCGTGAGGAGCGCATATTATGCGCCGGCCCACGACGCCGCGGAAGGCTCGACCGGGACGCGTCCCGGCTCTATTATCCCGACGATCTCCCCAATTGACGGAGTGCAGGTATGTGCCGCAACATCAAGACCCTGGCTAATTTCGCGCCGCCCGCGACGGACGACGAGATTCGGGCGTCGGCGCTGCAGTTCGTTCGCAAGCTGAGCGGGACGGCGCGGCCCTCCCAGGCGAACGCAGCCGTGTTCAATCGGGCCGTGGACGAGGTGACGGCGGTGGCGCATCATCTGATTCACTCATTACAGACGAGCGCGCCACCGCGCAACCGCGAGGCCGAGCGGCGCAAAGCCCACGAGCGCGCGCTCAAGCGCTTCGGTCCGAGGACTCCCGCGTAGGGTGGGCGGCCCCGCCGCCCTCACGGAGCGAGGAACACCAGGGGGCGAATCTCGCACTCGCCTTCCCACCCCGGCCAGTGCTCGGCGTGCAGGCGCATGAAGGCCACCGCGGTTTCGACCGCCTCCTCTCGCGACTTGAGTTCGAGTACAGCGTAGCCGCCGACGACTTCCTTGGCCTCGGTGTACGGCCCGTCGATCACCGTGAGCTTCCCGCCGGCGCTGCGCACTCGTACGCCGCTGGCGCTGGCGCCCAGGCCGCCGGTCTGCACCAGCGTACCGTCCTTGAGCGAGTCGGCGATGAGCTTGGCCATGGCGTCCTGCAGTCCTTGCGGCGCAGGTCCCTGGTTCTCGGCTGATTTCACCATCGACAGGAATCGCATAGCGGTCCTCCGGCTCCTTCGGGTTCGGGTGCGGCGCCGGGTCCATCCCGGCACTGTAGACACGTCGAACGAGGCGACTCGGAATCGACACGCCCGATTCACGGTTCAGATGTAGGTGAGCTCGTGCCCCTGGGCGGCGCACCGCAGCATCAGGGCGCCGCGGCTCATGTCGCCCCGCCCGATGAACTCCTGGGGCACGCGCAGGCGAGGTCCCAACACCTCCTTCAGGGGCTCCAGGTATTTCGGCGTCGCGATACTGCCGAGCAGCACGACGGCGTCGGTCGGGTGCAGGCGTTCGGCCAGTCCAGCGGCATCGCGCTGCAGCGGGCCGGTGTAGCGGCGATCGGCTGGATCGACCGGAATCCGGGCGATCGCGCGTAACCCGGCGAGATCGACGACCGTCCGTGGAGGACACAGGCCGCGGCCCGGTACAATGACCTGAACGCCGCCGCAGCCGTCCGGCGGCCGGGCGAACGCCGACGCATAGGCGAGCTTGCCCCGAAAGTACAGCCCGCTCATGAAGGTGAAGACCTCGCCGATGCTCGCCCCTTCTGCCGATCGCAGCCGTTGCGCCAGCGTCGAGCGGGCGTCCTTGCGCAGCAAGAACCCGGCGCGCTTGCCCGAGCAGTTGGCGGGCGAGAGCAAGAAGACCTGGTGTGACATATTCTTTCAAGCTATGCCGCGATCACCCCGCAAGGTACTGAAGCCAACCAGCGACGAGCCCGAGCTGCTGGTCGTCGCGGGGCGCGAGATCTCCGTCACGAACCCCACCAAGGTGCTGTTCCCGAAGCCTGAGTACACGAAGCTCGATCTCGTGCGCTACTACCTCGCCGTGGCCGAGGGAGCGCTGCGCGGGGCCGGCGGCCGGCCCAACGTGCTGGTGCGCTACCCCAACGGCATCACGGGCGAGTTCTTCTACCAGAAGCGCGCGCCGGAATCGCGCCCGCCCTGGATCGAGGTCGTCACGCTGCGCTTCCCCTCGGGTCGCACGGCCGAGGAGGTCGTGCCGCGCGACGCCGCGGCGCTGGCGTGGCTCGCCAACCTGGCTTGTCTCGAGCTGCATCCCCACCCGGTGCGCGCCGAGGACATGGAGCATCCCGACGAGCTGCGCGTGGACCTGGATCCCGTGCCCGGCGTGAAGTGGCCCCAGGTGCGGGCGGTGGCGGGCGTGGTCCAAGCCGTGCTGAGCGACTTCGGGCTCACCGGCTGGCCGAAGACGTCGGGCTCGCGCGGGATGCACATCCTGGTGCGCATCGAACGGCGCTGGACTTTCGACGACGTGCGCCGCGCAGCGTTGGCGCTGGCGCGCGACGTGGAGCGCCGCGCGCCCGCGCTCGCGACCAGCAAGTGGTGGAAGGAAGAGCGCCACGGCGTGTTCGTGGACTACAACCAGAACGCCAAAGACCGCACCGTGGCCTCCGCTTACTCGGTGCGGCCGACGCCCGAGGCGCGGGTCTCGGCGCCGCTCGCCTGGGACGAGGTGGCGAGCGCCGAGCCGGACGACTTTACGCTCGCCACCATGCCGCAGCGCTTCGCCAAGCTGGGCGATCGGCACGAAGGGATAGACCAGGCGGCCGGATCGCTCGACGGCTTGCTCGAGCTATCGGCCCGGCAGGAGCGTGCGGGGCTGGGCGACGCGCCCTGGCCGCCGCACTTCAAGAAGCAACGCGGCGAGCCCCCGCGGGTGCAGCCGTCCCGGGCCCGCGCCGCCAAATACCCGTTGATCGAGATCGCGCGGGCCAAGCGCAAGCAGGACGCGCTCGCGGGGCTCAAGCGCTGGAAGGCGCGTCACCCCAAAGCCGCGAAACACCTCGAGCCCGCCGATGTGTTGGTCGATTCGATGCGCGGCCGCTCGTCCACCTGGACGCGGATCCGCGTGAACCTGCAGCACGTGCCGCCGAAGCTCCGGCCCCGTCAGGAGCGCCGCGACCCGGACGAGAAGACCTTGGCGAGCTGGTAGGGACGCGCGACTTCGAGCTGGTCGTAGCGACAGGCGGCGGGTCGCTTGTCCGGCCGCCAGCGCAGGAACGTCGCGGCGTGGCGGAAGCGATCGCCCTGCAGGTGGTCGTATTTCACCTCACACACCCGCTCGATGCGCAGCGGCTCCCAGGAGAGATCCTTGCCGGCGCTCCAGCGGCTCTGCCCCCCGGGCATGCGGCCGTTCTTGGCTTCGGCCTGCGCCCATGTGCGCCAGGGGTGTTTCTCCAGCGCGTGCTTGCGCAGGGGTGCGAGCTCCTTCACGAGCTGTTTTCGCATCGCCATGGTGAACGACGAGGTCACGCCGACGTGTTGCAGCGTGCCGCGATCGTCGTACAGGCCGAGCAGCAGCGAGCCGAGCGCGTCCTTGCCCGTCTTGTGCCAGCGAAATCCCGCCACCACGCAGTCGGCGGTGCGCGCATGCTTGACCTTGATCATCGCGCGCTTGCCGGGCTGGTAGGTGAGCGTTGCCGCTTTGGCGATGACGCCGTCCAGGCCCGCGCCCTCGAACTGCTCGAGCCACTGTTCCGCCAGGCCGCGGTCTTCGGTCATCGGCGTGAGATGGAGCGGTGCAGCCATCTTGGCGAACAGCTTCTCGAGGAGCGCCCGCCGCTCGCGTTGCGGCGCGGCAATCCGCTCGCGCCCACCCGAGGCGAGCAGGTCGAAGCCGACGAAGCTCGCCGGCGTCTCGCCCGCGAGCTTCGCCACGCGCGAGGCGGCGGGATGCAGCCGCATCTGCAGCGCGTCGAAGTCGAGACCGCGCGGCGTGGCGATCACGATCTCGCCGTCGACCACGCTGCCTTTGGGCAGCTGCTCGAGCAGCGCGTCGTGCAATTCCGGGAAGTAGCGGTCGAGCGGCTTCAGGTCGCGGCTCTGAATGTAGACGTCCGAGCCGCCACGAAACACGATCGCGCGGAACCCGTCCCATTTGGGCTCGAACAGAAAGGCCCCGTCGTCGGGCAGCGATTCCGCCAACTTGGCGAGCATCGGCTCGATCGGCGGGGTTATGGGAAACTGATCACTCAAGGGAGGCGGCGGATCTGGTCGAACCAGTGGAGCACCACGCTCAGTTCCTCGCGGCCGTTCCCGAGTTGGCCCACCATGAGGAACCGGCCTCCATCGGGGGACACGTCGTAGGAGATGTTGTTGCCGGCGACCGCCGCCTGGTACTTCCCGCCGAACAGCGCCTGCGGTGGTCCCGCGCGCAACTCGGTACCGAGCTGCATGGCCACGGCGTACAGCGAGTCTCCGTTACGGAAGTAGAGCTCGCGGCCGCCGCGCCCCCACCGCGGCTCGGTGCCGCCCCGCATGGAGACACGCCAGCGGGCGCTCCCTTCCAGCAGCCGTCGCACGTACACCTCGTCGTTACCCGTCTCGTTGGAAGCGTACGCCAGCCAGCGACCATCGGGCGAAAGCGCGATCCCGCGTTCATCGAACGGTGTGCGCAAGAGCGGTCTCGCCCCCTGCGGACTGTCCACGGGCGCGATCCAGATGTCGCGATGCGTCTGCGGATGGTTCTCGCGAAACAGCATGGTCCGCCCGTCGGGCGTGAACTGCACCTCCCACACGGGGGACGGCCGGACCAGGAGCGTTTCCGCCACGCCGCTCCCGTCGGCCGAGATTTGGAATAGGCCTTCCCGTGTGATCGCGCCGAGTTGCTTCACGAAGGCCACGCGCTGGCCGTCGCGCGTCCATTCCGGAAACAGGCTTACCGAGTCGAACGTCAGCCGTGACAGGTTGCGTGAGCCGAGCTCGTACACCCAGATGTCGGCACTGAAGACTCCGGAGACGCCGTGCTCGATCGCGACCGCGATGCGCCTGCCGTCGGGTGAAAACCTGGGGGCGCGGTAGCGATCGAGTGGCGCGGCCAGCGCCTGCCCGCGACCGGTTCGATCCACGATCACCATCTCGCGCAGCGGCGTGCTGCCGGACAGGTACGCGAGCGCGCCCGTCCGGGACAACCCGAACTTGGCGACGGAGAGCTGCCCGACACGGATACCCTCCGCGACGGGCTCCGGAGGGCCGGTGAAGCGCACGCGGCGGGGATCGAACGGGGCGCCAAACAGCGTGCCGTCGCTTTGGGCGAACACGAGGACTCCCCCCTGCACGTAGTGCGGGCTCAACCCCGTCTGGCCGAGCGGTCGGACGCGGCGGTCGTCGAGCGACAGCGCCGCGAGGCTGGGCCCGGATCCGTCGAGGAGCGTGAACAGCAGGGCGCGACCGTCCGGCAGGAACTCGGGCCACCGATAGACTTGACCGCGCGCCGTATCCGGGGTGGCTACGACCTCGGGCCTTCCACCCGCTGCAGCCACGCGGTACAGGGGACCCGAGGCCGCAAACACGATCACGTCGCCCGCCCCCCACGCCGCTCCTTCGACGCTGGTCGCTTCGCAAATCGTCGCGACCGCCCCACCCGAGATGGACAGCTTGCGCAGCCGGCCGTCCTGCCAGAACCCGATCCACTGGCCGTCGGGAGAGAAGAACGGTTGCCTGGCGTTCTGCGTACCGGGAATCAGCGCCGGGTCGAGGTGCTCGAGTCCGCGCGAGAAGAGCCACGTCCCTCCGAGCGAGTCGCTGCCAACGTAGACAATGCGCGACCCGTCGGGCGAGAGAGCGAGCGTCGACCCACGGGAGTCGAGGGGCTGGAACCCCGGCTGGAAGGCGAGGGAGAAACGCACCACCGGCGGGGCAGGGGGCGTGGCGGGGGCCCGCAACCACCCCCAGGCCGCGGCGCCGGTGGCGAGGACGGCAAGTGCCCACGGCACCACCGCTCGGCCCGGTGCGCGCCGCCGCTGCTCGCCCACGGTCGGGACCTCCAGCACCAGGGATGACGCCGTGGGGTGCGTCAACGCCTCGGCGAACTGTGCCGCCGACGCGAACCGGTCCGCCGGCACCTTCGCGAGCGCCTTCTGAACCGCGGCTTCGAGGGGCGGCGGCACCGCGTCGCGCAGCGTCCGCAACGCACGAGGACGGTCCGTCAAGACCTTGGCGATCACCGACTGGACGGTGGGGCCGGTGTGGGGCGGCTCGCCCGCGAGCATCTCGTAGAGCACGGCGGCGAGCGAGTAGATGTCGCTGCGCGGGTCGAGCGCGCGGTCGCCGGTGGCCTGCTCGGGGCTCATATATTGCGGCGTGCCGAGAGACAACCCGGTCTCCGTCAGGCGCGAGCCCGATGCCGAAATCGGCTACGACCGCCTGTCCGTCCTGGAACAGGATGTTCTCGGGCTTGATATCGCGGTGGATCACGCCGTGGCGGTGGGCGTAGTCGAGGGCACTGGCGACCGCGCGAGTGATCTCGATCGCCGTCTCCACCGGCAGCTGCTTCTCCCGTTCCAGCCGCTGGCGCAGCGATTCGCCTTCCACGTGCGGCATCACGTAATAGATGAGGCCGCCGGCCTGGCCGGAGTCGAAGAGCGGCAGGATGTGGGGGTGCTGCAGGTGTGCGGTGACGCGGATTTCGCTCAGGAACCGCTCGACACCGAGCAGCGCGGCGAGCTCGGGTTTCAGCACCTTGAGCGCGACGTGGCGGTCGTGCTTCAGGTCGCGCGCGAGGTACACCGTGGCCATGCCGCCCACCCCGGCTTCACGCTCGATGGTGTAGTGTTGGGCGAGGATCGCTAGGAGCGCCGCGAGTGGATCGGTCATCGAGCACGAACATACGGCCGGTGCGAGGGGCCGGCCAGGTTGGGCACACACACGCGCCGGATGCGCACGCCGGGCACGGGGCGCACATGGTGCAGGACATGCTGCGCCGGTTCATCGGGTCGGCGATCCTCACCGTCCCGATCATCCTCTACTCACCGCTCGGCACCTCGCTGTTCGGCCGCGAGCTGGCGGCGCCACTTGGGCTGTCGCCCGGGCTCCTCGGTTTCGTCCTGACTTCGATCGTCGTCTGGTGGGGCGGGTGGCCCTTCGTCTCGGCTGCGGCGCGCTCGTTGCGCCAGCGCGAGCTCACGATGATGACCCTGATCGCGACCGGCATTCTCGTGAGCTACGGGTACTCGGCCGCAGTCACATTCGGCTTGCGGGGCGAGTCGTTTTACGATGCCGCGGCGATGCTGACCGCCTTCAGCCTGCTCGGCCACTGGCTGGAGATGCGCAGCCGCTTCGCCACGGGGCGGGCGGTCGAGGCGCTGCTCGAGCTCGCGCCACCCACCGCGCGGCGGGTGCGGGATGGGCAAGAGGAGGAAGTGCCGCTCGAAGCGATCGTGGTGGGCGACGTCCTGGCGGTTCGGCCGGGTGATACCGTTCCGGTGGACGGCGTGGTGATCGAGGGCTCGAGCTACGTCGATGAATCGATGCTCACCGGGGAGCCGGTGCCGGTCGCGAAGGGGCCGGGTGACGAGGTCGTGGGCGGGACGCGCAACCAGCAGGGAGCGTTCCGGTTACGCGCGACCAAAGTCGGAGCCGATACGGCCCTGGCGCGCATCGTCGCCATGGTCCGGGACGCGCAGTCCTCGAGGGCCCCGGCCCAGCGCCTGGCGGACCTGGCCGGCAAGTATTTGGTCATCGTCGCGCTTGCGTCCGGGGTCGTCACGTTCCTGGTCTGGCTGGTGTTGGGACAGCAAGGCGTCGCGTTCGCGCTGTCGGCTGCGGTCGCGGCTATTGTGATCGCCTGTCCGGACGCGCTCGCGCTCGCCACGCCGACGGCGATCACGGTCGGCGTGGGGCGGGCAGCACGTGCCGGCGTGTTGTTCCGGAACGCCACGGTGCTCGAGGCGGCTGCCAACGTAGACACCGTCGTCTTCGACAAGACCGGCACGCTCACCGAAGGTCGGCCGTCGGTGACGGATGTCATTCCTGCGACGGGAGTGGAAGAGGCAGAGATTCTCCGGCTCGCCGCTGCGGCGGATGCGCAGTCGGAGCACCCGCTCGCTACCGCGGTGGTCGCAGCGGCCAAGCAGCGTACGCTTGGCATCGATCCGGCCTCGCATTTCGAGGCCGTCCCTGGCCACGGTGTACAGGCGACCGTGGGCGGTCGCACCGTGCTGGTGGGTAATGGCAAGCTGCTCGAGCGAAACGCTGTCACGCCGGGGCTCGAGCGCGAAGCCGAAACTTTGCGAGCGGAAGCCAAGACCGCACTCTACGTGGCGGCGGATGGCCGGACGATCGGTCTGATCGCCGTCGCCGACCGGATTCGCCCGACTGCGAAAGCTGCGGTTGCTGCGCTCCACGACCTCGGCGTCCGCGTCCTGCTCCTCACGGGGGACAGCCGGGCCACCGCTGAAACGGTCGCCCGCACGCTCGGCATCGATGAAGTCCGCGCCGAGGTATTGCCGGGTGACAAGGCTGCCGAGGTCCGGCGACTTGAGGAACAAGGCCGCCGGGTCGCCATGGTAGGGGACGGCGTGAATGACGCCCCAGCGCTTGCGGCGGCGACCGTCGGCATCGCGATCGGGGCGGGAACCGACGTGGCGATCGAGACGGCCGGAATCATTCTCATGAAGGACGACCCGGCCGACGTTCCCGCGGCGCTCGTGCTGGCCCGCCGGGTGCACCGGAAGATCAAGCAGAATCTCTTCTGGGCCGCGATTTACAACCTGATCGCCATCCCGCTCGCTGCCGGCGTGTTGTATCCGTCGTTGGGGATCTTGCTCAAGCCGGCGTGGGCGGCGCTGGCAATGAGCGCGAGCACCGTGACGGTGACGGTGAATGCTTTGCTGCTGCGACCCCACGGACGTCGAGCGTCATGAAATGCGAGCGCTCAAACCATGCGGCAGGGTCTCATACATGACTCCGGCTACGACCACTCCCGAGACCAAGGTCAGGACTCCGATCGAAGTAATTGCGACGGGCATAGTGAAAGCGTCCGCCATGAGCCCTGCGACGATCGCGCCGATGGCGTAGCCGGAGTCGCGCCAGAGGCGGTAGACTCCCACGGCGCTCGCCCGCCAATCGGGGTGCGCGACGTCCGACACGGCTGCGAGTAGGGTGGGGTAGACCAGCGCGGTCCCGATCCCCAGCAGTACCGCCGCGGCTAGAGACGACGCAAAGGAGCGGCCGACGGCGAACACCGCGATGCCGGCCGCCTGCACCCACATCCCGCTCGCGATCATCCACTTCCGTCCCCAGCGGTCGCTCAGCGCGCCCGTGGCAAGCTGGCCCATTCCCCACACCAGGGGGTAGGTCGCGGTCACCACCGTGATGCGGTCGAGCGCTAGGCCGCGCCGCGCCGGTCCCACGAGATCGATCTTCATGATCACCGTGGTAGACCAGCACAGTCCCTGGTTGACACCGAGCAGCACGTTGGCGAACACGATCCAGCCCCAGCTCGGCGCCCAGATGATGAGCAAGGGCACCGGGAGCCCGGCGAGCCAGCCCGCGACGAGCAGCGGCTTGCGGCCGATCCGGTCGGCGAGCTGCCCGGCGAACAGGTTGGCGAGCGCTTTGACGATGCCAAAGCTGACCAGGAAGGACAGGACGACGGTCTTCGAGACGAGCCCAAAGTCCACCTGGGCAATGAGCGGGACGACGGTGCGCTCAAGTCCCGCCATCGCTCCGACGAAGGCATTGACCGCGACGAGCAGCGTGAACTGACGCCAGTTGGCGCCCAGGCCCAGCCGGATGGGAGGCGGCGCCTCAGGCAACGGCGCAGCGATTGGCGCCTGCCTCCAGCTCTGTGGGGTCATCAGGCAACGTGCCGGCTTCGTTCAGGGCGACGATGCGGTGATGGTTCGGTGGCGTTGGCGGGAGCCGGGTGAGG
>Ga0209155_1001553_pt1 | contig 10797 bp, 7 predicted proteins | sample GraSoiAngelo_122_FD_185879 | JGI IMG/M metagenome (GOLD analysis project Ga0209155, IMG submission 185879) | Grasslands soil microbial communities from the Angelo Coastal Reserve, California, USA - 14_0927_02_20cm (SPAdes) (version 2) | ecosystem: Environmental > Terrestrial > Soil > Grasslands ...
CGCCCGAGCATGAGCGATTCGCTGCCGCGCCGCCGCACGATGTCCTGGCCCCGATGCACCAGGCGCAGCCTCGCCTGAGGCGAGCGCAGCAGCGAGACGGTCTGGGCCACGTCGGTGATATCGGCGTTTTGCTCCCACAGCAGCTCGACGAGCTCGACTTCTTCCGCCTTGCCCTTTACCGGCACGGGGTACAGGCGGCGTGTTGCACCGCGGATGATAGGGGCGAGCAGCGACACGGTATCGTCCGACGTGAGGACCTGGCCCTTCACCGCCTGCTCGTGGAGGCGGTACGCAAGATTGACCGTGTCGCCGAAAACGTCGTTTTCGCGCTGGATCACCGGCCCCGACTGAAAGCCGATGCGCAGCCCGAGCTTGCGATTCCCGACGGCCGGAAGCGATTCGACATCGGTCTGCATACGTGCCGCAGCCGCGGCGGCTGCGTTTGGGGTCGAGAAGAGCGCCATGATGGCGTCGCCCATGGTCTTCACCACCCGCCCGCCGTGCGCTTCGACCGCTTCGCGCAGCTTCTGCATGCAGACCGCGATCTCTTCCGCGGCCCGCGAGTCTCCGGCCGTCTCGTACAGCCTGGTGCTACCCGTTATATCGGCGAACAGGACGGTCGTCTGGCGGCTCGGTTCCATGCTTAACCCGCAGCTTACGCCCTCGGCGGCGTCTCGTTGAGCAGCAGCCAGTACATCCCCAGCTGGCTGACGGCATTGGCGAAGGAGCCGAATTCGACCGGCTTTCTCACGTAGCTGTTGGCGCCGACCTGGTAGCTCCGCAGCATGTCCTCGTCCTCGCTCGACGAGGTCAGCACCACCACGGGAATCAATTTCGTCCTGGGATCGGAGCGCAGCTGCTTCAATACCTCGAGGCCGCTCAATTTCGGCAGCTTCAGGTCGAGGAGAATGACCGCGGGCATCCGCTCGAGGTTACGTCCCGCGTACTGGCCCCTGCCGAAGACGAACTCGAGCGCCTCGTTACCGTCGCGCGTCACGACGATTTCGTTCGCTATTTTTCCCTGCCTCAGCGCGCGCAGGGTGAGCTCCTCGTCATCGGGGTTGTCCTCGACGATCATGATCATTTTCTGGGACATTGCGCCTCCTTCGTCTTCTATAGCTACACTTTCAGCGATCGGGCCGCGATCAGCGATGAAGCGGCATCGGTCGCGCACGGGCGGGCAAACAGGTGCCCCTGCGCCTCGTCGCAGCCGTGCGAGCGGAGGAACCGCAGCTGTTCCTTCGTTTCGACTCCTTCGGCAAGCACTCTCAGCCCGAGCGAATGAGCGAGCGAGATGATCGCCTGCACGATCGCGGCGTCCCGCCCGCCCTGCTCGACGCGCGCCACGAAGGAGCGGTCGATCTTCAGGCAGTCCACCGGCAGCCGGGAGAGGTAGTTCAAGCTGGAGTAGCCGGTCCCGAAGTCATCGACCGAGATCCTGACGCCCAGCTTCTTCAGCGACCCCAGAACCGAGATCGCCACCTCCCGGTCGTCGATCAGCTCGCTTTCGGTCAGCTCCAGCTCCAGGCGGCTAGGATCGATCTCTTGAGCGCGCAAGGCCCGGGTGACGGCCCCGACGAAGCCCGCGCTGCGGAACTGCACCGCCGACACATTGATCCCCACCTGCAGATCGTAATGGCCGGCGCGGTCCCAGGCGGCGAGCTGGCGGCAACCTTCGGCCAGCGCCCAGTCGCCCAGCGGCTCGATCAGGTGGGACTCCTCGGCGACCGGGATGAACCGCCCGGGCGGGATCCAGCCTCGCTCGGCGTGGCGCCAGCGCATCAGGGCTTCGACGCCGCGGATCCGGCCGCTCGCGATATCCACCTGAGGCTGGTAATGCAGCTCCAGCTCCCGCCGCGCGACCGCGGTCCGCAACGCGTTCTCGAGCTCGATGCGCTCGGTCGCCTCGCGAGTCATCGCCGCCGCGTAGAACTGGAAGCCCTTTCCGCCGCTCGCCTTGACCCGGTGCTTGGCGACGTCGGCGTTGCCCAGCAACGCGTCGAAATTGTCCCCGTCCCTCGGAAACACGCTGGCTCCGATGCTCAGCGTTACATGGATCTCGTGCCCTTCGATCGAGAGAGGTACTTTGAACAATTCATGGACTTTGCGCGTCACGTTCAGCACGTCGTCCGCGCGCGCAAGATCGGCCGCCAGCACCGCGAAGGAGGCGGCCTCCAGCCTGGCCGTGGTATCGCCGTCGCGCACTGCTCCGCGAATGCGCTCGCCGACCTGCCGCAGCAGCGCGTCGCCGGCGCTGCGGCCGTAGCTGTCGTTGATCAGCTTGAAGCGATCCAGATCGAGGACGATCAGGGCGCAGGGCCGGCCGACACGGCGCGCATGGGTCATCGCCTGGGCGGTCCGGTCGCCGAGCAGGCTGCGGTTCGGAAGCCCCGACAGCGCATCGTAGCTGGCCAGATAGGTGATCCGCTTCTCGTAGGCCTTGCGCTCGCTGATGTCGCGGGCGATGGTCGAAAAGAACCGTATGCCGCCGTCGGAGGCGCGATGCGCAATGACCACCTGGGAAACGGGAATTTCCTTGCCTTCGGAATCGAGCATCGCCGTTTCGCCCTGCCACAACCCCTCGCGGGCCGCGGCCGGCAGCGCCTCGTTCTGGATGATTTCGCGCACCCATCCGGGATAGATCTCTGGGCTGAGCGCGCCCTCGGCGTGATGCTCCGGCACGCCGGTGAGCTTGCGGCCGGCGGCATTCAGGTAAATGCGCCTTCCTTGCGGGTCGGACATGCCGACGTAATCGCTGGTCGCCTCCAGGATCTCCACCAGGCGGGCGCGCTCCTCCTCCGCCGCGCGCACGCGCTCGCGGTCGCGGGCCTCGGCCAGGGCGCGCCGCAGCGCGGTGCCGAGCCTGCGCAAATTGTCCTTGAGTACGTAGTCGGTCGCGCCGAGCCGGATCGCCTCGATGGCCCGCTCCTCGCCGATCGTGCCCGAAACAAAGATGAACGGCACCCGCGGCGCAAAATCCCGCGCGATTTTCAGCGCCGCCAGGCCGTCGAAATCAGGCATCGAGAAATCGGACAGGATGGCGTCGGGGGTCGAGCTCTGCAGCGCTTCGCGCAGCTCCATTTCCGTCGCGACGTGCTTCCACGACGGCCGCAGGCCGTCGCGCTCGAGCGCCAGCAGCGCAAGCTGGACATCGTCCCGGGAATCCTCGATGAATAGCAGTTTGACGGGCGTGTCCGTCATCAGGCCTGGGCTTCCGCCATGTCGCGCCCCGCTTTTTCCACGCCGTCGGACTCGAGCGTGAAGTAGAACGCGGCGCCCTTGCCGGGCTTGGCATCGGCCCAGATGCGGCCGCCGTGCCGGTGGACGATGCGCTGGACCGTCGCCAGCCCGATCCCCGTGCCTTGATACTCGTTGCCCGAGTGCAGGCGCTGGAAAGCGCCGAACAGCTTGTTGGCGTACGCCATGTCGAAGCCGGCGCCGTTGTCGCGCACGTAGAACACCGCGCGCCCATCGTCGCTGAGGCTGCCGATCTCTATGCGCGGCTGGTCCGTCTTGGATGAGAACTTCCACGCGTTCCCGATCAGGTTCTCGAGCGCCGCCCGCAGCAGCCTCGAATCCGCGTTCGCGCGCATCCCGTCCCAGACGGAGATGTCGACCTTGCGCTGCGGCTCGCGGGTCTGCAGCTCGGTCACCACCTGCCTCGCCAGCTCGCTTATATCCGCGTCGCGCCGCTCGAGGCCGCCGCGCGACACGCGCGAGAGGTTGAGCAGGTCCTCGATCAGCTGCCCCATGCGCTGCGTGGAAGAGCGGATTCGCGATAGATAGCGTCGTGCCTCCTCCGGCACATCCTTCGGGAAGTCCTCCAGGAGCGCCTGGCTGAAGCCGTCGATGGCACGCAGCGGCGCGCGCAGGTCGTGCGACACGGAGTAGCAGAACGCCTCGAGCTCTCCGTTCGTGTATTCCAGCTGCGCGGTTCGCTCCTTCACGCGTTGTTCCAGCTCTGTGTTCAGCCGGAGGATTTCCTGCTCGGCGCGGTTGTGCTCGGCGATCTCGCGGCCAAGGACCTCGTTCGACGCCTGCAGGTCGCGGGTCGCGCGCTCGATCTCGGCGAGCATCGTGTTGAAGCTCTCCGCGAGCATGCCGATCTCGTCCTTGCTCAGCTTGGGCGCGCGCAGCGAGAACGTGCGCTTCTCGGTCACTTCCCGCGCGACGCCCGCGATCGCGAGCAGAGGGCTGGTGACGATGTGCTGAAGCTGGCGCGACAGGACGTAGGCCACCAGCATCGCTATCGCCGCGACGATTGCGGCTATCCCGAGGTAGCCGACCAGCCGGTCGTAAAGCTCATAATCCGCGCGCAGGTACACCGTGCCGAGAATCTCCCGGCTGTCGACGATGCGCTTGAACAGGACCAGCTCGTTGCCCTCGATGCGGGTTCCGTCGGCCTCCGGCAGCTTCGGGAACTCCCGGCCGTCCGTGCCCGAATAGCTGGCGAAGATTTTTCCCCTGGCGTTGTAAATCGCCGCGGCGCGGATCTGCGGGCGGTAATGAAGCAGCTCGAGGTTTTCCTGCGCCACCCGGGGATCGTCGAAGGTCAGCGCCGGCGCCGTGGTCCGCCCGAGCAAATCCGCCTGCGTCGTCATGTCGGAGATCAGGCTCTGCCGGTAAGTTCGCAGGTCGAAGCCCACCATCACAGCGATCGCGACGAGGAGCGCCGTCAGCGTCGTGACAAGCACGACCGCCAGCAGCTTCTGGCGCACCGAAAGCGGGGCGATCAGTCTCCTCATCAGGAGCTCGTGAGCACTTTGCGCGCCACCGCGAGAAGCCGCGCGCTGATCTTGAGGGCGCCGCGCTCGGCCTGCGGCAGCGCGACGTCGAAGCGCACCTTGTCATCGACGAAGACGAAATTGATCATGCTGCCGTGCGCCAGGGCATCCTCGGATTCCGTCACGGTGAGAACCGATTGCCCTTTTGCAACCGCGAGAATCTCCGCCAGCCGGGCGCCCTCCGCCTGGCCGATGAAAAGCATCTGGATCCCGGCGACGGACTCGCCGCGGCGCATGCGACGCACGACGACTGCGCGCTCCAGGACAGTGCGCCCTTTCACTATCTGCTCGAGTTCCGCGGCGAGCTCGTCGGCGCCGATCACTCCTATGGTGAAGGGGCTTTCGGGCCGGGTGAATGCCTTTGGCGGCCATTCCACGAAGCCGCTGAACTTGTAGAGAAAGGCGGCCTTGATCTGCGTTTCGGCGGCCGCACGATCGACTTGCGCGAGCGCCGAAACAGGCGCCACAGCGGCAAGCGAGACGACCAGCGCGCAGAGGCGAAGGCTCAAAGCGACCACCTCAGCTTGAGAAACACTCCGCGCTCGATTTCACTGCGCGTCGCGGCGGCGCCGAACTCCGGGTGGCTGCGATCGAAGAGGTTCTGCGCGATCAGCGCCAGCTCGAGGCCGCGCTCGAACTGCCAGGCATAGCGCGCGTCGAGCGCGGTGTATCCCGGTACGCTGGGGCTGGGAAGCGGCCCAACGTACCTGACCATCACGTCGAACTCCTGCCGCCCGGGGAGATCGAGCGACGAGCGCAGGTTCCACTGATGTCGCGGGTCATTTCCCGCCGCGGCGATGCCGCTCGTATCGCCGCTGCCAGGCTTGAGACGCAGGTTTTGGTCCAGCACCAGCAAGCCTGCGTTGAGCCGCCAGCTTTCTGCCGCCTGAAAGCTTCCCCAGGCCTCGATCCCGTCGGTCTTTCCTTCCATCTCGTTGCCGATCACTCGCGCACCCGCCGGCCCGGGCTCCACGCTGCGCAGGCGATCGTGAACGCTGTGAAACAGCGTGATGGAGTACGAGGCTCGCGGAGACGGCTGCGCCCGATAGCCGAGTTCCAGGACCTTCGAGATCTCCGATCGGAAATCGGGGCCGCCCGCGATTGGCTGCGGTAGCACGGGAGGCTGCGCAGAGACAAACAGATCCCTGTCCAGCCGGGCCGGCGCGCGGACGGCGCGCGACAGCGCACTCCACACGAGCCGGCTGGCGTCGGGCTTCCACGCAATTCGCGCCGACGGCAGGAACTCCGTGCTGGTGTAGGGGTTGCTCTGCGCCTTCGTACCGAGCGTCAGGCGCAGTTGATCGCCGCGCAACGCGATCTCGTCCTGCACGAACAGGTTGCCCCAGCGTAGATTGCGATCCGCGGGCAGGAACGCAATCGCGGCGGTATTGGTTACGTGGTCGTCTGCGCGGCGATACCCGCCGCCCCAGATCACGGAATGCTGCGAGCCAGCGCGCAGCGCATGCTGAAACTCGACATCGAATATGTTCAGCCGCTCTTCGAAGGTACCCGGGATTTCGCGCCCGGTGTTGTCAAAGTACGCCTGGGCCTGCACGCGGTCGCCTCCCGAGAGCTGCCGGGCCCAGCGGCCCAGCAGGTTCCCGCCCGAGATCCGGATATCGCCGGCGGCCGCCTGATCGATCGTGCCGCGGTAGGCGTCGCCCTGCAGCGTGAATGCGCCGGCCGCCGTTCCCCAATCCGCCCGGAACCCGACCTGGCCGCTGTCCCAGCTGTCGTGGGCCGAAGTACCGTCGGCCCGCGAGGTCTGGTCGCGGTCGGAGATCTTGCCGTAGACCCGAAACGCACCGTCCGCGCCCAGCTTTCCGCCCTGCCGCGCAGCGGCGCCGCGCTCGAGATTCCCGGCTCCTGCCACGAGCAAAGTGCCCTGCGTTTCCGCAGCGCGCCGGGTGATTACGTTGATCACGCCGTTCACCGCATTGGCGCCCCACAGCGTTGCGCCCGGGCCGCTGATCACCTCGATCCGGTCGACATCTTCGAGCAGCGTATCCTGGGCGTCCCAGAACACGCCCGAGAACAGCGGCGTGTAGACAGTGCGCCCGTCGATGAGGACCAGAAGCTTGTTCGCGATCGTGTTGTTGAAGCCGCGCGCGCTGACCGCGTACTGACGGGAGTCGACTCGCGCCACCTCGAGATTGGGGGCGAGCCGCAGCGCCTCGGGGAGATTGGTTGCTCCCGAGCGGCGAATATCGTCCCCGGTGATGACAAAGACGGAAGCAGGCGCGTCCGACAGGCGCTCGGGGCGGCGCGATACCGAGGTGATCTCGAGATTGGCGAGCTCCTCCAGGCTGAGGTCGGCCAGGTCGGAGGGCTTGCCGGTTTGAGCGTTGGCCGCGAAAGCGGCCAGCGCGGCAATAGTGGTTATGCAGGCGCGCGCTGCGTTAACGCGCTCTTCTTTTTTATCGACCTTAACTATCCCTCCCAAGTATCGGAGACTGAAACGGGATGCATCCTAGACTAGGTGCGAAACCCAGTCACGTCTGTCGGGATAATCCTCACTCCCGAGCAACCAGCGATTTATCCTTCAGTCCGATGGATCGAGGGCATAAAAAAGCCCGGCATGGCGTAGCCACATCCGGGCTTGGTGTCTCGAATCGAGGAGGAGGAGGAAAACGAGACACTCCATGGCAAAGTACCCCCCTGCTCATGACCTGTCTGTGAGATTTTCCGCACTTCGGGCCGGGTAGCCGACAATCGGCGCGTTCGCGTCGATGTGCGGCGGCCGGGCTTCAATCCTCTTCCTCGAGGATGGTCAGGCCATACGGATCATTGCCGACACCAGTCACGGTCGCGACGACGGCGCGCTGATGGAGGTCGATCACCCACACCGTCCCGCTCGGCGGGGCGTCGGGAGCGAGGCGCGGCCCGCCGGAGACGACCGCGTAGCGTCCGTCCAGCGTGACCGCGGTGCCCTTGGGGCGGCCCGGGCGGATCTGACCATCAGCATCTGCCGGACGGGTGACCGCAATGCGCGCGACTTCCGCGCCTGGTTCATGGGCGAGAGCCTTGCGCAGGTCGACGATGGACACATTGTTCGTACGGTAATTCGCGACGATGATCTGGCGTCCGTCGGGCGTCCAGGCGAGCGTGAACGGCCGTGCCTGCCCGTCGGGATCGTCGGTCCCGACCCGCACGCGGGCCGCCTCGGCGCCGCGCGCGCCGGTGCGGGCGCGATCCACGTCGATGATCGAGATGCTGTTGCCTTCGAAGTCGGCCTGTGCGCTTTCTCGCGCGGTCACGGCGATGAATTTACCGTTCGGGCTCGCCTTGATGCCGAAGGGGCCGGTCTGCACTGGAATGCGCGGCGCAACCTCCACGACCGGAACGCCCATCAGCGCTTGCCGCAGATCCATCACCGATACGTCATTGGTGCCCGCGTTTCCCGAAAAAAGGTACGCCTTCCCGTCGCTGCCGTGGCCCAGGGCAAGGAACTCGGGGTTCGGCCAGCAGCCGAACTGCTGATCGGGAGCCTCGAAAGGAACCACCGGGGGCGGCGTCGGCGAGACGAAAGGCACCGGGAACGCAGGACACGCGTGCCCCGGCTGGCCCAGCGCCATCTCGATCTGTCCTCGGCGGCCGCCGGTCCTGCGCTCGATGATGCTGATGCGGTTCGAGCCGTCCTCGGTGAGCCAGTTTTCAGAGTGGCTCACGAGCAGCAGCTCCGGAAGGACCAGCAGACCGACTGCCCCGAAGTAGCCGCTGTCGTAGTTCCGCTCTACGGCGCGATCGGTATCGTCGAATTCCGGCCTGAGCATCTTCCTTACGTCCATGACCGAGACGCTGCCGCGCCCGCCGTGCTGCAGGAACTCGGCATTGTTCACGGGGCCGTGATGGTTGATCACGTAGGCCGTCCGGCGATCCTCGCTCAGCACGATGTTCGCCGGATCCCCGACTGGTGTGCCGTCGAGGCGATCCGGGTGGACCCTGGACCGGCTGACGATGGCGTTCGAGGTGTTGTTGTTCTGCCGCTTCAGCGCCGCGTTGAAGTCGATGGCGTAGATGCGCGGATCCCTCCGCCCGGTCGCCAGGATGAACAGGTCGCCGGCAAGCGCGATGTCCGCAGCGGCCAACAACAACAGCGGGAAGGCAATCAAAGACACAGTGCGTTTCATCACCGATTCCTCCCTATGGGCGAAAAAAAGGTCGCAGGCGCGGCTGTCACCCCGCGCCGCGACCCTTCGGCACTACTTGATCGACTTCGTACTACCGGTCGCCGTGCTCGTCCCTGTCATCGTCGTCGTCGCGGTCACCGTCGACATAATGCACATAAACGGCGACGCAGCCGTTGGTGCTGCCGCAGATTCCCTCGCCCACAGCCGTGGTATCGCCGCCGGCACCGACTATCCGGACAGGCGCAGATTGCGGGACGAAGATGAGGTTGCGCTTGGAATCGGCCGCCACCGAGTGCGAGCCGGACGACTGCGGGACGGTTTCGATCAGGACGCTGGTCGCGTCGATCACGCCGAGCACTGCCGCCTGGGTCGCGGCGGTCGGACAGGGGGCCGTTGTCCTGCAATTCCTGTTCGAGCCCGTGTAGTAGCGTCCATCGCCCTTGTTGAACCAGACTTCATCCGAGCCGACGATGCCGTTGACGTGGGAGAAATGCTTGGTCGTGGCGTTGATCACCAGCGTACTTGAGTTGCTCGGGTTGTTGGCCGGGGTGCAGCCCAAGAGCAGATTGTCATGCGGTCCGACCGTGGCCCCATTGGGTCCGCAGTCGCTGAGTTTCAGGACGCCGCTGTTCGTGGCCGGATTGAAGGCACCGAGCACCATGGTCCCCGGCGTGACGGTGGTCGGATCGATCACCATCAGCCCGCCGTCGCACGTGGTGCACCCTGGCGGGTTTTCCCCGAGGTTCGGCACCGACACGTAGAAACGCTTGGTCTTCGGATCCCAGGTGGGCTGCTCGATTCCCGGGGTATTCGGGAAAAGCGTGGCGTCAATCGTGATCTTGCTGAGCTTCAGGACCGAGCTGTGGTTCCGATCCCCGTTCGCCGCGAACAGGGTCGCGAAGGGCGGATCCTCGGCGTTGTTAGCGACGAGCAGCAATTCGCCGTCCGTCGTCAACGCCATTTCGTCAACTCTCGTGGTGCCGCCGGTACTGAGTGTTTGAACGGACGAGTTAGACCCGTCAAGATCGAACACCTTGAGCGTGCTGTCGCCGTCGCCGGCATAAAGCCACCTGCCGTGCGTCACGACCCCGTCGGGACCGGAGATGTCGTTGTTCACTGCGGTGCCGGTGCCGTTGAGCTTAACACCCACGAAACCGCCGAGGCTCCTCTTGAAAGTGAGGTGATGGGTGTCGATGATGTCGATGGCCGCGTTCGAGCGATCGGCGAGGTAGTACTCGGCGCGATGCGGGTCGACCCAGCTGATGTCATACGAGCGGAGCGGATTGCCCGGAATCTGAACTGCAGTCAAGCATTTCGTTTCGGTGTTGCTCGGTGCCCCTGGCCCCATACAAGCGCCGAACGCGGCGCCGGATGCCGCGAGCGACACGGCGCCCAGCAGCGCCGAGGCGGATGAAAGTCTTGCAGACATGTTGGTATCTCCTTTGGTAGACGAGTGCGACGCTCGAAAAAGTTGCGCGTCGATGTAAAGTCGCCCACTACATCAGGCGCGGTGCTGCGTTTTTTCTTGGAATGAGCAACACGCTACTCCGCCAGCCTGTCGATCGCCTGACGGAAGCGGTGGCGATTTGCCTAGCAAGCGCTAGCTACGAAGAAAGCATTAGAAAAAAAGCCCGCAGCTAGCGCTGCGGGCTGGGTTTAGGAGTGCTGCGTACTACTCTACTGGTCAATCGTCATCGCCTACCCGGCAGATCTTCCAGACTACGCCAGTCCCAGGAATCTGGAGGAGCGGACCGTCGCCTGCGACCTTGAACTTGCTGTCCGGGTCGGACTGGCCAAAGTCGCGCACCGCTCCGTAATCCACGAGGTACGCACAGTCATCAGGCCCGAACTTGAGATCCACCGGGCGATTGATCCCGTGAATC
>Ga0209155_1001554_pt1 | contig 10794 bp, 12 predicted proteins | sample GraSoiAngelo_122_FD_185879 | JGI IMG/M metagenome (GOLD analysis project Ga0209155, IMG submission 185879) | Grasslands soil microbial communities from the Angelo Coastal Reserve, California, USA - 14_0927_02_20cm (SPAdes) (version 2) | ecosystem: Environmental > Terrestrial > Soil > Grasslands ...
CGCGACTGCGCCCTCGACGCCTTCAACCACCCCTATGCCTACCTCGCCGCGTAGCGATTTCCCGCCCGGCCGGTCGTCGATGCGACATCCGGAAATGGAGGTCGCATGGCGACGATCGAAAGCGCAACGGAGATCCGTCCGTTCACCGTCGAGGTGCCGGAGGAAGATCTCGACCGAACCGCCGCGCAGGGGCCACGCGAGACGCCCGACCCCGAGTTTTCCCCGCACAGGAGCAGTTGGGACTAAAGATGTGACGCAGATCGCCGCTCACGTCGGCCAGAGCCGCAAGTCGTTGACGCTCGACACCTACGTTCACGTCTTGATCGACGAGTAATCGCCAATGCAAGATCTTTGTAAGAGAGTCGGTGCAGCTATTGCAGGTCCGCGCAAGGGATGAGATACAAGCGGCCAAGGGCGCGCGGTGGGGAGAGGAAGGCCGCGCATGGAGGACGCTGCTTCAACACAGAGGAGGGTGCAGCGTCCTGCACCCCTGGCCGCTAGTTCGTGAAGGCTAACCCGATTCGTTCGCTGATTCCAGGGCCACCAGGAAGCCGTGCTGGTGTGGCCCCGGTGTGGCCTGCGACGCACCGCTCGGCACGTTTTCCCTGCAAATGCTAGTGGTGTCCTTTGGGCCTAAACTTCAAGCCGGTGCGGCGTAGCGGCCCGACGCTCGGTCGGTTCGGACTACGGCGCCGTCCGCTCGACTGAAACGTCGGCCCCACCAAGCGCCCGCGGTGTTCAAGTCAGACCCCCGACCCGCCAATACGGTCGGGCAACTTCACACCTTCGGGGGAAGCGACTGCGCCGCGCGCGGTGGATGATCTGAGGAAGCCGGGGCGAGGCGTTTGACCCTGCGGCTGGTCAAACGCCGGCGGTGGGGAGAGAAAGTCCGCAGCCCCGGCTTTAACCCATTGTGGGCATGATCCACGAGCAAGATCAAGTTGGTCCCGTCAGGCGGCCTCCCGCAGCGCGATCGTCCGCACATAGCGCATAGCCGCACGTCGGACAGCCACCGCTCTAGGGTCAGGCTGCAAGGGATGCCGGGGCGCGCTGTGACTGCGGCGACACAGAACACCCCGGACGACCTACCGTACAACCCGCCCGGGCAAATCCCTACCCCTTATGGGGGAAAGTTTCCACGCGCCACGGCGTCTATGTTTGCGGGCCAGCGATGCGGCGGCTGGCCCAAAATGCCTTGCACACCCGCATTTTCGGCGAAAGCGGCGAAGGATTGCCCCCAGGACTCGGAGCGATCACAATGAAGAGGCAAGCTCGTACAGCCCTTTAACTTCTCCCCGGGAGTAACCCAGTGGCCAAGAAAATCTTGAGCTCCGCCGCGCCGAAGGCCAAGGTAAACGGAAAGGCGCAGCAAGACGGATCCGCCTCGCGAGGCGCTCTTGTCGCCGACATCATCATCGCGAACGCGCCGGACCCGGTCTTCGTCTCCGACCTCGAGGGGAAGATCCTCCAGGCGAACGACGCCGTCTCCGAGTTGCTCGGCTTCCGCAAGGACGAGGTCGTCGAGCAGTCGCTCTCGCGGTTCATCAGCGCCGAAGAGACCCAGGAGTTCACGGCCGCCCTCCGCGAGGTCGTCGAGCGAGGTGTCACCCGTGACGCGGTCCTGAACCCGCGCTCAGCCGCCGGCGAGGTGATCCCGACGACGCTGAACGCATCGGCGCTCCGAGACGCGGACGGCAAGGTGATCGGCGCGATCGGGATCCTCCGCGACATGCGGGAGCTCGACAAGGCGCGCGCCTACGCCCAGCGGCTGATCGACGACGCCCCCGACCCCGTCTTCGTCTCCGACCTCGAGGGCAAGATCATCCAGGCCAACGACGCCGTCTCCCAGCTGCTCGGCTTCCGCCAGGACGAGGTCGTCGAGCAGTCGCTGTCGCGCTTCATCAGCCCGGAGGAGACCCGCGAGTTCACGGCCGCCCTGCGCGAGGTCGTCGAGCACGGCGTCACCCGAAACGCGCGCCTCAATCCGCGGAGCGCCTCCGGCGAGATCATCCCGACGACGCTGAACGCCTCTGCGCTCCGGGACTCGGACGGCAAGGTGATCGGTGCCATCGGCATCCTCCGCGACATGCGCGCCTACGAGGAGGTCGTGCGCGATCTCGAGCAGTCGAAGACCGAGCTGCAGGAGAAGATCCTCGATCTCGAGAAGTTCGAAGAGGTCGTCGTCGGCCGTGAGCTGAAGATGATCGCGCTCGAGAAGGAGCTCGAGAGCCTCCAGCGGGAGAACGAGAAGCTCAAGGCGGCCCGCGCCTCGGCCTGATGAGCGCGGATCCGAAGGGGTCTTCCGTAACCGACGCGGACACGATCGGCGAGCCCGAGCTCGACCCGGCCGCCCTGCGCGAGCAGGTCGAGCAGCTGCAGGCGAGGGTTCGTCGCGCGGAGGCGCGCCGGCGCGCGCTCGTCCACATCATGGGCGACCTCAACGAGTCGAACCAGAAGCTCGCCGACCAGCGCAAGGCGATGCTGCACATCCTCGGCGACTACGAGGACGATCGCAGCCGGCTCGCGCGCCAGACGGAGCGCCTCGACAACTCGCGCCGCGCGCTGCTCCACATCCTCAAGGACTCGCACGAGTCCAACCTGCGGCTCGGCGACAGCCGCAAGGCGATGATCCACATCATGGGCGACCTGCGCGAGACGACGCAGGAGATGGAGCGACGCGAGCACGAGTTGCGGGACAAGCAGGAGCAGCTCGTCCAGGCCGGCAAGCTGGCCACGCTCGGAGAGCTGACCACGGGCGTCGCGCACGAGCTCAACAACCCGCTCAACAACATCGGCCTCTACCTCGGCAACGTGCTCGACCGGATCAGGCTCGGAGAGGTCGAGACCGAGCCGCTGATGGGCGATCTGGAGAAGGCGATGGAACAGGTGCGGAAGGCAACCGAGATCATCTCCCACCTGCGGACATTCGGCCGCGCGGCGCGGGTCAGCGTCGAGCTCGTCGACGTCGACGACGTGATCGAGCGCTCGCTGCTGCTGGTGCAAGAGCAGCTCCGCCTGCGCGGGATCGAGGTCGAGCTCGAGCTCTGTCCCGACGAGCTGATCGTGCTCGCGAACCCGATTCAGCTCGAGCAGGTCTTCATCAACTTGCTGACGAACGCGCGCGACGCGCTCGCCGATTCGAAGCACAAGACGATCCGGATCGCGTCGAGCCGCGACGAGGAGCGGATCAGGATCGCCTTCTCTGACAGCGGCCCCGGGATCCCGAGTGACGTTCAGCAGCGGATCTTCGACCCGTTCTTCACGACGAAGGAGGTGGGGACGGGGACCGGCCTCGGGCTCTCGATCACCTACAGCATTCTCAAGGAGTACGGAGGCGACATCTCCGTCGACAGCCGGCCGGGCAAGGGGGCCACCTTCGTGATCGAGCTTCCCTTCGCGGACGAGCAACCGCCCGAGGAACCGCTGCTATGAACGCGAGGATCCTGCTCGTCGACGACGACACGGCGCTGCTCGACGCGCTGCCGGAGGCGCTCCGCCTGCGGATGAACGGCATCCAGATCGACACGTCGGAGACGGCCGTCGACGCCCTCGAGCGCATCAAGCAGACCGACTACGACGCGATCGTCAGCGACGTGAAGATGCCCGGCATGGACGGGCTCGCTCTCCTGCACGAGATCCGCGAGCTCCGGCCTTCGACACCGACGCTGATGATCACCGGGCACGGCGAGCGCGAGCTCGCGGTTCAGGCGCTTCGCGGCGGCGCCTACGACTTCGTCCAGAAGCCGATCGATCGCGACTACTTCATCGCCTCGCTCGAGCGGGCGATCCAGCGGCGCGTCCTCGTCCGTCAGGTCGAGGAGCAGCGCCTCGCGCTCGAGCGGCACGCGCGCGTGCTCGAGCACGTCGACGACGGCGTCTTCCTCGTCGACGACGAAGGAGTGATCCGGCACTGGAACCCGGCCGCCGAGGCGATCACCGGCATAGGGTCGCCCGAGGCGCTCGGTCGCCGGGTGGAAGAGACGCTACCGGGCTGGGAGGCCGTTGCGCCATTGATCCCGGTCGCGTCGGTTCCGCGGCCCGGAAGCGTCGAGGCGAAGGTCGTCCCGCTCGAGTTCGACGGGCGCGAGCTCTGGCTCTCGGTCTCCGGGGTCACATTCAGCGACGGGGTCGTTTACGCCTTCCGCAGCCTGACGGAGGAGCGCGCGCTCGAGGAGCTCAAGGGCGAGTTCATCGCGACCGTCTCGCACGAGCTGCGCACGCCGCTCGCGGCCATCTACGGGTCGGCCCAGACCCTGTTGCGCGAGGACATCGAGCTCGACGAGTCCGGGCAGAAGCGGCTCCTCGACGTGATCGCCCAGGAGTCCGAGCGCCTGAGCCGGATCGCCGACGACATCCTCTTCGCGAACAAGCTCGACTCCGGGCAGTTCGTCCTCGGCGAGAAGAGGATCGATCTCCTCGCACTCGCGCGGGAGGTCGTCGACCAGATGCGCGCCTGCTTTGCCTCGCGGGACGACATCTCGATCGACCTCGAGGTGCCGGCAACGATCGACTCGCTCGTCGGCGATTCCGACAAGCTGCGCCAGGTGTTGATCAACCTGATCGACAACGCGGTCAAGTACTCGCCCGACGGCGGCCGCATCGACGTCGCAGTCGAGGCTCGGGACGGCGGCGTCCGCATCTCGATCCGGGACGAAGGAATCGGGATCGCGCCGCTCGAGCAGCGCCGGATCTTCGGCAAGTTCTACCGCGTCGACCCCGCGCTGACGCGCGGCGTCGGCGGCACCGGCCTCGGGCTCTACATCTGCCGGGAGCTCGTCCGCCGGATGGAGGGCCGCCTCTCGGTCAGGTCCGAGGAAGGCAAGGGCTCGACCTTCATCGTCGAGCTGCCGGTTCAGGCCGCGGGAGACAGCGACCGCGGAGCCGCGGTCGCCCAAACCGCGTAGGCCTAGTTCGCGAGCGGCTCCTTGGTGAAGATGTCGAAGAGCGCTCGCTGCTCGACGATGGTTTCGCCGTCGACGACCTGGTGGTCGTGCAGCACCGCGTACCGGTCGCGGTCGCGGTGAATGTCGTCGTAGTCGGAGAGGCTCATGTCCACGCGTCCAAAACAGGCGTCGTCGGCGCACTCGCAGAGGAACGGGATCAGCTGCTCGGCCGGGACAATGGCGACTGCGAGCGCCTGCATGCGCTCGTTCGCACTTCGGAAGATCTGCTGGCTCTGCACCAGCACTTCGTTTCGAGAGAGCGTCACTAGACGCCGGAAGCGTGTCTCCGCGGATCGGTCTCAGTGACGTAATCGCTCGCGGTGACTTTTTGCACGATCGTCCAGCCGTCGCGCCGGTCGATGATCTTCTCGACCGCGAGGACCTCGTGGCCGGAGGCGACGACGAAGAAGGTCGAGCGGCCGCGCACGGACTCGTACTCCTCGTGGTTCATGTTGACCGTCTGGGTGCACTCCTGGTTGCTGCACTCGCAGACGAACTGCATGGAGCCGTCCTGAAAACCCTCGGCGAGCTCGAGGAGGCGCTCGTTGACTTCGCGAAACAACGCCTGGTTGCGCGCCAGCCGTTCCAGAGAAACAGACATGGCCGTCCTTCCTGCTGCAGGGCACCGGGCGGAGACCTCTGAAGCGACGCCAGCAGCCAAGGCTGGAGATCGGCGGAGGAGACGGGAGACGCCAAGCGGGCGTCCGGCTTTGCTCATAGAGGGTATCACCGCGGCGCCCCCGTAGCATTCAAGAATGGCCGGCTGGATTCGCGTGGGCGTCTGTTCCTGGGCGGACGAGACGCTGACCAAGGTCTGGTATCCGAAGGGCGTCAAGTCCGGCGAGGACAGGCTGCGCTACTACGCCGAGCGTTTCGACGTCGTCGAGGCGAACTCGACCTACTACCGCCTGCCGGACCCGCAGATGGTCGAGAACTGGGCGGAACGAACGCCGCCGGGCTTCACGATGCATGTGAAGGCGTTCGGCGTCATGACGCGCCATCCGGTCAAGGTCGACCAGCTCCCGACCGACCTCCGCGACGTCCCCACCGACGCGCGCGGCCGGGTCGAGCGGCCGCCGCGCGAGTACCGGGCGGAGGTCTTCAAGCGGTTCCACGCTGCTCTCGAGCCGCTGCGCTCGACCGGGAAGCTCGGTGGCATCCTGATGCAGTTCCCGTCCTACGTCGTCTACAAGCCGCAGTCGCTCGAATACCTCGAGTGGTCGCGGGAACAGCTCGGCGGCGACGAGATGCTGGTCGAGTTCCGCCACGCGAGCTGGCTCGACGAGGAGAACCGAGCCGACACGCTTCGCTTCCTCGACGAGCACGGGATGACGTACGTCGCCGTCGATGCGCCTCAAACCGGCGGCAAGAACGTCCTCCCCACCGTCGTCGCCGCGACGAGCGAGACAGCCTACGTCCGCTTCCACGGACGCAACGAGCAGACCTGGAACAAGCGGACCGGAAGCGCCGCGGAGCGGTTCGACTACCTCTACTCCGAGGCCGAGCTCCGGGAATGGGTGCCGCGGCTGCGGGAGCTCGCGGGCGAGATGCAGGCCGTCTACGCGATGTTCAACAACAATGGCCGCTCGGCGGTGCCCTCGCCGGCGCCGCCGGAGGCGACAGAGAACGAGCAGGACGGGCTCGTGGCGCAAGCGCCGACGAACGCCCAGATGCTGAAGCGGCTTTTGGGCCAATAGAGAGCGCCCAAGGCGCTCGCTCGCGACGCCGACTTGGAGGGCGTCGGGCTCAGCCCGGCGCCCAAGGCGCTCGCTCGCGACGCCGACTTGGAGGGCGTCGGGCTCAGCCCGGCGCCCGTCTAATCCCGAGCGGCAAAGCCGATGCCGGTTTGTCGTTCTGAAGCGAGTTGTTAGCGGGCTACAATCCGATCGAGGCCGGTCTCGACGAAAGGGGGAGATGCCTAGGGGGAGGAGTGTGTCCGGGGCAGAGCTCGCCCTCGATCAGCCGCGCGGCCCGCAGCCCTTCGAGCGCGTGCTGACGCAGCTTCCCCAGGGCGTCGTCCTTGTCGATTCGAAGCTCGTGATCGAGTACGCGAATCCGGCGGCCCGGCAGCTGCTCGGTGTCGGCGCGCCCGGCGTTCCACTCCCTGAGCCCTGGCCCGACTTCTCGCTCCGAGACCTGGCGGCGAGCCTCTTCGGGTCTCGTCGCCCGGCGGGCGGCACGCTCGTCAACACCGAACAGCGATTCCTCTGGATCGAGGGACTTCCTCCCTCGACGGCCGAGAACGCGATCCTGATCGTCGAAGACGTCACCGAGCGCGAGCGCGCGCGCCGCAACGAACGCGAGTTCGTCGAGAACGCGGCCCACGAGCTGCGGACGCCGCTGGCGGCGATCGTCAGCGTCATGGACGTGCTGGAGAGCGGCGCCAAGGACATCCCCGAGGCACGGGATCGCTTCCTCAAGCACATCCGCGTTCACAGCGAGAGGCTCTCGCGGCTCGCGAGATCGCTGCTCGTCCTCGCCCGGCTCCAGACCGGGGTCGAGCAGCCGCGGTTGACGGTCGTGCCGGTTCGGCCACTCCTGGAGGAGATCGCCGGACGGATCGACCTTGCCCGCGGCGTGGAAGTCGCGGTTCGCTCGTCCGGCGAGATCGGAGTGCTCGCCGACCGTGAGCTCCTGCATCGAGCGATCTCCAACGTGGCCGAGAACTCGGCCAAGCACACGCAGGCGGGCGAGATCGTGCTCGAAGCACGTGAGAACGGAAACACGACCGTGCTCGAGATCCGCGACACGGGCGCGGGAATGACCCAGGAGGAACGAGAACGCGCATTCCAGCGCTTCTACCGCTCGTCGAACGGCACCGACGGCTTCGGTCTCGGCCTCGCGATCGCCCAGGAAGCCGTGCTTGCGATCGGCGGCACGATCGAGCTCGAGTCGAAGGCAGGTGTCGGCACGCTGGTGCGATTGGCGCTGCCGCGCGCGAGGATCGTCGGCTGATGCGGGAGCGGATCCTGATCGTCGAGGACGAGCCGGCGATCTCCGAGGCGGTCGAGTACGCCCTGAGGGCGGAGGGATTCGAGGTCGAGGCGGTCGACGACGGCAACACCGCGCTCGCGCAGGCTCGCGCGCGGGCATACGACCTGCTCGTCCTCGATCTGATGCTGCCGGGACTCTCGGGCGTCGAGGTCTGCCGGCAGCTCCGAGACGAGAACCCGGTGCCGATCCTGATGCTGACCGCGAAGGATGCCGAGGTCGACCGCGTGCTCGGCCTCGAGGTCGGCGCCGACGACTACGTTACGAAGCCGTTCTCCGTGCCCGAGCTCGTGGCGCGGGTGCGCGCACTGCTGCGCCGACGTGAGCTCGATACGCGCCAGGCGATCGCGAAGCTGCGCGTCGGCGGGCTCGAGCTCGACCTGGCCAAGCACCAGGCGCGGCTCAACGGCGAGCAGATCCCGCTGACCGCGTTCGAGCTGAAGCTGCTCACGCTGCTCGCCGGCGAGCCGGAGCGGGTCTTCTCGCGCGGCGAGATCATGCGCCACCTCTGGGACAGCTCGTATGTCGGCGACGAGCGAGCCTGCGACTTGCACGTCTCGAACATCCGCCGCAAGATCGAGCGCGACCCGGCTCGGCCCGAGCGGCTCGTGACGGTCCGGGGCAGCGGCTACAAGCTCCAAGCCGTGTAGGCAAAAACTCACAAAACGCATATGCCCAGCCTGTCGAGAGCGTCTTAGGCTCGCGGTGTGTGCCTGGACGAATTTCGCGCGGCGGTCGCGAGTCTCACGCGCGACCTGGTGCTCGTCTCGGTGTCAGGTGAACTCGACCTCTACACCGCGGGGCAGCTTCAGGCTCGCATCGACGAAGCCGGCGCCGTGGGGGCGGACACGGTCCTCGTTGACCTGTCCGAAGTCAGCTTCGTCGACTCCACCGCGCTCGCTGCGCTCGTCCAGGAAACCAAGCGTCTGGAGGGCCGCGGCCACTCCCTCGTCCTCGTGACGAACGACCCACGCACACGGCGGGTCGTCGAGGTGACTGGCCTCAACCGGGTTCTTCGAGCCTACGCGACCCTCCAGGACGCTCTCTCCGATCTCGTGCCACCGCCGCAGACGCTCACGGCCGCCCGACCATGACGGTCGCGAACGAGCAGCATGCCGATTCCTTCGCGAAGCCGAGCCTGCTGTTCTTCCACTCTGCGTCGTCCGGGCGCTGCCGCCGCGTCGAGGGCTTCCTCGCGCAGGTGCTGCAGAGGCGCTCGAACCACGACACCTTCAAGCTCCTGCGTGTCGACGCCGACGCCGAGACCGAGCTCGTCGAGCGGTTCAAGATCGAGGCGGTTCCGACACTCGTCGTGGTCGCCGACAAACGGGCCCAGGCCTGGCTGTCGAACCCACAAGGCTGCCGCGACATCGAACGCTTTCTCGCCCCGTGGCTCCGATGAGCCCGGGCTGACCCTCCGCGGCGACGGATACCTCTCCCCCGTCGCCGTGTAGGGTCAGCCGCTCAGCACGTTCCGACAGCTAATCGCTGGAGGACTTTGACTGTCGGTAGCGTCTAGCCCGGTGCTGCCCTGGTCAATCGATTTCGCCGGCCGTCTCGAGGAGCACTCGTTCGAGAGTGAGGCCCTCAAGGGGAACGCGCTCGGCGACCCGACCGTGCGGCCACTCTGGGTCTACGTGCCGCCAGGGTACGACGACGAGCCCGAGCGGCGTTACGCCTCGATCTACCTGATCCAGGGACTGACCGGCCAGCTCGACATGTGGCGCGACCGCGCGGCGTTTCGCAGGAACCCGCCCGAGCTGATGGACGAGCTCTTCGCCTCCGGCGAGGCGCCGCCCGCCGCCCTCGTCTGGGTCGACGCGTGGACGTCGCTCGGAGGCAGCCAATTCCTCGACTCACCGGGCACCGGCCACTATCACACCTACCTCTGCGACGAGATCGTCCCCTGGGTCGACGCGCGCTACCGAACCCTCGCCGACCGCGACCACCGCGCGATCGCCGGCAAGTCGAGTGGAGGTTATGGGGCGATGGTGACGCCGATGCTTCGCCCCGACCTGTTCGGCGGCTTCGCGACGCACGCCGGCGACGCGCTCTTCGAAACCTGCTACCTCCCGGACTTCCGTGTCTCCGCCCGGGCCCTGCGCGACGACTACGACGGATCCTTCGACCGATTCTGGGCGGACTTCCGCTCTCGGCCGCCTTTCTCGAAGAAGGCCGATCACGCGCTCATGAACGACTGGTGTATGGCAGCCTGCTACTCGGCCGACGACGACGGGACGATCCACATCCCGTACGAGCCGCTGACGGGCGAGCTCAGGCCCGAGATCTGGGAGCGGTGGCTCGCCTGGGACCCGGTGCGGATGGCGCCCCGCTACGGCGAGGCGCTGCGCTCCATGAAGGCGATTTACATCGACGCCGGCAACCGGGACGACGTCTATCTCGACCTGGGCGCCGAGGCCTTCCGCCGCCGGCTCGAGCAGCTCGGCATCGGCGACTACCGCTTCGAGCTCTTCGACGGCACGCACGCCGCCATCGAGTACCGCTACCCCCTCGCCGTGAAGTACCTGGCCGAGAGGCTGGCGCCGTGATCCTTGCGTCGCCGCCGCCGCTCGTCTGCCTCGATCCCGGGCACGGCACGCCGCCGGCGATCGGACGCCAGGCCGAGCCCATCGGGCCCGGTTCGGGGGTATTGAAGATCAAGGACGGGGGCGGCGCGTCCGGCGAGGCGGTCGTGAACCTCGCGATCGCCAAGAAGACGCGGACACTGCTGCTGCGGCGCGGCTATCGCGTCGCGATGACGCGCACCGGCCCAGTTTTCAGCTACGGCAACGGAGGCAACATCGCCCGCGCCCAGTTCTGCAACCGCCAACACGCCGCGCTGATGCTACGGATCCATGCC
>Ga0209155_1001557_pt1 | contig 10787 bp, 6 predicted proteins | sample GraSoiAngelo_122_FD_185879 | JGI IMG/M metagenome (GOLD analysis project Ga0209155, IMG submission 185879) | Grasslands soil microbial communities from the Angelo Coastal Reserve, California, USA - 14_0927_02_20cm (SPAdes) (version 2) | ecosystem: Environmental > Terrestrial > Soil > Grasslands ...
CGAACTCCAGGCAGCGGTTGCGGTCGTCGGACATGATCGCGCCCAGGATGAACGCGACCTCAGGGCTGATCGCCCGGTATTCATTCTTTGTCGGGTCGTAGCTGAAGACGTCGTGGCCGGCGGCGTCCTTGATAAAGAGCACCGGGGCCGGCATGTGCCGGACGCCCAGGTTGGCGAGGGTCGAGACGCCAGTCGCCATGTCGAGAGGGGTCACCTCAGCGCTGCCAAGCGTCAGGCTGATCCCATACTGGTCGTCCTGTTTGGTCAGATGCGTGACCCCCATGCGGCGGGCCATCTGGACCACGTTCTGGATCCCCACCCGGAGCTCAGTCTTGATGGCGGGAATGTTCATTGAGTTTCCCATCGCCATCTTCAACGGCAGCACCCCGTGGTACTTGAGGTCGTAGTTCAACGGAATGTAGGGGTCGAAGCCACTGGACCCGCCCCAGGTTGGAAAGACCAGCGGAGCATCCAGGATGGGGGTGATCATGTTGAACTTCCGGCTTTCGATGGCGGCCGTGTACGTATAAATCTTGAAGGTCGATCCAGGCTGGCGCGGGGTATCGGCCATGTTGATCCAGCCGCCTGGCTTGTTGTAGTTATCGCCGCCCACCATGGCCAGGATCTCGCCGGTCTTGGGGTCCATGCTGACGAGCGCCGCGTCGTGGAAGTTGTAGAACTTGCCCTTCTGCGCGATCTGATCGCGGACCACCTGCTCGGCGATGTGCTGCAGGTTGAGATCCAGTGAGGTGTAGATGCGATAGCCGCGCCGGTCGCTGGGCTGGATGTGATATTGCTGCCGCAGCGTCTTGAGCACATAGTCGACGAAGTACGGCGCGGCGAACTGATTGATCGGTGGGTAGATCTGCAGCTTGACCGCGAATGCCGCGTCCGCCTCCTGTGCCGTGATGAAGTGGTACTCCACCATGGCGGCCAGCACGTCGTGCTGGCGCTTCTTGGCGGCCGGCAGGTTGATCAGGGGGTTGTACTGGGTGGGCGCCTGCGGCAGCCCGGCGAGCATGCTCGCCTGGGCCAGGCTGAGGTCGTGGGCGTTGGTCCGGAAGTAACTGCGGGCGGCGGCCTCGATGCCGTAGGTCTGGCTACCGTAGAAGATGGTATTCAGGTACATCTCCAGGATCTGGCTCTTGGTGTAGTGCCGGTTCACGATGAGCGCCAGGACGGCCTCTTTGGCTTTGCGCTGGATGGAGTTGTCCGGGTTGGGGCCGATGAACAGCTGCTTGACGAGCTGCTGGCTGATCGTGCTGCCCCCCTGCTTGATGCCGTGGTGGGAATAGTCGGCAAGGGCGGCGCGCAGGATCGCCGTCGGATCGACGCCGCTGTTCGAGTAGAACGTGTGATCCTCGATGGCGATCGTCGCGTTGATGATGTTTGGCGAGATGTAGCTGATCGGGACCACGATTCGGTGATCGCCCTGGTCGCCGACATCGGCGAGCAGGTTGCCGTGCCGATCGAAGATCAGCATGTCCTGGGGTAGGCCGGTCGAGGCGAGCCCGGTCACCGACGGAACGTCGCCGACGGTCTGGGCCGCCAGCGCCGGCACCGTCAGCAGCGGGAGCCCGAAGAGCACGATGAGCGCCACGATCAGATTTCGCTGCAGGGTCACCCGGCGCCGCCGCTGCCACTCCCGAAGGTGGTAGTTGGCATGCCGGTAGGGATAGCGGCGCCCGTAGCAGCGCCTCATCCCCTCACCAGCAACCCGTAGAAACCGGCCGCAACCAGCCAGCCGAGCGTGAGGAAGACCAGGCTCCAGCCTGCCAGACTGGCCAGGCTCAGCGCCGTCGACCGGGCAACCCGACGGCGGCTACGGCGCTCGACCCGATGGCCGCGCCCGATTGGCGGCCGATGGGTCGACGCGATCGACATGCTGCTTTCCCTGCCTTGACGTAGAGTTCGTTGCTCGCTGCGTTACCAAGATGTCACGGAGAGTTGAACCTGTCAAGAAACAAGCATTCGCTCAGCGTCTGGCTTTTGCCCTCCCCCTCCGGGGGAGGGTCGGGTGGGGGGCGCTACCGTCCGAAGGCCGCCTGGTCGACGATGAACTCCAGCTCGCCGTCCGCCGGCTGGACGTGGCTGGCCGGCAGCGCCGGGTCGCGCCGCAGCACCCGCGCCAGCGCCTCGCGCTTGGACGCTCCCGACACCATGACGAGGACGGCGCGGGCGGCGTTGAGCACCGGGAGCGTCAGCGTCAGCCGTTGCGGCGGCGGCTTCGGCGCGTCGTCGATGGCTAAAACGCTGGCGCGCCGCTCCTGGAGGGCCTGGCTTCCCGGAAAGAGCGAGGCGGTGTGGCCGTCCTCGCCAAGACCGAGATGGATGATGTCGAAGCGTGGCAGCCCCGCGCGGTCTTTCGGGACATTGTCCAGGGCCGGCAGGTTCTCCGCCGTCATCGGAAAAACCTGGTCCGGGGCAACCGGCACGTGATCGAGCAACGCCGCCCTGGCCATGGCGTAGTTGCTGGCCGGGTCGTCAAGCGGGACGCGCCGTTCGTCGGACCAGTAGACGAAAAGCCGGCTCCAGGGAAGCTCCCGGCCGTAGGGCGGCTGGGCCAGCCGCCGGTAGCAGCCTCTGGGCGTCTCGCCCCCGGCCAGGGCGAGATAACAGGCGCCTCGCTCGGCGACCGCGCGTCCGGCCCGCTCCACCGTCCAGGCAGCTGCGGCTTCCGCCAGCGCCCGAGCGTCGGCGACCACGCTCGGGGTCATCGGAGGACCGCGGCCAGTGCCTCCTCGAAGAGCACGTCATGGCCCGGCAGCGTCAGCTCGATGCCCAGCAGTTCCTCGGGTGGGCGAGCCTCCAGTCGGACCGTTCGCCGGGCAAGCTCTTGATCGCCGAGACGGATCTCGACCGATAGCCGGCCACCCCGTAACCGTGTGAAACTGAATCGGCCTGGACCGTCGTCGCCGGTCGTATAGATCACGCAACGGCAGATGCCGTGTTCGTGCGAGTCATCGGCTCGGAATTCCAGCGGCACCTCGATGCCCACCGTGGCCATCCGGCTCCGGATCCAACCCCCGAGCAGGCTGGCCTGAGCCGTCGATCCATCGCTCCCGTAATAGATGGAAACCCCGTGGATCCCGGCCAGGTCGTCCAGCAGCCCGGGGATGTCGAAGCATTGCGCCGCCACGTGCCGCCAGGCGATCAGTCGGGCCCAATTGAGATCGCCAATGGAGGCGCTGGCATGCTCACGGCGGGCCACCTCCAGCAGGCGGCGCAGGTCGGGCTGCGCAAAACCCTCGTCGGTATCGACCACCAACCGGTCCGCGAGATGACAGAGATCGTTGAAGAGTGGATGGTCGAACTGCGGTTCACCCGGCCACCAGAGAACCACGGGAATATCCGAAATCAGCAAGGGCGTGACCAGGCTGGCCAGGTGACGGGCAGGCTCGCCGTGCGCGTGGAGAATCACCCGCTCGGTCGTCACGCGATGTCCGGTTTCCGTCCGATCCTGCGCCGAGACCTGCGCCTCCAGCTTGTCGGCGCCCTTGGTGTGCTGGGCGAGCAGGATCAGGGTCCGCGAGGGGTTGGTGACCGACAGCCGGTCGAGCACTCGGATGACCGTGTCCTTTTCGGCTTCGTTGCCGACGACGGCGATCAGGTTGAGAACGCTGGCCCGCGCTTCGTTGGCGGCGTGCTGCGCGGCCTCGCTCAGCTCACCATCGCCATGCAGTCCCCAGCGGACCTGCTCCAGCTCCTCCTGGATGGCGTGGACGTCGACAAAGCTCTGAACGCTGAGCTCGGTGTGGTTGCTACTCATGGCCGCCGCCAGCGCCGGCCGTCGCGCTCGATCAGAGCATCCGCGGCCTCTGGCCCCCAGCTGCCGGCCGGGTAATTCGGAAAGTCGGGCGCGGGCTGGCCCGCCCAGCCTTCTTCAATGGTGTCGGCGAGGCCCCAGGCCCGCTCCACCTCATCTTCGCGGGCAAACAGAGTGGGATCGCCGAGCATGCAATCCAGGACCAGCCGCTCGTAGGCATCCGGCGACTCCACCAGGAAGGATGACCCGTAGAAGAAGTCCATGTTGACCGTTCGCAGCCGCATCACCGGTCCCGGGATCTTCGCCGCGATCTTGAGCGATGCGCCTTCGTGCGGCTGAATGCGCATCACGAGGACGTTGGGCGTCATACCCTGGATGGCGGTTTTCGCGAAAGGTTGGTGCGGCGCACTCTTGAACTGGATCGCAATCTCCGACGCTCGGCTGGGCAAGCGCTTGCCGGTCCGCAGGTAGAAGGGCGTGTCGGCCCAACGCCAGTTGTCGATCTTGAGCCGCACGGCCACGTACGTTTCCGTCATCGAGTTCGGCGAGACGTTCTGCTCCTGCCGGTAGCCGGGGACTTGCTGCCCACCGACCCAACCCGGGCCGTACTGGCCACGCACCACATCGTTGTCCACATCGACTGGATGGATCGACTTCAGGACCTTGACCTTTTCATCGCGCACCGTGTCGGCGTCGAAGTTAGGAGGTGGTTCCATGGCCGCGATGCTGAGCAACTGCAACAGGTGATTTTGAAAAATATCTCGCAGCGCGCCCGAGCTCTCGTAGTACTTGCCGCGGCGTTCGATGCCGATGTCTTCCGCCACCGTGATCTGGATGTGGTCGACATAGCGACGATTCCAGATCGGCTCAAAGATGCCGTTGGCAAAACGGAAAACTAAGACGTTCTGGACCGTCTCCTTCCCCAGGTAGTGGTCGATCCGGTAGACCTGCGGCTCGGCGAAAACCGAGTGGATCGTGTGATTCAGCGCTTTAGCGGTTTTCAGGTCGTGACCGAAGGGCTTCTCGATGACGACCCGCTTCCATCCTGCTCCGGTGCGGGCGATGCCCGACGCGCCCAGACGTTCCACGATGACGGGGAAGAATTGCGGCGCGGTGGCGAAGTAGAAGACGCGGTTTCCGTTCGTCCCCCGCTCGCGATCCATGCGCTCGAGCTCTGCCGCCAGCCGCCCATAGCCGTCCAGGTCGTCGAATGGCATCCGGACGTAGCTCAGGCCCTCGACGACGCTCTGCCAGACCGCGCGGTCGACCGGCTGCGTTCGGGAGAACTTGCGAACGGCATCCGCCATGTGGGCGCGGAAGTCATCTTCGGAGAGCGGCGTGTCCGCGACGCCGATCACGCTGAACCCTGATGGCAGATATCGATTCAGGGCCAGGTTGTACAGCGCCGGCATCAATTTGCGAGCGGTCAGATCTCCGGACGCGCCAAAGATCACCATCACTGCAGGGTCGGGCGTCCGCGAGAGAATCAGGCCTTCGCGAAGCACGTTCTGCGTGAGAGTCGCTGCCGGAGCCTGAGCCATGTGTCTATTCCGTCTTGACGGGGTGGCCCCCGAACTCATTGCGAAGTGCGGCCAGCACCTTGGCGCTGAACGAGTCGTCCTGCCGCGAGCGGTAGCGCATGAAGAGGCTCAGCGCCAGTGCCGGCGCCGGCACCGCATTGTCGATCGCCTCCTCCAGCGTCCAGCGCCCTTCGCCCGAGTCTTCGACCCAGCCCCGAATTTTTGTCAGATCCGGGTCCCGCTCGAAGGCGGCCTGGGCCAGTTCGAGCAGCCACGACCGGATCACGCTGCCGTGATTCCACAGCCGCGCCAGCTGCGCCAGGTCGAAGCCGAACGATGACGCGCGCAGGATCTCGAATCCTTCGGCATAGGCCTGCAGCATCGAGTACTCGATTCCGTTGTGCACCATCTTCGCGTAGTGCCCGGCGCCCGCCTGGCCGGCGTAGGCGTACCCCTCGGGCGGCGCCAGAGTCTTGAAGATGGGCTCCACCTGCTTGAAGACCGCCGGGTTGCCGCCAACCATCAGATTGAAGCCCACTTTGAGACCCCAGATCCCGCCGCTGACGCCAACGTCGAGAAACTCGATCTGTTTGGTGCGCAGGTCTTCGGCCCGGCGGATCGAATCCTTGTAGTTCGAGTTGCCGCCGTCGATGATCACATCGCCCGGCGAGATCGTGTCCTGCAGCCGCTGGATGGTGTCGTCGACCGGGGCGCCCGCCGGGATCATCATCCAGACGATGCGCGGCGCCTTCAGTTTCTGACCGAGATCTTCGAGACTGCTGGTCCCGGTCGCGCCCCTGGCCGCGAGCAGGTTGACAGTCTCCGGAGACCGGTCGAACACCATGACCTGGTGGCCACCCTGGAGCAGGCGCTCGGTCATCCCGGATCCCATCCGCCCGAGGCCGATCAGCCCTAATTGCATTTCGTCACCGGGAGACCGCCGCGAGCGCCGCGTCGACGGCCTGGCCGATCTTGTGAAGGCCCTGGGTCACATCCCGCAGCTGGACCCGCAGCACCCGCCGGCCATGATTCCGCAGCGCCTGAAAATCACCGAGCGCCTGCGCCTGCTTCAGGACACCGAACGAGAACCGCTCACCGGGAATCTCGAGATCCTTCGCGTCGTCCCCCACCAGCTGAAGGAAAACGCCGGTGTTCGACCCGCCCTTGTGTAGCTGGCCGGTCGAGTGCAAATAGCGCGGTCCGTAGCCGCCGGTGGTGGCGACCCGATACTTGTCGCGGATCGCCAGCCGGATTGTATGCAGCGCCCGGTCGTGCTCCGCGGTGGGCTGGATATACGCGAGCAGGGCCACGTAATCGCCGGGGTGGACCTGCGCCAGCAGCGACTGGATGGCGGCATCCAGGGTCGCGCCAGGCTGCCCAGCCCAACGGATCCCCTCCCCCACGGTTGGCGGGCTGCCCTCGCTGAGCACCTTCCTGGTGAGGTCCTTGGCCTCCTGCACGTTGGGCTGGTCGAACACATTGATCCCCAGGATCGCACCCGCGACCGCGATCGCATACTCCCAGCGAAAGAATTCGGCGCCGAGACTCAGAGGGTCATTGAGTTTTAGCGTCACCACCGGGTGCCCGGCTTTGCTCAGGGCCCCGAGCCGTGCGGCATCGCCGTCGTTGCCATCGGGGAGGGCGAGCCGGATGAAGAGCCGGTCGTTGCCATAGACCTCGGGTGGTCCCAGCGCTTCGTCGGCCACCGGCACCAGCCCCTTCCCTTCTTTGCCGGTGCTCTCCGCGATCAGCTGTTCCGCCCAGAGGCCAAAACTGTCCAATGGCGCCGGCGCGAAGATCGTGATCTTATCCCGGCCGGCTTTTGCCGATTCGGCGAAGACGGATCCAAGCCACGCGCCCGGGTTTTCGCCGACCGGCACCGACGGCGAGCACGCCTGCGTCATTGTTGCCGCTCGGTCCAGGAGAGCGGCCAGGTCTACGCTGCCCAGGGCAGCCGGTACCAGCCCGAAGTACGAAAGGGCCGAGTATCGCCCGCCGATGTCAGGCGGGTTGAGAAAGACTCGTCGGAACCCTCGCTTTGTTGCTTCGTCCGCAAGCGAGGTCTCCGGGTCGGTGATGGCGATGAACTGGCGGCCGTTGCGTCCCGCTCGCTCGAAGAAGTATCGATAGTGTGAGAGCGTTTCCAGCGTCGTCCCCGATTTGGACGCGACGATGAACGCGGTTTTCCTCAGGTCGATCGATCGCTCCACGGCGGTGATCGCCGCCGGATCGGTGGTGTCGAGCACATGGACGTTAAGCCCGCCCTTCGGTGCACCGAACGTCTGCCGAAACACCTCGGGGGCCAAACTGCTGCCGCCCATCCCCATCAGCACGGCGTCCGTGAGGCCTTCCGCGACCAGCTGGGCCCGCAGGTCGTCCAGCTCCGGCACGCGTTCCTCCATCCGGTCGGCCACCTGGAGCCAGCCGAGCCGGTCGCGAATCTCCTTCTCGATTGTCCCGTTCGACTTCCAGAGCGCGGCGTCCTTCTCGGAGATCCGCCGGACGACGGCAGCCTGCTCGAGCTGGGCCAGGCGCCCGTCGACCGCGCGGTCGATGGCGCCCAGGTTCGCGTCGTGGGCACCAACCTCGCCGGCTCTCAGTTGCTGCTTTTTGTGTGCGATCTCTTCCAGCAACTTCGTGATCGAGTCCGCGAACAGCTTGACACCGTCCACCTGAAGGTCATAGGTGACTTTGTCCATGTCGATGCCGATGGCGGCCAGCTCGCGCATCACCTGCTCGGCGCCGGCCAGGTTCTCGAGCAGACTGGGACGGACCTCGCCATGCTCTTTGAAGGCCATCATGGTTTGTTGGGGCATGGTGTTGACCGTCTCTGGGCCGATCAGCTCCTCGACGTACATCACGTCGCTGTAGTGCGGGTTTTTGGTTCCGGTGCTGGCCCAGAGACATCGCTGGACCCGGGCGTCCTGGCTGCGCAACGCCGCAAATTCCGGCTCGTTGAAGATTCGCTGGAACGCCTGATAGGCCAGCTTCGCGTTCGCGACAGCCGCCTTGCCGAGCAGATTCTGGAGCCGCTGGCGCTCGGCCGGGTCGCTGGCGGCGGCGATCTTCTGTTCCAGCAATTTGTCGACCGCGGTGTCGACCCGGCTGACGAAGAAGCTGGCCACCGAGGCGATGTCGACGGGCTTCCCCGCCTTCGCCCGCCGCTGCAGGCCGCGGATGTAGGCGCGCGCGACATCCTCGTAGACCTTGACCGAGAACATCAGCGTGATGTTGATATTCAGCCCGTCGGCGATGCACTCCTCGATGGCCGGGAGTCCCTCATCGGTTGCGGGAATCTTCACGAAGATATTCGGCCGCCGTACACGTTCCCAAAGATCGTGGGCCATCGTGATCGTGGCCTTTGTGTCGTTCGCCACCCGAGGAAGGACTTCAATGCTGACGTAGCCGTCCTTATGCTTCGTCTGGTCGTAGACGGGCTTCAGCACGTCGGCGGCCATCTGGATGTCCTCGACGATGAGGCTCAACATGATTTCCTCGTCAGACGTGTTGTTGCCGTCGATCAGGTTCCGTAGCGCCTCGTCGTAGTCGCTGCTACCCCCGATCGCTTTTTCGAAGATCGTCGGATTGGACGTCATTCCCACGACGGCGTCCTCCTCGATCATTCGCTGCAGTTCACCAGACGTGATCAGGCTGCGCCGGATGTAATCGAGCCACACGCTGGTGCCCGCTTCGGAAAGTTCAAAGAGTGGGTTTTTTGCCATCGCTCCTCCTGTGGCACAAGACAACGAGCGCCGAATACTAGACTCTCACACCCGACGGCGCCCCTGTGGCGCGAAGCCTAGGTCCCGACGCCGCTCAGCGTGATCCGCTGGGTGCCGACGTTGTCGGTGATCGTCACCACGCCGGAGCGGGCGCCGATCGCCTGGGGGAGGAAGCGCACGGTGATGGTGCAGCTCGCTCCCGCCGCCAGCGTGCGTCCGCAGTTGCTGACCATCACGAAGTCGGCGCCTGTCAGGCTGACGCTGGTGATCGAGAGCGGCCCGTTGCCCGCGTTGAACAGGACCGCGCTTTGCGGCGCGGAGGGATTGCCCACCCGGTTCCCGCCGAAGGTCAGGAACCCGCTGCTGAGTACGGGTCGGGCGGCGGTCCCGGTGCCGCGGAGCGCGACCGACTGACTCCCACCCGCGCCGTCGTCGAACAGCGTCAGGGTGGCGCTGCGCAGGCCATAGCCACGGGGGGCGAAATTCACCGTGATGGAACAGGAATCGCCTGGCTGGATCGCTCGCAGGCAGGTGTTCACCTGGCCATAGTCGCCGGCGGCCGCACCGCCGATCGCGATCGCCCGAATCGTGAGCGCACCGTTGCCGGTGTTGGTCACGGTCACTCGCTGCGCGGTGGCCGAGCCACCCAGGTTGGCAACCGGTGAGAGGACGGCGGCGCTCAGGCCGGCCACCGGCTGATAGCCAACGCCGGTGAGCCGTATGCTCTCCTGCGAGCCGGCCAGGGCATTCGCGTCATTGGTCACCAGGAGGTTGCCGTTGCGCGCGCCCCCGGCCTGCGGCGTGAAGCTCACGCCGATCGAGCACGACTGTCCGGGCAGTAGCACCGGCGGACAATGCGAGCTAGCGCTGAAATCACCGGTGGCCAGGATGCGGGCAATCGTCAAGGGCCCGTCGCCGCGGTTCGTCAGCGTCGCGGTTTGCTGGGCCGCGGTCGCGCCGACATTCTGGCTGAAACTCAGCCGAGCAGGCGTCAGTTGCACGAGGGCCATGGTCGCGATGCCCGTAACCGGGATCCGCTGGGGACTATCGACGGAGTCATCGGCGACGACGATGTAACCGTCGCGCTCGCCGAGATTGGTGGGCTCAAAGATCACGCTGATGGCGCAGCTGGCGCCGGGGGCGAGCACCGCAGGGCAGTTGTTGCTCTGGGCGAAGTCGCCATCGTCGTGGATGCCGCTCAGGTGGAGCGGAGCCTGCCCATTGTTGCGCAGCATGATGGTTTGCGCGCCGCTCATGGTCCCCAGGTTCTGCGTAAACGTCAGCGCCTGCCGGTTGAAACTGGCCACGGCCTGCGCCAGACTCCCCGTCAACGGCACGGATTGGGAAGTCCCGCCACCCGTCACGTTGCCGGCCGCATCATCCTTGACGACGAGGGTGCCGGTGCGGGCCGCCTTGTCAAGCGGACCGATCTGGCTTAGCGTGATCGTGATCTGGCAACTGCTGTGAGCCGCCATCACGCTCGGACAGTTGTTGCTTTGAGAGAAATCGGGACTCGTCAACTGGTCCAGCGCAATCGAGATAATGTGCAGCGGACCATCGCCGTTGTTCGTCAGGGTCACGACGGCGGGCGTCGAGGGGGCGTTGGCCGGCTGGGTGATGACCACGCCTGGCGGGCTGAGGGTCACCAGTGCCGAGGTCGCTTCACCCTTGAGGGTCACCTGCTGCGGTCCGCCGACGGCGTCGTTTGGAATCACCACGGTACCGGTATGGCCCCCCGGATCGCGCGGCTGGAACGCCACGTCGAAGGAACAGCTGACT
>Ga0209155_1001558_pt1 | contig 10785 bp, 9 predicted proteins | sample GraSoiAngelo_122_FD_185879 | JGI IMG/M metagenome (GOLD analysis project Ga0209155, IMG submission 185879) | Grasslands soil microbial communities from the Angelo Coastal Reserve, California, USA - 14_0927_02_20cm (SPAdes) (version 2) | ecosystem: Environmental > Terrestrial > Soil > Grasslands ...
AATGTCAAAGGTTGAATACGTTCAAGCGAACTTATTCACTGATATTAGCTGAAATCGTAAGAAGCGGCTTGCCCAATCTGAAAACAGAAGCCCCACGAAAAATTGCCGGAACTGATCGTATCCTGGACTGTCTCATCCGCCGTCAGTTGCCGAATTAACTTCCCGTCGCCTGAGTAAAGATAAATGTGGGCGTGACTAGTTCCTTTGATTTGCAAATAACGAACCGAAACCGCGATCTGCATTTCGTCCGCGGCCAGGTCCCGCACGACAAGGATCGACAACAGCAAAGCGCCGAGGGTTTTTGATAACGCACTCACCGGTCAGATAATTTTGACCGAACATTTCGGCAGCGCTTGCAGAAAGGCGCGCCCGTAAGGTCTGGTCACGATACGGTTGTCGATCATTGTCTGCGTCCCTACTAATTATCTCTTCTTCCATTGCGCTCCGCCAAGGAGCGGTAACACAAACAGGTTTGCCAGGATGTCGATGATGCAGCCGGCGAGAACGACGAGACCGAAGCGTTGGGTCGGCGGAAAATCGGACAGTACGAAGATGGCAAAGCCAGCGGCGATGATGACGTCGGAGTAAACGATTCCGCGCCATTGTTCTTCACGCGCGGCGACCCAAGCTGCCCAGCCTTTCTTTCCGTCGCGTTGGGCACGACGCACCCCAAAGACTAGATGGATCATCGAGTCGATCGCGATGCCGATACAAACGTTTGTAGCCGGCGCCGAGATGACATCCATTGGCACATGCAGCCAGCCGATACCGCCAAGCATGCAGAGCGGGACAAGCGTCAGGCTCACAATCATCGCTACCGTTCCACGAATCGACCGGGCGACGATCCATGCGATCGCGATAAACAAAACGTTGAGCCAAAAGAGGCCGGTCACGAGGCTGGAAGCGACCAACTGCGCCAGGCGGCCTTGCAAATAGTAAATACTGCCAACAAGCGCGGTCTTGAATCCGTGTTTCCGCGCGACCGAGCGAAGGTCGTCGACAACATCAACGCGGTATTTGGAACGACGCTCCTCAACCATGCGTAGGAGGAAGACCGCCTGCTCGCGATCCTCCGTGACAAAACTTTTGCCTACGCGCGCGTATTTCGGCTGCGCCATGAGTTCCATCATCTTTTCGTAACTGATCAGAAAGGAGAACGGCACGCGGTCGCCCTCGGCCAGAAGAGTTGGAAGCGAGATGACCGTGCCGACGTCTTTGTAATTCTCGAGCGCGCCGTGCAACGTCCACATTTTCTGGTAGGCAGCGTCGGTGTTCAGTTTGCTGCCATCGGAGGCGGAGACGACGAGGGTGAGCGGATTGCAGCCGCCATTGTGATCGACGTACTCCAGTCCGTCGCGCAGTTCTTGGTGCGGCTTAAAATAATCGAGCAGACTCGGGTCGGTGTTTACCTGTTTCAGGCCAAATCCCAGTGCGACGCTGGCGAGAACTACGGCGGCCGACAAAAGCGCGAAGCGCCGCGACCAAAACCAAGGTGGCGGTTCTGCCTCCACGAGTTTGCTCTTGCGCGGCACGGCCCAGCGCAGAAACGGCGGATACATCAGGTAAGCGCAAATGAATGCCACCACTGAGCCGAGCACGCCGCCGAACCCGAGTTCGCGCAACGGTTTGGCCTGGACAATCGGCAAGCTGGCGAACCCAAGCGATGCGCAAATCATCGACCAAAACGACGCCGGAAAAGTCATGCGCCGCGCGTCCGCACCGAGATCTGGGGATTCCTTACCGAGGCGGTGCATCCGGTCGGCGAGCGTCTGCCAGTTGAACGTCATGTAGACCAAATGCGACAAGGCGACGACAAAGACGATCGTCCCAAGGTTGACCGTGAGGATGCCGATCTTTTTGCCGAACACAGATTGAAGAAGCAGAGTCAATAAAACGGCGTTCGTGCAGGTGACCAGCATCCCCAAAAACACCCGAATCGACTGGAACATTGCCGCCATCGTCAGGCCGAACAAAACGACCGCGGTCAGGCTGAAGTAGCGAAAATCGTGGACCAGACTGCGCCGGAGCATCTCCACCACATAGGGCGTGCCGGCGATGTGAATTCGAAAGTCCTTCTTGTCCAATTCATGCACGATGCCCTCCAGACGCCGGATGAGTTTCTCCGGATCACGTCCCTCAGTGAACAGAATGACATTGGTCGACTTGCGGTCTTTGGCGATGAGCAGCCGGCTCCAGAACGGACTTGCCAGCGCATCCTGAAAGCTTTTTGGCCCGGCGGTTACACTTTTGACACCGGTTACTCCGTCGATGGCCTGGGCTTCATGAGTCAGCTTTTGAATCCGGGCCAGGTATCGCGCTGAAGAGATATCGCTGGAGGAGACCGCGAGGATGAGCTGCGGTTGCGACGGAAAGCGTTGCTCGATTTTTCTGGATTGCCCGAACCCCGGATCCCTGGTTGAAAAGAAAAAATTCTCTTCCACCACCGGTTTAAGATCGACAAGTGCCGCCACCAGTCCGAGCAACAGGACGGTAATCGTCAGCATCCACCAGTGCGCGGCTCGGGGCAGCGGGATTTTCGAAACCAGTGTGCCAAGTTTCATCGCTTCAGTGTATTACCCTGAAATCGCAGCTGCCCGTGGAACGCGATGCCACGATTGAAAGGTTAAAGGATCTCGACCGGACATTTCGGCAACGCTTGCAGAAACGCGCGCCCGTACGGCTTGGTTATGATTCGGTTGTCCAGAATGACGATAATGCCGCGGTCGCTTTTCGTTCGGATCAAACGACCGACACCTTGACGAAGTTTTAGAATCGCTTCCGGCAAGGAATATTCGGTAAACGGATCGCCGCCGCGTTCCTCCACTAATTCCAGTTTCGCCTCGATGAGCGGATGATCCGGAACCGCGAAAGGCAGTCGCGTGATGATTACATTCGAAAGCGCCTCGCCTGGAACATCGACACCCATCCAGAAACTGTCCGTTCCAAAGAGGACACTGCGCGGCGTGGTCTTGAATTGTTCGAGTAACTTCCCGCGCGGTGCGCCTCCGCCTTGCACCAGAAAATTGAATTTCTTTCGCGCAAAAAATTTCTGCATTTGATCGGCCAGGTGCTGCATGCCCCGATAACTGGTGAAAAGCACGAATGCGTACCCGTCTGTTTGCTCGACAAAGTGCGCGACCCAATGCTCGAGCGCTTCTTCGTAACCTGCATCGCGTGGATCTGGCATTTTCTGCACGATGAACATTTTCATCTGGGTGCGAAAATCGAACGGACTCCCGAGGAGCAGGGCCGTGGCTTCGCCGGCGCCGATGCGCTGCCGGAAATAGGCAAGATCAGGACGCCCGACGGACAGTGTCGCGCTCGTCATAACGCAGCAGCAGTCTTCGCGAAAAATCATGCGACGCAGCACTGGCGCGATGTCGATGGGCGCCGCATTCAGCGAGAGAAACTGCGCTGCCTTGCCTGTCCGCTCGACCCAATAAACATGTTCGCGCGCGCTTTGTTCCAAAAAGATGGCGATGCCGTCGCGCGCATCGCGAATCCGGCGGCCAAGCTCCTGCAATTCCACCTTGAGAAATTCGTCATCGGCACGCCTCGTGACCTCACTGATCCGCGCCAGCAACGCACTCAAATGTCCGGTGATCGAATCCGCTACGAACTCCGGCGCCCGGACGCGAAACTCGCGTCCTTTACGGAAATCGGAGCGCGCTTCGATCGCGGCGAAAAACTGGTCCACTTGATCGACGAGATCCGCCGCCAATCTCACGCCGGCTGCGTCTCGCATAACCGTGAACAGGCCCTTTCGCGTTCGCGCGTTGTAGAGCCGTTGGATTGTCGATCGTAGCCCGTATTGCGAGATACCGATGCCGATCTGACGTGAGGCGGTTTGTTCGACCGTGTGCGCTTCGTCGAGAATGATGAAGTCGTTTGGAAAAAGGTAACCGCTTTCCCGCTCGGCCTGTTGGTCGGGGCTCCCCAAAAGCATGAAGAGCAGCGTGTGATTGAGGACGATCACGTCGGACGAGAGAAGGCGCCGGCGCGCCTGCTGGTAAAAGCAGTTCGATTGCCCGCAGCTTTTCGTCGTACAGATGTGCGGCTCGCTGCAAACCTGTGCCCAAACTTTTGGATCGGGCTCAACTGACAAATCGCTAAGCGAACCGTCGCGCGTGGTGCGCGCCCACTCTGCGAGTCTGGTCAGCTCATTTTGCTCCGGTCCGGTGAAAAGCTCATTTTGCTGCTGGAGCGCGCGCTCCAGCCGTCGCGGGCAAAGATAATTTTGCCGCCCCTTCATGAGAGCCGCTTCGAATTCGACCGGCAAAATCTTCTTTAAAATGGGGATATCTTTGTAAAGGAGCTGTTCCTGCAGGTTGATCGTGTGGGTGGAGACGATCGCTTTTTTATGTTGCTCGATGGCAAACAAAATCGCCGGAGCGAGGTAGGCGAGCGATTTGCCCACGCCGGTCCCAGCTTCAACGACCAGGTGTCGCTCTTCTTCCAAGGCGCGCGCCACCGCCGTCGCCATCGCCTGTTGTTGGGGACGAAATTCGAAATTCTTTGCCTTTGAAAGCGGGCCATTCTCGGAAAAAAACGCGCGAATGCGTTCGACAAATTCGGTGCCCAGAGAATCTTTCAGCGCGATCATCGTTTGCGGAAATGCTATTGTAATTCGCAAATCGAAATTCGAAATTCGAAATTCCCGTGAGACTCCTCGATCGCTACGTCATTCGCAATTTTCTGCAGGTCTATCTTTACTGCATTGTCGGGTTTATTTCCATCTGGCTCATCTTCGATATCAGCGACAATATTTCGACTTTCATCGACGAGCATATCGGCCTGCTTCTTGCCGCGCGGTATTACGCAACACAGGTCCCGCAAGTTTTCATTATTCTCCTGCCAGTTTCCCTTTTGCTCGCGCTCCTCTTTACTCTGGGACGCATGTCGCGTGCGAACGAAGTTGTGTCGATGCTGACCGCAGGCGTGAGTCTTCCGCGCGTTCTTCTGCCGCTGATTGGGATGGGGCTGCTCACAGTAGCAGCCAGCATGGCGCTAAACTATTCGCTCGCGCCGCACGCGGACCTGGCGCGCAAAGCACTCCTCTCGGAAGCGCGCGCCCGGCCGGAGGCCTACATTGAAGGCCAAATTTTTCGTAACCGAACCGACGCGCGCACCTGGTTCATCCAGAATTTTCGGCCCCGCGGGAACACATTCAACAACGTGCAGGTGCTCCAACAGGATGCAAACGACAACATCGTTACAAATTACGTGGCGACGAACGCCTTCTATCGCCCGGAAACGAAAATTTGGGATCTCGAGAACGTGAAAGTCGTTCACTACGATCACGCTGGAAACATTACTGACGAACAGATTTATCCTTCGCTAAAAATCGAACATTGGAGCGAAACGCCGTTTCGACTAGGCAGCGCAAACGTGCGCGCAGAATTCCTGAGCTTGCCGGAGCTGCGGGAGTATCTGTATTTCAACTCGGATTTTCCCGCTACTTTGCTCGCGCCGTTCCGGACGCATCTCCAGTATCGTCTCGCCTTGCCATGGACGTGCCTGGTAGTTGTCTGGATCGCCGCGCCGCTTGGTATCGGCTATTCGCGACGCGGGGTGCTATCGAGCGTCGCCGCTGCGGTCGTCCTCGTTTTTACGATGAACTTTCTTACTCACCTCTTCCTCGCGCTTGGCGAAGGCGACCGCGTGTCTCCCTGGGTGGCGGCGTGGACGCCAAACCTTCTTTTCGCCGCGATCGGTCTCTATCTGCTCTACCTGCGCGCTTCAAATCGCGAAGCGCCCGGCTTTCATCTTTTCACTGCGCGACGTATAGTTGCGCGATGAACCCGCTCCCAAACGAATGGGCGATCAAGCATCGCGCCGACGCCTGTGCCGTGACCCGGCGAGCGTTCACGCCCGGCGAGTATTTTTACACTTTGCTCTTTCACAACGCCGATGGTTATCGACGCGAGGATTTGAGCGAAGAGGCGTGGCGCGATCGCAACGAGAATATTCGGCCATTTTCGTTTTGGAAATCCCGTTACGAGCCTTTGCCGCCACGACCGCCCGAACCTCTGGCCAGGGAAAATGCGGAGCAGCTCTTTCGCCGTTTAATCGTATCGAAAAATCCGCCCGCGAACGCGTGCTACGTTCTTGCCGCCATGCTCGAGCGCAAACGCGTCTTAAAACAAGTAAAGACCGAACAGGGGACAAACGGCCGGGTTTTGATTTACGAGCACGGCGCGACCGGTGACATCTTCATCGTGCCCGACCCACAATTGCGCCTCGACGAATTGGAAAGTGTGCAGAACGAGGTTGCGCAACTGCTCCACAGTGCGGCACAGAGTTGAAACATCGACATGTAGTTGTGATTCTTTTTCAATGACCACAGAAACACCGGCAATCAATTACAAAATCGGTAACGAACGCCTGATCAGAGTTACCGATAGTGCCGCGCGCAAACTCGCATCGCTGCTGGAGGAAAAAGGCAAACCAAATGGCGCGTTACGCCTTGCCGTGATCGGTGGCGGTTGCTCCGGTTTACAATACACAATGGACCTCGTGGACGGCCCCAAAGAGCGCGACATTCTCGTTCCGACATCCAACGTGCGACTGGTTGTCGATCCCAAGAGCGCACTTTTCGTCAGCGGTTCGGTGCTCGATTACAGCGAGGACCTGCAAAAAGGCGGCTTCAAAGTCACCAACCCGAACGCTGTCGCGCACTGTTCCTGCGGCGAAAGTTTCGCCGTCTGATGAAGCGAGCGATGTTCCGGCCTCGGCTACTTTCGGGATAGCCGCCGCCTCCCATTGATCACTACCGGAGCAATTTTGCCTCGAGGTTGATCTGGGTGCCGGCGAGGGCGACGGAGACCGGGCAGGTCTTTTTTGTTAGTTCGGCTTGTTCGCGGAATTTTGCCTCGTCGATTCCTGGAACGTCGGCTTCGGTTTTTAAATTGATGGAAGTGATTTTGAATCCGCTGTCAGCGGACTCTAGTTTTACGGTCGCGGTCGTGCTGACGCGTTTGGCGGGATGCCCCGCTTTTTCGAGGTTGAACGAAAGCGCCATGGAGAAGCAGCCGGCCTCGGCCGCGCCGATGAGCTCTTCGGGATTCGTGCCCTTTCCTTCTTCGAAGCGCGATGAAAATGAGTACGGACCTTCGAAGGCGCCGCTCCCGAGTTTCATGGTTCCCTTACCCTGCTTCAGTGTACCTTCCCAAACAGCCGATCCAGTTCGTGTTGCCATTGTTTTGTCTCCTTTAGTTGTTGTTGTTGTTTACGATTCGCGCCGCGCGCCAGCGAGCGCAATCTGTTTTCGTCCGAGCCATAAACTGATCGCGAGCCAAACGGCGATGATCGGAACGGTCGTGAAACTGATTCCCCGCAAACCGAGGCCGAGTGCGCTGAGCGCCGGATACGACCACGCGCCGAGTTGATCACCGACGCGATACGCGAAAGTATCGATCACACTTTTGGCTTTGTATTTGTCCTCCCGACGCAAAACGGTGAACAGCACTTCACGCGCGGGACGCATGAACGCGAATGTGGTCGCGCGCCGCAGCACTTGAAACACCGCGAGCACGGCAAGCAGGGGAGTGATGCCAATCACAACGAATCCGATGAGACTCACCGCCGGCATGATGATCAATGTCGGCGTGACGCCGAGCCATTTCAGAAGTTTTCCCGTGAGAAAAAGTTGGCCGAGCAAGGTCAGCGTGTTCACCGTGCGGTCGAGATTTGCAAAAAAGGTCGTCCGTGCCGCGCGATCCACGAAGCCGTGACCGGCCAGGTCAGATTGCTGGAAGTAGGCCCAGGTAGAAGTCGTGGTATAAAAGATAATGAACGCGAACAGGCCAAAAAGATAAGGGGACCGAAAAATGTGAGTAATCCCGGACCAAAGACTGCCGCCGATTGCTGCCTCTTCAGCCCGACGACGTTGCGATGCTTGCTGGCCTCGTGTGAAGTCCGCGGGGAAGAAACGCACGGATTGCGCTGCAACTTCAAACATTGCCGCTGATACTAAAAGCAAATTGGCTGCGCCCATTGGCTTGACCAGCCAGGCAGTGATGCTTCCGCCGATAATGGCGCCCAACGAACCTCCGATGCTGATAAAACCGAAGAGGCGTTTGCCTTGTTCGTTGCTGAACAGGTCGGTCATGAACGCCCAAAACACAGTGACCACGAAAAGATTAGCGACACTTAGCCAGACGAAGAACGTTCGGCCTAACCATGCTTCCTGCGCGGGTGTGAGGACGCGCATGAGCACGGAAAAAATGACAAGATTCGTGATGAAGAAACGATAGGCAACCGGGATGAATTTGCGGCGGGACATACCCGCCACGAGGGCAGAGAAGAGGGCATTGGCGATCAACATCGCGACTAACGTGGCTGTGAACATCCACGGCAGCTTTTCCACGCCGCTAAAAGCGCCGATTTCATCCCGGATGGGACGGATCACGTAGTAACCGCCAAGGACCATGAAATTGAAAGCGAACCCAAGCCAGAGCGCGCGAATCTCGCCAGGCTTTACATCAACGATCTTTGCGAAGACTTTTTTCATTAACACGCGGTCATCCTGAGCGGCAGCGAAGGACCTCTCCACCTTGCGTGACGTTTTCCGCAATTTGTGAGGTCCCTCGCGTTCGCTCGGGATGACATTGCTGCTATGCTTTTTTCTTCTTCCACGCGGCAAGAACTTCGGCTTCGCGTTCAGGCGCAAGACCGGCGCGCAACTTCGATTGTCGAGCTTGCGGTAACGATTTGAACCACGCAAGCGTGTCGCGCGTTGTCTCAGCGAGAAGGCGGAAGGTTAAGCCTTTGGCAAGAGCACGATTAATGTTCGTTCGCGCGAGTCCAAGCTCGTCGCCCGCCCACACCGGCATGTTCGACCATGCTTCGACACTTTGCTGTTTGAGGAAGTTGGCCGGAACCCACGTAAATTTCGCGTTTGAATTAAGCGCATCCTTGATCTCATCGAGCATCTTGCCAATTCCGAGCGGTTTTGCCGGACCGGTCGCATCGTAAATTCCAATCTCACGATTTTCGACCATGCGAATTGTCCATTCGGCAAGATCACGCGCATCAATGAACTGCACTGGATCATTCGAATTGCCTGGCGCGAGCACTTCGCCCCCGCGATCGATCCGCACGGGCCAATAAGTAAACCGATCTGTTTCATCGCCCGGACCAACGATCAGTCCCGGCCGAATGATCAGCGTTTTTCCTGGGAACCATTTCTCGGCTTCCTGTTCGGAGAGCGCCTTGAGTGGACCGTACGTTTTGTAACCGGACGCGCGCATCGCTTCGAGTGTTTCCTTGTACGGATCGGGCCCGTCGTATTGCGCGAGCGGCGCGGTTTCATCGACGCCATTACTTGTGTCGGCATAAACGGAAATCGTCGAGATAAAGACGTACCGCTCGACATTTCCTTTGAGGATTTGCGCGGCGTCGCGTACCCAGGCCGGCAATGTTGTGGGGTTATCGATGACGACGTCCCATTGTCGACCTTTCAAAGCGTCGAGCTTGCCGTTGCGGTCGCCGATCAGTTGCTCGACTTCCGTCGGCAGTTCGCCTGGATGCGTTTTACCGCGATTGAACGTGGTCACTTTATGCCCCCGGCTGAGCGCGTAACGAACTTGGTAAGGCCCGGTGAACCCTGTGCCGCCAAGAATGAGAATGCGAAGAGGTGTCACAGCTTTTTCAGCAAATAAGATTCTCGATTTAATTCCTAATCCAAACGCGCCGCCGGCTGCAGCGGAGACTTTGATAAAATAGCGACGCGTTGTTCTAGTCATTTAGCGTTATAGTTCTGTCATCCTGAGCGAAGTGAAGCAATCTTTGCGCATCGCTGTAAAAAGAACGAGAGATGTCTGATGACACGGCGGGAAGCAGCTAAATTAATCGGTGCGAGCACGGCCGGCCTCATTTTGCCGATCGGAGCGGCGCGAGCACAAACGAAAAGCGAATCTTCAACGATACTCAAACGCGCGATTCCGGCCTCCGGTGAAAAGCTTCCGGTCATTGGGCTCGGGACATGGAGCGTGTTCGATGTCGATCTTACGCCGGACAAGCAAGCGTCGCTCGGCGAGGTGCTGTCACTTTTTGTAAAGCATGGCGGCAAGCTCATCGACTCCTCACCGATGTATGGCCGCGCCGAGGGCGTGATCGGTGAACTTTCAACCAAATTGCATTTGCACGATTCGCTCTTCATCGCCACCAAGGTTTGGACGCCGGGTAAAGAGGCCGGGATCGTGCAGATGGAGCACTCGATGGCTCGTTTTCAAACCAAGCGGATTGATTTGATGCAGGTCCACAATCTGGTCGATGTCGAGACGCAGATGGCTTCACTTCGTGAATGGAAAACGAAAGGACGTATCCGCTACACGGGCATTACCCATTCGCAGGCGCGTGGCTTTTACGAAGTAGAAAGAATCATGCGCAGTCAGAAACCCGATTTCGTCCAGATCAATTACTCGCTTATGGAGCCCGGCGCGGCCCAACGCATTTTGCCGCTGGCCCAAGAGCTTCACATGGCGGTGATCATTAATCGTCCATTCGGTGGCGGCGGTTTGTTTGGGCGGGTTGCCGCAAAATCGCTGCCGCCCTGGGCGGCCGAAATCGATTGTCAATCCTGGGCGCAATTTTTTCTGAAATGGATTATTGCGCATCCGGCCGTGACCTGCACCATCCCGGCGACAAACAACCCGCGCCATCTCGAAGACAACATGCAGGGAGGAATCGGTCGGCTTCCTGACGCAAAAATGCGCCAGCGGATGGTCCAATTCGTCTCATCGCTCTAGGCCCGCCGCTGTCGGGAGCGGCATCAACTGCCTG
>Ga0209155_1001561_pt1 | contig 10779 bp, 13 predicted proteins | sample GraSoiAngelo_122_FD_185879 | JGI IMG/M metagenome (GOLD analysis project Ga0209155, IMG submission 185879) | Grasslands soil microbial communities from the Angelo Coastal Reserve, California, USA - 14_0927_02_20cm (SPAdes) (version 2) | ecosystem: Environmental > Terrestrial > Soil > Grasslands ...
TTTTATAACATGCCCACGCGGGAGCAACAAGCCTTCCCTCCATACTGGCTTCGCCAACACTCCAAGGCCAGATCGATCAGGAAACCTGAGTTATTCGGGCAGACTTCACTACAGGCGAGCGGCGCTGGCGCTCTGCGAAGCGGGTAGCCTTATCTTTGTCGGTGTAAACGCGACCGAACTTTTCCCCGTCGGCGTAGAACACGCTGACGAGGAAATGGTGATGCTTGCGGCGGCGATCCTTGTCAAAAGAAGTCTTGCCTCGTATCCCCGTTTTTTTCGTATCCGCTTTTGTCACGTTGGCCACCCTATTGGAAGAAGTTCAGCAGTGGACTATCTCACAGGGAGCGAGTTCCGCACAAGTACCAGAGAAGATAGTAACCTGCGCTTTATTACAGCAGAAAAACAAGCAAACGCACAGCAGGAAGTCTCCTGAAAAAGGGCAAACTAGGCGGCTGTCTTCTAACCTCCCGGAGTATTAATAGGACCGCCTTTATTAACAGAGTGTTTCAGTCCAGCAGAATGATGGAACCGGCAGGCCAATTTGTCGGGAAAATTGTTTGCGAGCTACGAAACATTTTTCGATTTTCAACGTCTTTACCAGTGAGGAGAACATAAGCTGAATGTGGCGGAGAAACATAATCATGATAAACGTCCCAAAACAACCGCCCCTTGTGGAAGATCTGCGGAACCATTCGCAGGAACAGATCGCTGAATTGCGTCAACTTCTCGCTGTGGGTGCGCCATCGCGGCCAGATCCGCGCAGGCCTGGTTTTTATGAAGTACAAGGCCTCTCAAGCACGTACTACGTGTTCAAGTATCCGACAGGCACGAAAGTGCTGCTGCTGGGCGTATGGGACCGCGAAAACGATCCGGTAGCCGCTATGGTGTCGTGTTCCTGCCCGGCGGCGTAAACTCCTTTTTCCCTAACCCCTGAAAACCAGCGAGTGAAAAGAGCGTTCTGACGGGTCAGAGCGCTCTTTTAGTCTTCCTCCAATTCCAGCGCGACCGAGTTGATGCAATACCGCATCCCGGTGGGTTGCGGTCCATCGTCGAAGACGTGCCCGAGGTGGGCGTCGCACCGGCTGCACTTCACTTCTGTCCGCCGCATGCCGTGGCTTGTATCGGTTTCGGCGTCCACCGCCTCTTCGCTGGCCGGAGCGCAAAAACTAGGCCACCCGGAGCCCGAATGGAACTTGGTTTCGGAACGAAAGAGGGGTTGGCCGCAACAGACGCACCTATAGGTGCCGGGCGTTTCGGTGTCCTCATATTCGCCAGTAAAAGGAGGCTCGGTGCCTTTCTGCCTCGTCACATAGTATTGATTCTGCGTGAGTTGCTTCTTCCAGGCTACGTCATCCTTGCGAATCTTGTCTGCCACGGTGTCTCCTAGCCTCTGCGCAGTTTCATCTCTTTCCGTGCCCTATCTGACTCAGCTGCCGGGCTGGTGGTTTCAATTGAAGGCCAACCCCTGCTGATGCCAAGAGACTACCGCAAGAGCCGCGTTGATTGAAGTCTGCAGCGTCGCTGGCAAACAGTAGTCGGGTTAGAATTGGGGCATGGTCGATGAACCCTTGCGGCAAGAATTGGTCGCCATGCGAGCCGACGACCTGCGGATAAGAGAGGAACTCGCGGCGAGCGGCGAATTAGGCGGAGAGTATGTTCCAAGGATGGAAGAGGTGCACAAGAGAAACGCAGCCCGGTTGCGGGAGCTCATCGAATTGCACGGGTGGCCCACGGAGGAGGTTGCCGGAAAAGATGGCGCGGAAGCCGCCTGGTTCATCACGCAGCACGCGATCGGGGAGCCGGAGTTTCAGCGCCGCGCATTGAAGCTGATACAGGGGAGGATTGCTGAGGGACGTGTCCCCGCCTGGCATGCAGCTTATTTAGAAGATCGGATCGGCACGTACGAATGCCAGCCCCAGCGCTACGGCACGCAATGGATGGATGACCCGAGAGACGGCCGCATCCGGCCATGGACGCTGGCCGATCCGGAGCGCGTGGACGAATTGCGGGCACAAGTGGGACTTGAGCCGCTCCACCCGATTCCGGAACTGGGTCCCGACTTGCCTCAAGAAAAGCGCGAAGAAATTCAGCAGAACTACCGGTGGTGGGAGCAGTGGCTCGTAAGCAAGGGCTGGCGATCCAGTTGACCACTCACTGAGCTTGAATACCCTGGAAGTGTTTGTTTTATTGGTTCCCCCGCTAGGCAGGGTGTTCGCTAGACTCCGAAAATCAGATCACGAAAATCAGATCATTGACATGCGGACGGTTTTCCTTTACGTTTGAGTTTCGCAATGGAACGCACGCACACAGTTCGGGCGCATCGGCACCATCATCATCACGGCCACACGCCGCGCCTGCTGAGGTGTGCATAGCGATTCGCTAAACAAAGCACTCTTTAGCCCGCTGGCGCAACAAGCTCCAGCGGGATTTTTATTTTCAGGAGACAACATCGTGGAGATCGACTTTGAGAAAAGTGGCGGGCTGGTACCGGCCATCATTCAGGACGGGAGCAATGGCGACGTCCTGATGCTTGGCTTCATGAATGCGGATTCACTTGCGGAAACGCGGCGAACAGGCGAAGTTGTGTTTTTCAGCCGCTCACGGAACAAACTTTGGAAAAAGGGCGAATCCAGCGGGCACATCTTGCGGGTTCGCGAGATGCGCGTGGATTGCGATGCAGACGCGCTACTCGTGCGTGTCGAGGCCGTTGGGCCGGGCGTCTGTCATGAGGGATACCGGAGCTGCTTCTTCCGGTCGATCGAAGCGGATGGAAACGCAAAAATTACCTCTGAGCGTACTTTCGCGCCGGAGAAGGTTTACGGTAAGGAAAAATCCCGATGAGCCGACTGAAGCTGGGGATTCCTAAAGGCAGCCTTCAGGACGCGACCCTTGATCTTTTTTCGCGCGCCGGCTGGAAAATCACATTGAGTTCGCGCAGTTACGTCCCGGCCATTGACGACACGGAAATCGAATGTCTGATGGTGCGCGCACAGGAAATGGCGCGCTACGTCGAATCCGGCGCCCTGGACGCGGGAATCACGGGGCACGATTGGGTGGTGGAGACGAGCGCAGATGTAGAAGAACTTTCGGAACTGGTTTATGCCAAGCAGCGTCTTGCGCGCGTGCGCTGGGTCCTGGCCGTGCCGGAGGACTGCGCCATCCGCCAGCCACGCGACCTGGAAGGCAAAGTGATCGCCACAGAAGTCGTACAGATTACGCAGAACTACCTCGCCAAGCACGGCGTGAAGGCCCACGTGGAGTTTTCCTGGGGAGCCACGGAAGTGAAAGTTCCGCAGCTCGCGGACGCCATCGTTGAAGTTACTGAGACCGGCTCGTCCTTGCGCGCCAATCGTCTGCGCATCGTAGATACGGTCCTGGAATCCGCGACCGTTTTCATCATGAATCGCGCCAGCGCGGCCGATTCCTGGAAACGTGAAAAGGCGGAAAACCTGATACTGATGCTCCAGGGCGCTATCGCGGCGGCCAGCAAAGTCGGTCTGCTTCTCAACGTGCATCGCGACGATTTGCAAGGCGTGCTGGGCGTTCTTCCGGCGCTCAAGAACCCCACAATTTCGGCCCTCAGCGACCCAGAGTGGGTGGCTATCAATACCATCGTAGAAGAAGCCGTTGTGCGGCAGATCTTGCCCAAGCTAAAAGCCGCCAAGGCCCAAGGTATCGTCGAATATCCCTTGAACAAAATCGTGCTCTGATGCGCATCCTCAAGCTCACTCCGCGGAACGAAAAGTGGCTGCTCGCGCGCCGCGCCCAGCGCGACGATGAAGCCCACTCCGTGGCCGCCGAAATCGTCGCGGATGTGCGAAGTCGCGGCGATTCCGCTCTATTCGCCTGGACCAAAAGACTGGATGATTTGGACTTCTCGCGAGCTGGAGTTTGGATTTCGAGGGAAGAAATCTGCGCCGCCAAAGCGCAAGTGAGTCCTGATTTCTTGAAGGCTATTCGGAGAGCTGCGAAGAACGTCCGCCAGGTAGCTGAACAGCAGCTTCCCCGGCCGTGGACCATCGAGACCGAACCTGGCGTCAAGATCAGTCAGCGCGTTTGCCCTATCGAATCCATCGGCTGCTATATCCCAGGCGGTCGCTTTTCCCTTGTATCCACGCTGGTCATGACCGTGGTTCCCGCGAAGGTTGCTGGAGTTCCGAATATCGTTGCCGTTTGCCCGCGGCCAAATCCCGAGCTACTGGCAACCGCCAATCTACTCGGCATCGAAAAGATCGCTCACGTCGGCGGAGCGCAAGCGATTGCCGCTCTCGCGTATGGCACAAATTCGATTCCACGCGTGGAGAAAGTCTTCGGCCCGGGCAACAAATATGTCACCGCTGCGAAACAATTGGTCAGCAGCAATTGCGCCATCGATCTACCGGCCGGTCCGACCGAGGCAATCGTGCTGGCGGCGGAAGGCAATGCGCGCTGGATTGCCGCCGATCTTCTCGCTCAGGCCGAGCATGCCAGAGACGCCGCAAGCTTTTTCGTCACCACTTCACACTCGCTCGCCCAAGAAGTGCAACGCGAAATTAAATGGCAGCTCGCCGAACTTCCTCCCGGAGTGGCCAGCGTTTCCACAGAGACGGCCGGCGCAATTCTCGTGGCAGACTCGCTCGAGCAGGCTTGCGCATTCATCAATCGCTTCGCCCCGGAACATCTCAGCCTTCCGGAGAATGCCGAGCGGTTCCTGCTAAGAGTGCGATCGGCGGGCACCATCTTTCTCGGCCCTTGGGGCGCGCAGCCGCTTGGCGACTACGCTACCGGCAGCAATCACGTCCTCCCAACGGGGGGTTGGGCACGCAAACGAGCCGGGCTTTCGGCGGCCGACTTTGTGAAATGCATCAGCGTGCAAACCATCAGCCGAAACGGATTCCTTCGTCTCGCCGACACGGTCGAAACTCTGGCAGAATCCGAGGGCTTGATGGCTCACCGCAACGCCGTAAGGGTTCGCCGATGAAGGCTCACTTGCCAGTGCGAGAGGCGATTCTGAATCGCCGCACATATGAAGCGCCCGCGGAAGGCCGTGCGGACAAGGTGCGGCTGGACTTCAATGAGAATACGACTGGCTGCTCTCCCGCAGTGCGGCGCGCACTCGCAAAGCTCACCGCCAAGCAACTGGCAATGTACCCGGAATATCAGGCGCCAACAGCGCGCCTGGCCCGCTACTTCGGCGTTCGTCCGGAAGAACTTCTTCTCGCCAACGGCGGAGACGATGCGCTGCGAGTTTTCTTCGACACGTTTGTCGAGGCTGGAAGCAGTGTCCTAATTTGCGAGCCGACGTTTCCTATGTATCGCTATTACGCGGAAATTTACGGCGCACGGATCTCGGCACTGCGCTACGGCACCGAAATGGAGTTCCCGCTGGAGGGCATCCTTGCGGCGCTGCGAAAAGAGCCACGTGTCCTTTTTCTCGCGAACCCCAACAATCCTACTGGCACTCTCTTTGGTTTCAAGGAACTGGAGAAAATCCTGCATGCCGCCACGCACACCGCCGTTGTGATGGACGAAGCTTACGCGGAGTTTTCAGGCTTCACCGCAGTGCCCTGGATTCGTAAGTTTCGCCACCTGTTTGTCGCCAGAACGTTTTCAAAGGTCGCTGGCCTCGCGTCGCTGCGGCTCGGCGCGGTCGTCGGCTGCAAGGAATCGCTAGCCCTGGTGCGCCGCGCCATGCCGCCCTTTCCTGTGAATCTTGGCGCACTGGTAGCCGCCGAAGCTGCCGTTCAAGACCGCATGACGATGCAAGCATATGTCAGCGAAGTGAAATGGTTTCGTGCGTGGCTGGCCGCCGAACTGCAGAAGCTCGGCGTGCGCTCCTTCCCCAGCGCCGGAAATTTTCTGCTGGCCAATTTCGGGGCAAAGGGACCCGCGCTCTTTGGAAAGCTTGAGAGGCAAGGGATTCTTCTGCGCGAGCGCACCAAGGACATGGGCCCGGGATTCGTCCGCATTTCCATAGGAACACCAGCTGAAATGAAGAAGCTGTTGAAGGCCATTCGAAAGGAATGGAAAGCGCCAGCCTGAATTTGGCGTAAAAAGAAAATGCCGCGAACCGCAGCGATTCATCGCAAAACAAACGAGACGGACATCCGTCTAAAGTTGAATCTGGATGGCCGCGGAAACGCCCGCATCGCCACCGGAATTCGCTTCTTCGACCATATGCTCGAATTGGTCGTGCGGCACGGCGCGTTTGACCTGACCGTGGATGCGCTCGGCGATCTCGACGTGGACCAACATCATACGGTCGAAGATGTCGGCATCACACTCGGTGAAGCGGTGCAGAAAGCTCTTGGCTCCAAGCGAGGAATTCTGCGCGCGGGCTATTTCTTGATGCCGATGGACGAAACGCTCGCCGCCGCCGCGATTGATCTGGGGGGACGGCCCTACTGCGTTGTAAATGCAAAAATCGCCGCAAATCGCGTCGGCGATTTCCAGGTTGAGCTGATGGAGGATTTTTTTCAGGGCTTCGCGCAGTCGGCAAGAGCCAATGTCCATCTTCGCGCCCTGTACGGCCGATCCTCGCACCATCAAGTCGAAGCGATATTCAAGGCGTTTGCACGCGCGCTGCGTTTCGCCGTGTCTCGCGACAAACGCCTTCGCCAGGTTTTGCCCAGCACCAAGGGGCTGCTATGAAAATAACCATCCTCGACTACGGCGCCGGCAATGTGCCTTCTGTGGAACACGCGCTCCAGCGCCTCGGTGCTGAAACGCACCGCACGTCGTCGCCCGAATGCATTTCCAAGGCGAAAGCCTTGCTGCTTCCGGGAGTTGGTCATTACGCCGCCCTGGTTCGCGCCCTCGACGAAAAGCATCTCCGCGCGCCTCTGATTGACGCCATCCAACGCGGCGTGCCTTTTCTGGGAATCTGCCTCGGGCTGCAAGTTCTTTTCAAGTCGAGCGAAGAAGCCTCTGAACTTCGAGGCCTGAATCTTCTGCCGGGAGCTGTTGCCGCATTGCCGCCCAGGGTGAAGCTCCCCCACATGGGTTGGAACCAAATTGAAAAGAAACGGGAATCGTCCCTGCTCTCAGGCATTAACGCTGGAGCGTATTTCTATTTTGCACACTCCTACGCCGCGCTCGACTCGAATGACACTACTGCCACTTGCTCCCACGGCGCGGAATTCGCGGCCGCGATCGAGCAAAGAAATATCTTCGCAGTGCAATTTCATCCCGAAAAAAGTGGTGACTCTGGCGCCCGCATTCTCCAGAATTTCCTGAGGCTTGCGGCATGAGCCTGGCGCACCGCATCATTCCTTGCCTCGACACCGACGGCGAACGCGTCGTAAAAGGCGTAAACTTCGTGGGCTTGCGCGATGCCGGCGACCCCGTTGCGCTCGCCGCCCGCTACAATGCCGAGGGCGCTGACGAATTGGTCGTGCTGGACATTGCCGCCTCCCGCGACCGCCGCCCCACTTTTCTCGAAACAATTCGTCGGGTCGCCGCAGAATTGGCGATTCCTCTCACGGCTGGGGGCGGCATTCGGACGCTCGAAGACGGCCGCGCCGTCGTGCACGCCGGTGCGGACAAGGTAACGGTGAACACCGCAGCAGTCGAGCGGCCTGCGCTGATTTCCGAATTGTCGCGGGAGTTTGGCGCGCAAGCCGTTGTCCTGGCGATCGATGCAAAGCGCTCCGGAGATCACTGGGACGTCATGGTTCGCGGCGGACGCGAATCCGCATCACGCGATGCCATCGAGTGGGCGCGCATGGGAGTGGCAGCAGGCGCCGGCGAAATTTTGCTGACCTCTGTGGACCGCGACGGAACACAGAGCGGTTTTGACGTAGCGCTGACGGCGGCAATTTCCGGCGCCATAACGGTTCCGGTGATTGCGTCCGGCGGTGCCAAATCGCCCGCTCATTTTGTCGAGATTTTCCGGGAAGGGGCGGCGGACGCGGCTTTGGCGGCCTCGATCTTTCACGATGAAGTGCAATCCATTCACGCGCTGAAGCAATTTCTGGCCTCAAGCGGAGTCGAGGTTCGCCTCCCATGCTGATTCCCTGCATCGACTTGCAAAGCGGGCAAGCTGTTCAGCTGGTCCACGGGCGGAAGCGCGAGCTGACTGTTGCGGATGTCTTTGGACAACTGGAAAAGTTCAAGAAACATCTCTGGCTACATGTGATTGATTTGGATGCTGCCATGGGCAAGGGCGCAAATGACGATCTCGTTCGCAACCTTTGCGCGAAAGCAAGAACTGATTTCGGGATGAAGGTGCGCGTCGGCGGCGGCATTCGAAGCATCTTCCGCGCGCGAGAAGTTGCCAACTGGGGGGCGAACCAGATTATTGTCGGAAGCGCGGCGTTCCACGGGGGAAAAGTGAATACGGGCTTTTTGGAGCAGCTCGCGAAAAATATCTCGTACGAGAAAATCGTCATCGCACTCGACACGGCCCACGGAAAAATCACCATTCACGGCTGGCGGAAGAAGCTAACCTTACAGGCCGAAGACTTGATGACGCAACTTGAACCCTATTGCGCGGGATTTCTCTGCACCGACGTGGACCGCGAAGGAACGATGACCGGCGCAAACCTCGGCTGGTTTCGAAAGCTTCGTAATGCGACAGCCCATCCGATTATTGCTGCTGGCGGAATCAAAACGCGGAGCGAGATTGCCGCGCTGGAAAAAATCGGCATGGACGCCGCCGTGGGCATGGCTATGTATAAGGACCGGCTGCGTTAAGGAAAAGGATCCCTACCTCGGCGCACCCGCGCACAGTCTACGATTCTCAGCGCATTAGCGCAGATACGCGTCCGTGATGTACTGCTGCACCATGCGCTGCGTGTTGAAGAACGATCCGTTGATGGCGATGGCGTGCTGCATGACTTGCAGGAATTTTGCACGATCGTTGTAGTACAGCGGAAGAATTACGCTTTCCAGCTTGTTATAGAGCGATTCCGCTTCGGCGGTATTGTCGGCCGGAGTATTGCCTGCAGCGGTTCGTCGCGATTCGCCGATACACCAGCCTGTGACGCCTTCGATGTGGCCTTCCACCCACCAGCCGTCGAGAATGCTCAGGCTCGGCACGCCATTCAGCGCCGCCTTCATACCGCTGGTGCCGGAAGCCTCCAGAGGAAACTGCGGTGTGTTAAGCCAAACGTCCACTCCGGAAGTGATCCTTCCGCCAAGCTCGAGATTGTAGTCGTCAAGGAACACGACCGGCACAGCTTTGCGCAGCGCTTTTTTCGCGTGGAAGATCCGGCGAATGATGTCCTTCCCGCCGGCATCATTCGGGTGGGCCTTGCCGGCGTAAATAATCTGGAAGTGTCCAGAGTTCTTGGCAATCTCCCGGAGCCGATCGAGATCCGCCAGGATCAAATCGGCGCGCTTGTATCCCGTCGCACGGCGCGCGAAACCAATCGTGAAGACCTCGGGATCGAACTTGAGCCCGGTCTTCTCACGAACTGTCTCGAGCAGATTGTGCTTGGCAATCAGGTGAGCAGCCCACACTTCCTCCGCGGGCAAGCCCAGGGCGCTCCGCAAACTGTAATTGTCTTCGCGCCACGATGGAATGTAGCGGTCAAAGAGTTGCTGAAATGGAGCAGAGGTCCACGTACCGGCGTGCACGCCGTTGGTAATGGCCTCGATCGGCACCTCCGGAAACATCTGACGGGAAGTTTCGCCGTGCTGCTTGGCGACTCCGTTGACGTAGGTGCTCAGGCTGAGCGCCAGTTGCGTCATGTTGAGGGATGCCCCGCGGCGCGCCGCTTCCTGCAAGTCCAAAAAATTTTGTTCCGCCTGCAAAACACGTTTCATCAAATCCGCCGAGGAAGCGTCCTTCAAATCGAGGAACCCAGTCTGGCCCGGAAACACGCGCGTGAAATATTCCATCGGAAAACGGTCGTGCCCCGCGGGCACAGGAGTATGGGTGGTGAAGACGCACTTGCTGCGGACCCTTTCAATGTCCTCGCTGCGGATGGATTTGCGTCCCTCTTTTGCGGCTTCTTCGTCGAGCAATTGCAACGTGAGCAGCGCCGCGTGGCCTTCGTTCATGTGGTAGCGGGTGAGGTCGTTGTAGCCAAGGGCGTGGAGAATGCGGACGCCTCCGATTCCCAAGATGACTTCCTGGCACAGACGGTAGTAAGAATCGCCGCCGTACAAACTGCCAGTGAGATTACGATCGGCTTCGGTGTTGGAAGGGAGATCGGCGTCGAGAAAATAGATGGGCACTTCAAACCCACGCACACCTTTTGCGGAATAACGCCAGCAGCGCAGCTCAACACGGCGGCTTTCAATGGACACACTTGCGCGCGCGGAATCCTCGGTCAAGAAGTCTCCCACGCTCCATTCGACCGGCTCTTCCGTCTGCGAGCCGTCTTCGGCAAGACGCTGCGTGAAGTATCCTTTGCGGTAAAGCAAAGAAACGGCCACCATGGGCAGACGCAAATCCGCTGCGGCGCGAATTGTGTCACCCGCAAGAACGCCCAGCCCCCCGCTGTAGGTTGGCATGGCGTTCTCCAGGGCAATTTCCATGGAGAAGTAAGCGATCAATCGCTTCGTGGAATTCAGCTGACCTGCCATTTCACTCGCTTTTCATTTCCGCGCGGACAACCGCTACCGTGCGGAAAATCACGAATATATAAACCTTAGATTGTCAGGGATTCGTGACGCGCAAGCAAGCGCCGCGAAAACGCCGGGTGTCCATTCTTGTGGCGTAGATTTCGCATCGTAATTCGCAAAATCGGCATAGGGGGAACGGTCGCCCGTTCTCCCCTGCCACAGTCGCGGTAGGGACGCGAGTTAACCTCGCGCCCCCCGCACAGATCCGTACGGGCAGGATTGCTGCAT
>Ga0209155_1001562_pt1 | contig 10775 bp, 7 predicted proteins | sample GraSoiAngelo_122_FD_185879 | JGI IMG/M metagenome (GOLD analysis project Ga0209155, IMG submission 185879) | Grasslands soil microbial communities from the Angelo Coastal Reserve, California, USA - 14_0927_02_20cm (SPAdes) (version 2) | ecosystem: Environmental > Terrestrial > Soil > Grasslands ...
CCCAGCGTCAGCCCCTCGCGCTCGGCCACGGCCACAAGCTGTTCGTATTCGCTCTCTGTCATCTTCGAGCCAACCGTTCGATTCCGAAGTTGATCGGCAGGCATAACGAGCACCTCCAGGAAGGGACTTCATCGAAAACAAGCCGCTCAGTTATGAGCCAGCAAAATCAACAAGTTAACGAAGAGCGCGGGAAGTTAACCGCGAGCGCTCGAAATTCGTAACTCACGCCGCCTGAGTACGTTAACCAGGAGCGCCGCGCGGCGCTCCGCAGCACCCAACCTGGGGTGGCGTGTCCGTCCAACTCCCGGTGCCGTAGGCACCGCTCTTCGAAAATGCGGCCAGAGGCACCGACGCGGCCCATTGGCTGCGTCACTTCCGCCTCCTGTGACGAAGCTGGAGACATCACAGCTCACCGTATTCCAGTGTCAGCGCGTCCCAGGCCATGCGTATTTCGGGAAGCTCCCACGCGCGGCGAAACAAGGCTTGGACTGACTTCCACTCCTTCTCGGAGAGGCCGAACGTGATGCCATTCTCGTGCGCTCGGAACCAGTAATCCTTCCCCTTGCCTTCCTCGGACGCTGCGACATAGCCGAGGAAGTGCCCGCCCTCCCAACGGCGGGTCGGGCTGTCCGGAGCAAGGGCGCCCAGCATGGTGCGAAACTCTGTAATCCTCGGGTATCCGTTGATCGGATACATCGGGCCGCGTGCACCAGGGAAACTCAAGAGCAAGTAAATATCGTTGCTTTCTCCCCGATTAAACGAGAGCGTGAAGTCGCCTTCTTTGATGGATGGAATCGGCGGCTGATAGAAGGAATCCTGGCTCGTGGACTTCGCTCGAAGCGACTCTTGCGTGAGGCAGTAGTGGCCGCGCGCGGCCAGCCGCCACAGAACCGGGAAGAAGGGGCGAAGGGCGCGGTTCACAGCGTCAGCCGCTGGGAGCTTTTCGTCCTCCAGAAGGATAAGCAGATTGCGTCCTGCCAGAAACGTGTCCCACTTTACTGCCGGATCACTGAGCCGCTTACGAGTCTCGGCCACCGTCCGGCGGACCGTCTCTGAGGTCGCACGCTCCGAATCGTCTGCTCCCTTCGCCTTTGCAGGTCGGCATTCGGAAGGTAGATTGTTCACGTAGTACGAGTCCCGCAAGGAGGTGCGTTCCGTCCGCAGTTCATACACCGCAAGGAATGCGTCGAGCACGGCGATGAGCGATTCGTTAGAGACAGGATTGGGCGTCCTCTCGGTATAGGCTTCCAACCCCTTCTGTACAAAATGCGCGAGCAGTATCCACTCGGCTCGCGACAAAATATGCTGCGCTTCTCCCTTCCTGCGAATCTCGAGAAGTGTCTCTGTCGGTTTGGCCATCAAGTCCGCGACTTCAAAGCGGTCCTCGCGAGCAGACTCAAGGAGTTGCTTGGCAACCTCCGAAGTTGAAACACTATCGCCCTTTTTCGAGGACATGAGTTGCTTGACCCGCTCTAGGCGTGCATACAGAGCGTCGCTTATGCGAAGGGACAGAGTTTGCCCCTGGGTAGACTTCTCGGGCTTTTGCGGTTTTTCGGGCATCTGGTACGCCTCCTCGTTCCGTCCGTAGGATGCAACCCTTTCTAGAGAGGTTGCATCTTGACAGTATGTTTGCAAACATTGTATGATTTTGTGGACCGGGAGTCAAGTAGAAGATGTCAGCCGGGAGAACCAGGACAAGACGCAATGAAACACCGCAGTATCCAACTCGGCGCGCGCAAGAACCCAGACTCGCCAAGAGTGCATGGCTTGCGCCTCACGGTAGATTCGTCGTCGTTAAGATCTGGAAGTCAGACTGGAATTTCTGACGAGAGGAAGCCATTGCCGTCTCCCGAGGGATTGCCTGCGGACCAGGCCAATTCGGAACCCACCTTCTTCAGCATTTCTGAGTTGGCAAAGAGATGGCGATGCTCACGAGCCAGTGTCTACAACCGCCTCCGTGGCGAGGTTGTGCTAGACTTTGCGCGACCGGGGCGCAGAGGACATAAAGTCATTCCGCGAGAAACTGTAATGGTCATCGAACAGAGACGGCTCAGGGTGCTGCGCTGATGGGGAGCGCGATTGAACTGAGCGTGCGCAAAAGGAAGGGCTGGGCCGTCTATCAACTCGAAGGCCGAATCCGCGGCCAGCGTATCCGGCTCTCGCTCGGCACAAAGAATTACGCGACCGCCAGCGAGTGGGCCCAGAGGGTCAATTTCGCAATCGAAAGGGGCCCTGAGTCAGCTTACTGGCCGGACCTGTGCAGGGTGCTTCCACCTTGTACGTTTGAAAAACTGGCACAAGTCGTTGGGTACGCCGAAAAGCCCGATCTCGCTTCTCCTCCGGCACTGACGTGGGCAGATCTACACAACTCCTTCAAGGCAGAGGTAGAGCGGCGCATCGCGATTGGAAAACTCCGAACATCTACCTGGGAACGATATCAGCAAACCGTAAAGGCCTTCGAGGCTTTCCTCGTCATCCAAGACATCGCGGAGCTTGAACGGATCACGAAGACTGTCGTCGAGAACTTTAAAGTATGGCGACTGGCAGAAATCCGGAAACGTAAGTTCTCACGCGGCGGAGGAGGTCTTGTACTCGACGCTGCTATCCTGCACCGCATCTTTCGTCATGCAATTGAATGCGACCTGCTTAAGAGCAACCCCGTGAGGATGGAAGGAAGGCCAGGAGATCAACCGGAATCAGGTGCACAACCTTTCACGGCCGACCAGCTCTCCAAGTTGCGCAAGTCAGCGAGCAGCGATCTGCTGGCATTTTTGCTCCTTCGTTGGACTGGGCTACGCGGATCGGACGCCTCGGGCTTGCGTTGGGGAGAAATCGACTGGGGAGCGAAAGAAATCAATCGGCTCACGCAGAAGCGCCGCAAGCGCGTCATTCTCCCTATTCATCCGGAGTTACTGTTCCTGCTTGAGACTGAGCACGTGGCCCGGAATCCGAGCGTTGAAGAGCGGGTGCTACTCAATCCGAACACCGGGAAACCGTATACCCGGCCCCGGCTGTACGAGCGGATGCTTGCGCTCGGTCGGCGAGCAGGAGTGTTAGACGCCCACCCGCACCGGTACCGCGATACTTTCGCGGTGGACATGCTGGCGCGTGGCGGCAGCCCTTACGACGTAGCCAAACTGCTCGGGGACACCATCGAGACGATCGAGAAGCATTACACGCCGTTTGTTAGAGAGCTTCGGGAGCGAGTGCGTCGGCTGATGGAGAATGGGGAAGGCCTGGAAAATTGGGCACAGTTTGGCCACAGTGACGCGCAACCGGTGATCAAGAAACAAACAACTAACTGAAAACAAAATAGATAGTGGCGGGCGAGCCTGTAAGCCGGATTCTGTGCCGCACGCAAACCGCAAAACGGCTTGCATGCGCGGCGATCATTCCTCTAGGTCACGATTCGCACCGTGACTCCAGCAGCCTACCCGAGGGTTTTCTTCCGCGATGGCTTGCGCCGCCGCAGAAGGAGCTTTCGCTCATCGAGCCGGGCCGGCTCTCCCCTCCTATTTGGCCTTGCACCACGCGGGGTTTTCCGTGCCTCCCGTGTCGCCACGGGAGCGGTGGGCTCTTACCCCACCTTTTCACCCTTGCCAAACGATGCGTGCTCTTCGAAGACGTCTCGCAGGTTTCCCTGCGCGATGCCACCGTGCTGCGCTCCGCCGGCGGTTTATTTTCTGTGGCACTTTCCGTAGCGCCTCTAGTGGGACAGGCATTCCTGCCTGTCCTCCCGGATTCGCCCCCTGGCGTTACCAGGCGCGTTGCCCTGTCAAGAGTTCCGCTCCCCACAAAAGTGAAGAGCGTGCCTCAGGACGGTGTCCGGACTTTCCTCCCGCCCCAGCTTTGTAGCGGCGGCTTTACGCCGCCACTCTTCCGCCAGGACCAGCGATCACCCGGCCCGCCCGCCAACTCCATTATACCTCGATAGGCCCGAATCGTAGTTGGAGTGTTGGCCGACCGAACAGAAGCAGACAGCAGGGCACATCACACGGGGCAGAAAGGCTATCATGCAAAGTTGGTATGCAGATTAGAGTGGGAAAAATCGCGCTCTTCACGCTGGGCTTCGCCTGGCTCGCTGGCGCTTTAAGGATGATCGTTGGGAACGTGGTGCTGAGAGAAACTCGACTGGGCATCATCGCTCAGTTCCTAGATAAACTGCCCCCTGCAGTAGCCAATCCGATGTTCATTTTCCTCTGGATTGTCACTCTCTTTGGATGGGTCGTACCCCTGACACTAGGCGTAATAGGGCTCCTACGCAAGAGGCGGCCGAACTGACGCCTTAGGTATGCCATTCATTATTTAAGGCCAAGCAACTTCTCGAACTCGGCCTCGGTGAGGATGGTTACGCCGAGTTCTTTGGCTTTGTCGTACTTCGATCCCGGATCGGTCCCCACAACGACGTAATCCGTCTTCTTGCTCACCGAGCTGGAAACTTTCCCTCCGTGCTGAATAACGAGCTCACCTGCTTCCTCACGCGAACGATTCGCAAGGCTCCCCGTGAACACAAAACTCTTCCCGGCAAGTTTCTGGCTCTTCACCACTCGTTTTTCCGCCGTCGGATGCACGCCCGCTTTTCGCAGCTTCTTGATAAGCTGCCGATTGGCAGGCTCCGAGAAAAATTCCACGATGCTCGCCGCGACCTTCGGCCCGACTTCTGGCACTTCCTCAAGCTCTTCCTCTTTCGCCTCTGCTAATTTTTCCAGCGAAGAAAAATGTTCCGCCAGCAATTGTGCCGTTCGCTCGCCCACAAATTGAATGCCCAGCGCGTAAATCAGCCGCGCCAGCGAATTCTTCTTGCTCGCCTCGATTTCCTCCAGCAGGTTCTGCGCTGATTTTTCCGCCATGCGCTCCAGCCCAGCCAATTCGTCTTCCTTCAGCGCGTAAAGATCCGCGACATCCTTGACGAGCGCCTTGTCCACAAGCTGGTCCACGATCTTGTCCCCAAGCCCGTCGATGTTCATCGCATGCCGCCCCGCAAAATGCAGAATCGATTCCTTCCTTTTCGCCGGGCACGCCGCGTTCACGCAGCGGTACGCCACTTCTCCTTCCACATGATGAATGGTGCTCCCGCATTCCGGGCAATGCTTCGGCATGCGAAACGGTCTGCGGTTCTTCCCTTCCTTAACCACCTTTAGCACATGCGGGATCACTTCTCCCGCCCGCTCAATCAGCACGGTGTCGCCAATCTGCAATCCCAGCCGGTCGATTTCGTCCATGTTATGGAGCGTGGAACGGCTGACAGTGACGCCTCCCACTTGCACCGGTTCGAGCACCGCCACAGGCGTCAGCGCTCCCGTGCGGCCCACTTGCACGATGATGTCGTTGACGACCGTCGTTTCCTGCCGCGCCGGATATTTGTAAGCCATGGCCCACCGCGGCGCTTTCGCCGTGTAACCCAGTTCGTTTTGAATGGCGATCGAGTTCACTTTGATCACTACGCCATCAATCTCATACGGAAGCTTCTCCCGCTTCGCGTCCCAATCATCGCAATACGCCGTCACTGCCTCGATTCCCGCGCAAAGTTTCCAGTCGTCCGAAGCGCGGAACCGTAATTGCTTCAATGCCTGCAGGGAGTCCGAATGTTTCGCAAACGGCACTTTTCCATCCACCAGCAGGTAGTACGCAAAAAAATCCAGCCGCCGCGCCGCCGTAATCGAAGGATCGAGCACGCGCACGGCTCCCGCCGCCGAGTTACGCGCATTCACAAAAATCTTGCCGCCAATCCGCTCCTGCTCCCGGTTCAGAGCATCGAACGCCATCTTCGTCATCATCACTTCGCCACGCACTTCGAAATCAGGCGGGAGCTTCACCTTTTTCAGCACCGCGGCTTCCACACGCAGCGGAATCGAGCGGATCGTCTTCACGTTCGGCGTCACGTCCTCGCCCGTCGTTCCGTCGCCGCGCGTGACGCCGCGCGTCAGCACTCCATCTTCGAATTGCAGCGAGATGCTCAGCCCGTCGAATTTGTGTTCCGCGACGTATTCAATCTTTTCCTGCCCGCTTCCCTCGCGCACGCGTCGGTCCCACTCCCGCAGGGCATCGTAGGAAAATGCGTTGTCCAAGCTCAGCATCGGCCGCGCGTGCCGCACCGTGGAAAATCCCTCGCGCGGCGCGCCGCCCACGCGGACGGTTGGAGAATCTGGCGTCACCAGTTCCGGATACGCTGCCTCCAACTCTTTCAAACGGTTCATCATCCGGTCGTACGCTGCGTCCGAAATCTCCGGATCGTCGAGCACGTAATACCGGTATTCGTGGTAGCGCAGCTTCTCGCGAAGCTCTTCAATCTCTTTCTTGACGCTAGCTGGCGCAGTTTTGGCCATGAAACCTCGGCAGAACAGTGTGCGGAAATTCGGCTGGTATTATATAGAATGAATGTCTTGGCGCACGAACGGCATGAACCCGAACCAAAGATGACCACAAATCTCAAGAACGCTCTGCTGATTCACAACCCCAACGCCGGCAACGGTGGCAAAGGCCGCCGCCGCACGCTCGATACCGCGCGCCACATTTTCGCCTCCCGCGGCATCGAATCCGAACTTGCGGAAACTACCGGCCCAGGCCATGCCACGGAAATCGCCCAGCGCGCCGCCTCCGAAGGCCGCGGCCTCGTCATTGCCTGCGGCGGCGACGGCACGCTCAACGAAGTCGTCAACGGCCTGGCCGCCAACCAAAACGGCCACCGCGTGCCTCTTGCTCTTCTTCCCGGAGGCACTGCCAACATCCTCGCCAAGGAGCTGGACTTGCCCTGGGACATTCCCAGCGCAGCCGAAAAACTCGTTCGCGGCACCGTAAAAGAAATTGCGCTCGGCTTGGCGACTCCTCTCGAGCATCCCGGAAAGAAAAAATATTTTCTCAGCGTCGGCGGCGCCGGCCCCGACGGCATGATCGTCTATTCCCTCGACCTCGACCTGAAAGCCCGCATCGGCATGCTGGCCTACTGGTGGGAAGGCGCGCGCGAAGTCTTCCGTTACAATTTCCAGCATTTTCGCATTCGCATCGGCCATGAAAAACTCGACGCTTCTCTCGCCATCGTCGGCCGCACCAAAAATTACGGCGGCCCTTTCAAAATCACTACCAACGCCGATCTGTTCGAAGACGAGTTCGAGGTCATGGCTCTAACCACGCAGAGTGGCTTCCGCTATTTGAGCTACTTGCCAACGCTCTGGATGGGTAATTTGCGCGGGACCGAGGGTGTTCATTTTTACAAGTCCGACACCGTCATTTGCGAACCGCTCGATTCGAATCCCGTCTACGCTCAAGTCGACGGCGAGCCTCTCGCGCGCCTCCCCGTCGAATTCAAGATTGTCCCCCGCGCCCTGAAACTCCTCGTCCCCGGCTCTTCACTTTAGAATACCGCCCTACATCGCCATCTTGCCCGTCGTAGGCATGCGGTCCCAAGCGCGCCAGAAGGATTGCATTTCGCTGGGTGTGCCCAGAGAGACTCGGATGTATTTGTCGAGAGCTGGATATTTGGGACCGATGAGGATGTTGTTTTTCTTGAGGTGCTCGATGACTTCATCGGGCGGGCGCATGGGATTCACCATCACGAAATTGGTTTGCGAATCGATGGCTCGAAGCATGCGCGCGTTAACCTGGTTCATGAACTCCTGGCGGTCGTCAGCGTTTCGCTTTATGCCGAGCCGCACGTAGTCGACGTCATCGAGCGCGGCGGAGGCGGCGCGCGCGGAGACTACGCTGACACTCCAGCTGGGGAACCCGGCGGCGAGGCGCTTGGCGATTTCCGAGGTGGCAACGGCATAACCGATGCGCATTCCGGCAAGCCCATAAATCTTGGAGAAGGTTCGAGAGACGATGACGCGCGGATCGCCGATGGGCCGGTCCACGAAAGACTCGTAGGAAGCGCTCGGGCTGGCAAAGTGATGATAGGCCTCGTCAATCAGTACGGTCACGTTTGATGTCAACTTGCCGAGGAACGCTTCTATCTCTTTGCGCGGCGTGATGGTTGCGGTGGGATTGTTGGGATTGACGATATACACGAGCCCGGCCGATGTGCGCGCGCGGTCGAGCATGACACTGAGGTCATGCTCATAGCGTTTGTTGAGCGGAACGTCCGCGACTTCGCTGCCGGAACTTTGCGCAAGTTTGCCGAGCGCGGGAAAAGTGGGCGCGGCTTGCACGAGTTTTTTGCCTGTCCCCAGAAAAGCGGCTGCGGCCATGCACAAAATTTCGCCCGAGCCGCAGCCAAGCACGATTTGTTCGCGCTTCACCTTGTGCAGTGCGGCGAGCTTGTCCGTGAGCGTCTCGTACTCGGTGCGTGGGTAGCGATTGCCGATGGCGGCGGATTCGCGCAGCACGCCGAGAACTTTTTCGGACGGGCCATAGGGATTTTCATTGCGGTAGAGAAGGATGGGGTCCGCCGCCGTAGCGCCATCCGGCGGCCGTGACATGGGTACGGAGTTACCCCACAGCACCTCTTCGGTCGCCCGGGCAAGCGGCCAGCCGCGCAGCGTGGGCGCAGCTGCTCCAACGACGGCGCCTGTTCCGAGATTGCGAAGAAGATTTCTGCGCGAAATGTGCATGCTTCTCCTCCTTGGAGGCAATTGCTCTCGTGCCCTGAGCCAGTTTTAGAACAAGGACTCAGCGGATGCGCAGACACGCTGCGCATGGAGTCGTCCGCGAAGAGGCGGCGACCCCTGGCACTAGGAAGTATTTTACGGTTTCGTTCTACTGAACCGTTAGGGTTACCTGCTGCGTGTGCGTCAAGCCGCCACTAGTGGCGGAGATGGTCAGGGTGAAGGTGCCGGTTGGCGTCTTGCGCATGGTACTCACGTTCAAAGTGGAAGAACCAGACGTGATGGACGAAGGGCTGAAGCTGGCGTTCGCGCGGCGGGGCAGTCCACTAACGCTGAAGCTGACGGTACCGTTGAAACCGGAGCCAGGCGTGACGCTGACAGTGTAGCGCGCGCTGGAGCCGCGCGAGACGGTAGCGCTGGAAGGGGTGACAGCAACGGAAAAGTCCGCGCTCACGACCAGCGTGACGTTAGCGGTGTGCGTTATCGCGCCGCTGGTGGCCCTGATCGTCAACGGATAACTGCCCGGAGCAGTGGACGAACTGGTCGAAACGCTCAGAGTGCTCGAGCCGGATGTGGAGATGGACGCCGGATTAAACGAAGCGCTCGCGCCCGCAGGCAGCCCACTAACGCTGAGCGAGACGGTTCCGCTGAAGCCGGTTCCGCCTGTAACTGTGGCGGTGAAAGAGGTGCCGCCGCCCTGTGCCACAGTCCGCGAGGATGGCGAGGCGGAGAGTGAGAAATCGGGCTGAACTGTAATGGTGCGTGTCGGCGGATTGGGATCGGTAAGGCCAACGTTGTCGGTGACGGTAAACGTTGTGACGTAAGTGCCCGGAGTGACGTAAGTGACGTTTCCAGGATTAGCGAGATTGCTGGAGCTGGGATTCCCGCCGGGGAAAGACCACGAATAGGCGCTGATTGTGCCGTCGGGATCATTGCCCGTGCCGGAATAAGCGACCGACTGGCCGGCAGATATAGTAAGGTCTGAAGCAGGGCTGGTGATCGTGCCGGTGGGAGGCACATCATTCGCCGCCTGAGAGACTTGAACCATTGTAGCGACGGAAGGAACGCCGGCGTTATTGAGAATAAACAGCATGTAGTAACCCGGCGGCGCAATGTTGCCATTTGGCGGGCCGGTGACGTTGAGGACGCCACTCCCAGCGGTGAAGGAGAGTCCCACGTAGCGCTGGTCCATGTCAAAAGCATGCGTGACCGCGCCATTCCGCATCAGAACGACGCTGGAGATGTTGGCAGCGTCGGGAGTTTGCACCTGGAACGCGCCGCCATACCCAATGATCGACGAAGATGTGCTTGTGATGGTGGGACGAGTAGCGGCAGTCCCGTTTGCGTTAAAGAGATACGCCGGTGAGTAGATTTCCATGTGCGGCTCGTAAGTGCCGCGCTGCGGATTGCCGCCGGCAACCCAGACCGTGCCATCGGGCAGTAGCAAGCTGACGGAGTGATAGAGGCGCGCGTAAACCTCCGCGCCTGCGGGACTGAAGGTGTTGGTTCCAGGATCGTAAAGGTCAGCTTTCAGGCTGGCGGTGGCAGTGTCTTCGTCGTTGAGGGAGCCGCCGACCGCAAGAACCCGGCCATTCGGGAGAATGGTGGCATTCATTTCAATGCGGGGCTGCGACATGTTGGGGCCGTAAACCCACTTCGGCGTAGCGGCGGAGAGGTCAATGATTTCGCTGGTGTTGGTGGAGGGGCTGCCACCACCCATGATCAACACTTTGGGCGTGTAGTTGTTGGCGGGAGTCAGGGGAAGAAGTATGGATGTGCCATAAGTCCGTGTCCCATTGTAATTTGTGAAGGCCACGTTCGTAGTCCAAGTGTGGGTCGCGGGATTGAAAAGGCTAGAACCGGTGGTCGAGCCCGAGTAAAAAACATTTCCGTTGGGGAGCACATGTAGACGGGGGTAAAGAGGCGGGGTCCACGGGGCGGAGAAAGCCGCGCTCCAGCCGGAGCCAGCGCTATAGAACTCAACCGATGTGTTGGTACCGCCGGTTTCGCTTAGGCCAGAGAAAATCATTACGCGACCGTCGCCCAGAACGGTGCCCGTGGGATACCAGCGGCCGTGCGCCATGGATTGCTGGTCGGTGAAGGTATTGGTGGCCGGGTCGTACGTGGAGGTGCGCAGTTCGCCGTGGAACGGATCGTACTGCAACGTGCCGCCCATAACGAACGGGCGCCCATCGGGGAGAACCACCATGCCGTTGCAAAACATGTCCCAGCCGA
>Ga0209155_1001564_pt1 | contig 10765 bp, 9 predicted proteins | sample GraSoiAngelo_122_FD_185879 | JGI IMG/M metagenome (GOLD analysis project Ga0209155, IMG submission 185879) | Grasslands soil microbial communities from the Angelo Coastal Reserve, California, USA - 14_0927_02_20cm (SPAdes) (version 2) | ecosystem: Environmental > Terrestrial > Soil > Grasslands ...
TTGCCGCGCCGCAGCGGGTTGCCCTGTTTTTGCTCGCCGGCCTCGGCCTGGGGCTCGCGGTGACGTGGTTTGAGCTGGCAACCGGCGGCGAACTCATCAACCGCATCTCGGTCCGCGGCTTCGAGCCGTACCGTCTCGACCAGATCACGATCGGTCTGACGATCCTCGCGCCGCCGGTCGCAGCCTGGCTGGTCCAGCGCGGCCGGCCGGCGCTCGCCGTGATCGCCGCGACCGCGATGGCCGGGACAATCGGCTTCCTCGACGACACGACGGCCAAGGCGGCGCTCGTTGCGAGCCTGCCGATGATCGCGCTTCTCTACTGGTGTCCGCGCCCCGTAGCGCGGGTCGCGGCCGGGGTTTGCGCGCTCTTCATACTCACCGCGCCGCTGACCCTGGCAAAGCTGGAGCGCATTCCCGGTCTCTTCGCCGCCGCCGATTCGTTCAAGGTGTCGGCCGGACACCGGCTGCTGATCTGGTCTTTCACCGGCGAGCACATCGCCGAGCGCCCGCTGCTCGGATGGGGGCTCGACTCGTCCCGCGCGATACCGGGCGGCAACAGCGAAATCCGCCCCGGGCAGAATTGGCTGTCCTTGCACCCGCATGATGCGGCGCTGCAAGTCTGGCTGGAGCTCGGCATGCCGGGGGCGGTGCTGTTCGCGCTGCTGCTCGGCTGGTTCTGGCTGCGGCTCGACAGGCTGGCGGCGCCGCGCCTTTATGTGGCTGCGGCCGGCGGCGGCCTCACCGCGACGCTCGCGCCGCTCTTCGCAGCGTATGGTGTCTGGCAGGAATGGTGGCTCGGCACGCTCGCGCTCGCGTTGTTTCTTATACTGATCATGGCGCGCGCGGCGACGGCGCGTCCGCCGAGCGCTACTCCGCTGCCGCGGCGCGATTGGCGCGACGGCGGTCATTGATGTCGAGGAGCCGCTTGCGCAGGCGGATCGCGCCCGGTGTCACCTCGACGAGCTCGTCATCCTCGATATAGGCGATCGCCTCTTCGAGGCTCATCTGCACCGGCGGGGTCAACCGCACCGCCTCGTCCTTTGAGGTCGTGCGGATGTTGGTCAGCTGCTTGCCCTTCAGCGGGTTGACGTCGAGATCGGTGCCGCGGCTATGGGCGCCGACGATCATTCCGGCATAGACATCGGTGCCGGGCGTTACAAAAAGCGGCCCGCGCTCCTCCAGGTTCCACAACGCATAGGCAACCGCGGGACCCTGGGAGTTCGAGATCAGGACGCCGTTGCGGCGCCCCTCGATCGGGCCCTTGTAGGGTGCATAACCGTGGAACAGACGGCTCATGACGCCGCTGCCGCGCGTATCGGTCAGAAACTCGCCGTGATAGCCGATCAGGCCGCGGGTCGGCGCCAGAAACGAGAGACGCAATTTGCCGCCGCCTGACGGCCGCATCTCCTGCATCTCGGCCTTGCGTTGGCTCATCTTGTCGATGACGACGCCGGCAAATTCCTCGTCAACATCGATGATGATTTCTTCGATCGGCTCCTGACGCTGGCCGCTCTTGGGATCGGTCCTGAACAGGACGCGCGGGCGCGAGATCGACAGTTCGAAGCCCTCGCGCCGCATCGTCTCGATCAGGACGCCGAGCTGCAATTCGCCGCGCCCGGCGACCTCGATCGCGTCCTTCTCGGCGTTTTCGCGCACCCGGATCGCGACATTGCCCTCGGCTTCACGATGCAGCCGCTCGGCGATAACGCGCGAGGTCAGCTTGCTCCCATCGCGCCCGGCGAGCGGGCTGTCATTGACCGAGAAGGTCATCGCCAGGGTCGGCGGATCGATCGGGTCGGCCGGCAACGCCTCGGTGACCTCGGGGGCGCAGATCGTGTCGGCGACCGTCGTCGCGCCGAGCCCCGCGACGGCAATGATATCGCCGGCCTGCGCCTCCTCGATCGGCCGCCGGTCGAGGCCGCGATAGGCGAGCAATTTGGTCAGCCGCGCCTGCTCGATGACTTTGCCATCGCGGGCCAGCGATTTCACCGGCATGTTGATGCGGGCGATCCCGGAATGAATAAGGCCGGTCAAAACGCGGCCGAGATAGGGGTCGTAGTCGAGCGTCGTCGCCAGCATCGAGAACGGCGCGTCGGGATCCGCTTCCGGCGGCCGCACATGCGCGACGATCAGCTCGAAAAGCGGCGCCAGATCGCGGCGCGGGCCGTCCAGCTCGGTGACGGCCCAGCCCTCGCGGCCCGAGGCGAACAGGGTCGGGAAATCGAGCTGCGCCTCATTGGCGTCGAGCAAGGCGAACAGGTCGAAAATCTCGTTGTGGACGGCTTCGGGCCGCGCGTCGGGGCGATCGACCTTGTTGATCACGACAATCGGCTTCAACCCGCGGCGCAGGGCCTTGCCGACGACAAATTTGGTCTGCGGCAGCGGTCCCTCGGCGGCGTCGACCAGCACGAGGACGCCATCGACCATGCTGAGGATGCGCTCGACCTCGCCGCCGAAATCGGCGTGGCCCGGCGTATCGACGATATTGATCCGCACCGCATGGTCCTTGGCTCGCCACTCGACCGAGGTGCATTTGGCCAGGATCGTGATGCCGCGCTCGCGCTCCAGCTCGTTCGAATCGAGGGCGCGTTCGGCGACTTGCTGATTGGCGCGAAACGTGCCGCTCTGCCGCAGGAGCTGATCGACGAGCGTCGTCTTTCCATGATCGACATGCGCGATGATCGCGATATTACGGATATCCATTCCAACCGTTTTCTTGTTTCCCGCGACAGCACCGCGACAACCGGCCAGCAGAGACTCAGACGAGGCGGGCTGCCTCGACGAGCCCTTTCAACGCGACTTCCGGCCGCGCGCCGACATGGCTGATGATCTCGGCAGCGCACAGGCTGCCGATACTGCCGCAGGTGGGGAGGGCCAAGCCGCGGGTCAAGCCGAACAGGAAGCCTGCGGCGTAAAGGTCGCCCGCCCCGGTTGTATCGACGACCCGGGCCACCGGCGCTGCGGCGACGGCGTGCTCCTCGCCATCGGCCAGGACGAGGCTGCCGCGCTCGCTCCGGGTCAGCGCGGCGATCGCGACATGGCCGCGCACCGCCTTCGCCGCTGCGGCGAAGTCGTCAGTCTCGTACAGCGAGCAGATCTCGGCCTCGTTGGCGAACAGGATATCGACCTCGCCCTGGACCAGTTCGCGGAAGACGGCCCGATGCCGCCCGACACAGAACGGGTCGGAGAGGCTCAGCGCGACACGGCGCCCGGCTGCATGTGCAACTGCCGCGGCCCGGCGGAAGGCGGCCTGCGCCTGCGGCGGGTCGAACAGATAGCCTTCGAGATAGGTGACCTGGGCCGACGCGATCAGCGCCTCCTCGATCTCGTCCGGCCCGAGCTCGACGCAGGCGCCGAGATAGGTGCCCATCGTGCGCTGCCCGTCGGGGGTCACCATGATCAGGCAGCGCGCGGTCGCCGGCCCCGAGGTCGCGGCCGGCGTCTCGAACTTGACGCCGATCGCCCTCAGGTCGTGGCGAAAGACCGCGCCGAGCTCGTCGTCGCGCACCTTGCCGATATAGGCGCCGCGGCCGCCCAATGAGGCGATCCCGGCCATCGTGTTGCCGGCCGAGCCACCCGAGCTCTCGATCGCCGGCCCCATCGCGTCATAGAGAGATTGGGCGCGCGGCGCGTCGATCAGGTTCATCGAGCCCTTGGCAAAGCCCTGGGCGGCGATAAAAGCTTCATCGGCATGCGCGATGACATCGACAATCGCATTGCCGATGCCCACGACATCGATCGCAGCAGAACTCATCTCAACAAAGCTCCAGGCGGGTCGGCGGAAGGCGGCGGAGTATAGGGAGATCGCCCGGCCTCACAACCCGCCGCAGCCCCTTCGGTCCGCTGTTCTGCAACTTTCACCGGCCCCATGAGGCTAACCGATTGGAAATCCTCACATTTGTCCGGAAAAGTGGTCGCGGGAAACAGCGGCGGAACAGCGGCGGAACAGCGGGATAACAGCGGGATAACAGCGAAACCAGCCTCCGATCGCAAATTGCCTTGGGAGGTTTGTCGCACCAAAAACGCATCTCAAAGCGAACTGACAGATAGCATAATCCTGCCGATGTGATAAATTAGCATTTCTATAATAGGAATATAATATCGGAATAATCGGCCGTCAAGAGCCGGCCTGCACGAATTCTCGTTTCCCCGAACGTACCGGCGGCCACGGGATCGGCTCTCTCTCGATGGTCACGGCCCGGGCGTTTCGAGTCATTGGGATACCCGACTGGGCGGCATGGGAGGCGCATGGCGCGATCGCAGCCAAATCGTCCGCCGGCTCGCCGCTTCGGGTATAAGCCCAAAATGATCACAGCCCTGCTGCGTGCGATCGAAGAGCTGTTCACGCCGCCTTTGCGCGGCGTTGTCGTGTTGACCCTTGCGCTGGCCGTTGCGAGCTTTGCCGCGCTGTGGGTTGGCGTCGCGATCCTCCTCCACAACACCGCGCTGTTCGGCTGGTGGCCGGCCGATTCGCTGGTCGAGCTTTTGGGCGTTCTCGCCGTGCTGGTGCTGAGCTGGCTCTTGTTCCCGGCGATCGTGACGATGGTCATGGGATTTTTCCTCGACCGGGTCGCCGCCGCGGTCGAGGCGCGCGACTATCCCGGGCGCGCTCCAGCGCATGGCGCGCCCCTCGGCGAGATCATCGGCGCCACGCTCCGGTTGATGCTGCTGACCCTCCTTTTAAACCTATTGGTGCTGCCGCTTTACCTGCTGTTGCCGGGGATTAATTTTTTTGTGTTCCTCGGATTGAACGGCTATCTTTTCGGCCGCGCCTATTTTGAGGTGGTCGCCTTTCGGCGGCTCGACAGGGGGACGGCGAAAGCCGTGCGTCAGCGCTTCGCGGGACGCGTCTTTATCGGGGGGCTCGTGATCACGGGACTGTTCTCGCTGCCGCTCGTCAACCTGGTTGCGCCGGTCATCGCCACTGCCTTTATGGTGCATGTTTTCGAGAGCCTGCGGCGGGTCGAGCCGCGCATCGCTGCGGCCTGACCTGCTCCGGCCCTGTGAGGGCCATTGCCGCAATTAATGGGGGGTGCCTATTCCATGTTCAGCCGGAAAAGAACCGACACAGAGGATCGCGCCATGGCAGAGCTGCCTGATGATCTGGGCATCCCGATGAAGCCGGCCCGCCCGCCCGGACAGCCGGCCACCGTCGCGCCGCTCAGCCGCAACGCGGCCCCGGTGCCACCGCGTATGGCCGACGGGGCGCGCCCTGCCGCCGCGGATGCGGCGCGTCCGGGCGATGCGCCCCGGCGTGCGCCCGAGCCGGCCGCCGGGCCAGCGCCGTCGGTTGCCGCGCTGCGGCGCAGCGAAACCGACGTGCGCACGCTGATCGTCGGCCGCGAAATCTCGCTCTCGGGCGAGATCAACTCGTGCAACAAGCTGGTCGTCGAGGGCAGCGTCGAAGCCAATCTGCAGAACTGCCGCGATGTCGACATCTCCGAGACGGGCCTCTTCAAGGGCTCCGCTTCGATCGACGAGGCCGAGGTGCGCGGCCGGTTCGAAGGCAATCTGACGGTGCGCAAGCGGCTCCTGATCCGCGCGACCGGCCGGGTCACCGGCACGATCCGCTACGGTCAGATCGAGATCGAATGCGGCGGCCAGATCTCGGGCGACATCCAGGCGCAGCCGCACGACGAGCTCAAACCCGCCGCCGTGCCCGCCGCCCCAGCGGCCGACTGACCGAGGTTTCTGTGAGCGGCGCCGGGGTGACAGCCTCGGCGCGCGCCCTGATCAACTCGGCTGGCATCTCGCTGGGCGTGGTCTTCGCGCCGTAACGGCAGAGATCGGCAACGACGCAAACCGGGCAATCCGGTTTGCGCGCCTTGCAGACATAGCGCCCGTGCAGGATCAGCCAGTGATGCGCGCCGAGCTTGTATTCGGCGGGCGTCAGCCTTTCGAGCCCGGCCTCGACCTCGAACGGTGTTTTTCCCGGCGCGATGCCGGTGCGGTTGGCGACGCGGAAGATATGCGTGTCGACCGCGATGGTCGGCTCGCCGAACGCGACATTCAGCACGACATTGGCGGTCTTGCGGCCGACCCCAGGCAGTTTTTCGAGCGCCTCGCGGTCGCGTGGCACCGTGCCGCCATGCTGCTCAATCAGCATTCGCGACAGCGCGATGATGTTGCGCGCCTTGGTGCGGAAGAGCCCGATCGTGCGGATCATTTCGGTGAGCCGCTCTTCGCCGAGCGCCAGCATCTTCTGTGGCGTGTCGGCGATCGCGAACAAGGCCGGGGTGGCTTTGTTGACGCCGACATCGGTCGCCTGCGCCGACAGCACGACGGCGACGAGCAGGGTGAACGGGTTGATGAATTCGAGCTCGGTCTTGGGGATCGGCCGGCTCGCCGCCAGCCGGCGGTAGAACTCGGCGGCCTCGGCTTTCGAAAAGGCGCGGCGTTTCGGCGAGGAGCCTTTCGCGGCGGGGCGTTTTGGAACGGCGCGCATCGCCGGCGAGTTTAGAAGCGGCCGAGGCTCTTCACAAACAGGTCAGTGGCTTTGCGCGAGGTCGCGCGCGTCTTATCTTCGCGGTATGAGCATGAGCGCCGCATCGTCCCCAAAGCCGGTGTTCTTCGAGCGCGTGTTGTGGCCGCACCGCAGCCTGCCGCCGCGCGGGTTTCGCCTGCTGATGCTCGGGCTGGGCGTCTTGAGCCTCATCGCCGGGATCTGTTTTGTCGCGGCTGGCGCCTGGCCGGTCTGCGGCTTTTTCGGGCTCGACGTCGCGCTGGTCTACCTTGCTTTCCGCCTCAGCTATCGCAGCGCGCGGCAACGCGAGACGTTGCGCCTCGCCGACGACCAGTTCACGGTCGAGCGGGTCGACATCTATGGCATGCGCCGGCTGTGGCAGTTTCAGCCGTTCTGGCTGCGCGTCGTGCTCGAGGAGCGGCGCGACGAATCGAACCGCTTGCTCCTGGCATCGCACGGAAACAGCATCGTCATCGGCGACTTTCTGGCCCCGCCGGTGCGGCGCGACCTTGCGGCGACGCTACGCGAGGTGCTGAGCCGTTGGCGCACCGCCCTCAACCCGGCGAACGCGCCGCAATAGCGAGTGCAGGTCAGGGGTTCACCGGCTGGCCGAAGGTGATGCGGTTGCCGTCGGGATCGCGTACCGACATCTCGCGCATGCCATAGAAGAAATCGGCCGGCGGCACCTCGATCGGACAGCCGAGATCTTGCAACTCCGTGTGCAGCCGGTCGACATCGGTCACGAACACATAAATGCTCGAACGGCCGCGCGTCTCGTGCATCTCGCTCGCTGGCATCAGATGGATCGAAACGGCGTCGCGCTCGACAATCGCGTATGACGGCGGGTCGCCAAGCCGGAAATGCTCGCGAAACCCGAGCCGGCCGAGGAAGAAGCCGAGGCTCGCCGCGACATCGCCGACCGTGAAGACGCCGGCGAAGGCATTGAGCTTGACCGGCGATGCCATCGTTACAGCCCCAGCACTTCCTTCATGCCGTAAAGCCCGGGCGGGCGGGTGACGAGCCAGCGCGCGGCGCGCACCGCGCCTTTGGCGTAGATCGCGCGGTTCGTCGCCCGGTGCGTCAGCTCCAGGCTCTCCCCGAGCCCGGCGAAGATCACATGGTGCTCGCCGATATTGTCGCCGCCGCGCAGCGCGGCGAACCCGATCGCGCCGGCCTTCCGCGGTCCGGTGATGCCGTCGCGCCCGCGCTGCGCCACCTCGTCGAAGACGGCCCCGCGCGCCGCCGCTGCGGTACGGCCGAGCGCGAGCGCCGTCCCGGACGGCGCATCGACCTTGCCGCGGTGATGCATCTCGACGATCTCGATGTCCCATTCCGGCCCGAGGCGTGCCGCGACCTGCTCGACGAGCCCGAGCAACAGGTTGATGCCGAGGCTGGTATTGGCGGCCCAGACGACCGGCACGCGCTCGGCCGCCCGGCGGATCGCCGCCTCCTGTTCGCCGGACAACCCCGTCGTGCCGATGACGATCGGGCGGCCGAGTTGGGCGGCCAAAGCCGCGTGCGACGCCGTTACGTCCGGGGTCGTGAAGTCGATCGCGACATCGCTGTCGCGCAGCACTTGCCTGGCATCCGCGGTGGCGGCGATCCCGACCCGACCGACCCCGGTGAGCTCACCGAGATCCCGGCCGACAGCGGCGCTCCCCGGCTTGGCGGCGCCGCCCGCCAACTCGCATCCCTCGCTCGCGACAATATCGGCGATCAGCATGCGGCCCATGCGGCCGGCGCACCCGATCACCCCGATTCTGGTCCCGGCCATGGCATGTCTCCCTAAGCCTCAGAAGCAGCGTTGCGGCACCGCTGAAAAAACACAAGGCGCCGCTTTATGACACCGGCGCGAGGGCGGCGCCGTTTCCCCGCGCGGGATTTTCCTCTACACCGGCAGCCTAATGGCTCTGCTCCGCTCGGTCGCGACGGTCGGCTCCTATACGCTGGTAAGCCGGGTGTTCGGCTTTATCCGCGATATCCTGACCGCGGCGATCCTCGGCGCCGGGCCGATCGCCGACGCCTTCTTTGTGGCGCAGCGCCTCCCCAATTTGTTTCGCAGCCTGTTTGCCGAGGGGGCGTTCAACGCCGCCTTTGTGCCGCTCGCCTCGGGCACGCTGGCCGAGGGCGGCAAGCCGGCCGTGCGCGTCTTTGCCGAGGAAGCCTTCGCGGTGCTGTTTACGGTGCTGCTCGCTTTTGTGCTGCTCGGCGAAATTTTCATGCCCTGGCTGATGACGGTCATCGCCCCCGGTTTCAGCGCCGAGCCCGGCAAGTTCGATCTCGTCGTCACGCTGACCCGCATCACCTTCCCCTACCTCCTGTTCATCTCGCTGACGGCATTGCAGGGCGGCCTTCTTAATGCCGTCGACCGCTTCGCCGCGCCGGCCGCGACCCCGATCCTGTTGAACCTGTTTCTGATCGCCGGCCTGCTGCTGATGGCGCATTTCCATTGGCAGGACGGCGAGGTGCTGGCCTGGGCATTATCGGCAGCGGGGCTGGCGCAATTCCTGTGGCTGATGGCGTCTTGCGCGCGTGCCGGGGTCGGCCTGCGATTGCGCTTGCCGCGGTTGACCCCACGCGTCAAACAGACCTTGCGCGTCATGGGTCCGGGGGTGCTCGGGGCCGGCGTCACACAGCTCAATCTGGTGATCTCGACCGCACTCGCCTCGCTGCTGCCGGGCGGGTCGGTGTCGTACCTCTATTACGCCGACCGGCTCAACCAATTGCCGCTGGGGGTTGTCGGGATCGCCGTCGCGACGGCGATCCTGCCGCCTTTGTCGCGCCAGGTGCGCACCGGCGATCTGGCCGGCGCGGCCGCGACGCAGAACCGCGGCGTCGAATTGGCGCTGCTGTTGACCTTGCCGGCTGCAGCAGCCTTTGTCGTGCTGGCGCATCCGATCATGACGGTCCTGTTCCAACGCGGCGCCTTTGGGGCCACCGACGCCGAGGCGACCGCGGCGGCGCTCGCCGCTTACGCAATCGGGTTGCCGGCCTTTGTGCTGGTCAAAGTGTTGGCACCGGGCTTTTTCGCGCATCACGACACCGCGACCCCGGTCAAAATCGCGATCGCGGCGATGGCGACCAATCTGATCCTCACCCTGGTGCTCATGCAATTCTGGGCGCATGTCGGGATCGCGCTCGCTTTGTCGGCGGCAGGCTGGCTGCAGGCGATCACGCTGTTCGTGCTGCTCGAGCGGCGCGGTCATTTCCGGCTCGACCGGCGGTCGCGCAGCAAGTTGCCGCGCATTGCCGCGGCCGCGCTCGTCATGGGAGCCGCGGTGCTCGGCTTGCGGCTGCTGCTCGCCCCGGCTTTGGCGGGCCCGCTAATGCTGCGCCTCGGCGCGCTCTCGGCGCTGGTGGCGGCGGGGTTCATCGTGTTCGGCGCGCTGGCGCTCGGGCTGGGCGTGACCGGCTGGCGCGAGCTCCGCGGCCAGCTCATGCGCTCGCGTTCGCGATCCCCGGGGCAACCGGCTTGACCCCGGCCCAGCCGGGACGCTAACAGCCTCCATCCGTCACCTGAGGCCCCATGAACCGAATTTTTTCCGGCATCCAGCCGACCGGCAATCTGCATCTCGGCAATTATCTCGGCGCGATCCGCAACTGGGTCGCGCTGCAGCACGATTACGACTGCATCTTCTGCATCGTCGATTTGCACGCGCTGACCCAGCCGCAGGACCCCGACGAGCTGCGCCAGGCGACGCGCGAGGTGACCGCCGCCTATATAGCCGCCGGCATCGATCCCGAGCGCTGCATCATCTTCAACCAGAGCACGATCAGCGCGCATGCCGAGCTGGCCTGGCTTCTGGGCTGTCTGACGCCGCTCGGCTGGCTCAACCGGATGACGCAATTCAAGGAAAAGGCTGGGAAACAGCGGGAGAACGCCGGGCTCGGCCTTTACGCCTACCCCGTGCTGATGGCCGCCGACATTCTCCTCTACAAGGCGACGCACGTGCCCGTCGGCGAAGACCAAAAGCAGCATGTCGAACTGGCGCGCGACATTGCCGGCGCCTTCAACCGGCGCTACGAGCGCGACTTTTTCCCGCTGCCCGAGCCGCAGATCTTTGGCGAGGCGACGCGGGTCATGAGCCTGCGCGACGGCACAAAGAAGATGTCGAAATCCGACACCTCGGATTATTCGCGCATCAACATGACCGATGATGCCGATGCGATCGCGCTCAAGATCCGCCGCGCCAAGACCGACCCCGAGCCGCTGCCCGATATGCTGAGCGCGCTCGAACAGCGGCCCGAGGCGGATAACCTCGTCAGCATCTACGCGGCGCTCTCGGATATGAGCCGCGAGGC
>Ga0209155_1001565_pt1 | contig 10761 bp, 9 predicted proteins | sample GraSoiAngelo_122_FD_185879 | JGI IMG/M metagenome (GOLD analysis project Ga0209155, IMG submission 185879) | Grasslands soil microbial communities from the Angelo Coastal Reserve, California, USA - 14_0927_02_20cm (SPAdes) (version 2) | ecosystem: Environmental > Terrestrial > Soil > Grasslands ...
GTTCGCGTGTTCGAGCACATCGAGCTCTCCGCGATCTCGGTTGCCGTCGCCCTACTCATCGCCATGCCGATCGCGCTCTACCTTGGCCACACCGGCCGTGCCGGCTTCGTCGCCATCAACGTGGCGAACGTCGGGCGCGCGTTGCCATCGCTCGCGCTCCTCGCGTTCGGGCTGGTCATCGCGATCTCGCTCGGCCTCGGGCTCGGGTTCTGGCCGACGGTGTTCGCGCTCGTACCCCTGGCGATCCCCCCGATACTCACGAACTCATACGTCGCCATCCGCGAGGTCGACCGCGACATCGTCGAGGCGGCACGCGGGATGGGGCTCAGCGAGGGCCAGATCCTTCGCGCGATCGAGGTGCCTCTCGGCCTGCCCCTGATGCTCGCCGGCATCCGTACCGCCGCGGTGAACGTCGTGGCGACCGCGACGCTCGGCGCCCTCGTCGCCGGAGGCGCGCTCGGCCGGTTCATCGTCGACGGGCTCGCGTTACAGGAGTACGACCAGCTGATGGCGGGTGCGCTCCTCGTGGCGCTCCTCGCGGTGGCCACGGAAGTCTCATTTGCTGCACTCGAGCGAGCGACCGTTCCCGCGGGAATGCGCGCAATCCGCTAGGCGTTGGGCCTCGTGTCGACCCTCAGCGGGTCATACTCGACGCGAGGCCGGCAGCCTAAGCGCTACGGCCGGGGAGGATCCCACATGAAGCGCGGAAGAACGCTCATCGCCGCCCTCGTCGCGGTCGCCGTTATGGCGAGCGCGTGCGGAAGCACGGGAAGCGGCGGCAGCACCGGCGGAACGTCAACGGCTTCGGCAACCGCTACGGCTACGGCGGTGGCAAGGCCAGACGTCATCGTCGGCTCGACCAACTTCTACGAGCAGATCACGCTCGGCGAGCTCTACAGCCAAATACTCGAGGCAAACGGCTACAAGGTCACACGGAAATTCAACCTCGGGAACCGTGAGCTCGTCGAGCCCGCGATCGAGTCCGGCCAGATCGATGTCGACGCCGAGTACCTCGCGACGCTCCTCGCCTTCGTCGACAAGGACGGGAAGATCGCTAAGCCGACCACGGATCCGAAGGCGACCCAGATCGGTCTCCAGAAAGCGCTCGATCCGAAGGGTCTCACCGTCCTCGACTACGCCGCGGCGACCGACCAGAACGGCTTCGTCGTGACGCAGGCGACCGCCAGCTCGAAGAATCTGAAGAAGCTGAGTGACCTGGCGCCGATCGGCAACACTCTGGTCCTCGGCGGGCCGCCCGAGTGCCCACAGCGTCCTTTCTGTCAGCTCGGCCTCAAGGACACATATGGCATCACCTTCAAAGACTTCAAGCCGCTGGACACAGGTGGCCCTCTCACGATCGCGGCGCTCGATGGCAAGCAGATCGACGTCGGGCTGCTCTTTACGAGCGATCCGAGCATCGTGGCCAAGAGCTTCGTGCTCCTCGATGACGACAAGCACCTGCAGCTTGCCGACAACATCGCTCCGGTCGTGCGGAACGCCTTGTTGAGCAAAGACGACGGCACGCTCGCGCGGCTGCTCGACTCGATCAGCGCGAAGCTGACCCAGGCGGAGCTGAACGACATGAACAAGCAGGTCGCCGTCGACAAGGCCGACAGCAAGGTGGTCGCGGCCGCGTGGCTGAAAAAGCAGCAACTGATCAAGTAGCGCCCGGCTGGACACCCCTCGGCGGCGCGCTCCGTTCTGGAGCCGCCGCCGCGTTTTGGGGTGACGGAGGCGAAATCGAGGTCTTCGCGATCCAAAACGACGGCCAACCTGCCGCCAGCGCACGAGATGCAGATCGCATCGATGTGTTCGCGATAGATCTGGCATGACCGAACGTTTCGACTTCGTGATCATCGGCGCGGGAGCATCGGGCGAAGCCGCGGCGAGCTACGCGCGCGCTCGCGGCGCGACGGTCGCGCTTGTCGAGCGAGATCTCTTCGGGGGCACGTGCGCGTTCTGGGGCTGCATGCCGTCGAAGACGCTGCTGCACGCGGCTGCGATCCGCGCCTGCGGTGGCGACTATTCGTGGGGGAAAGCGTCCGCGCGCCGCGACTACATGATCGTCCGCGAGGGCCGCGACTACCCCGATGACTCAGGACACATCAAGGGCTACAAGGCCGCAGGTACTGTTCCGGTGCGCGGTTCGGCGAAGATCGGCGCACCCGGCAAGGTGGTCGTGCGGACCGATGACGGCGCGCGCGAGCTCGAGGCGCGCGACATCATCATCGCGGTCGGCTCGATCGGGAAAGTCCCGAAGCTCGAGGGTCTCGCCGAGGCGGGCTTCTGGACGAACAAAGAAGGTACGAGCCTCCGCGACCTGCCCAAGAGCATCGCGATCCTCGGTGCCGGACCGTCGGGAACCGAGCTCGCGCAGGTCTACGCGCGCTTCGGCGTGCGCACGACCTTGGTCAGCCCTCGGCAGGTCAACCCGAGCGACCATCCGCGCAGCTCCGCGCTGCTCGCGAAGGCGCTCCGCGCGTCGGGCGTCGACGTCCGCGAGAACGCGCGGGCGCAACGCATACGGCCGCGCGCGGGAAAGGGCGGTGAGCACGTTGTCGAGCTCGCGGACGGATCGACGGTCGAGGCCGCGGTCATCGAGCTCAACGTTGGCCGCACCGCAGCGCCTGCCCTCTCCAGTCTCGGCCTCGACGCCGCGGGCATTTCCTACGACGGCGGGGACTACCTGAAGGTCGACGACACCCTTCGAGCCGCCGATCATGTCTACGCGATCGGAGACTGCGTCGGTCACGAGCTGTCGACCCATCTCGGCCACTACGAGGGCGAGACCGCGGTGAAGATCGCGCTCGGCGACAGCATCCGCGCGGACTTCAGCGCGACGCCGCGCGCCGTGTACACCGATCCCGAGACCGCCGCGGTCGGTCTCCTTCTGGACCAGGCGAAGGAGCGCGGCATCGACGCGTATGAGGAGACCGCGGACCTTGCGACGAGCGCCAAAGGCTACGTGAGCGAGTCGGAGGGCCACGTCTCGGTCGTCATCGATCGCAAGAACAAGGTCGTCGTCGGCGCGTTCATCGGCGGGCCCGCGGCATCGGAGGCGATCCACGAAGCGGTGCTCGCGGTGAAGCTCCGCACTCCGATCGCCGTGCTTGCCGACACGATCCATGCCTTCCCGACCGTCTCGCGCGTCATGGGCGGCATTTTCGCGAAGGCCGATCTCGCGCTTCGATGAACGCGGAGGACTACGTCACGCTTCTCGACTGGCGCCGGCGGGTGGCCGATCTGTACTCGGACGTCCGCGAAAGGCTCCCCTTCGACGCGCCGGCCGCGCACGCCCGATGGCGGAACGGCCGCGACGAGCTCTTCAAGGCGCATCCGCAGTCGCCGCTGCTCCAATCGGACCGCGCGGACTTTCGCGGCCTGCCGTATTACGGGTACGACCCGCGTTTCGCCAAGCGCGCGAGAATCCGGCCACTTCCCGAGGAGCGCTACGACGTGGGTACGAGCACCGGGGGCGTGATCCCATTCGTGCGGTTCGGCGCGGTCGATCTCGACGTCGGTTCGCTCGAGGTCTTCTGGCTCGACGCCTATAGCGGCGGTGTGTTCCTCCCGTTCCGCGACGCGACGGCCGGTACGACGACTTACGGCGGCGGACGTTATCTCCTCGACACGGCGAAGAGCGCGGACCTCGGCGCGAGCGGCGAAGAGCTCGTGCTCGACTTCAATTTCTCGTATCACCCCTCCTGCCGCTACGACCCGAAGTGGGTTTGTCCCCTCGCGCCGCTCGGGAATAGGCTGCAGGTCGCCATCGAGGCGGGGGAGCGGATGTGAACAGTCGCGCGCGCTGGACGCTTATCGCAGCGGTACTCGGATCGTCGATCGTATTCGTCGACTCGTCCGTCGTGACCGTCGCGCTGCCGCGCATTGGCCGCGAGCTTCCGACGACGATCTTCGGCGTCCTCGAGGGCCAGCTGTATGTCTACACCGGGTACCTTCTGACGCTCTCAGCTCTGCTCATCCTCGCGGGTGCGCTATCCGACTTCTATGGGCGCCGCCGCGTCTTTCTCATCGGGCTCATCGGATTCGGACTAACGAGTGTGCTGTGCGGTCTCGCGCCGAACATGGAATTCCTCGTCGCCTCGCGCGTCCTCCAGGGGGCGGCCGGCGCGATCCTGGTGCCGGGATCGCTTGCGCTACTGACGGCGAACTTCAGCGGCGAAGCCCAGGGCCGCGCGTACGGGGTGTGGGCGGCCGCGACGGCGGCGACGACGATCCTCGGACCGTTCATCGGAGGCATCCTCGTCGACACGATCTCGTGGCGCGTCGCGTTCCTCATCAATGTGCCGCTCGTCGTGGTCGCGGTCTGGGCGACCATCAGTCATGTTCCCGAGAGCCGCAACGAAAGCGCCACCGGCCGCTTCGACTGGCTCGGCGCCGCGGTGGTGGCGGTCGCGGTCGGCGGTCTCAGCTTCGGCGCGACCTACGGTCAGCAGCGTGAGTGGCGCGATCCGCTCGCGTTCGTGGCGCTCGCCGCCGGCGTCGCGGCGACGATCGCGTTCCCCTTTCTCATGGCGCGAAACCGTGACCCGCTCGTTCCGCTCGAGCTTTTTCGCTCCCGGAACTTCACGGTCACGAATATCTCGACCCTTGTGATCTACGGGGCGCTCTACGTGACCTTCTATTACCTCGCTCTATTTCTCCAGGGCGTGCTCGGCTACTCAGCGTCGGCCGCGGGTCTCGCCGGGATTCCCGGCGGGCTCCTTCTCGTCATCCTGTCTACGCGCTTCGGCGCCCTCTCGGCGCGCTACGGTCCGAAGATCTTCATGACCGTCGGCCCCGCGCTGATGGCGATCGGTGTCCTGTGGTTCGCGCGCGTCCCCGCCACGAGTCCGGCCTGGGTCTTCGTTCCCGGCGATCCGTCGAGCTGGGTGCCGCCGGGCCAGTACTTCGTCGACTTTCTGCCTGGGCAGATCATCTTCGGGTTCGGGCTCGCGATGATGGTCGCGCCGCTCACGACCGCGCTCATGACGAGCGTGCCGGTACGAAACTCGGGCGTGGCGTCGGCCATCAACAACGCCATCTCGCGTGTCGGTCCGCAGCTCGCCGGCGCGGTGATCTTCGTCGCGATCACCGCGAGCTTCTATGCGGGGATGTCCGTCCGGCTTCCGGGTACGGATACGTCCGACCCCGCGTTCCGCCATAACTATTCGCCGATGAACGTCCCGCGCAGCTCGGACCAGGCCGCCCAGGCCGCGCGCGATCAATCGACCGACGCGTTCCACCTCGCGATGTTCGTGGGCGCAGGACTGCTTGCCGCCGGTGCTCTCGTCAACGCGGTCGGAATCTCGAACCATGTCGCGCTTGAAGCGGCCAAGCGCGAGCCTGCTCCGGCGGGTTAAGTCTTAGCTCGCCCGTATGAGGTAAGCGCCCGCGCCTCAGACGCGACGTAGGGCTTGAGGCGTCAATCTGTAGCTGTGATCGGTGTGCGCCTTTCCTTTGCTGTGCTGCTGCTCGCGCTCATCGCGATCGGCTGCGAGCCGTCGGCCTCGAGCCCGACGTCTACCGTTGCTACGCCGCCAGCTGCGTCGCCCTCTCGCACCGCTTCGCCGTCCGCGCCCACGCGAATCCAAGAGTCGGAGAGTCCGATCCCCGATGTCGCCGGCGCCTTCGTGCTCTTTCAGCTACCGACTGAGACGGGGCTCAGGGCCGTCTCTTTCGGTGGCGATGTGAACGGCCTTCTTCCCACTTCTATCACGCAGCTCTCCGGCTATGCGGGTTGGCAGCAGTCGCCATATGGGATTCCCTACATCCTCGGCTCGACCGTCTATGACCGCGCGGGTAGGTCGCTCGGCGCGCTGCCGTGGACCATTCGGCAAACGGTGACCTGGTCCGCTGATGGCCGGTTGCTCTGCGCCGCTGTTCCTGAGCGAGCGACGACCGGCGCACAGATGCGTCTCGAGACCGCCCGGCCGGGTGAACCGGCGAAGCTGATCGCGAGCGGTTTCATGGTCTACAGCGACAACGCGACCTATCCGGTGCTGGCGTGCGACGCGAGCACCGATCGCGCGATCGTCGCGTCGTTCGGCCAGGGCGTTGCGCCCTCGCGACTGACGGTATTCCGACTCTCGACCGGTGCGATCATCCGCTCCGTCGACTATGCGGGCATGATGGGCTGGGTCGCCGCGAGCGCTGATGGGACGATGCTCGTCGAGACGCTTCCCTTTGACACCGCATCCCAGCGTTGGTCAGCGACGATCCGGTCCGCGGACGATGGCACGACGATGGGTCGGGTCGACGGTTTTGTTGCACACGGATTCTCGGGAGACAACAGCCTTCTCGTCGGTGCGAGCGAGAGTATCGCGGCGGTCGTCGACTGGAAGACCGGACGCGCAGTCTGGAGCACGAGCGGTACGTACGGCGGCTTCCTCGCGGAACCCGCGGGCCGCCGGCTTGCCGTCGGCATCGGCTTCGTCGGGGGATCGGACCAGCGCGATGTGTATCTCGTGAGCGCTGACGGCTCCGCCGCCCTTCTTCCGGCGCATGTGCGCGTCGCTCTCCGCTACTAGCCGAACACTCGGAGTCCTCTGCGGCTTGACTTCATTGGTAAGTGCAGACTAACGTAAGGTCCATCGCGCAAGAGCGCAAGGGAGGCCTATATGGGCGATCAGGTGACCAATTTCGAGATCAATAGCGCGGACCCGCCGAAGGCGCGGCGTTTCTACACCTCGGTGTTCGGATGGAAGATGAACGAGGTCCCGCAGACGGGCTACACGTTCGTCGACACCGACGCCGGCGGCAAGGGTATCGGCGGCGGGATCGGTCCGCTCCGCGGGCCCAAGGCATTCGTCACGTTCTACGTCGTGGTGCGCGATCTGAACGCGACCCTGAAGAAAGCGACCGACGGCGGCGGGAAGGTCGTGTTCCCCGCGACGAAGGTCGGACCGACGACGACGATCGCGCTCTTCAGCGACCTCGATGGAAACGTGATCGGCCTGACCGACGGCAAATAGCGTCGGCTAGACCAGCAGTCCCTCGAGCGCGGCGACGACCGCCTTCTCGTGATCGCGCGTACGGAAGTCGTGAAGCGGGTGCGGCGGCAGGGCGTGCTCGGCGCTGACGCCGCCGCGGCGCGTGTAGAGGACCGGGTAGATATCGCCCGCCGGATTCTCCTCGAGCGTCGCCGCGACGCCGTCCGCCGGACCCGAGTCGAGGAAGCTCTGCAGCGGGAGGATCCCGTCGTCGACGATGCCGCGCTTAGGATCTTGGACGAGCACCCGCGCGAGATACGACTTCTGGTGCCATAGCTCGGGCGCGTTCGTGACCTCGTGCAATAGATAGGACACGACCTCGGCACGCGCCACGACCGGACGCTCGGGGTCGATGCCGAAGTGCTTCTTAGCGACGCGGCGCGCGAGGATCCGGCCGTTGTAGCGGTGACCGTTCACGCCGCCGGAGTTGCTCGGCAGGCCGTGCTTGCGCAAACCGGGCGACGCCTGGTGGATCGTCCCGCCGAAGTACACGCCGGGGACCGACGCGCTCTCCCAGAACGGCGTCTGCGCGGGGAGCTTGTTGCGGCCGACCGTCGCGACGCCGAGCTTGCCGAGATCCTGGATCGGGCTCGTGAACCCGGTCGCCGCGATGACGTCGTCGACCTCGAAGACGAGCTCGGCGGCGCTCTCCGCCTTTCGGGTGTGCACGCGGAACGTCTTGCCGGTGCGCTCGACGCGCTCGATCGACGCATCGAGCACGATGACGCCGCCCGCGAGGACATGGTCCTCGTACGGCTGGACATATCGCGCGCGGACCCCGACGAGCGACCGCGTGTTGATTGACAGCTTCGCCGGCGACGGAGACGCGAGGACGATCTGCTTCGCCCACTGGAGGAATCCCGTCGCAAGCTCGAATCCTGAGTTCTCTTTGCCGACGATGAAGACGCGCCGGCCGGCGTAGGTCTCCGCGGGGCGCGTCTCGGCGTAGTGCGGCACGTCCTCGATCCCGGGCATCTGCGGGCGCCACGGCTCGGCCACACCCACCGCGAAGATCGGGACCTGGCAGCGGTACTCGCCGTCGGTCGTCTCGAGCACCCAGCGATCGCCGTCGCGTCGCGTTCCAGTCCAGCGGCAGCCGTAACGCACAGCGACGCCGGTGCGGTCAGCGAACGCTTCGAGGTTGCGTTGCATCTCGGGCCGCGACGGGTAGTACGAAGTGCCGTCCATCATCGAGCACATCAGCGCGCGGCACGCCTTCTCTTCGGGAAGCAGGCTGTTCCAGTCGTAGCGCTCGTACTCGCGCGTGCCCTGCTCGAATGGCGCATACGGCTTGGTCCAGGAGAGCAGACGCTGGAAGAACGGCCACTTGCGGAACATCCCGCCGGCGTTCTCGTCGGCCGAGATCGCCGCGTGCTTCACGCCGAGTCGCGAGAGCGAGTAGCTGATCTGCAGGCCGCCGGGTCCGCTGCCGACGAGAACGACCGGATAGTCGCCGGGTGGGTGCGGTGGCTCCGTCAGCCGCCCCTCCGCGTCGCGTTCGCGAGCTTGCGGGCTTCCGCGACGAGGATGCGGTAGCAGACGCGCGGGTTCGTCTGCAGGAATTCCTTCAACAGCTCGCCGGGAAGGACGAGGCAACGAAGTGGCCGCGCCGCGACGATGTCCGCCACCGGCGCCTCACCCAGAAGGACGGAGATCTCCCCGAAGAACTCGCCGCGCCTGAGCGTATTCACGCGTTTGCCACCCGCGATCACCGCGGCCTCGCCGTCGAGGATGATGTAAAAGGCCGAGCCCGAGAGGCCTTCGCGGAGGACTCGCTCGTCCTGAGCGAAGTAGCGCTCCTCGAGGGTGTGGGCGATCCGCTCGACCTCGGGGCGGGAGAGATCAGCGAAGATCGCGAGGCCGGCGAGCGTTTCGCTGATGTCGTCGGGCGCCGAGCGCATCGCTGTTGTCTATAGGGTCGCCTCTCTCTTGGCAAACGCGCGAAAGCGCAGAATCAAAGAAGGATGAGCGAGGGGAGAGGGTTGCCGGCCGGCACCCTCACGTTCCTATTCACCGACATCGAGGGCTCGACCAAGCTTCAGACCGAGCTCGGCACCGACCGCTACCAGGATGTCCTCGAGACGCACACGCGCATCCTTCGCGAGGCCTTCAAAGATGGTGGATTCGAGGTCCGCGTGGAAGGCGATGCGCTCTTCGTGGTCTTTCCCGTCGCCGTCAACGCCGTGCGCGCGGCGGCCGCGGCGCAGCGCGGCCTCGCGAAGGCCGCGTTCCCTCACGGTGCGACCGTCCGCGTACGCATGGGGATGCACACCGGCGAGGGCCGCCCCGCGACCGCCGACGCGGGGGCGGACTACGTCGGCATAGACGTGAACCGCGCGGCCCGCGTCGCCGCGGCGGGCCACGGCGGCCAGGTGCTCATCACGCAGGCGACCGCCACGCTCGCGCGCGCCGATCTCGGCGACGGTCTCTCCCTTCGCGACCTTGGCGAGTTCCGGCTGAAAGACTTGGCGAATCCCGAGCGGCTCTTCCAGCTCGTGATCAGCGGCGGAGTGTCGGACTTTCCGCCGATCCGGAGCCTCGATCAAGCACCGACGTTCCTGCCATCGCAGCCGTCGACCTTCGTCGGTCGCGAGCGCGAGATCGCCGAGGGAAAGCGTCTCCTTGGAGGAACCCGCCTCATGACCCTGACCGGTCCGGGCGGCACCGGGAAGACGCGGCTTTCGCTGCGCATCGCCGAGGAGTCGGCTCAGGACTTCGCCGACGGAACGTTCTTCGTTCCGCTCGCACCGATCACCGATCCGGACCTCGTTCCATCGACGATCGCGCACACCCTCGGGGTCCAGGTGGGCGGGAGCGAGATGCCGCTGACCCGAGTCCTCGATCACGTTCGCGGCAAACGGCTTCTCCTGGTCCTGGACAACTTCGAGCAATTGCTCCCCGCCGCTGCGGGATTCCCGTCGACGCTGCTCCAGGCCGGGGCCGACTTGAAGGTGATCGTCAGCAGCCGCGCGGCCCTCCGCGCATATGGCGAGCAGGAGTTCGCGATCGAACCTCTTCACCTTCCCGACCCGAAGGTGCACCCTTCGCTGGAGGCCCTCTCGCAGTACGAGGCCGTGAAGCTTTTCATCGAGCGCGCGCTGGCCGCCAAGCCGGACTTCCAGGCCACGAACGAAAATGCCCCCGCCATCGCCGGCATCTGCGAGCGGGTGGATGGCCTACCTCTCGCCATCGAGCTGGCCGCGGCACGAATCAAGCTCTACTCGCCGCAGGCGCTGTTGAGCCGACTCGAAAAGAGCCTGAGCGCGCTGGGTGCCGGAGCCCGCGACCTCCCAGGCCGGCAGCAGACCCTGACCGGCGCCATCGCCTGGAGCTACGACATGCTGGATCCTGCTTTCAAGCGCCTGCTGGCGCGCTTCTCCGTCTTCGCCCGCGGCGCCGGGCTCGACTGGTCGCGGGTGCTGCGGCGCTTCGGCTCGAGGTGGCGCGTCCTCTTCTCGCACCTGATCCTCTTCGGCTTCGTCTATCCCGGCCACCGCGACGTCATCCCCACCGGCGTCATGCGTGAGCTCACAGCGCGCCTCGAACGCGAAACCGGGACGGCCACCATCGAGGGAGACGACGGACGAGCCTGCCACGGCACGCTGCTCTCTCGTCAGCAGTACCTGGTCGACGTCGACCACTGGGGCTACCGCGACGCGCGGCTCGGCCCCGAAGGGACCATGACCGAGGCCGACGTCGCGATCTGGACGGCCGCCATCGAGGGCCGGTAGCCGCCGGTGCGCCTCGCCGCGCTCGGAGACCTGCACTGCCC
>Ga0209155_1001570_pt1 | contig 10750 bp, 11 predicted proteins | sample GraSoiAngelo_122_FD_185879 | JGI IMG/M metagenome (GOLD analysis project Ga0209155, IMG submission 185879) | Grasslands soil microbial communities from the Angelo Coastal Reserve, California, USA - 14_0927_02_20cm (SPAdes) (version 2) | ecosystem: Environmental > Terrestrial > Soil > Grasslands ...
TCTTTCGTTCTCAGCTCGTGTGACACGCCAGTTGGTCAGGGGGCCGGAATAGGTGCTGCGACTGGAGCGATCATTGGCGGCGCAGCGACAGGTAATGTCCGCGGTGCGGCCATTGGCGCTGCCGCAGGTGCCGCGGCCGGCACGCTAGTCGGGGCGGCCGTCGAGGAGGATCAAGCCGCGCGTTATGGTCCGCCGCCTCCAGGCGGTTTTCCATTCGGGCGTTGGGCTGGACCACCGGCTTTTTATTACAGCCCATACACCGGCCGCGTTTACGATCTCCGTAGTGTTCCGCCTGGCGGATTGACTCGCGACGCCGACACTGGGCAACTTTTCCGAAAACCGTAACCGATTTTCAGCTTGGTCTGGGATCTCGCGTCAGGACCGATCAGCGTGTTTGCGCTTGGAGTGCATCCACGAGCGCTTGCGCTTCCTCCGTCATCTTCAGTAATTCCGGCCACGGCCGGTGATAGTTTTCGCCCGGCAGCTTGCGCGTTGCATCCAACCCCATGTGGGAACCGATGTTTTGATCGGTGGGCGCATGGTCAAGCGAATCGCTCGGATTCTTGATGACAGTTGTGTCCCGCCCAGGGTCGGTGTTCGCACACAGCCGGAAGAGCACTTCGCTCGTATTGTGCACGTCGCAGTCCTCGTCAACCACGACAATGTATTTACTGAACATCATCTGCCCCATTCCCCAGAGTCCGTGCATGACTTTAAAGGCCTGATAGGGATACTGCTTCCGGATGCTGACAAACACCAGATTGTGAAAGACGCCTTCCGGCGGCAGCGTCATGTCCACGATTTCCGGGAAATTCATTTTGAATACCGGCAGGAAAATCCGCACACACGCGTCGCCGATATAATAATCTTCCATCGGCGGCACACCCACGATGGTTGTCGGATAAATCGCGTCACGCCGATGCGTGATCGCGGTCAGATGGAAAACTGGGTAGTTTTCCACTGCAGTGTAAAAGCCCGTGTGATCCCCAAACGGCCCTTCCGGCCACATCTCGCCGGGTTGAACATAACCCTCCAGGACAAAATCAACGTCCGCGGGAACATTGAGATCGATTGTTTTGCAACGAACGAGCTCGATCGATTTTTTCCGAAGAAAACCCGCAAAAAGAATTTCATCCAAACCATCGGGCAGCGGTGCGGTTGCTGCGAAGGTATAGACCGGATCGCCGCCTAGCGTGACTGCAACCGGCATGCGCTGGTCGCGTTCATAATAGCGTTTTCCGTGGCGGGCGCCCACCTTGTGAATTTGCCAATGCATTCCGGTCGTGCGCTCGTCATAAATTTGCATCCGATAGATGCCGATATTTCGTGCTCCTGTCTCGGGATCGCGTGTGTGCACATTCGGCAAGGTGATAAAACGCCCGCCATCTTTCGGCCAACATTTGAGGATCGGCAGGTCGCTCAGTGAAAAATCTTTTTCGTTGTCGATCTTGTGGACAACGTCGTGGCATTGGGCCTCGTGCACGAGTTTTGGGCGCGCGTGCAGGAGATGAATTCCTTGCTGGAGCAAACTCCACCCTTCGCGGAGATCGGTTGGTGGTTTCGCTTTCAGGATGAGTTGAATCTGCTGGGCGATATCTGCGATGTCCGCGACTTGCAGGGCCAACGCCATCCGGCGGCGCGATCCCATCGTATTGATCGCGACCGGGAATTCCGATTTTTTTCCATCGACGGTCGGTTGCTCGAACAGAAGCGCTTTCCCCCCATCAGGCGATTTCATTTCGCGGTCCGCCCATTCTGCAATGAGCAGATCCGTGTCGACCGGGATGGCGACGCGTTTCAGCTCGCCCGCTTCGTCAAGAGCGTCGAGGAACTTTCGAAATGAGCGGTAAGCCATTTGTCAGGCGTGCCGCGACTCTGATTAGTTGTGTGCTAGAACGCGAGAGAATTCTTAATCAGCGATACGGCGGGACCAGGTATTGGAACGACGCGACCCGGCCATTTTCGAAAGTGACCGTCTTGGTCGGATAAGGAATGCTCGGTGGAATATACGAATAGTAGAATGGATCGAAAAAAGGGTCACCAAAGAACACGAAAGACCGGCCGCCATGATGATGATGATGACCGCCCACAAAACCGACGCTGGTAAATCCGAAACCGTAACCATAGCCGTAACGATACGGACCATATGGGTATCCGTAACCGTACGGAGCCGTCGTGTAATTTACATAAATCCACGTTTCGGTTGGGCGGCCACGCATATTGCCCACAATCTTCCGATCGGGCGAACCCCAGGCCAACCAGACTGCGTTTTGCGACATACCTGCGCGAATCTGTCCCTGGCTTACCAATGCCTGGTCGCGGGAAGGAAGGGTTTGGTAAATTTCGGGGTGTCCGGAAATTCGTGTCTCGGTGGTGGAACAACTCGCAAGAGTTAGCGCGCTGGCTGCGACGCCGAACGTCACAGCCCTGAAGAAAAACGAACGCCTCATACGAAAAATCATACGGCCTCGGAGTTATGAGTCAATCATGTCGCTTCCTTGATTCAACTTCGCATTAACCGTAACGTTGCGCTCTAATGCAGGATCGACATGGTCATCGCATTTCCTACTTGCGGGTTTCGATCACAGACCGCTGCAACGAGCGGTGCACTTATTGTATGCCGCAGGAGCTGCAGGAGTGGTTGCCGCGCAGTGAAATTCTGACTTACGAAGAGACGCTACGTCTCATCCGCATCGGGGTGGAGCTGGGTGTATCGAAGGTCAGAATCACTGGGGGCGAGCCGCTCACCCGGCGCGGTGTGCTCGATCTTGTTCGCGAGCTTCCGAGAATCCCAGGGCTTCGCGACATAGGTCTTTCCACGAATGGGACATTGCTCGCGCGCGAAGTTGAGCCGCAGCGGACAATGGCGACAGCGTTACGACACGCCAGCGTGAGATCGGTCAACATTTCCCTCGATACTTTAGACCGACATGTTTATTCCAAAATCACGGGGCGTGATCTGCACGCGCAAGTCATTGACGGAATCGATGCCGCCATCACAGCAGGATTTGATCAAATCAAATTGAATACGGTGCTGATGCGCGGCCGAAATGAGGACCAATTAATTCCGCTAATCGAGTTTGCTGGGCAGCGTAATTTAATCCTGCGTTTCATTGAGATGATGCCCGTCAGCACGAGAGAAGTTCTCGATGAAGAAAATTTCATGTCAGTCTTTGAGGCGAGGCGACTGATCGAAGGCCGCTACGGCAAGTTGATTCCGGAGCCCGAGTTTCAAACGAATGGCCCCGCCTCTTACTATCAGATTCCCGGCCGCCACCAGCGGGTTGGCTTTATCGGCGCGATGACGAACCTACATTTTTGCGAGAGCTGCAACAAACTTCGTCTCACGTGCGATGGAAAATTACGTCCCTGTCTCGGCAGTTATCTCGAGTTCGATATTATGAAACCACTTCGAGCCGGCGCGAGCGATGAGGAACTCAAGCAGTTTTTCCTGGACGTTGTTGATCGAAAACCGGAGCAACACGATTTTCGCGACAATTACAAGCCGGGCCGCAAGATGGTCGCAATCGGCGGCTGATCAATGGGACGCCTCACCCATATCGCCACTGACGGCCGCGCACAAATGGTCGATGTCTCTGGCAAACCGCTCAGTGTCCGGACAGCGGTTGCGATAGGAAAAATTCGGCTTCGAAGCGAGACACTCGATTTGATTTCGAAGGACCAAATGGTAAAGGGCAACGTCCTCGCGACCGCGCGGATTGCCGGCATTCAGGCCGCCAAACAGACCGCGCAACTGATTCCGCTTTGTCACACTTTGCCGCTTGGCGAGGTCAAGATCGACATTGTCGCGTCGAACGAAGGCGCGGAGGTAAAATGCACCGCGCGCACTATTGCGCAGACCGGCGTCGAAATGGAAGCGCTCACCGGCGTCGCCGTCGCTCTTCTTACGATCTACGACATGTGCAAGGCTGTCGACAAAGAGATGACTATTTCTGATGTACGGCTGATTTCAAAAACAAAGGAGAAGCCACAGAGAAACACAGATATACACCGATAGCAGAGCTGACATGCTGAAGATTCAATCTGTATTTCATCTATGTTGATCTGTGGCTGCAAGAATGCAGATCGTAGTTGGAATAGTCACAATCTCTGATCGCGCGAGCGCCGGCGAATACAAGGACTTCGGCGGACCGGCGTTGAAAGAAGCCGCACAAAAAGCAGGCTGGGAAATTCTTTCCGAGGCGGTTGTCCCGGATGACGCAGCCCGCATTCAGGGAGCGATTCGCTCCTTTTCCCAACAAGGGTGCGGCTTGATCTTGACGACCGGTGGAACCGGAGTTGGTCCGCGCGATGTTACCCCAGAAGCGATTCGTGCAATTATGCGGGTCGAATTGCCCGGCTTCGGAGAAGTGATGCGCGCTGAATCAATGAAGATGACGCCGAATTCAATCTTGTCGCGCAGCCTCGCGGCAATCATCGATCTTTCCCTGGTGATTGCACTTCCGGGAAAACCGAGTGGTGCCGTGGAATGCCTCGGCTTCGTCCAAGGTGCAATTCCGCACGGAGTTGCGCTGGCGCAGCGAGTGCCGACTTCGTGTTGATTTTGAGCCCGCCGCCCTGTGGGGCGGCGTCTCGAGCGACGTTCGCCACGTGAACGCTTCGCACAGCGAACCGAATCTTTCGCATCAGTCTGGCCAAATCAGAAGCTGCATCAGTCGTCGACCGTATTCGGTGAGATGCGCGGTTTCCGCCCGACCGGATATTTCGTCGCGTGTGAGATAGGAATAATCGATCGAGCTTTTTTCGAAGTGACTCAGTTCTGGCTGCGTCACATGCTTATCGCTTGGTTCTATTTTCAGCGGCAAGCCCGAGCGCGCGAAAGAGACTTCCCACGACGATTTCTCCTTTCCGCTGTTGCCCGTCAGCAACCAAGGATAAGCCTTTGGCAATTCGAAATGTGATGATTTAGGCAGGGTCACCTTATAAAATGTTTCCTCCTCCTGAAGAAACTGGGATATCGTAAGCGAAGGGTTCTTGTGGGCGGCGAGATACAGTCGCGCAATATCGAGACCGGCGAGATTGATCCCGTTGTAAATGCCGTTGTGATTGGGATCGTTTTTGAAAAATGCATTGTGCCACGCTTCGAACTGATGGCTGAGCATCAGATTCAATTCCAAATGGACATGTGCGCGTGCCTGATTTAAGCCCACCCCGGTATAACCCATCACCCCGATTCGCTGACCGCGTTGCACGGACTCGCCGGGCTGGACCGCGATCGAATTCAGATGCCCGTACAAACTGAAATAGTTTGACCCATCCCAACGGTGCTCGATCACGATGTATTTTCCATAATTCGAGTAACCGGACACGAGGTTCGTGTGCACGACTTTGCCGCCGGCAATGGCGCGAACTTCGTCGAGCGGTTCGCCGCGCGCATCACGCCGCAGAGGCCGAATGTCGATTCCTTCGTGGAACCTGGTGCAAACGACGCCAGCCGATGTCTCAACAGGATCACGCACGAACCCGTATTGCCCACCCTCCCACGGAGTCGACTTAACTCCTTTGAAATCCCGCTCGATATATTGGTAAAATGCTCGCCCGCCGCCTGAGAAAAGGGCGTCGTTGTCCGTTGGCAGGACGAGATCGAGAACGGATCGCTCGGTCTGAGCCATCATCGAGAAATAGGAAAGAAGGAAGAGCGAAACTACCGCAGGGAACGACCGCATGGCGAATTATCGTTTGCGCTGGCCAAGCAACCGCCAATCTTTCTTCATCAAGTTAATGTCGGCCGCAGTCAGTCCAGAAGCGATGTAGATTTTTCCGTCGGAAACGCGTTTGTCGATTGCAAGTTCCGTGATTGGCCGCCCATTGATGAACACAAAAAGTAAACTGCCGCGACGTTCAATGCTCAAAGTATCGAGCACAACTCGCCCGTGCTCGTCGAGCTGAAACAGCGCGCCATAGGTTCCGTTCGCGGCCGGATAAGGAGAAAATGCTATGACATCGCGCTCCGAAAGCCACGGCATTTTTTCAATCGCAACCTCTTTCCCAGAGAGCTGGGCACGCACGGATGTTGAAAAGGCCGCGGTATCTCGCGGATTTCCCTGGACGTGCACGCGGAAAATGCAATGTCGCTCTTTCGCAACGCCAACCGGCAAGGCGACAAGCAGCCAAAGCCCGAGCGCAGAGAAAGCCTTCATGTCGATTGATAAAGGGTTTGACAGGATTTGCAACGTTTGCTGTTTAACCCGCTCATGAGGCGACGCGTTGTTTTGCTCCTTATAATGTTCGCGATCGGGGGAGGCGCCTCGGGCCAGGAAGCGGCGCCGACTGCGACACCGCACAGGCGCGGCTGGTTGGGCCGCATGCTCCATCCGTTTTCTTCCGAGCGAATCCCGCAGTACAAAGATCCAAGATTGCGCGGTCTCGCACTCGACTTGCAAATAACGCCGCAGACGATAAAACTCTCGGAGGTCCGACAGCTCAGGATCAAATTGACGTTAACGAATCAATCGAAACGTCCTGTTACACTCGAATTTCCAACAAACCAGCGAATCGAAATTTGCCTGAGGTACTCGGCAGGGGAGATCCTGACGAAATGGTCCGACAATCACGCCATCGCAGAAAAACCTGGAACGGTTTTGATTAATCCTCAAGAGCACGTCGAATACAATGAAACGATTGCGACGCGCGATCTCACGCCAAATAAAGTCTTTATCGCGGAGGTTTTCTTTCCGAAATATCCGGAGTTGCGAATCCAGCAAAAATTCCTGGCCGTGCCATAGGTAAGGATGGACCGCTCGGGCCGAGCGCTTCGAGGTCCGGAGTTCGTGTATAAATCCTCAATGGCAATGCTCGTTTGCGATTATCACACCCATCCGCAGGGACACCGGGTGCAGCCTTATACGCCGGAACTTCTGCAGCCATGGGCGGATTCGGCACGCAAAATCGGATTAAGCGACATTGCTTTCACCGATCACGATCGGTATCACGCCGGAATCGATTTTGATGAAATCGACCGTCTGCGTGACAAAAATGTCGATCTGAAAATTCGCGCCGGCATCGAGTTGGACAATGATCCAGTCCACTCTAAAGCCGGGCGAAAATGGGTCGAGCAACATTGGAATCAGCTCGATTTTGTTTTGGGCTCCGTCCACTTTCTTGATCGCGACGATCAGATGTTCGACAGCGTCCCTGTGGGCGCTAATCAATTCGAAGGGCGCGATATTGATGCCATTTACAATGATTACTTTCGCCGCGTCCGCGAAATAGCGGCGATTGGGCTCGTCGACTGCCTTGCTCATCTCGACCTCATCAAAATCCATGGTCATCGGCCAAATGCGGAGATTGACGCAATCGTCGGCGAAACGCTCGATTTCATTCGTTCGCGCAACCTTGGGATTGAACTTTCCACTGCTGGCTGGCGTAAGCCGGTCAACGAACTTTATCCAAGCGACCGAATCCTTGAGCTGGCGATGGAGAAGGGCATTCCATTTACGACCGCGTCCGACGCGCATTCCTACGTGCAACTCGGTGACAATTTCGGCAGCCTTGCCGAGAAAATGAATTCGCTTGGCATTCGCGAAGTTTGTGTTTACCACAAACACACCCGCGAAATACGAGCAGTTTCCTAGCGGCGCTCTACGAGCGCGTCGTGTGAGTTTTTTGTCGACAAGCGCGACGATAATGGACCCTCACGACAGCCCAAGTCCGCCTGTAATTTTTGTCATCTCAGACTGGGCGAGGGCCTTGCCTTGTTCGACGGCTTGTTTCACACCGCCTAAGACAATTTCCTCCAGGAATTCAACGTCGTTTGGATCGACAACTTCCTTATCGATCTTGATTGCGATCACGTCACCTGCGCCGTTTGCCGTGACTCTTACTTTTCCGCCGGCGGCGCTCACTTCGACAGTTTTCTTCTCGAGCTCAGCCTGCGTTTTGGCCATTTGCTCCTGCATCTTCTGCGCCTGCTTCATGAGCTTGTTCAAATTCATAATCCTTGGATTTAGGGCCTTATTTCACCTTTGAACATTTCAAGGGCTTCCTGGATGAGCGGATCGTCTTTGAAATCGTCAGTTCGGGAACTCTTGCCGGTTTGTGAAGACATTGAGTGCTTGGGAGGAAGTTCCTCTTTTACGCTGATTTTCAGCGTCCAGTCTTTCCCTGTAACTTCGTGAAGGAGGGCCTCGAGAAATTTACGATTAGCTTGTGTGCCTAGAATCTCCATCATCGCTTTTTCATCGGACGAAAAACCGAGCAGGAAATTGCGCCCTTCGATTCCGAGCACATGAGCCGCCGCTGCAGAAGTTCGCAGAAAAGCCTTTTGTGGTGGAATCTTCGCACTGAGCTGTTCCCAGACTCGGGCAGGATTGACGTCAGCGCTCGGCTGCGCCGTCTTGTAACTCGAAGGCGACTCCGACACGCGCGCTGTTTCGGCTTTGTTTTTGCTGTAGCCGGGATCGGTGATCTCGGCTTTTCGTTCGGCTGATTCCTGACGTCCGGCATCGCCGATCCCGGCTACAGCTTTACCGCCGCGTAATGCGCTCAGATTCTCGATTACCTCATCGAGTGTCGCCTGCCCCAGGCTCTGGATGGCCCTGATGATCGCGACTTCGAAATGCAGCTTTTTGTTCGGCGCCCATTTCATTCGGCCTTCAGCGGCGGCAAATTGATCGATTAACTCTAGCAAACGATCCGTCGCGATCAGTTCCGCATGCGCTGAGAGCGATTTTTGTAAATCGGGATCGGCGTCTTCCTTCAGCGCGTCAGGCTTTGCCTTGAACACAAGCAGATCGCGCAAATAAACGATCAAATCCGACATGAGTCGCATCATGTCCTTGCCATCTTCGGATTGCTGGTAAAGAAGCTCGAGCGCGCCCGGCGTCTCGCCGCGCAAAATCCGTTCAGTAAGATCGATAACCGTCTGCTCGCCGGTGAAGCCGAAAACGTTCAGCACGTCGGCTTCGCTGATTGTTTCCCCACAAAATGCGACGAGCTGATCGAGCATCGATTCTGCATCGCGCAGACCGCCTTCCGCGCCACGCGCGATCGCATGCGCCGCCGCTGGTTCCAGGGTGATTTTTTCTTTTCCGGCAATGAATTGCAGGTGTTGTGCAATTAGGTTTGCCGGGATGCGATGAAGATCGAAGCGTTGACAACGGCTCAGGATTGTCGGCAACACTTTCTGCGGCTCGGTAGTCGCGAAAATAAATTTCACATGCGCCGGCGGTTCTTCGAGCGTTTTCAAAAGCGCATTAAACGCCTGCGCTGACAGCATGTGCACTTCGTCGATCAGGTAAATTTTGTAACGGCCTTTCGCCGGCGCATAACGAACGTTGTCACGCAACTGGCGCACATCGTCGACGCTGTTGTTGCTGGCGCCATCGATTTCAATCACGTCGAGACTGTTGCCCGCAGCAATCTCGCGGCAGTTATCGCAAACGCCGCATGGCGTGACGGTCGGTCCTTTTACGCAGTTGAGCGCTTTTGCCAAAATGCGCGCCGTCGATGTTTTGCCGATCCCGCGCGGTCCAACAAACAGGTACGCATGTGCGAGCCGGTTCTGGGCGACGGCGTTTTTCAACGTGCGCGAGACGTGCGCCTGTCCGACCAGATCGTCAAAAGTCTGCGGCCGGTATTTTCGCGCGAAAACCTCGTAGCTCACGCGTTCAATCTAAATGCGTTGCTTCGTTCCCGAAAATAGAAAACGATTGTTTCGGGCTAAATTTGCAAATGTTCAAAAAATCGACAGGCGCTTTGGCGCTCTCGTTCTTACTCGTGCTCGAGTCCTCCGCACGCGAACCGCAAAGGCATCCGCCAGCCTCGCCTTTCGTTGAAAATAAAATTGTTCGCGCGCGCGATCTCGGGATTCCGTTTGACGGGACACCTGGAAAATTCAATGCGATCACCGATGTGGCTGGTGTCGAAGTTGGATACACGACGCTTATCAGGGGAGAAGGCAAGCTCGAGGTTGGCAAAGGCCCGGTGCGCACTGGGGTCACCGTTATCGTCCCGCGTGGACACGATTCGCTTAACGATCCCGTTTACGCGGGCTTCTTCAGCTTAAATGGCAACGGTGAAATGACCGGCACAGCGTGGCTTGAAGAGAGCGGGTTCCTTGAGGGACCAATCGTTATTACGAACACGCATAGCGTCGGCATCGCACGCGACGCCGTCATTAACTGGCGCGTTAAACAGGCGCCAGCCGATAAGACTGGCTACTGGTGGAGCTTGCCGGTTGTCGCCGAAACCTGGGACGGTTGGCTCAATGACGTTAATGGCTTTCACGTTAAACCAGAAGATGTCTGGCACGCGCTCGAGTCCGCTCACGGTGGCGCAATCGAAGAGGGGAGCGTTGGCGGCGGAACGGGAATGATCTGCTACGAGTTCAAAGGTGGAACGGGAACTGCATCGCGCGTCGTTCCTGTAGCTGGGGTCGGTGAGCTCGGTGGCGCGAAAACGACTCGCACTTACACGATCGGTGCGCTCGTCCAGGCCGATTGCGGACGCCGCGCGGAATTGCTCATTGCCGGAGTCCCCGTCGGCAAAGAAATTCCCGGCCAAGTTTATAAGGAAGAAACTGGCTCAATTATCATTGCGATCGCAACAGACGCGCCGCTGCTGCCGCACCAGTTAAAACGGCTGGCGAAACGCGCGTCACTCGGGCTTGCGCGCACAGGAAGCGTTTCCGCAAATGGCTCGGGCGATCTCTTTATTGCGTTTTCAACGGCGAACGCGGCCGCGGCGAATCCGGACCCGCTCACGCACTCAGTCGAAACAATTCCCAACG
>Ga0209155_1001576_pt1 | contig 10728 bp, 7 predicted proteins | sample GraSoiAngelo_122_FD_185879 | JGI IMG/M metagenome (GOLD analysis project Ga0209155, IMG submission 185879) | Grasslands soil microbial communities from the Angelo Coastal Reserve, California, USA - 14_0927_02_20cm (SPAdes) (version 2) | ecosystem: Environmental > Terrestrial > Soil > Grasslands ...
GATCCGTCGCGACCGGCACGTGGCGCAAGACCTGCGCCAACTCGGATGACCCGAGTTTGCAGGCTCAGCCCGCGCCGTGCGAGTAGCGCGTCAGCCGGATGGCGGTCATGGGTTCGGTAGACATGGGTCTACCGAAGATACTCTATCCCAGTCTCCAGGCGAGAATGGCGCCGGCGAGCACGTACCGAACCACATCGCGGGTTGCGTGAATGAGCGCCTCGCGTCGCTGCCACGTGGTCGCGCCTTGAAGGCGGGCAAACGAGACGATGAGGCCTACGAGCGAAAACAGCAGCCACCAGCCCCCGTGGCCGAGCGAGTCGAACCAGAGTGACGCGAACAACGTGACGGCTGCTGCCTCAAGCGAGCGCCACAGGATGTCCCACTTCGTAAACATCCAGACCTTCTCGGGCCTCGTCCACTCGTTGGTAGGCTCCGCGCCGCTGGCACTGTAGAATCGGGTGCCAAGCCCGCCGATGACGATGAACACCACCGCTACCGGTAGCCACGCCAGCACCAGCCGCCCGAGCGTCACTTCCTGCCGCGCTGCTCCGGGGGCACGTATCCCGGCCCGCGCAGGCCGCGGCCGGGCCGCGCCGCCGTGAGCTTCCCATTGTCCAGGACTTTCTGTCCGTTCACGAACACGTACGCAAACCCTACCGACGGCTGGTGCGGCTGCTCGAACGTCGCCTTGTCGGCCACGGTCGCGGGATCGAACACCGTGATGTCGGCCGCCAGGCCGGACTTGAGCAGCCCGCGGTCGGATAACCCGACGCGCTGAGCAGCCAGGGCCGTCATCTTATGGACCGCGAACTCGAGTGGGAAGAGCTTCAGGTCGCGCGAATAGTGGCCGAGTATGCGGGCGAACGTGCCGTAGGCGCGCGGGTGGGCGGACTGCCTGCCGAACGGGCCGTCCGGAGCCACGCCGCCGAAATCCGTGTTCACGGCCACCCACCAATTCCTCATCGCGGCCTGGACGTCCGGCTCGTCCATGACCGCGTACACCGCGTCGGTGCGGTGGCCGCCTTCCGCGAGCACGATGTCGAACAGGGTCTCCACGGGGTCGCGGTGCCGCGCCGCGGCGATCTCGGCGACGGTCTTTCCTTGCAGGTAGCGGAGCGAGTCCTGGAACGTGCCCGTGATCAGCACGCCCGCGCCGCCGCCTGCCTCGTAGTAGAAGCTCTCCGGGCCCTTGGGATTGAGCATCTCCTCGCGCAGCCGGGCTCTGGTTCCCGGATTGCGCAGCCGCGCAAGCAGGGAGTCCCACCCACCGCTCTCCGCCCAGGTCGGAATCGAGGCGTCGAGCGCGGTCGCCGCACGGGTGTACGGATATTGGTCGGCCGTGATATCGAGTCCGGCGGACCGCGCCGAATCGATCCTCGCGAGCACGCGGGGCATGCGGCCCCAGCTCTGCCGGCCCGACACCTTGAGGTGCGAGATCTCGGCCGGGATGTCGGCTTCGCGTGCGATGCGAAACACCTCATCCAGCGCATCATCGATCCGCCCGCCCTCGTTCCGCATGTGGGACGCGTAGATGCCGCCATGCCGCCGCGCCGCCTTGGCGAGCGCGATGATCTCCTCGGTCTTGGAATAGCTCGCCGGGGCGTATTCGAGCGCGGTCCATAGGCCCAGCGCCCCCTGCTGCATCAGCGTATCCACGATGGCCACCATGTGCGCGAGCTCGGCGTCGGTGGGCTGTCGGTCGTCCTTGCCCATCACGGCCAGCCGTACCTGGGTCGCCCCCACGAAGGTTGCGATGTTGAGCGCCGTCCCGTGCTTCGCGAGCTGCACGAAGTAGCCGTCCAAGTCGCGCCAGTCCTCGCGGTAGTGCCACTTCTTCATGGCATCCGAGTCGTCCATCACGAGCCGGTCGGTCAACGGTGCGACGGAGCCACCCTCGCCCGTGACCTCGGTCGTGATCCCCTGCGTGATCTTCGAGAACACGCGGTTGTCAATCAGCGCGTAGATCTCCGACTGGCCCATCATGTCGATGAAGCCAGGAGCGATGACCAGCCCGCGCACGTCGAGGGTCTCCCGCGCCGCCGCACCGTTCAAGAACCCTACGGCGACGATGCGGTCGCCCCGGATGGCCACGTCGCCCCGGTAACGGGGATTGCCGCTGCCGTCCACGATCCAGCCGTCTCTGAGAATGAGGTCGTAGGCACGTGTCCCGTGCCCCGTTTCTCCTTTCCCGCAAGCACCGATGACCGCCGCGGCCACGAGCGCCAGTCTCACTTTGTCCATGTGTCCCTCAGCGAATCGGGGTAGAGGATCCGTCCCCGGAGCATGACCCACGCGATGCGGCGCGTGGCGGCGATGTTCGCCGCGGGGTTGGCGTCGAGCACCACCAGGTCCGCCACCTTGCCCGCGGCCACCTGGCCGAGCGAGTCGGCGCGCAGCAGCTCGGCACCCTTCCGCGTCGCGGCCGTGAGCGCCTCGACCGGCGTCAGGCCGGCGGCGACGAGCAGGCTCAGCTCTTCGTGCAGCGAGAAGCCCGGTATGAGCAGCTGATTCGCGGCGTCGGAGCCGGCCGCGACGAGCCCGCCCGCGCGCTTGAACTCGCGGACGAACTGGTTTTGACGAACACGCGATCGCCGGAACGCCTGGAGTTCGGCGCTGCGCCACCCCGTGCGACGCAACAGCCCCGCGACATCGCGCACGCTCGCGGCGCTGGCCGGAACGTCCTCCATGCCCGGGCGCGACAAGAGCGTCGGGTTGTCGAGCCGCGAGAGCATTTCGTGCACCACGAGGGTGGGCACGATCGCGACGCGGGTGGCCACGAGCGCACGCGCCGTGCGCGCGAGCGAGCCGGAATCGAGCCCGGCCCAGCCCATCTCCTCGGTCGTCCAGCCGCGCAGGAACTGGTCGTGCGCCCTGAAGTACGGGATGGGGTCGCGACTCGCCGCAGCCACGACGCCGGCCATGTGCTCGAGCGACGCCACGCCGGCCCTGGCCGCGGTGAGGGCGTCGATCTTGCCGAGGTGCGCGGCCACGGGGAGGCGAAGGGTGGTCGCCTCGTCCAAGAGCGGTCGCAGCAGGTCGGCCGTGAACTTGGTGTAGATCTTGACGTGGTCTGCTCCCGCCACCGCGCGCAGATCCACAGCCCGACGCACCTCGGCGGCCGTTCTCACCGCGGTCGCCGTCGCATAGGTCGGACCGGGGCCGTCGATCATGGCCCCCGACGTGAGCATCCGCGGGCCCAGCACCGAGCCCAGGTCGAAGTCGTTCTTGAGGGCTATGGAGGAGTCGGTGCTCGAGGCGCCGAGGTCGCGGACCGTGGTGACGCCCCAGGCGAGGTAGCGCTGGGCCGCCCACCGCTCGACGTGCGCATGGGCGTCGATCAGCCCCGGGATGATCGTCTTGCCGATGAGGGTCACCACCTGCGCGCCGCGCGGCACCCGGATTTCGTTCACGCGGGCCACCGCCTGGATGTGCCCGTGCTGGACGAGGACCAGCGCGTCCTTGATCGGCTCCCCCCCGGATCCGTCGATCAGGGTCGCACCCTCGAGGGCGATCACGCCGTCGCTGGAACCGCTGCAGCCGGCGAGCGTGACGAGCAGCAAGAGGCCGGGATGCGTGATGCGGGATACGCGATGCGTCACTTGGGATCCGACGACGTGTGGTCGTGCAGAATCAGCCACCGATTTCCACGCTTCTGGAGGAGGAGCGTGAACGGTCCGCTCGCGGTCACCGAGTCACCGCGCCGCAGCGCGAAGCGCGCAGTGCAAAGCGCGAGGTCAAGCGTGAGGGGGCGCACGCGCACCTCGTCGAATGTGAGCGAGTCGCGGAGCTTGCCCGGCGCGAAGTAGGTGGTCTGGTACCGGTCGTACAGCTTCTGCCAGCCATACTGCACGTGGCCGCCCGAGACGTAGCTCGTCAGCGAGTCCTTGGCGTAGTCGCCCATGAAGCCCGCCAGATCGCCGCGGTTCCAATCCGCAGCGCTCCGTTGCAGCATCGCCGCGATCTCGGCCTGGGGATTTCCTGAGACGACTTGCGGAGCAGAGCAAGCGAGCAACAGCGCAGCGCCCACGCCACCGGTCCGACATGCCACCCGCATGTTCATGGCTTCACCGATTCGCTCGAGGGATGCCAAACGTGCCGCGGGAGCGCCTCGAGGAGATGGTCGAGCCATCCAAGAGGCGCTCCCGCGCACTGACGCTGCAGGATCTCTAGCGGCGACGCTTCCTTGCCGCCTTCTTCCGCTTCGCCTTGCCGCCTCGCTTCGCCCGGGCCTTGGGCCGCTTCTTGCCCGCCTTCTTCTTGGCCTTGGGTCTCGACGGCTTCTTCCGTTTCTTCGCCGGCTTCGGCCGGGGCGCCGACATCGGCTCATCCCGCATCGGCGCAGGGGCCGGCGGCATTGAGGGTGCCGGCGGGTACATCGGCTCCATCATCCCCGAGCCAGTCCAGCTGCTCTCCGAAAAATCGGTTGACGCGAGCATCGGATGATCTCTCCTCCGCTGGGTGTCGGTGGCGTGGCCTATAGCTTACCCCGGGAATGCTCCCACGCAAGTGGATGCGGACGCGGCCGCCACGGCGCGAGTGGTCTCGGGTGTTTCGTGACAAGTTAGCTTGACAACGGCACTTAGGCGCGCTTACCTTCGCGCCGCTATGACGGCTCGGCGCAGCCTCCTCCTCACGGTCCTCGCCTACCCCGGCGCGTTGTCGGCACAGAATATCGCTGAGGTCCAGGTGGCCCCCCCTTCGGTCACGATCCGAATCGGGGAGCGGAGCGGGCTGCTCGCTACTGCGTTCGACCGCGCGGGGAATGTGATCCCCACGGTGCGCATCATTTGGTCGTCCAACAACGTCGCGGTGGCGCGGGTGGACAACAATGGGACCGTGACAGGTGTGGGCGGAGGGGTAGCGATCGTCGAGGCCCGGGCGGGCACGCGGAAAGGCCAGGCCGCAGTCCAGGTTGTGGGCGCGGCCGCCGCCCCTCCGCAGACGCCCCCCGGGAGCCCGCCGGCAGGAGGCCAGGCTCAACCGCCCGCTACGGGCGTGGACCCGTTCGCCGGTCAGGTGGTGGGCTCCGGACCGGCCGCGGTGCTCCGGATCGAGCCGCCCGCCGTGTATCTGCTGCCGTCCGAGAATACGCGTGTATTGCCACGGGCGCTCAGGGAGGACGGCTCTCCTGCCGCGCCGGTGACGGTGACGTGGAAGTCACTCCGCCCGGACATTGCGAGCGTGGACCAGAACGGCGTGGTCGTCGCGCTCGCGCCCGGCCAGGGAACGGTGCAGGTCACGGGCTCGAGCGGCCTCACCGCGACGGCGCCGGTGGTCGTGCAGCCGAGCGATATCGCGATCCAGGAGCCGATCCCCCTCGTCATGTCGCCGGGAGACGTCGACACGCTCCATGTCGTGGTGCCGGCTCAGGGTGGTCGCCTGGTCAGCCCGCTCGCCCTACAGTGGTCCGCCGCGGACCCGGGCGTCGCGCGGGTGAGCCTCACGGGCGTCGTTACGGCGGTGGCTCCCGGCCGAACAACGCTCAACGTTGTCGGGTTGCTGCAGACGAAGCCCGTCGACATCCTGGTGCACAAGACCGTCGAGGCCCTCACCGTCTTCCCGACTTCGAAGACAGATCTCCCGCTTCCGATACAGGGTACGGTGAAATTCCAGGTACAGGCACTCGCGGCCGACAAGACCCCGGTGCCCGAAGCGCCGTTCCGCTGGACCGTCGGGGACACGTCGCTCGCGAGCTTCGACCCGACGTCGGGGACGCTGACGGGGAAGCGCGCCGGAAAGACGACCCTGGTGGTCAAGGGCCCGGGCCCGGGGCTGGTGGTCACGTGGCAGATCCGAGTCATCGCGGCGGGCTTGAAGCTCACCGCCGCGCGGCTCGGCCTGCCGCTCAACCGGCGGTATCCGCTGAAGGCGAACTTCGCCGACGAGGCGGGCGTCATCATCGGTCCGGCGACGGGGGTTACCTGGACTTCCGACAACCCGCAGGTGGTGGCCGTCGCTGAGGACGGCACGGTGTCGACGGCGTCGTACGGCCACGCGCACATCACGGCCACGGCGCCGGGCGGGAGGCGCGCCGCCGCTGAAGTATTCGTCCAGGGTGAGATCGTGGTCGCGAGCTCGCGCACGGGCCGCTTCCAGCTCTATGCCGCGGAGCGTGCCAACCTGGCGCAGCTCCGCAAGATCATGGACGACACGGCGGTCGCGACCGAGCCCGCGTTCTCCCCGGACGGATCCCGGATCGCGTTCACCTCGACCCGCGACGGGCAACCCGAGATCTACATCATGGACGCGGACGGCACGAGCGCGGGGCGGCTCACCAACTCACCGGGGGCGGACGGCGACGCGTCGTTCACACCCGACGGTCAGTCGGTAGTATTCCACTCTCAGCGCACCGGTCACCGCCAGATTTTCCTGCAGCCAATCACCAGCTCGGACGCCGTGCAGCTGACCCAGGAGCCCGCCGACAACTCCCAGCCGACCGTTTCGCCGGACGGGGAGACCATCGCTTTCGTGTCGAACCGCGAAGGCAACAACCATATCTGGTTGATGTCGAAAGACGGTGCGAACCAGCGTCCCCTCACCCGGGGTCAGCAGAGCAAGGAGACCGCGCCCCACTTCTTGCGTGACGGCTCGCTCGTCTATCTGCTGGAGCAGAAGGAGAGCGGCCGCACCGTCACGCAGGTCGTGAAGGTCGACCTCCCCAGCGGAAAGGCGACCCCGCTCTCGGGCGTGGACCTCGTGGTCGCGGACTTCACGGTCTCGCCCGCAGGCGACCTCTTGGGGCTCGTCGTCGGGGTCCAGAAGAACGTATTCAGGGTCTACGTCCAGCCGGTCGGTGCGGCCGGGAGCGGCGCGCCCGTGCCGATCCCGACGACCGGCGCCGAGCAGATGGTGTCCCCCGCCTTCATGCCGTAGCGGGCCGCGCCCACGCCATGCGCGCCTGGGTGATCCGCGGCACGGGCGGCCTCGACCAACTCCAACCCGCCGATGTCCCTGACCTCGCGGGGCCCCTGGAGGCGCGGCAGGTACGCATAGCGCTGCGCGCGGCGGCGCTCAACCACCTCGATCTCTTCGTCGTGCGCGGGTTGCCTCACGAATACCGCTACCCGCACATCCTCGGTGCCGACGGAGCCGGCGTCGTGGAGGCGGTGGGTGCTCAGGTTCGCTCGGTCCGGCCCGGCGACCGGGTGATGATCAACCCCGGGATCCCCGATTACAGCTGCGCGTACTGCCGTGCTGGCGAGCATTCGCTGTGTCTCAACTACGGCATTCTGGGCGAGCACCTGCCCGGTACTCTCGCCCAGGCGATCGTGGTGCCGGAGCAGAATGTCGCCGTTATTCCCACGTTGCCGACGCCGCTCACGTGGGCCGAGGCGGCGGCGTTCTCGCTGGTGACCCTCACCGCCTGGCGGATGATCGTCACGCGGGCGCAGGTTCGGCGGGGCGAAACGGTGCTCGTCTGGGGCATCGGGGGTGGCGTATCCCTCGCCGCCCTAAAGATCGCGAAGCTCAAAGGAGCGAGAGTGATCGTCACGAGCTCCAGCGACGCCAAGTTGCGTGAGGCGCAAAAGCTCGGTGCGGACGTGACGCTCAATCACACGACCCAGAAGATTTCCCAGGAGGTTCGCGCCCTGACCGACAAGCGCGGCGCCGACGTCGTGATCGACCACGTGGGCGAGGCGACGTGGGAGGAGTCACTCCGCTCGCTCGGGCGCGGAGGGCGCTTCGTAAGCTGCGGTGGGACGACGGGGCCCAAGGTCGCGTTCGACATCCGCCGGCTGTTCTGGTATCAGTGGAGCCTCATGGGGTCCACCATGGGAAACGACGCCGAGTATCGCGAGATCGTGCGCGTACTCGGCGCGGGCGAGTTGCGACCGACCATCGATCGGGTGTTCTCGTTCGCTGAGGCGCGCGCGGCGTTCGAGCGGCTGGAGCGGGGCGAACAGTTCGGGAAGATTGCGATTGCGATCTCCCCAGCCTGAAGGCTGGGCTCGGCGAAGCACCATCCTGAAGGACACTCCCGCTCGATAGCGCCGCTTCGCTCCGTGTGCTTCAGCAGAGTGTCGGCCGAGCCCAGGCCTCAGCCTGGGAACTACTCTAGGGGGGACACATCAACCGATCGTCAAAAGTGGGGGCGTCAATTAGGAGGGAGAGCGGGGTCACGCTCCAAGCCTGTAAGTGCCGCCCCCACCCTGAGTTAGCGGCCGTTTTCGCGTTGCCTTTCAGGACCTAAGTGATTATTTTTGGGCAACTTAGGCAGTCTCGCCAAGGCTTGCTGACACCCGACATTTAACACCTGACACCTGGTTTCATGACCGCACCGACCCGCGAACGCATCCTCCCGCGCCTCATCGAAGACGAGATGCGCGAGTCGTTCCTCGACTACTCGATGAGCGTGATCGTGCAGCGCGCGCTTCCCGACGTGCGCGATGGGCTCAAGCCCGTGCACCGCCGCATCTTGTACGCCATGCACGAGCTGGGGCTCGTGCCCGGGCGCCCCTATAAAAAGAGCGCCACAGTCGTCGGCGACGTGCTCGGCAAGTATCACCCGCACGGCGATGTGGCGGTGTACGACTCGCTGGTGCGGATGGTCCAGGATTTCTCGCTGCGCTATCCGCTGGTGGATGGCCAGGGGAACTTCGGCTCTGTAGACGGCGATCCGCCGGCCGCCTATCGCTACACGGAAGCCCGCCTCACCCGCATCGCGATGACGATGCTCGAGGACATCGACAAGAATACCGTCGACTTCGTCCCCAACTTCGACGACCGGCTGCAGGAGCCGACGGTGCTGCCGGCGCGGCTCCCCAACCTGATCGTGAACGGCACGTCGGGCATCGCGGTGGGGATGGCGACCAACATCCCGCCGCACAACCTGGCGGAGGCGGTTGAGGCGATCAACCATCTGGTCGACCACCCGGACGCGTCCCTCAAGGATCTCCGGAAGTTCATCAAGGGGCCGGACTTCCCGACGGGCGCGATCATCTACGGCCGCGAGGGGATCAAGGAGTGCTACGAGAAGGGTCGCGGGCGGATGGTGCTACGGGCCCGCGCCGTCGTCGAGGAGAAGGAGTCCACGGGCAAACAGCAGATCGTCGTCACGGAGATTCCCTATCAGGTGAACAAGGCGAATCTCATCGCGCAGATCGCCGAGCTCGCGAACGACAAGAAGATCGACGGGATCTCGGACATCCAGGATTATTCGGACCGCGAGGGGATGCGCGTCGTCATCGACTTGAAGCGCGATGCCGTGCCGGCCGTCGTGCTGAACCAGCTCTACAAGCATTCGCAGATGCAGACGACCTTCGGCGCGATCATGCTCGCTCTGGTCGACGGGGCGCCGAAGGAAATGAACCTGAAGGAGATCCTCGAGCACTTCATCGAGCATCGCCATACCGTCATCGTTCGCCGCACCGAGTTCGAGCTGAAGCGCGCGCAGGACCGCGAGCACATCCTCGAAGGCTTGAAGATCGCGGTCGACAACATCGACGAGGTCGTGAAGATCATCCGCAAGTCGAAGGACACGCCGACGGCGGACGCCAGCCTGCGCAAGCGCTTCAAGCTGTCCGAAAAGCAGTCGGCGGAAATCCTCAACATGCGGCTCGCCCGGCTCACCGCCCTCGAGATCACCAAGCTCGACGACGAGCTCAAGGAAGTCCGCAAGTTCATCAAGGAGTGCAAGGAGGTCCTCGGGTCGAAGCCGCGGCGCCTGAAGATCCTCAAAGAAGAGCTCTCGGAGCTGGCGCACGGCTTCGGCGACGAGCGGCGCACCGAAATCGTGGCCGACCAGGGCGAGTTCTCGATCGAGGACCTGATCGCGGAAGAGGACATGGTGATCACCGTGTCCCACGCGGGCTATATCAAGCGACTGCCGGTGTCGGCCTATCGGCGCCAGCGGCGCGGCGGTCGGGGCGTGATCTCCGCGCATACGAAGGAAGACGACTGGGTCGAGCACCTGTTCATCGCCTCGACCCACGACTACGTGATGTTCTTCACCCAGCAAGGGCAGTGCTACTGGCTCAAGGTGCACGAGATTCCGCAGGCGGCCCGAGCCGCGCGCGGCAAACCCATCATCTCCTGCATCGCCATGAAGCCCGACGAGCGCCTCGCCTCCTTGGTGCCCGTACGCGAGTTCTCGGAGGACCAGTACCTCCTGTTCGCCACCAAGCAGGGCGTGGTGAAGAAGACGCGACTGTCGGAGTTCGGCAACCCGCGCTCGGTCGGCATTCGCGCCATCAACATCGAGAAGGGCGACGAGCTGATCGACGTGCAAGTGACCGACGGCCGGAACGACATCGTGCTCGCCACGCACCACGGCATGAGCATCCGCTTCCATGAGAAGGACGTGCGGGACATGGGACGCACGGCCACCGGCGTGAAAGGGATCGAGCTCGACAAGAAGGACCAGGTGATCGACATGGTGGTCGTGCGCCGCAAGTCCACGCTGCTCACCGTCACCGAGAAGGGCATGGGCAAGCGCTCCGAGCTCGATGAGTATCGGGTGCAGCACCGCGGCGGCAGGGGCATCATCACCTTGAAGCGTGCGGACAAGACGGGCAACATCGTCGCCCTCAAGGAAGTCCTTCCGGACGACGAGCTGATGATGATCACCAAGAAGGGGATCATGATCCGCGTGCCGGTCGAGGGCATCCGCATTTCGGGCCGCAACACGCAAGGCGTGAAGATCATGAACATGACGGCGGGCGATCTGGTGGTGGACGTGGCCCGGGTCGTGAAGGAAGACGAAGCGGATGACGGGGAGGGTGAGGCGGA
>Ga0209155_1001577_pt1 | contig 10724 bp, 11 predicted proteins | sample GraSoiAngelo_122_FD_185879 | JGI IMG/M metagenome (GOLD analysis project Ga0209155, IMG submission 185879) | Grasslands soil microbial communities from the Angelo Coastal Reserve, California, USA - 14_0927_02_20cm (SPAdes) (version 2) | ecosystem: Environmental > Terrestrial > Soil > Grasslands ...
CGAAAACGCCAATCCTGGCATTGCCCTGTGATCGAGCAGGACGATCGCGCGAAAGAAATCAGGATGCTTGGTGTCCCGCCTGATCGGCGGATCTTTATACGGCTCGACGTCGATGTCATTGAACTCGCGCTCACCCTGTGCGACGAGAATTGTTAGCCGCCGCGGGGTTGGTGGGGCGTCCGCACCAATGCAGCGGTGGCGCGCCCACAGATAGCGAAAGACGAACCCACCAACCTGCGCTGCTCTGCCGGCATCGATCCTGGCCATGGTGGCCGCACTCGGCGTTAAAGAACGTAATTCGCGCCACTTAAATCTTAATCCCGCCAGGCCGAGGGTGGCCGGCGAATTGCGTTGGAACAGCGGGTTTTCCGGGATGTTCGAGCCATATCCATTCGGCTAGGAGAGGCTCAATGGCTCTCAAAGATATTCTCGTCTGCCTCGATCCGACCGAGGCAGGCGAGCGCCGGCTGCGCCTTGCCGCCGCGATCGCGCGCGAGCACCACGCGCACCTTTCTGCAGCCTACCTGCTGTCTGAGGCGATCCCCGGCGTGCCACCCTATGAAGGGGCGGGCATCCCGGCTTCCCCCAGCGCGCCACCAACCACTTCACCTGCGCCATCGCCCAGCGCTGAGCTCGCCGACATTGTCGAGCAGCGCTTCCGTGCGGAGGTTCAGCCCCATGGCATTGATGGCGACTGGCACTTGTTCGGCAGCGGGGGCAGCGAAGAGCTGATCGCGCTCTCCCGTACGATGGATCTGGTCGTTTTCGGTCAAGCGCGTCCGATTACCGGCTGCCGACCGGGTTTGGCCCAGAGGACATCGTCATGGCATGTGGTCGGCCAATGCTCGTTATACCCTTTGCGGGCGAGTTCGGATCGGCGGGCCGGCGTGTACTGATCGCTTGGGACGGCACGCGGGAAGCTTCCCGCGCCTTGCACGACGCCCTGCCGCTGATTGCCCAAGCAGAGGCCGTCTGGGTCATGACGGTGCGGGCGCGAGACGCAAACTCTGACGATCGCGGCCCGTCGCTGGACCGTGTCATCCGTCATCTTCAAAGGCATAGCATTGCCGCGACGGCGGAGGAGAGTATCGGCGGCGATGTCCCGACCGCCGAGCTGCTCCTGTCGCGTGCATCGGATATGGGGGCCGACCTCCTGGTCGCTGGTGCCTATCACCATTCGCAGCTGCGGGAAGCGATCATCGGCGGCGTCAGCCGTGACCTTCTAGACCATATGACGGTCCCGATACTGATGTCGCACTGAGCCAAGGCGCGCGTGGAGAGCTTCGCCGTCGGCCGAAGAAAACAAGGATTAAGAGGTCGCGGTGTAAGCTGGGTGCGGAGCAAGACAATGAAGCACTACCGGCTTACGATGTACAAGGACGGCAAGTTTGTCGGGCCGACCGCAATGATGCTCGGCACAAACAAACTGAGCGCCGTGGCGCTCGCTCGCGACCTGTCGGCCAAATACGGTCTCGATTACCGGGCCACCGCTTACGATGATCACGGCAACCTCATCGAACATGGCCGCAAGCTGACCCGGCAGAAAGTCGATGCTCGTCCCGCTTTTCCGTAATCGCCGCGACGCCGGACGGCGGCTCGCGGTCGCCCTGGCGTCCTATCGCGAAAGCCGGCCGATTGTGCTCGCGCTGCCGCGGGGCGGCGTCCCGGTCGGCTTCGACGTAGCAAAGGCGTTGGCTGCGCCCCTCGATGTCCTGCTGGTGCGCAAGATCGGCGCGCCGGGGCATGAGGAGCTGGGCCTCGGCGCGGTGGTCGATGGTCATGACCCGCAGCTCGTCTTAAACGAGGACCTTGTCCGCGCCGTCGCGCCGCCGCCCGGCTATATGGAGGCCGAGCAACACCGGCAGTTGGCGGAGATCGAGCGTCGGCGACGGCACTATATCGGTGATCGCTCGCCCGTTGCGGTTGAGGGCCGGACTGTCATCGTCGTGGATGATGGGATCGCGACCGGCGCCACCGTCAAGGCGGCGTTGCGCGGGTTGGCGCGCAACCGCCCGGCGCGCCTCGTCCTCGCCGTCCCCGTGGCGCCAGCCGACAGCCTTGATGAGCTCTCGGCCGAATGCGACGAGGTCGTGTGCCTTGCGACCCCCGACCCGTTCTATGCGGTGGGGCCGCACTACCGCGATTTCCGGCAGACAGAGGATGCCGAGGTCGTTCGTCTATTGGCCGAAGCGCGGCAATGGTCCACCGTGGAACCGAGCACGCCAGCGCCAGGATGATCAGGCGGATTGTCCTTGCGGCTTGGACAGGAGTCACGGCCGCTAGACAGGGAAACACGCCAAGAACGCTTGCTACCGAAATTGCTACCGAACTCGGTGGCACGGGCTGAGATCAGAACGAACAGGGGTGACAGGCAGGGCCGAAAAACCCCGAAAATCTGTCACTTGCTGGGCTTGGTGGGTAGCTGCTGGGACGTCCACGATAGAAATCAAAATCCGGTGCCTTACCACTTGGCTACGCCCCAAGCGCGTGATCGGGTCTGATCCGGGCCGCACCTTATCGAGAACAACAATCGGCCCGGTCAAGCCGATATATGGGGGCGCCCACCCGGGATCAGCGGCGATGAGCCGTTAGCGATCTGTTCAAGGGATGGCGCCGCGGTCAACAGCGCTCCGGCGGCGGTCCACCATCCGGGCTCGGCCGCGGCGAGCGCGCGACCGGCGGCGAGCGCGGCAGCGCGGTCGGCGAACAGCGCGAAACAGGTCGCACCGCTGCCACTCATGCGCACGAGCAAGGCGCCGGGCAACGCCGCCAGGCGGTCGAGCACAGCGCCGATTTCCGGCGCGAATGCGACCGCCGCTTCGGTCAAGTCGTTGCGCCGGGAGGTCAGCGCCGCCACGAGCCCCGGCGCATCGGCCGGCACCGGACCAAACCGCGCGGCTGACGAAAACCGCCCCGCCCGGCGGCGGAACACATCGGCGGTCAGCAGCGGCCGTCGCGGGTTGGCAAGCACGATGCCCGCTGCGGGCAAGAAAGGGGCGGGTTGGAGCTCCTCGCCGATGCCGCCGACCCAGACCGGCCGCGCCGCAAGACAGGCGGGCACGTCGGCCCCCAGTTCCAGAGCGAGCGCCGCCAGCGCCTCATTGTCGAGCTGCCGGTCCCAGAGATACGACAGCGCGCGCAAGACGGCGGCCGCGTCGCTCGACCCGCCGCCGATCCCGCCGGCCGCCGGCAGTCTCTTCTCGAGGTGCAGCGCGGCGCCGGCCTCGATACGGCCGCGCTCCTTGAGCAGCCTGGCCGCGCGAAACACCAGATTGTCATCGCCGAGCCCGGCTATCCCGGCCGCTTCCGGGCCATCGACCGTCAGCGCCAATGCGTCGGCCGGCGCGGCGGTAATCGTGTCGCCGATATCGGCGAAGGCAATCAAGCTGTCGAGCAGGTGATAGCCGTCGGCGCGCCGCCCGATGACATGCAAGTAGAGATTGACCTTCGCCGGCGCGAACGCCCTGACCGCCACGCCGCCTTCCGTTGGCTCAGCCGCCGTGCGGGGTCGAGGGCGGCGGCGTCTTGAGGCCGCTCTGCAGCTTCTCCTCGATCGGCTTGATCTCGTTCTCTTGTGGTCCGAACTGCAATGCCCGTTGCCATTGATAGCGCGCTTCCGACAAGCGGCCGCTCTGCCAAAAGGCGTCACCCAGATGATCGTTGATCGTCGGATCCTGCGGCACCAGCTCGACCGCTTTTTCGAGCTGTTCGACCGCCCCGGCATAATCGCCCATCCGGTAATGCGCCCAGCCCAGGCTGTCGACGATGTAGCCGTCATCGGGGCGCAGCTCGACCGCCTTTTCGATCATCTTCAGCCCCTCGTCGAGGTTTTCGCCGCGATCGATCCAGGAATAGCCGAGATAATTGAGAACCAGCGGCTGCTCGGGTTTCAGCTCCAGCGCATGCTTCAAATCCTGTTCGGCGCGCTGCCACTGGCCGGAGCGTTCGAGCGCGACGCCGTGGTCGTAAAACAGCGACCAGCGCTCGGGCATGCCGACCGCGGCGGCGCGGCCGATCGCCTCCTCATACGCGGTGACGGCCTCGGCGAAGCGCTTTTTGTTGCGCAGGATATCGCCGAGCTGCACCTCCGTCGCAACCGATTGCGGCTGCTCGGCGGCCATCGTCTTCAGCTGAGCGATCGCCTCATCGGTGCGCTCGAGCGTGTCGAGATTGATCGCGCTGCGCAGCCGCGCCGACGGGTAGTAGAGCGAGTTCGGCTTGATCTCCGACAGAACAACGAGGCTTTCCTCCGGCTTGTTCTGGGCGCTCAAGACATCGGCCAGCAATAGCTGCGCCAGGCCGAATTGCGGCCGCAGGTTCAGCGCGAAGCGGGCGTAGAGCAGCGAGAGGTCGATCGTTTCCGCCTGGTTGAGCACGCTTGCCAGATCGAACATCGCCTCGGCCAGACCATCCGCCGGCGAGCGGATCGTCGGCTGCGTGGCGCCGCCGCTGGAGCGTGCCGCCAACGCGGCGCTCGCCAGTTCGCTCCCGGCATTCTGTTGGCTGAATTTCTGATAGAGCGCCTTCGCCTGTTCGGCGCGGCCATGGCGCAGGTCAAAATTGGACGCCGCATCGGTCAGCCGCCAATTCAGCTGCTCGCTGCCGGCCAGCGCCTTCTCGTAGTATTGCTGGGCCTTGTCGGTCTGCTTGGCGAAATCATAAAGCAGCGCCAGCTGAAATATTTTGAGCGGCTGAAAGCCGTTGAATTTGTCGAGCCCCTGCAGCGCGGTGTCGGCGCCGGCCAGATCGCCCGCCGCGACGCGAGTCCACGCCAGCGCAAACGGCGCGATGAACCGGTGCACCCCGTCTGACGGCAACGCCGCGGCATATTTCAGCGCGCCGGCGGCATCGCCGGCCTTCAGGCGATCGCTGAGCAACACCAACTGAGCGACGGCGTCGCCAGGATCGAGCTTTAGTTCCTTGGGGGCGAGAGTGAGCGCGCGATCGAAATGCCCGACGCTCACTTCCATCAGGAAGGTGCGGCTGAGGATTTCCGGGGAATCGGGATCGTCGCCGATCGCCTTTTCAAACCATTTTGCCGCGCCCGTGAAATCGCGCCGCTGCTGCGCATGCCGCCCGGCGAGATATTCGCCGAACAGATGCTCCGGCAGGACCGCCGATTTGTCCTGGCCCGCCGATTTATCCTGAGCCGCCGGCTTGTCCTGCGGCGCGGCTGGAGCCGAGCTGGGCATGCCGAATGTGGCCGCTAGCAGCAGCACTGCCCAAGCCGGCGCCAGAGAGCGGCGCAATCCCGACTCGACCGGATGTCCTATCTTCACACTCTGCACTCGCGAGACCTCGCTTCTATCCACGCTTACGACCTTGGGATTAATTACATATTCGGGTAGTTGGGTCCGCCGCCGCCCTCCGGCACTACCCAGTCGATATTCTGCTCCGGGTCCTTGATGTCGCAGGTCTTGCAGTGCACGCAATTGGGCGCGTTGATCTGCAGGCGCGGCTCGGCGGTCCCGGGATCCTCGACGATCTCGTAGACCCCGGCCGGACAATAGCGCTGTTCCGGCGAGTCGTAGAGCCGATAATTGACCGTGATCGCCTTGGCCGGGTCGCGCAATCTGAGATGCGAGGGCTGGTCCTCCTCGTGATTGGTATTTGAGATAAAGACCGAGGACAGCCGGTCGAAGCTGATCTTCCCATCGGGCCGCGGATAGTCGATCCGCGGCGCCTGGCTGGCCCGGATCAGCTGAGTGTGGTCGGGATGGTGGTGCAGCGTCCAGGGCGCCCGGCCGCGCAGCACATAGGTGTCGAACGCCGAATAGGCCAACCCGCCCCACAGCCCGAGCCGAAAGCTCGGCCGGATGTTGCGCACCTGGTAAAGCTCGTCCCAAATCCAGCTCTGCTCCAATGCCTGCCGCACCTGCGCCCCGGCATTACCGCCGAGCCGCGCAAAAACCACTTCGGCCGCGACCATGCCGGATTTCATCGCCGTGTGGCTGCCCTTGATCTTCGGCACGTTCAGGAAACCCGCGGTATCGCCGATCAGCGCGCCGCCGGGAAAGTCGAGGCGCGGGATCGACTGGAAACCGCCTTCGTTGAGGGCGCGCGCGCCATAGGAGATCCGCCGGCCGCCCTCGAAAATCGGGCGGATCGCCGGATGCGTCTTGAAGCGCTGAAACTCTTCGAACGGGTTGAGGTACGGGTTGCCGTAGTCGAGCCCGATGACAAAGCCGACCGCCACCTGATGATTTTCCAGGTGATAGAGAAACGAGCCGCCATAGGTGCTGCCGTCGAGCGGCCAGCCGACCGTGTGCACGACGAGCCCGGGCTGATGCCGCTCCGGCGCGACCTCCCACAATTCCTTGAGGCCGATCGCATAGGTCTGCGGGTCATGCCCGTCGCGCAGGTGAAAGCGGCGGATCAGCGTCTTTGTCAGAGAACCGCGGCAGCCCTCCGCGAACAGCGTCTCGCGCGCGATCAGCTCGACGCCGGGCGTATAGCGCTCGGTCGGTTTGCCGTCCTTGCCGATGCCCATATCGCCGGTCGCGACGCCGCGCACGCGGCCGGCTTGATCGTAGAGCACCTCGGCAGCGGCGAAGCCGGGATAGATCTCCACCCCGAGCGCCTCCGCCTGCTGCGCCAGCCAGCGGCAGAGATTGCCGAGGCTGATGATGTAATTCCCGTGGTTGTGCATCTGCGGCGGGGTCGGCAGCCGCAATGCGCGGTTCGTCGTGAGATACAGGAAACGGTCGTCGGTGGCCGGTGTGTTGAGCGGCGCGGCGCGCTCCTTCCAATCCGGAAAGAGCTCATTGAGGGCGCGCGGCTCGAACACGGCGCCCGACAGGATGTGGGCGCCGATTTCGGAGCCCTTCTCGACGACGCACACAGCGAGTTCGCTGCCGGCCGCCGCGGCGAGCTGTTTCAGACGGATCGCGGCGGCGAGGCCGGACGGCCCGCCCCCGACGACGACGACATCGTACTCCATCTTTTCGCGCTGTGCGTCCGACACCGTTTGCCTCTGCTGTGCCCAATCCGTCTGGCTGCGGGCGGCAACTATAAAGGATCGTGGCGAAAACGGCAGCGCGGCCAATTCGCTGCTGCTAGAATTAGCGGCATGAGCGAACATCCGATGCCGGACCGAGCCGCGGCGTTAGCCCTGCTGCGCTGGTATGTCGAGATGGGCGCGGACGAGGCGATCGGCGAGACCGCACCGAACCGCCTGGCTGAGCCGGAGAGACCACCGGTTGCCCCGATCGCGCCGCCGGTCGCATCGACGCCGGTCATCCCGCGCCCGCCGGCACCGGCGACGCGCGTCGCGCCGCCCGGCACCTTCGCCGAGTCGCTGGCCGAGGCGGCGCAATCGGCGCGCCGGCTCGCCGCGACCGCCGACAGCATCGACGCATTGGCGGCGCTCGTCGCCGCGTTTGACGATTGCCCGCTGAAGCGCACCGCGACCAAGACCGTCTTTATCGACGGCAACCCCGCAGCGCCTGTCATGTTTATCGGCGAGGCGCCGGGCGCCGACGAAGACCGCATCGGGAAGCCATTTGTCGGCCGCGCCGGGCAACTCCTCGACCGCATGCTCGCGGCGATCGGGCTCGACCGCGGCACCGTCCAGATCACCAACGTCATCTACTGGCGGCCGCCCGGCAACCGCAAGCCGACAACCGCCGAGATCGCCGCCTGCCTGCCCTTTGTGTTGCGCCACATCGCGCTGGCGAACCCGCGCGTGCTCGTCCTGTGCGGCGGCACCGCGGCAAGCGCGCTGTTGCCGGTCAGCGACGGCATCACGCGATTGCGCGGCCGCTGGTTCGAGCTCGCGGTGCCCGGGCTCGACAAGCCCGTCCCGACCTTGCCGATGTTCCATCCGGCCTTCCTGTTGCGCACCCCCGAGCGCAAGCGCGAAGCCTGGCGCGACCTCTTGGCGCTTAAGGCAAAGCTCGACGAGCCGGGGGCCGGCCCATAGCTCGGTGGCGAGTGAGCCTCCGCCTCGCTACATCTGAGGCGAACGCGCCACGAATAACGGAGTGACCGATGGCAGGCCGCCTCGACCAGACCCGCCCGTTTCTGCCGGTCAATATCGCGCTGTTGACCGTGTCGGACACCCGCAGCATGGCGGACGACCGCTCCGGCAACACCCTGGCCGAGCTGGCGCAGGCCGCCGGCCGTCGCATCGCCGCGCGCAAGATCATTCGCGACGAGTTCAACGAGATCGTCGCCCAGCTCAAGGCGTGGATCGCCGATCCGGAAATCGATGTCGTCATCGCGACCGGCGGCACCGGCGTCACCGGCCGCGACGTGACACCGGAAGCCTTCCACAGCGTTTACGAGAAGGAGATCGCCGGCTTTGGCGAGCTGTTCCGCTGGCAGAGCTACGAGAAGATCGGCACCTCGACGATCCAGAGCCGGGCGACAGCCGGGGTCGCCGGCGGCACCTATCTGTTCGCCTTGCCGGGCTCCCCCAGCGCCTGCCGCGACGCCTGGGAAGGCATCCTCGTCCATCAGCTCGATAACCGCTTCCGTCCGTGCAACTTTGTCGAGCTGATGCCGCGCCTCCAGGAGCACCTGAAGGGCTAGATTTCAGAAACCGCGGCGCGGCATGAGACGGCGATAAGCCTCGCGGCCGTCAACATCTTCAAGCGTCGCGGCGAACCCGGCCGAGACGCCGTGCGGCAGATTGGCCAGCGCGTCTTCGAGGGCATGAGCGCTGGACCAGCGCACCTTCCCGAAGAGCGGCAGCAGACGCGGCGAGCGGCGCGCGCCGACCAGCCAGAACCCGCCATCCGCGGCCGGCCCGAAGACGACATCGTGACGCCCGAGCAGATGGAACGCCGCTGCGATGTGACTCGGGGCGAGCGCCGGGATGTCGGTGCCGACCAATACCGCGGGTCCAGGTGGGCAGCCGCCCAAGGCGCGATGCATGCGCTCGCCGAGGTCGCCGGCGCCTTGCGGGACAACCGGGATGCCGCGCGGCCAGACCCGTTGGCGATAGCGCGCCCGGTCCGGCGTCACCGCTATTCGCAAACGCCATCGGCGGTCCCTCCCGAGTCGGCGCAGCAATCGCGCCAGCATCAGCCGCTCGAAACCTAATGCCGCGAGGTCGCCGATGTCGCGAGCGAGGCGCCGCTTGCCGCTGCCATAGGCCGGCGCGCGCACAAACAGGATCAGATGACGCCGCATCAGCCGTAAAGCCGGGCGATCCGCGTCGGCGGTATGCCGGCGAAATAGAGCGTCAGGCAGAGCAGATTACGTAGCGACCGGCGCACATATCCATCGCGGCGATAGCGCCGGGCAGACGCAATGCTCTGTGCCGCGATCGGGGCGAGGCGGCGGCGTCCGAGGCGGCGGACGAGATCGACATCCTCCATCAGCGGCATCGGTGCAAACCCGCCGATCGCATTGTAGAGGCCGCGGGCGATCAATAATCCCTGATCGCCATAGGGCAGTGCCAAGGTCCGGCAGCGCCAAGCGACGAGGCGCTCAAGCCGACGCGCCGCGCGGTCGAGATCGTCCAGCGCGAGCGCGAAATAACCGGCGCGGCCCGAGGCGCCGGGCCGGGCGATGAAGGCGGCGGCCGCTTCCTCCCAGCCCGCCGCGAGCCGGCAATCGGCATGCAGGAACAACAGCCATTTGCCCTTAGCCGCGGCGGCGCCGGTGATCAGCTGCGGACCGCGACCGCGCGGGCCAGCGACGACCCGCGCCCCGGCCGCATTCGCGATCGCGACGGTGCCGTCGCGCGAGCCGCCGTCGCTGACGACGATCTCGCCAACCAGTTCGGACCCGGCCAGCGCCGCCAAGGCTCCCGGCAGTTCGTCGGCGGCGTCAAGCGTCGGGATTACGACGGAGATCAATTTTTGTTCTTGAAATGTTCCCATCCGCTCATCATAATTGGCGCATGCATATGCCGGCCACCCCCCAGCCGCGCAAGGGACGCGGCGCCGGAACCAACGAAAGCGGCCGCTTCGAGACCGAGAAGCGCGTGCCGTTCGACGATGGCTGGGGCTCTTCGGAAGACGAGCCAGCGCGGCTAGAGACGACGCTGTCGGTCGACGCGACGCGCACGATCATCGCCCGCAACGACTCGCCCGACATCGGCTTCGACCGCTCGATCAACCCGTATCGCGGCTGCGAGCACGGCTGCATCTATTGCTATGCGCGGCCGAGCCACGCCTATCTCGGCCTGTCGCCCGGCCTCGATTTTGAGACCCGCATTTTTTATAAACCGAATGCCGCCGCGCTGTTGCGCGACGAATTGCGCAAGAAGGGGTACGTCTGCCGGCCGATCGCGCTCGGCAGCAACACCGACCCCTACCAGCCAGCCGAGCGCAAGCTGGGGGTCACGCGGTCGATCCTCGAAGTGCTGCGCGAGTTTCATCACCCCGTGACGATCGTCACAAAAGGCGCGCTGATCCAGCGCGACATCGACATTCTTTCCGACATGGCGCGCGAGAAGCTCGCCGTCGTCACGGTTTCGGTGACGACGCTCGATCGCGACCTCGCACGAACAATGGAGCCGCGCGCCGCAACCCCCGAGCGCCGTATCGAAACGATCGCCGCGCTCTCCAAAGCCGGGGTCCCGACCGGGGTGTTGTCGGCGCCGATGATCCCGGCGCTCAACGATCGGGAGATGGAGGCGATCCTCGGACGCGCCCGCGAGGCGGGGGCGAGCGTCGCCGGTTACACGCTGCTGCGCCTGCCCCTCGAGCTGAAGGCGTTGTTCAAGGAATGGCTCGAAACCCACCAACCGCAAAAGGCCGCGCATGTGTTGT
>Ga0209155_1001578_pt1 | contig 10721 bp, 8 predicted proteins | sample GraSoiAngelo_122_FD_185879 | JGI IMG/M metagenome (GOLD analysis project Ga0209155, IMG submission 185879) | Grasslands soil microbial communities from the Angelo Coastal Reserve, California, USA - 14_0927_02_20cm (SPAdes) (version 2) | ecosystem: Environmental > Terrestrial > Soil > Grasslands ...
GGCGATTCCCTCGTTCTTCGTCGCTTACTTCCTGCAGCTCTTCGTGATCCTGCTGGCCTCAGGGTCGGGCCGACGGTTCCTACCGGTCTTCGGCTTTGGCTATGACGAGCACATCGTCCTTCCCCTGGTTGCTGTTGCGATTCCTGCCATCACGGTCACTGCACAGCTTGTAGGAGTGCGGGTCAGCGAGGTTCTCGACGCCGACTTCATCGTCACGGCTAACGCGAAAGGCCTCTTGCCTTTGTCGATCGCGCGAGTACACGTGCTCCCGCATGCCTGGCCAGTCGTAGTGGAGGCGCTAGGAAGCGGCCTACGAATCTCGGTGGCGAGCTTACCGATCGTGGAGTACCTCTTTGTGTGGAACGGGATCGGGTTTCTGGCGCTCCAGGCGATCGCGAGCCGCGATCCGGTCGCGCTCGCGGCGAGCGCGATCGTCCTGGGCGCGCTGTTCTCGCTCCTGGGGGCCCTCAGCGATTTGGTGAAGGCGCGAAGCTAGGTTCGAGATACAAGCCGTAGGTGCGCACGACTAGTCGAGGGATCGCACCACGAGCCCGGCGGGCACCTTGGGATAGAAGTAGGTCGTCTTCTGCGGAAGGCGCTCGCCGGCGTCGGCCACGCGTCGGAGCGTGGTCGGATCGACCGCACGCAAGAGCAGAGCAGTCGCGCCCGTATCCGCGGCCGCAAGCGCGGCCTTCGTGTCGTGCTCGTACGCGATCTCGGCGCCGGCTTCGCGCGCCTCGCGCAGCAACAGCTCCTCCGCTTGGGCCACCGGCAGCTCGCGCCAGGCCGGCCTCACGGACGACAGATCCGCATCCGCCTTGAGGGTCAGCTGCTCGTAGCGGCCGTCGCGGACGATGACGATCCCGGGCTGGATGTCGCCGATCGCGCCGGCGTCGATCGGCCCTCGCTGGAAGTACCGATCGATCGCGCGATCCAAAGTGCCGTTCCCGCGGACCACACGGTGCGTTGCGAAGATGCGAAGACCGGGGTCGTCCGCCGAGCACAGATAGGCGAGAACATAGCCGGTCGGTGCGTCGGCGGGTGCGCCCGCGCCGCGTTCGGCGAGGTAGGTAAGCGCGGTCTCGTAGCGGTGATGCCCATCGGCGATGTACACGCGGCGCCTGGCGAGAGCGTCGCGGAACTCGCCGATCGCCAGACGATCGCCGACCGCCCACACGCGGTGCTGATCGCCACCCACGGTCGCCTCGGCGGTGGGCTTCGTGCCTTCGATGTGGCGCGCGATCCCGCCGGCGATCTCGCCGCGTCCGTCCTCGAAGACTCCGAAGATGGCGCTGGTATTTGTGCGCGTCGCGCGCAGCAGCGCGAGACGGTCCTCCTTGGCCTTCGGGAACGTGAGCTCGTGCGGCATCACGATCCCTTCTTCCGGCCGGTGCAGCCGCAGCGCGCAGTGGACACCGCGCCGGCGCACCCGGGTCTTCCCGACGGAGAACTCGTGGTCGTGCACGTAGATCGCGGCGGCCGCGTCCTGCCGCATCACGCCGCGGAGACGCCAGTCGGCAAGCTCCGCGGCCGCGGCGGCATAGGGATCGCCGTCGGGCTTGGGGAACTCGATACGGACGAAGTTGTGGGGGCTCTGGGCGTAAAGGCGCTCCCGCTCCTCCGGGCTGATGACGTCGTATGGCGGGCACACAAGCGCTCCGAGCGGTTCGGGCTGCTCGCCGTAGCGCAGGGCCTTGAACGCAGCGACATCGGCCATTCCCGGATTCTGCGGCACCCGAGCGGCGACAATTCCGAGCGTGAAACACCGGGCACTCGTCGTGGGCGCAGGCAACGCCGGCAAGGCGCACGCCGATGCGCTCGAGAGCATCGGCGTCGAGGTGGTCGGTCCGCTCAGCGGAACGGCGACGGTGACCGATCTCGCGCCGCTTCGCGATCCGACCGTCGATGTGGTGCATGTCACGACGGCGAACGATCTGCATCCTCCCCTTGTGCGTGAAGCCCTTCGCGTCGGCAAGCACGTCGTCTGTGAGAAGCCGCTTGCCGGCGATCTCGAGGGAGCGGAGAAGCTTGCGGAGTGGGCGAAGCTGAGCGGCCGCCAGACGACGATCTGCCAGAACTACCGCTTCCTTCCGCTCGTCGCAGAGCTTGCCTGGCGCGTCGGGGCCGGCGAGCTTGGGCCCGTGCATCTGGCGCGCGGCGCGTTCCTTCAGGACTGGTTGCTCCTCGGATCGGACGACAACTGGCGGCTCGACACTTCGCGCGGCGGCGTCTCGCGCACCGCCGCGGACATCGGGGTCCATTGGCTCGATCTCGTGGAGACGATCACCGGGCGCCATGTGGAGTCCGTGGTTTCGCAGCTTGGTTACCTGCACGGGCGCAAGACCGAGGATCACGCCGGGCTGCTCATCCGTTTCGCCGGCGGGTTGCAGGGCGCGTGCACGCTGTCGCAGGCGTCGGCCGGCCGGCGAAACGAAGTCGAGCTCTCGCTCGACGGCACCGCGGGATCGGCGACATGGCTCAGCGAACGAAGAGACGAGCTCTGGCTCGGCGCCCGCGACCGCTCCCCGCAGATCGTGACGCGCTCAAAGGTCCGCGCACCGTCGGCGCGCCTGCTGACCCAGCGCCCCGCGGGCGCCGACGAGGGCCGGCGCAATTTAATCGCCGCTTTCTATGCGACGCTCGACGGCACACCGTCGCCGGTTCCACTGCCGACGTTCGACGACGGCCTTCGCCACGTCCGTTTCGCGGAGGCCGTCATCGTGAGCGCCAGGCGTCGCGCCTGGGTCGAGATCGCGGAGATGAAGACGACGATCGCCCTCGCGCCGTCGTGACCCGCATCGGAGTCCAGGACCGGCTCGTGCCGGGAGGGACGCTCTCGGAGAAATTTGAGGCGGCGCGGCGCTTTGGTTTCGACGCTCTCGAGCTCTCGCAGCGCCCAGCGTTCGATGAAGCTCGGACCGCGATCCGCGAGAGGATCCCGGTGACCGCGATCGCGGGCGGTTACCGCGGCTGGCTCATCGATCCGGATCCCGAGAACGTCGCGGCCGCGCGCACCGACATCGCGGAGCTGCTCGGTCTTGCCGGCGAGCTCGGCACCGGCATCGTGATCGTCCCGATCTGGGGACGCACGCGGAATCTTCCGGGCATCGCGACCGGTCGCACGCGAGCCGAGGACGAGGCGCTCTTCTTGGACGGCCTCCGGCCGCTCGCGGAGCGTGCCGAGCGCACCGGCGCGCGCATCTTCATCGAGCCCCTCAACCGCTATCAGAACGACATCTGCGTGACCCTCGCCGACGCTGCGCGCTTCCGCGACGCGGTCAACAGCCCGGCGGTGCTCGTGGTCGGCGACACGTTCCACATGAACATCGAAGAGGCCGACATGGCCGCCTCGCTCGCTGAGGCTGGGGAGCGGCTCGGGTACGTGCAGATCGCGGACTCGCAGCGATTCGAGCCCGGCGCGGGGCACATCGACTTCACCTCGATCTTCTCGGCGCTCGCCGGCATGGGCTACGCGGGCGATGTCGGCATCGAATGCGCGGGGCTGTCCGGCGCCGCCGAGATCGTCCTGCCGCGCACGGCGGCGCTCGTCCGCGACCTCCTGCGCGAAAGCGAGCTGGCCGTGTGAGCGGACATATCGACGACCTCGTCGCGGGTGGTGAGATCGGCGGCCGCACGGTGCGGATCCTCGAGAACGGCGAGGTGGACTGCCACACCTATCCGGTCGCGCCGCTCGCCGAAGGCACGGTCCGCGTCCGTAGCGCGCGCACCGCGATCAGCCCTGGCACCGAGCTGACGTATCTGGGCCGCTCGGCGACGAATCCCTACCTGCGCCGAAGGTGGGATCCCGAGCTACGGCTCTTCGTCGACGGAGCGCCGTCGGTGACGTACCCGATCGTCTTCGGGTATCGCGCCGCGGGCATCGTCGTGGAATCGCGCAGCGATCGAGTGCGCGAAGGGACGCGGCTCTTCGGCAACTGGCGTCATACGGAGTTCACCACGCTCGCCGCGGCCGATGCTCTGGCGCAGCTTCTCCCGAGCGAGCTCTCCTTCGACGATGGGGTCGATCTCGCGCAGATGCTGCCGATCGCTCTCAACGCCGTCGCGTTCGCCGAGGATCGGCACGCGGCCGGTCCAGCGGTCGTTTTCGGTTGCGGCCCGATCGGTCTCCTGGTCGGGCAGGTGGCGAAAGCGACGGGAGCGACGACCGTCTACGCCGTCGATCGGCTGTCCGCGCGCCTGGAGATCGCCCGTTCCGTCGGACTCGAGCCGGTCCGGGCCGATGGAGACGTTGCGGCGCAGCTCAAGCGCGACCTCGGCCCGGAGGCTATAGCGGTCGCGTTCGAGTGCAGCGGCAATGCGGCGGCGCTCGGCGACGCGATCCGCGTGGTGCGGCGGCGGGGCACGGTCGTGGCGGTCGGGTTCTACCAGGGAGACGCGTCGGGCCTTCGTCTCGGCGAGGAGTTTCACCACAATGGCGTCGAGATCCGCTCCGGCCAGATCGGGAATCTGCACCCGAGCTTCGATTCCCGAACGCTGCGCGCAAGATCGCTGGAGCTCGCATTGAGCGGCCGGGTCGTTCTCGGCGGCCTGCCGCGCCTCGAAGTTCCCGTGGACGACGCGAGGAGTGGATTTGCGGCGCTCCGGCGACCAGCCGAAGTCCTGCAGGTCGTGTTCAGTTACGTCTAGAGTCACCCGGAAGCGATCCAAGCGGGGAGGTACGCACATGCGAGGGATGAGCGCGCGCGCATTTGCGTTCGCGGCGGCCGCGACGATCCTCGTCACGGCGTGTTCCACGACCGGCACGCCTTCCGGGGGCGGGACGACGGCAGGCGATCAGGGCAATCCGTTCGTCTTCGCCTCGACCCAGTTCAGCCCCGTGACCGAACAGGAGAACATGCGCAAGAAGATCCTGGCCGCCTACCAGGGGGCATCGGTGGATTTCGTCACCGATCAGGAGCCGGTCATCCTCGACCGGATCTCGGCCGAAGCCAAGTCCGGCGCAGCGGGGCAGATCGGCCTCGCCGGTCTCGAGAACGGCCAGTTCGCGGCGCTCGTCGCGGCCGGGGCGTTCGACGACATCACCAAGATCGCCGACAAGCACAAGGACCAGAAGATCCCGCAGGACATGCTCACGCTCGGGAAATTCGGCGGCAACGCACAGGTCTATATCCCGTGGATGCAGGCGACGTATTTCATGGTCGCCTCGAAGCAGGCTCTGCAGTACCTGCCGACCGGCGCCGACGTGAACGCGCTCACCTATCAGCAGACGATCGCGTGGGCGAAGAACATCTTCGATAAGACCGGACAGAAGAAATTCGGGTTCCCGCTCGCGACCGATGGGCTCATCCATCGGCTCATCCAGGGTTACTTCTACCCCTCGTACACCGGTGGCCTCGTCACGACCTACAAGAGCGCGGACGCGGCCACGATGTGGAACGACATGAAGGAGCTTTGGAAATACTCGAACCCGCAGTCGACGACCTACGCCCGGCTTCAGGAGCCGCTCCAATCTGGTGACATCTGGCTCGGCATCGACCACGTCGCGCGGCTCATCGACGTGCTCAAGGCGAAGCCGGACGACTTCGTGGCCGTCCCCGCGCCCGCCGGTCCCAAGGGCCGCTACTACATGAGCGTCGTGATCGGTCTCGGAATCCCGAAGACCTCGCCGAACAAGGGCGGCGCGGAGGCGCTGATCGATTACCTGCTCAAGCCCGAGACCCAGATCATCACGCTCCGGGAGAACAGCTTCTTCCCGGTCGTGGACGTGAAGATGCCGTCCGACCTGAACAAGGGTCTCCAGCTCGAGGCCGACGCCGTCGCCAAGCAGGCGAACTCGAAGGACGCGAAGGTCGTTCCGCTACCGGTCGGCCTCGGGTCGAAGGGCGGCGAGTTCAACAAGGCGATCACCGACACGTTCGTGCGGATCGTCGTGAAGAACGAGGCCGTTCAGACCGTGCTCAACGAGCAGGCCGCGATCATCCAGAAGACCATGAACGACGGGAACATCAAGTGCTGGGGCCCGGACGGAACGTCGACCGGCGCCTGCCAGGTGAAGTGAGCTAAGAGCAGAAGGAGAGGGGGAGGAGATGCGGACGCGCACGGAGCGATTCCTGCCGTTCGCTCTCCTCCTTCCGACCATCGCGTTCCTCACGCTCCTGATCGTCATCCCGATGGTGCAAGCGCTGCTCCTTTCGGTGATGGCGGAGAGCGGCGGTCTGACCCTCGACAACTTCCGGCGCATGGTCGCCGACGTGAACTTCAGCGACGCCTGGCGGAACACGCTGCTCCTCCTCATCCTCATCGTCCCGCTCCAGATCGTGCTGGCGTTGGTCATGGCGCTGCTCATCAACTCGCGGTTCCGCGGTCACGGGATCTTTCTGTACATCTACGCGATCCCGCTCGCGATCTCGGATCTGGCCGCGGGCATCCTCTGGCTCGCGGTCTTCACCGAGCGCGGCTATCTGAACAGCACCCTGCAGAGCGCCGGAGTGATCGACCAGCCTGTCCTCTGGCTTTCCTTCGATAACTTCGCCGGCATCCTCAGCGCCATCGTCATCGCCGAGTCGTGGCGCGCAACGGCCCTGGTCCTGGTGATCCTCATCGCCGGGCTGCAGCTCATCCCGCGTGACTTCTTCGAGGCCGCGGATCTCTTCGGCGCGAATCGGCTCCGGCGCACGGTGCACGTCGTGCTCCCGTTGCTGCGGCCGAGCCTTCAGTCGGCGCTCATCATCCGCACGATCTTCGCCTTTCAGACGTTCGCGGTGGTGTTCGCGCTCGCCGGCCGCAACATGCCGGTCCTCGCGGGCGAGGCGTACACGTGGTACGCGACGAATCGCAACGAGCACGTCGCCGCGGCGTATGCGGTGGTGGTTCTCGGGCTGACGGCGGTCGCGATCGTCGCGTACCTGCGCGTGCTCGGGCTTCGCGAGGCGGAGGTCCAGCGATGAACGCGCGCGTCCTCGACCGGAGTCTCCTGTACGCAGGCGCGATCTTCCTCGCGATCTGGGTCCTCGTGCCGTTCTATCTGATCGCGATCTCGGCATTCACGCCGCAGGCCAAGATCTTCGACTACCCCAAACCGCTCGTGCCCAGCTCGCTATCGACCGACACGATGCAATTCTTCGTCGAAGCGCGCGGTGTCCTGCCCTCGGTACTAAATTCACTGCTGGTCGCCCTCTTCACGATCGTGTTCGGTCTCGTCCTGGGCGCTCCCGCGGGCTACGCGCTCGCGCGCTTCCGTTTCCGGGGGCGTGAGGCTTTCCAGGTGGTCGTGCTGATGACCAAGATGTTCCCGATCGCAATCCTCTCGATCCCGCTTGCCGTCACGTTCCTCCAGCTCGGCCTCTACGACAACCTCATCTCGGTGGCCCTCGTTCATACCGCCATGGCCCTGCCGTTCATCGTCCTGGTAACGGGTGGCGTCTTCGTCGCCGTGTCGCACGAGCTCGAGGAGGCCGCGCAGACGCTCGGGTGCAGCCGCTGGGGTGCCTTCCTCCGGATCGTGCTGCCGCTCGCGCTGCCGGGCCTTGCCGCCGCGGCGATCTTCACGTTCGTGATCTCGTGGAACGAGGTATTCGCCGCGACGATCCTCACGCTTCGCACGCGCACGCTGCCGGCCCAGGTCCTCGCCTCTCTCTCGACGTCGCCGCTCGCGTTCAAGTTCGCGGGCGGCCTCTTCATGGTCCTGCCGGCGATCGTCTTCATCTTCCTGATCCGCAAATATTTGATGAACCTCTGGGGGTCCCGCTGATGTCGAGCATCGCCATTGAGGGTGTCAGCAAGATCTTCGGCAAGACGCCCGCCCTCAAGGACATTTCGCTCGACATCCGCGACGGCGAGTTCATGGTCCTGCTGGGCCCGTCCGGTTGCGGCAAGACGACGCTCCTCCGATGCGTCGCCGGCCTCGAGCAGGTGAACGGTGGGCGGATCCGCATCGGCGAGCGGGACGTGACCGATCTCGCGCCGCGCGACCGCAACATCGCGATGGTTTTCCAGAGCTACGCGGTGTTCCCGCACATGACCGTGGGCAGCAACATCGGCTTCGGTCTCCGGATGAAGCGACGTCCGAAGCCCGAGATCGAAAAGCGCGTGCGTGAGGGCGCCGAGCTCCTCGGGCTCGTGCCGTTCCTCGACCGCTACCCGGCCCAGCTTTCCGGCGGCCAGCGCCAGCGCGTGGCCGTCGCGCGGGCGCTCGTCATGGACGCGCCGGTCCTCCTCATGGACGAGCCGCTATCGAACCTCGACGCGCTTCTCCGCCTGCAGGCGCGGGCCGACCTCAAGCGGCTGCACAAGGAAGTGAAGCGGACGACGATCTACGTGACGCACGACCAGGTCGAGGCGATGAGCATGGGCGACCGGATCGCGGTCATGCGCGAGGGAGCGATCGAGCAGCTTGGCGGGCCGATGGAGATCTACGACAACCCTGCGACCCAGTTCGTCGGCGGATTCATCGGATCGCCGCCGATGAACTTCCTGCGGGGCGCCATTCGCGACGGCTCATTCGCGGGCGACGGCTTCGCCGTGCCGGTCACGCAGATGCGCGGAGATCTGCAGGGCCGCGAGATGGTCCTCGGCGTGCGCGCCGAGCACATCACGATCGCCGGCGACGGTATCCCCGCGCGGGTGCTGGTGGTCGAGCCGCTCGGATCCCACGCCCTCGTGACCGTTCTTATCGGAAAGACGGCGGTGAAGGTGCAGGCGCCGATCGACGTCGCCGTCCGGCCCGACCAGGCGATCAACCTGCACTTCGACGAGCCGACACTCCGATGGATGGACGCCGGCACGGGCTCAGCGATCCAGCGCTGAGCGCCACAAAGCTCGACCGCCGCAAGAGCTACAAACCGCTCGACGTCGGCAACGGCGTCATCTCCGGAACGGTCGCCCCGAACGGACGGTTGCACTCGCTGGGCATGGCCCATCCGGTCATCGGGCGGCTCTGGCTGACCGCGACCGAGCCTTTTCCCGAATCGTTGCGTGATGATGAGGATGCTGTGCGACGGCACCGCGCGGCGCTTGCCGCGCCCGATCGTCCGTCGTTCGGGTTGTCGCTCCTCGATGTCGCAGCCGAAGCCTTCCCCGAAGAGTCCTCCGTTCCGCATGGGGTGCTCGAGGACGAGAGCGGACGGATCGAAGTGTGGACGATCGCGCCGGCCCTCCGGACCGGTCTCGCGCAGCTCATCCGCATCACTGCGGGTCGAAAGCCGCGCGTTGTGGTACCGGAGTGGAGCGGACGACCGCGCCTCGGTCGGGCCGACTACACCCAGATCACCGAAGGGGGCACCATCCCGCATCCGCCGGTCGCGCCCATCGCGGGGCGCGATGGGCCGGTGCTGTGGATCGACGACCGCGTGCTCGACGCTGCGGTCGCCGTCGTACTGCCTGCGCCGGTCGAGGTCGGCGAGGGCGCTACGGCGGAGCTCATCCTCGCAATCGCACTGGGCCGCGACCTTCAGGCGACGCTCGCCGAAGCTCGCGCCATCTCGAAAGACGGCGCTCGGCTCGCCGCCGACGAGATGCGCGCGCGACGAACGCTGTGGACCGGTCTCGGGCTGGACAGCGAGCCCGGATACGAGGTCCGTCGCGGCGTCGCGTACGCGCTCGACTGCGCGGCCTCGCGCATCAGCGAGAACGTCGTAGCGATCATCACCGACCACGAGATCCTGCCGCTTGTTTGGACGCGCGATGCCTACTACACGTGCCGCGCGCTTCTGTCGGCCGCACCGAGGGAGACCCGCGCTCGCGCCGCCGTGGACGGTTTTATCACCTGGCTTTTCGAGGTTGCGGAGCGGCCCGACGGCGCGTGGCCACGCGCCTCGCTCGCTTCGGGCCAAGCCAAGGACGTCGCGTTCCAGCTCGACCAGCAGCTTTACCCGCTTCTGCTCGTCGCGGATCACGCTCGGTTGACCGGAGAGAACGTGATGCGCGCGCGTTACGGCAACGCGTGCGGTGTGACGCTGGACGAGCTCCTCGGGCGCCGGTCGACATTCGGTCTCGTGCCGACGGCCGAGACACCGGCGGACGATCCGCTGCGACAGCCCTACCACTTCTCGAGCCACGTGCTGCTCTGGCACGTCCTGCGGGCGTTCTCGCATCCCTCGGCGGAAGAGATCCGGGCCGCGACGCTCCAACACTTCGCGGTCGACGGGCGATTCGCCTATGCGGTGACCGGTCCGCGTGGCGAGGGGGCGCGCCACTATCACGACGCGAACGACCTGCCCACGGTGTTCGCGCCGGGTTGGGGATTCTGCGCTTCAAGCGAGCCACTCTGGCGCGAGACGATCGCGTTCGCCTGGGGCGAAGCGAACGAGGGCTATTTCCCCGGCAGGTTCGGCGGCCTCGGATCGCTGCACACGCCACGTCCGTGGACGCTCGGGGACCTGCAGGAGATCGTCGTCGCGCGTGTGACGGCGGACCGTGATCGCGAGAGCCGAGCTCGCGAGCGGCTCGCGCGCGTCGAAACGTGGGACGGTCTTCTCGCCGAGGCCTACGACGAAGATACCGGCGCGGTCGCCGCGAGACACTGGTTCGCCTGGCCGGCGGCGTTCCGCGCGCTCCTCGAGCGCGAACCTATGCTCACCGCACCGTGACGCGCCCGACCCTCATCACGATCATCGGCAAGAGTGCGAAGGATCCGCGCGATCCCGTTCCGGAGAAGGCGCTGCGGATGGCCGAAGAGGTCGGGCGTCTCATCGCCGAGCGCAAGGGCATCGTCGTGACGGGCGGGCTCTCCGGAGTCATGGAGGCTGTGAGCCGCGGCGCCA
>Ga0209155_1001583_pt1 | contig 10709 bp, 6 predicted proteins | sample GraSoiAngelo_122_FD_185879 | JGI IMG/M metagenome (GOLD analysis project Ga0209155, IMG submission 185879) | Grasslands soil microbial communities from the Angelo Coastal Reserve, California, USA - 14_0927_02_20cm (SPAdes) (version 2) | ecosystem: Environmental > Terrestrial > Soil > Grasslands ...
TGCGAAACGACTATATTGTGCCAAAAGGGGGTCCCATGGTCTGGTACCCAGCGCGCGTCTTGCCGCCCGTCGGCATCGTCGCCGGACTCATCCTCGCATGCGCCCACGGGCGCGCGGCGAGCGAGGGTGCGGCGGACCAAAGCCCGGTTGCTCCCCTGCCTTCCCCCTCGACCGTGACGTCGGACGAGCTCGCCCGCCAACCCACCGTGTCGCTCGAGCAGCTGCTCGCCGGGCGCTTCGCGGGGGTCACGGTGACGGCGGCGCGCGGTGGCGGCATCTCGGTGCGCATCAGCGGCCCGACGTCATTCTATCTGAGCCAGGAGCCCCTCTACGTGGTCGACGGTCTTGAGGTCGAGCCGGGTCCGAACGGCTCGCTGAACTGGCTCAACCCGCAGGACATCGCGTCGATCGAAGTGCTCAAGTATGGCGCCAGCACGGCGTTATACGGGGTGCGCGGCGGGAATGGCGTGATCGTCATCAAGACGAAGGGGTCGCACTAACGTCGCGCACCAGCCCGACGCACGCGGCCGCCGCCAGGAGGCACACGCCTCCCAGCAGGACCACGTCGAGCGGCGCGTTCGGGTTGCCCTCGCCGAACAGCAGCCGGATCAGCGGCCCGAACCCGAGCGCGGCCACGATCTCCGGGATGACGATGAAGAAGTTGAATACGCCCATGTAGACGCCCATCCGCTGGGGCGGCACCGCGGTGGAGAGGATCGCATAGGGCATCGACAGGATGGACGCCCACGCGATGCCCACGCCCACCATGCTGAGCGGCAGCAAGTACTTGTCGTGAATCACGTAGAGCGAAAGCAGCCCCACCCCCCCGCACACGAGCGCGGCCGCGTGCACCGTCTTGCGGCTGGTCCACTGCGCCAGCCGCGGCAGCGCGAGCGCCACCAGGAAACAGGTGATCGAATAGAAGGCGAAAGTAAAGCCGCCCCACTCGATCCCTTGCGTATAGCGTGCCGACTGCGGATCGGTGGCCCCGAACACGTGCCGGGCCGTGGCGGGGACGAAGAAGAGCCACATACAGAAGAGGCCGAGCCAGGTGAAGAGCTGGACGACGGCGAGCTGCCGCATGGTGGCGGGCATCTCCCGGATCGACGCGGCGATCTCGGCGACCAGGACGCCGAGCCCCTGCCGGCCCCGGCGTGCGCGGTCCCACGCGGCCGGGTCTTCGGGCGGGAACTCGCTCGTCGTCACGATCGTCCACAGCACGGCGAGGAAAAACACCACCGCGCCGACCTGGAAGGAGTGCTTCACCGACAGCGGGACGCCGCTGGCCGTGCTCCCCTGCACGCCCATCCAGCTGAATAGGAGCGGCAGGGCGTTGGCGAGGCTCGCGCCCACGCCGATGAAGAACGACTGCATCACGAACCCGGCGGTCCGCTGGGACACGGCGAGCTTGTCGGCGACGAACGCGCGAAACGGCTCCATCGAGATGTTGATGGACGCGTCGAGGATCCAGAGCAGCGTCGCGGCCATCCACAACGCGCTCGAGGTGGGCATGACGAACAGCGCGAGTGACGCGAGAATGGCGCCGGTGAGGAAGTAGGGGCGGCGGCGCCCCAGCCGGCCCCACGTCCGGTCGCTCAACGCCCCGACGATCGGCTGCACCACGAGCCCCGTGAGCGGCGCGGCCAGCCACAACAGCGGCACTTGATCCGAGCGCGCGCCCAGCCGCTCGTACACCGCCGACATGTTGGCGAGCTGCAGCCCCCAGCCGAACTGGATGCCGAGGAACCCGAAGCTCATGTTGAACATCTGCCAGAAGCGTAAGGTAGGTCGTTCCATCTTTAGCGTGGGAATCACCGGACCGGTCGGATTCTGATCGCTTGCCCGCCGCCCGGAGCGAGGACCAGGTGCAGCCGCGTCGTCGCGTCGACCGGGCGTTGGGAGATCGAGACGGGCAGGGGGTTCGTGAGCCAGTTGGCGCTCGGCCCGTCCGCGTAGATCTCGGCGACGTAGCGGCGGCCTTTCGTCAGGAACGACAGGGGAATGTCGAAGGTGCGCCCCTCCTCGTCCGTGATTGCGCCGATGAACCAGGTCGGTCCGTTCCGTTCGCGCCGCGCCACCACCACGTAGTCGCCGATCTTGCCCGCGAGCACGCGCGACGTGTCCCAGTCGACGGCCACGTCGCGGATGAACTGGAAGGCGGGCTGGTGCTCGTAGTTCTCCGGCAGGTCCGCCGCCATCTGGAGCGGCGAGTAGAGCACCACGTAGAGCGCCAGCTGCTTGGCGAGCGTGGTGCGCACCCGCGGCTCCTCGGGTCGCCGCGGAGTGCCGCCGCCCCGCTCGCGCAAGATGTCGAAGATGCCGGGCGTGAAGTCCATAGGCCCGGCGAGCAGCCGCGTGAAGAACAGAATCGTCTCGTGCTCCGGCGGGTTGCCTCCCTCGCCGCCCCAGGCGTTGTACTCCTGGCCCCGCGCGCCCTCGCGGGTCATCATGTTCGGGTAGGTGCGGCGCTCCCCGGTGTCGTGAATCGGCTCGTGCACGTCCAGCATGATGCCGTACTGCGCCGCCTGCTCGATCACGTGGCGGTAATGGCGCACCATGTACTGCCCCCAATGCGAGTGGCCTTGCGACGTCAGGTCCGTCACGTAACCGGTCTTGACGGCGTCGAGGCCCAGCGCATGGTACAGCGCGAAAGCGCTGTCCAGCTGCCGCTCGTAGTTCTCGATGCCGCCCGAGGTTTCGTTGTGCACGATCAGCTTCACGCCTTTTTCGTGGGCGTAGCGCGCCACCGCCGGGAGGTCGTAATCAGGGTAGGCCCGGGTGAACGAGAAGGCGTTGCGGTTCTGGATCCAGTCGCCGTCCCAGCCGACGTTCCAGCCCTCGACCAGCACGCCGCCCAGTCCGTTGGCGGCGGCGAAGTCGATGTAGCGTTTCGTGTTCGCGGTGGTCGCGCCGTGTTTGGGCCCCGAGCTCCAGGTCATGGCGCCGATGTGCATGCCCCACCAGATGCCCACGTACTTCATCGGTTTGATCCAGCTCGTGCTCTGGAGCACGCTGGGCGGGTTCAGGTTGAGGCCGAGCACCGACGGCACGAGATCGGTTGCGCGGTCGGCGAGCTGGATGGTCCGCCAGGGCGTGACGAACGGCGTGTGCCCGCGCACCTTGACCCCGTCGGCCCAGGGCGCGAGGTCTGCATGTAACGTCCGGCCCTCCATGCGCGGGCCGCGCAGGTTCATGCGCGCGTAGTCGACGAGGTTCGCCTCGTGGATGACGATGAACGTGCGACCGTCCCTGGTCTCGAGCGTGAGCGGCGTTTGCACGCTGTCCAGGACGCTCACCGGAGACGCGGAGTACAGCTGCTCGGAGCGGTCGAGCCGCGGCCGGTTCGACGCGATCCACCAGGCGCGGGCGTTATCCGCCAACGCGAACTCGGTCAGCTCGTCGGTGATGGCGAACTCGCCGAAGCCGGGCTGTTCGGGGAACTCGTAGCGGAAACCCACGCCGTCGTTGAACACCCGGAACACCACGGCGAACCGCCGGCCTGGCGCTGCCGCTTCGACGACGGACACGCGGAGCTCGTTGTGATGGTCGCGGACGCGCGCCACCTCGCCCCACGGCTGGGTCCAGGTCTCGTCCACCGTCGTGCGGGTCGTGTCGGCCAGTCGCAGGCTGTCGCGCAGCGGCGGCGCCCCCCGGAACTCGAAGCCCAGTCCGGACGGCAGGAACACGGCCCACCCGTCCCGCTGCACGCTATAGAGGAGCTTGCCCTCACGGACCTCGATGGTCACTTGGTTGCGGCGGTCGGGGGAAGCGACCCGGACCTGTGCCTGCCCGCGGCTGGCAATGCCGGCGATCCCGAGGAGCAGGGCGACCTTCAACATGTGTGTCTCCAGTCACGGTGAATGAGGGCTATATTGGGAATCAAAGGAGGTCCCATGACCTCATACCCATGGCGCGTCTTGCGCGCCGCCGTACTCGTCGCCACCATCGCCGCGTGCGCCCACGGGCAGAGGGAGGCGGCCCAGACCCCGGCTCCGTCCCCGGCTTCTTCCTCGACCGTGACGTCGGAGGATATCACCCGGCAGCCCGGCATGTCGCTCGAGCAGCTGCTCGCTGGGCGGATCGCCGGCGTGAGGGTGACGCGGGCGCCCGGCGGTGGCATCGCGGTGCAGATCCGCGGCCCAACGTCCCTGTCTCTGAGCAACGCGCCCCTCTACGTGGTCGACGGCGTCCCGATCAAGCCGGGTCCGAACGGCACTCTGAGCTGGATCAATCCGTACGACATCGCTTCGATCGAGGTGGTGAAGGACCCCGCCGGCACCGCGATGTATGGGGTGCGCGGCGCCAACGGCGTCATCATCATCACGACGAAGCGGCCGTAACGCGCGCTACCGGAGCCGCGCCGACGGCACCCTCGAGGACGGGGCCGCCCGCCTCGGCGTGATGGAAGGCATCCCGTTGATGCGAAAAAACCGCAAGGGGCCGTTGTTCTCCGCAACGATCACGACCGGCTTGTCTCCGATCCGGATCAGCTCGATTCTCCGGATCTGTCCTTCCAGGTACCAGTCGATATCCCGGTTGGGAAGATGCTGCAGCCTTCCATTCCCATCATTGATCAACACATTCCCGTAATCGGCATCGTACCTCCCGCGCTGGGCGGTGGCATCATAGAAATTGCCGACGCTGATCACATCTGGAAAGCCGTCTCCGTTCAGATCCAAGACCAGGAAACCATGGATCGGGGAAAACTGGCTGGTGACCGGCAATTCGACCTTAGAAAAACCGTCGCGCCGGTTGTAAAAGACAGCGGACCGCAATTCATTTACGGAATACTGAACGGCCCGGTCGAGCAGCCTCCGGTTCACGACCTCATGCAGCCCCGCTTTGGCAAAGGCCCGGTAGGTTTCAAATCTTTGGTGCATGGCTGGCAGTTGCTTATCCAGTTCATCCTTGGTTGCGAAGAGGCGTTCACGGCCGTCTTTGTCGATCCACGTGATGATCTGCTCGATGGTGCCGTTGCCGTCAAAATCGTTCACGTACATGCGCAGAGGAGCCGTATCGGAGGCTTTGAATTTGGAATTCAGTCCCAGATTCCCCGCCAGAATATCCGGCCTGCCGTCACCGTCCAGATCGGCCAGGGCGAGCGTGTTCCACAGTCCCGCAGAGCCGGGGATTTCCACCGTACGGGCCCCGGAATTGTAGACGATCTTGAGGTTCGACCACTCGGCAGCCACAACCAGATCCGGCTTGCCGTCGCCGTCCATGTCCGCCCACTGGGCGCCGGTCACGAGCCCGAGGTCGGAAAACCGTTTGCCGAATTCGCTGGTGTCCGTCTCGAAATAGCCGGCCCCCCGGTTGATCAGCAGGTAGCTCGTGGGTTTGGTCCCGTAGCTCCACGGCACCGCCCGCGCCCCGAGGAATATGTCCGGAAGGCCGTCCCCGTTGACATCTGCGACAGCGGCGACCGAGCCGGTGAGCCGGATTTTCGGCAGCCTGTCCGGATCCCTGCGGAAATTCCCTGCGCCGTCATTCACATAGAGTCGGGACAACATGTATTCGGACAAGGCTGAGTATTCATTCCCACCGCTCACCACGAGCAGATCCAGGTTCCCGTCCCCGGTAAAATCCACAAAATGCGCGTCCACGTCTTCGTAAATGAAATCCTTCTGAAACGCGGCAACCTTCTTCTCTTTGAACGTACCATTCTGCTGCTGGAGGAACAGCGAGCCCGGTTGGCGTTTTGCCCCACCCACAAAGAGATCCTCCAGTCCGTCGCCGTTTACGTCGCCGACGGCCAGGGCTGGGCCTTCTCGTGAGACCATATGGGGCATCAGCGCTTCGCGATTGAATTCGTTGAAGCTGTTCTCCTCGTGTTTGTATGAAATATTGAGTCGACCGGTAATCTCCTCGAACAGAGGGACCGCGGCCGGCGCCGGCTTGTCTTTCGCCGGATCTTCCGCATCACGGTAATCGATTGTCAGCGTCTGCCCGGTGCGGATGTTCCGGAGCGTCTGCCGTTTCCCGTCCGGCCACCGTACGCGCAGTTCGGGGATCACCTCGAGCGAGCCGAGTCCTGCATGGAGCACGGGTTCGACCGAGGATTGAAACCCTCGAACGGGATACAGTTCTCTTACGATCACATGGTTGTCGTCCCGTGGAATGGTGATCCGCGCCCCGATCCCGTACGTATTCCCTTTAGGACCATTGAACCTGACTTTCAGGTAGTTCGAAGCGTTCGGGAACCTCTCGCGCGTCATATTCCGGTAGACCGAAGCCCGCTGGTTGACGTTGTTCGTGACGAGGTCAAGATCCCCATCATTGTCCAGGTCGACGTAGACGGCGCCGTTGGAGAATGTCGGCTGAGTGAACCCCCACTGTGCCGAGACATTCTCAAAAAACAGGGTACCGCGGTTCCGATACATGTAGTCCGGCTTACTGACGGATGGCGCTCGGTCGGCCAGTTTGAGGTCCGCCTCCGTCAGTGGTCCTCTGAGCCGCCGCTGTATGTCCGTCTGCGAGATAAAATTGGTGTAATCGAGATCGTTCGTCCGGCGATAAATGCCATTGGTGATGAAGATGTCCGTATGTCCGTCGTTGTCGAAATCGGCGCCCAGCGCGGCCCAGCTCCAGTCGGTCGCGGAGACACCAGCCAGCATGCCGATCTCGCTGAATCTCCCCTTGCCCCGGTTCAGTTGCAGCGTGTTGCGGGAAAACTGGGGCTTGTAGCCATAGGAGCGCTTGAGATCGGCAATTTCCGGCGGCTCGTCGGTGAGGGAGGCCTTCGAGTCTTCGTACTCCTCGGGCAGCATGTCCAGCGAAATGATGTCGATCAGCCCATCGTTGTTGATATCGACCAGATCGTTGCCCATGGACGAGTAGCTGGTGTGGCGGATCATCTTGCCCAGTGATTCCGTAAAGGTACAGTCCCCCTTATTGAGATAGAGGTAATCGTCCTCGTGGAAATCGTTGCCGACATAGATATCGGCGTGCCCGTCCTGGTTGAGATCGGCGATTCCGATCCCTAACCCGTAGCCAAGGGCGGAGCTGTAGATGCCGGCCTGATCGGTGATCTCCGTGAACTTGCCGTCGTCGTTCCGGAAGAGGCGATCGCCTGCCAGCGCATGGCGCTTCCTGCGGAGCGTCGTATCCGTAAACGTCCCGAACGCATGCAGCGAGTGGTTCATCATGTAGAGGTCGAGGTCCCCGTCCCCGTCGCAATCGAAAAACACGGCCTGTGTGGAAAGCCCGACCAAGTCGAGGCCATATGCTGCGGCGCGTTCTTCGAACCGGGGAACGCCCTGCCGGTCGCTGCCCTGGTTGATGAAGAGTTGATTGTGTCCCGCGAAAGGCGGGTAGCCGCCCACGTTCGATACATAGATATCCAGCAGGCCATCGCCGTTGATGTCGACGAGCACAACTCCGGTCGACCAGAACTGAGGCTGCGCTCCGAACGCGCGATCCGTAACATCCTCGAATTTGAAATTTCCCCTGTTGACGTACAGCCGGTTCTGACCCTGGTTAGACGTGAAGTAGAGGTCCGGCAAACCGTCGCGGTTGAGATCTCCGGCTGCGACACCGCCACCGTCGTAGTAGTAGAGGTAATTGAAGATGTTCAGCGCCGGTGTGGGCTTCAGCTCGTTGACGAAGCCGATCCCCGTTGCGTGCGGATCCAGCAACTCGAAGCGCGGTTCAGCGCCGGATCTACAGGCTGACATCGCCAGGAAAACCGCAGGGAGGAGTTTGTATGTAAAAGGCACGGGGAAAATGGAGGGCATGTCGTGTAGGGGCGCAGCATGCTGCGCCCCTACAGTTCCTACGCTACATCAGTATCCCTTGATCTGCACCAGGTTGGGATTGGTATCCAGTGCCCGCTGCGGGATCGGGAACATCACCCGATGGACCCCCGATGCCGGCTTGGCCTCCCAGGCCTGCGTGAACACACCGAAGCGAATCAGGTCGTGCCGGCGCCAGCCTTCCCAGTAGAGCTCCCGGCCCCGCTCATTGAGAAGGTCCTGTTCCGTAATGCTGGCCAACGGGGAGGCGCCACGATTGTTCGGATCGGTGGCTCGGATCTGATTGACGATCGTCAGCGCCTGACCGGTCTCGCCCTTGCGGAAGTGCGCTTCCGCCTTCATCAGCAGCGCATCGGCGTAACGGAAGAAGATCCAGTCCGTGCCGGCTTGGTCGCGCTGCGGATCCTTCTTTCCCTGCACCGCTCTGATCAGGTACTTGATCACCCGAAGGCCCTGGTCCTCGTTCGAGTACAACAGGTCGACGTCGCGGGTAAAGACGAGCGGGTGGCCGCCGCGGTCCTGCAGGGCCGAGTCGGGAGTGACGGGACCGTAGTAGCGGCGATACTGCTGTCCCTCCAAGATCCCCGCCCAGACACCGGTTGAATCGGTCATGCCGGGGATATACGCCGACCTCCGGACGTCTGCTGTTTCGAAGAGATCACGGAACCCGCCCAGCGTGACGAACCCGTTGCAGCAGCCCGACGGGCTGTCGTTGTAGTGCAGGGTCCACCAGAATGTGGTGAAATTTCCGCCCGTCCCGGCAGCCTCGGCCTTGACGAACACGAGCTCCTTGGAACGAGTGGTGTTGTCCCAGTGGAAGTTGTCCCAGAAGGGGCTGAGATCCGTATAGGGATTGTCGATGATGGCCTGGACCCTCGCGATCACCGTGTCCATGTCCGCGGGGGCGAAGGTGTACGGACCAGCGGAGGGACTCGCGGGCGTGGATGTCGTATAGACCGCCCGGTTCAGGTAGAGCCTGGCCAGCAGGAAGTCGACGGCTTCCTGCGAGGCCGTTCCCGCGTCCGCGCCTGACGTCAGATTGGGGAGCTGCGGCCTGGCCGCACGCAGGTCTCGGACGATGGAGTCAAAAGCCTCGGGCCGCTGCCTGACAGTGGGTATCGCGGAGGGGGCAGCGTTCGAGGGACGGAATGGCACCTGGCCGTACAGGTCCATGACGTAGAACGCGAAGAACGCCCTCAGGAACCGCGCCTCGGCAACCTGTCGAGCCGTCGACGTCGGCGCATCGACGACCTGGGTAGCCCTGAAGATCCCCGAGTTCAGATCGTTCCAGGTGCTTAGGACCTGACCGTGCGACGGGTCCCAGGTGTGTGCATGCAACTGGCGCCACACCCCAAAGTCGCTCCAGTCGGTGCCCCGGGTCGGGCCCATCATCTCGTCGGTCGTGTGTTCCATCAGGGCAAAGGTGTTCGTTACGCCTCTCATCGTCCTCAACTGGTTGTAAACGGCCGTGAGAGCTGCGGCCGGGTCGGAAATGGGCGGAGTCGAGCCGCCGCTAACGTCCACGCCGATCGCGTCTTCCACTTTCGTACTTAGGTCTGTACACGCCGCCACGACCAGTCCGGCGACGAGGTACAGCAGGCATGCTTTCATCTTGAACATGGCGGCTGATCCTCTCGAGCGGCTCTAAAGCTCGAATCGAACGTTGAACGTGAATGTGCGCGGTCGCGGGAAGGCCGTATAGTCGATCCCCAGGGATGGCACGCCGTTGATCGACTTGTCCGTATTGACTTCCGGATCATACCCCGAATACTTGGTGATCACCAGCAAATTCTGCCCCGTCACGGCGATCCGCATATTCCGGACGCCCCGAAGCAGTCGCCCCACCGGGACGTCGTAACCGATAGTCAGGTTGGACAACCGCACGTAGTCGCCGTCCTCGAGGAAACGAGTGGATGCCTCCCCGAAGTTGTTCGGCGATTCTGCACTGGCGGCGATATCCGTGGTCACGTTGCGGCCGTTCCTCAGGTTGCCCTTCAGGAAAATAGCGTTGGCCGTGTTGTTGTAGACCTTCTGGCCGAAGGCCCCCTCCAGGAACGCGCTGACGTCGAGCCTCCCGAACGTGAGGGTGTTGGTCAACCCGAGAGTCATCTTGGGGATCGGGGAACCTACGAAGGAGAGCTGCTCATTGTTGGCATAGATGCCCAGCCCGTTCGCGTCGAAGCCGACGAATTTCCGCATGTAGAACGCGTAGAGCGGTTGCCCATCCGCAATGCGCTGTGCATAGGCGCCGGAGAGACCCTGGCCGTTAATCTGACCCGTATTGACGGACGTGCCCAGGTTTCGGACGACGTTGTGCAGGAAGCTCATGTTGTAGTCTACCCGCCACGAAAGCCGGGAGCTGCGTACCGGAAGGGCGTAGACAGCGATTTCCGCGCCCTTGTTGACGACGTCGCCAGGTAGGTTCACCCACTGGTAGTCGACCGCGGCCGGCTGGGCATAGTCCGTGCGGAAGATGAGATTGGTGGTGGTCTTGTTAAAGTAATCGAAAGATCCGCCGACCCGGCCGCTCGATAACTCGTAATCGAGCCCGACTCCCCGCTGTGTTGTTTCTTCCCACTTGATGTTCGGGTTGGGGTTGTTGACCTGCGTCAGCGATCCGTCGTTGTTTGTCCTGAACAAGGCAAGCGAAACACCCGATTCAAATTCCTGGTTGCCGGTTTTTCCCCATCCGGCTCGCAGCCTGAGATCCCTGAATTTGTCGCGCAGCCCGGCGAAGAAGTTCTCATTGGACAACCGCCATGCGAAGGCCAGCGAGGGGAAATACCCGTATCGGTTGTTTTTCCCGAACTTCGTTGAGCCGTCGACGCGGAAGTTGCCCGTGACGAGATACCGGTCGTTGTAGTTGTAGTTCACCCTGCCGAAGTAGGACTGGAGCTCGTCGACGTTCCTGTTGGAAGCAGCGGTAAAGGCCTTGTGGGCTTCGTTATTGACCCCATC